>Ga0182735_1001766_pt1 | contig 14028 bp, 12 predicted proteins | sample eDN5th30CKraftMG_FD_128524 | JGI IMG/M metagenome (GOLD analysis project Ga0182735, IMG submission 128524) | Enriched Miracle-Growth compost microbial communities from Emeryville, California, USA - eDNA 5th pass 30_C Kraft MG (version 2) (version 2) ... | reverse complement strand
CCGGAGCTCCGCAACGCGGTCGGCATTTTCTGGTTGTTTGAGTCTCGGGGCATCGATAACAAACCCCTTCTTTGCAAATTGAACCAGAATGCCCGTTGCCCACCTCCGAAAGATCGTGGCCTGGGCTGAAGACACCCGATAACCTACCGAAATCACCATATCGAGAGAGTAAATTGAGACCGGCTTGGTCGCGCCAGGGCGAGGAAGCGCAAGGTGGCTGCCTAAGCCAGAGAGATGGCCTGACACCACCAGGCCAGATGTGCCGGGGCAAGCGGAGGAGACACGCAATGGCCCGGGCGGGCATCAGAAAATCAGTCGGGTTAATATTTGGGTTGACCCCACTCGCCAAGTTGGATTTCTGCTTAAAATCAACGACCTAGGCGAATTAAATGGCGGAGAGGGGGTCCTCACAGGGTTTGTCCAACTATCTGATATAATGTAGTATTTTTCGGAGGTGCGGGTGCGGCCCTAGCGCCGGTCCTAGCGATAGAAATTCATGTGGATTTTTGCTGGAACTAGTCGGCAACTTTGCGCCCCATTCCAGCCGTTTCGGCTGATACACGACCCTTCCCGAAAGCCGACGTGGCGTAGGAAGTAGCCCAATGCTAGTCGATTGCCTCCACGTATGTGTGCGAATTTCGCGCGCTCCGCCTAACACCGCCGATTGCCGCACAAATTGGCCGACTATCTCTTTAATTATCAACCAAAAATGCTCTAGCGCACGATTGCCTACAAGCAGCGGTTCTCGCACGTCCTATCACCTTATTTGAAATTGTCCGTTTTAAGAATGGCTTACTGATAGATACCGCCGATTTACCTCCTTGCGTGCCAGCCCAGAATTTTCTCTGAATTTGGCAGCTAGGGCGACGAGTGATAGGCGCTGCAAAAGGAGCAGCCCGCAAAACCCATGACTGGTCCATCTAGATGAAAAAGGGTAACCCGTTTGTCACCGCATTATATGAGCAGTGGGCGAGATGGCCGAACCGAAACCAACGAAACCAGAAGAAACCGTTAGGCAACAGATCATCAAGGATTTAATGCGCCTTGGCTGGAAAGAAACGCAGCTTCGTTGGAAGCCCGAGTGGCAAGTTCCCGACACTCCTCACGACCTGACCAAGCGGGAGCGCGGTCAGAAATATGCGGTGTGCGGTTCGGCGGACTTGGTGGCTTTCGCCGACGATAGCGGCGAATGGTATGCCCTTCAGGTCATCTTCGAATTCAAGGCACCTGACATTGCGCACGGCAAGGCGCAACTCTTGCGCTATCTCAGCAATGAACCTATGGCCAAAATGGGCTTCTGGACGGACGGAAGCCAAACGCTGGCGGTCTACAAGCGCCACCAGTCGGAATGGGTGTTTGTCGAGAATGCGGGGCTGCCGCACCCGACTGACGACCTAACTCAGCCGCCAGACGCTCCCCCGACATGGAGCACCATGCGACAGCCGAGCGAAGCCGAATTATCCGGTGCGCTCAAGCGACTAGTGGCGACTGTAGTAGTGTCGGACCCCCATGTGGTCAGGCGGGAGGATCAGCTTCGCGAGTTGCTGCACATCCTTCTTGTGAAGCTGGAAAGCGACGCTATCGCCTGCCGGTCAGCCAACCGCGATAATTCGGTGGATTTCCGAATCTATGGCGACGCATTGACGAAGGTGGCAATCACGGCAAGCAAAGTCCGTGAGAGCTATAAAGAATATTTTCATAAGCAGCGGACAAGAATCTTCAATCAGGCAGATCGGGCAGATCTATTACTAAGCGACGATACTATTTTCGCTGTTGTCGCGGAGCTTAGCCCCTTTCGCATCCTGGGAGACGACGTAGATCTTCTGGCGAAGGCGTTCCAGATTTTCCGCACATCGGCCCTGAAAAGCGGCGAAGGGCAATACCTTACCCCTCTTCGTGTGGTCCGACCCGCCGTGATGGCTATGGAAATCACATCGGGCGACAAGGTGATTGATCCCGCCTGCGGCTCGGGGGCCTTTGTCGTCGAGGCTTTGCGGCAGGTGGCGCAACGCGAGTTCCCCGGCGACGATGAAGCCTATCATCTGGTGAAGTGGGCAAACGATAACCTCTATGGTGTGGACAAGGACGACATTGGCGTAAAGCTCACTAAGGCGACCATGGTCGCGATGCGCGACGGCTCGACCCACGTCCTGTTGGGTGACGCAATTCGGACGAATCTATGGCCCGCCAAGTACCCCAAGCTCGGGCAAGAGTTGGGCACGCCAACAGAACAGTTCGGCCTTGAGCAATTTACGGTTGTGATCACAAATCCACCTTTCGGCGAAAGTCTCAAGGTGAAAGCGGCAGACTGCCGAGCGGCGGGCTACACAATTTCCACTTATGCAGCGATGAAAGGTCCGTCGGATCACACCGATCTTGAAATTGGACTGGTCTACCTAGAGCAATGCTACCGACTTCTTCGGGTAGGTGGGCGCGTGGGAATAGTTCTGCCAGAGACGTATTTCTTCAGCTATTCCTACCGTTGGCTTCCATATTGGTTAAATGGCCGACTCGCTCTACGCGGAATGCTTAACATTCCTATGGAAGCATTTGAAGAGTTCTGCCGAGCGAAAACAAACTTCTACATTTTCGAGAAGGTCGGACACGTAGAATCAGAATTCGATTCCACCACGATTCCCAAGAAAAAGGTCGCGAAAAAAGGGGCAGGCAAATGAGCATCCGCAAGCCAAGCTGGTTTTCCAGCGACACTGTTATGGTGTCAACTGCACCCACATGCGGCCTGACCAAGGGCGGGCGCCTACTGCCGATAGTTGATCCGGCCACCGGCAAGCGGGTGCAGGAGATTGACCCCGAGACCGGGGCCGCCGTGGACGCCATAGACGACAAGCTGAAGGAGGACGCGATCGCGCTTTCAAAGGGGCAGCAGACCGACACGTTGTCGTTTATCCCTGCCGCTGACATAGACCTCCGGTGCGCTGTTCCGGTCTATTACGATCACCGATACCGCGACCGGTTCAACGAAGCGATGAAGCAGCCTCAGTTTGAAGGCTTCGAAGCGGTTACCATCGGCACCTTGATCAGCCGGGGCATTTTGACAGTTCGGGGTGGACATGGATCGCCCTCGCAGGACGAACGAATTGGCGATGTTCCCTACATCAAAGTGTCTGACCTTCGCGCTGGGCTGGTCAACATCAACCCGACGAATCGCATTCCCCTTTCCGTAGCAAAGAAGTTTTGGGGTGGCCCAGAGTCGGGGTTGAAGGCATTTGACCTTCTGTGCCCGGAGCGAACGTCCAAAAACATTGGCGACTTCTGCATTCTATTGCCGGGACAGGAACGGGTCGTAACAACGAAAGAGGTCATCGTTCTTCGTCCCGGCCCGAAGGCGAACTTCGATCCGTTCTACCTGCTTTGGGCTCTGTCGCTAAAGGTGGTTCGCGATCAGTGGCGTCGCATTATCTTCATGCAAACGAATCGGGAAGACGTAGGCAAGCGCTACCTCGAAATTCTGCTTCCGGTGCCGCCCACAGGCAAGTGTGCGAACGAAATTTCGCAGCCGTTTCGCACCTACTACCAGACGCTTGCGGCAGCTCGGTCGTCCTTATCCGACTATCTTAATCAAGATAAGCAGCACCACTTTTTCGTGTCAGGTGCCGAAGAGCTTGTGACTGCGGTTAGTAGCTTTGATGAATGAAGAAACTTCGATAATTCTCGCCCGCACGGAACGAGTTTGGCTGATAGCTTCTCATTCAAGACAGGCAATTCGATTCTGCCTTAATCTGGGAGGGCTATAGCGTAGGTGTAGTTCTCTGTTTCTTAAGCTTCGCCCCATCGGACGGGCTTCGAACCGGTTGTTTTAGTTTCCAGACGAGCGGTGACTGTTGTCGTATTTGCCATGCCTGTTGAGGCAGGACTGAAGGCATGGGATGTGTCGGCAGTTTTCCATCATGCTATCGCCAAAAGCGGCAAGTCCGCTTCCGGCCCCGGAACTGCCACGCGCGACACGCTATTATTGCGTTATGCCGGCTAAAGGCCCAAGGCTGCCTCAGCCTGCTTCACGGCAGCTGGTTCCAGGCCCTTTAGCACCGATCGGGCAAAGCGCGCTGCTGCCCATTTCCACACGCCAAGCGACCTCGCCATGAGTGCCAGCACCACGGTAACAGCACCGCGCCCGGGTACGCTCAGCGCTAGCACCTCTGGAAGTTTCGCCGCTTCACGCACGGGATTGGCGATGTCTGGGGGCAACTGGCTCAGGTCCCCTAGGCGGAGCGCCTCCGGGGCATGGGCCCAGTCAATACGCCCGGCGAGTGCGGCAAGAGATGGTTTCCCCACGTCGGCACCGATGCGGGCTAGGGAGTACAGGACGCCCGGGCTTGGCTCCATCGCACCCGAGGACATCGAGTACAGCCGTCCCGGCTGCCTTTGGCCGACATGGCGGGGTGTAGACAGGGCCCCCACTTCGGCCCCGCTTGCAGCCATCAACGGTATCTTGCGGCACGCTGGGAACCCCTCCTGAGCCTCGCCGGCGGCATCGACCATGACCAAGCTGGTGAGATGGCAGACGATGCCATGGTCGGCCGCTACGACCGATGCCTGCTCTTCTGATAGTCGGGGTAATGCCACCGCTGCAGCCAAGGCACCGACCGCACGGGCAAAGGGGGCCGGCTCAACAGCATCCTTATCCCCGGACCATTCTGCGCCCACTAGCGCGCCGCCGATAGAGATCGAGGTCTGGGTAAGCGGCCATGAGCTCGCAGCAAAATCGATTGGTTGCCGCCGAGCCGAGGCGATGGCCGATCGCACGGCATCCGTTGGATCGCTGCCTCCAGTCACAAGGAATATCTCACCGCCGGTTAGCGCCGCGAGCCGACCGACGTTAGCCTCCAGTGCGTCGTCCCCGACCAGCACTACCGTAAACCGTCTTCCGCTGTTGGCGAGCGCCTGAACGTCGAGCGCATGGCTCAGCCCATCGGTGACCACGATAATTTCCCGTGCTGCTGAAGCGGCCAGCGCACAGTCAATGGCCGCGCCGATCTCGGTGCCGCCCTGAGGCTGACCTAGCCTCTCAGTGGCTCTGGCCAATGGGACTTCAGCCTGCGAGACGCGCTCGCACGTGTGGTCGAACTGCCAAAGCTCAACCTGATCACCGGGACGCAGAGCCCGTGCCGCCTCTGCGAGGCCAGCCTTGACAGCTTCGTGTTTGGACAATCGACTGCTCGGCCCGCGCACGGAAGCCGCGCTCCCCATGGAGCCAGACCGGTCAACCAGAACCGCAGCGGCGATATCCGCCCCCTCAATGGAATCAGGCGCGACAGACACAGTTACGATTCGTCCGTCAGCCGTGCAGCCGCGGCTCACGCCCCAGACATCGCCTGTGATCTCGATATCGACAGGCGCATCCAGCCGAAGCTTGGTCCGGCCCTCAGCCAGACCTCGAACACGGGCGTCTGTATCGCCTGCGTCGACCTCAATCTCCGCGTCATAGATTACGTGAGGCGATGTGATCAGGTCGTCGGCGTCGCCGAGCGGTGAGCAGCCATAGACATCCCCAAGGGTGGTCGGGATCCGGAGAAGCGCCCTGGACCCGACCTGGGGCTGCAGCGGCATGACCCAGCTATGGCTGACGGTGATGTCGGCTCCCGGTGGTATGTGGCCAATCGACAGCATATGCACGCCGCGAACCAGTTCCTCGTGCAGGATCGACAACCGGCCCTCGTCGATGCCCTGCTCGTAAGTCTCCCGCGCTACAGTCCGCGGCTCGGCACGGGCAAGTAGTGTGCGTCCCCCGATGTCTGCGGAGAGATGGCACAGCGTGGCGTGGATCGGCACCGGGAAGGTGATGGTCGTCTCGATCGAGGTGTCAGCGCTGTTGCGGAAGCGCTGCTCACGGTTCACGAGAGCCAGCCCGCCGCGGATGGTGACCCGCATGCGCTCCCCAATCAGTGGCGTTGCGTATTGAGCCGGGCCGTTTCCGCTGATGTGCTGGGCGGCGATCTGCGAGGTTTCATAGGGATTTAGCATCCGCGCCCTCCTCCGGAGCTATCAGGTCGAGAACCTGTTTGAGCGTGTGGAGTATGTCGTCTGCGTTTGGTGGCCGGACGACCTTTTGTGGATCGATAATTAGCGTGATCCCAGGGGCAACCTGCACTGGCACGCTGTCGCCCGCGGTCCCTGCGACGATTTCCTTCACCCTAGAGGCGGACAGGCCAAGCCCACGCAAGGACAGGTAGCGCCGGATGCCGCTGAGGTGATCTTCGCCATAATCTGCGTTTGCCCGGCCGCCGCGTGGCGGTGGAATGACGCCCTCTGCGACCAGAAACCGGACGAACCGCGCCGTGACGCGTTCGTCCGCTGCGCTGGCCAGAAGCTGTTTCATGTTCACTCGACGACGCCCTTTTGACAGCGTGCATGTCAAAATATGCGGGAGGCGACCACGCGTCAATCTATTTTGACATTTTTCCTGTCATAAAGGCAAGACGCTAATCGAGGGACACTCGCCTGCCGCAGTGAGGGGCCATAATAGCGCATGGACCAACATGGCGTCGGACATCCCAACCGATAACCGCGTGCGCGTCAAAACGGCCATGGGAGGGGGCCGGATCGAATTCAAAACGGATAAATTCCCGGAGGCAGCGCTACAGGCTTGAAGCGCGAATATGTCCGTCGTCGCTGTCAGAGCAACTGCCAGACCGCGCGAGCTTCCTTGGTCACGCCGCGCCGAAGCATCTAGTCTCTCTGATCTGCCCATCCTACCATTCCCAGCAAAAAAGGGGGGGGGAGCGAGGGATGACGATCTGTGAAGCATGCGGTGGGGAAATCGAATTCCGTTACATGAACGGGCGACCGACGCCGATTCACGTGAACGGTGGCGGCTGTTTTGGTTCTCGGACAGGTGCGGGCAGTAGCCGCTCATCACCTGCCAGTTCCTTCATGACGGCCGAGAGCTACATCAACCCCAGCGCTTGCTGCCCGGTCTGCCGACAACGCGTGTTCTATTTCCAGTCGCGACAGGGCGGTCGCGTTTTTTTTGATGACGTTGGCTGGCCTTGGCCGAAACACCCGTGCACGGACAACAAATCTGCCCAAACACGTCCAGTAGGATGGCCCGCTGTCGCGCCGGGCCGCGGGCTAGCTTTTCGGGGTAAGGATGGCGAGCGACTTGACATCTATGAGTTGGAGACAATGACTCGATCGGTTACCGGTCGGGACCTTAAATTTAGACGGATCCGTGACCGCCGCGTGTTTCGCGTCCACCTGAGCAATGCAACGATGAAAGCGGAAATGCTGGAGGAAGAGGATTTCCGGGAAGCGCCCTCCTTCGTCGCTTCGCCACCAAGTCCCGGACATTCCACGCGCGCGATCAGCTTCATATGCGCGCGGCTGAAGCGCGTCGTTGCGCTCGAGTTGCCTAAGATCCAGCCACTGGCCCCATAGAAGGAGCCTATGACCGGCGATCACATTTTCTGGCTAAAGGACGAGCAGTTTGCCTTCCCTGATATGCAAGTGAGGTGACCGACATGTCGTGCTGGCCTCTGGGAACGACGGGCGATGTTGGCGAGCTCGTGCCAAGCGTTCGCTGCGGGCTGACCAGAGCTGGGCCCCGACCCCGACCGGGTGTCCCTAGCGCACAGGCGTTAGCGCGGTCCCCTGCATGCGCTGGATCAGATCCGCGAGCGGGTTGGCAGGCTGCACGCCGTGATCCAGCCCCACACGCTCACCATACTTCTTGGGCTTGAGCTTGGCCGCGATCCACTTGCGGGTATCGATCCGCAGCCGGGAGCGCTGGACGTGCTCGCCGTTCAGCCTGTAGCCGGCTGCGACGGCATCCTTGGCGTGGACTTCCATCCAGTCGTTGGTAGCGTCGTCGGCGATGTCGAGGATCTCCTCAACGAGCACGTCAGCAGCCTCGGCTTTGGCCCTCGCGTACTGCTGCGAGAAGTCGGGCCGTTCCCGGAGCCACTTGAAGACTGTGCTCATGGCCGGCATGTCATCCGGGCGGCAAACGGTGCGCATGGACTTTCCACACGCTATCTCGGCGCAGATCTCGTCGGCGATCCGTTGAGTGAAGCTGGATGGGCGGCCCCTGGAGGATGTCGAAGCAGAATGTGACATATGGCTGTCCCAGCTCAGGACGTTGTCGAACACGGTCTGCGTGATCGATACCGCGCCTGTACCTCTGAAATGTCTGTAGGCGGCTGGGGAACGCCGGGAGCACTATACGCTGTCCACCACGAGAGAGCCAGGCCGGGCAGCTGTCGGTACGTTTTAATTCACTTTGGCTTAGGGAGCGGTTTCACGGAAAGGGACTGCTCGGTGAGCCGGAGAGGCGCGGCGTCTGAACGCCGTGCACCCGCTCCGGCGCACCGGGGGGTATGGGGGGTGTGTGGACAGGTCGTTTGAAGCTGTCTGAATGCGTCTGCAGGAGCGTTTGAAAGATCGATCTATTGATATTATTGCATTTCTGGCGGCTGGAGAATGCGGGACGCTGAGCGTTTGAAGGCGTCTGAAGTGCATTTCCAGCCGTTTGAAGGCGTTTGAAGCATTAGCCTAGCTATCGTCCGCCACGTTCGTGGCTTCCTCGGTCGGCTCGGGTGGTTGCTTATCATGTCCGGGGGTGACGACCACGATCCTCCGCACTCGACGCGATGGCGGACCGGTCTCCTCAACGTCGATCTTGTCTTCCGTGAACAGTCGGTTCATGGCGGCTTCCAGCTGGCGTTTGGGCACTCCCTTGGACGCCGGGTCCTTGGAGAAGACGTGGGGCGCATAGTTAGAACCTGGCCTCTCCGATACGCTCCGGTTCTTCTTTGTATACAAAGCGAGGAGCTTGAAGAAAATTTCCTCCGCGTGCTGAGCGGCGTCACGGTCATTCGCGCTGCATTTGTTCTCCCGGATGAACATCCCATCCTTGTAGCGAAGGGTGATTTTCGCTCCTAACCGGCCACGATTGCTTTTCTTCAGTTCGAGAGTGCGCAGGTCGGGATCGCCTTCGACGCCGCCTTCGGAGCGGACACGCGCCATGTAGAGGCGCGACCGGACGGAGTTGTTCCAACTGGTGGAGCCCGAGCTACCGTCCCCGCTGGCAAGCCCGCTCTGGCTGGGATGGGACAAAAGGACAATCGTGACACGATAGGTGAGGCACAACGCGCGAAGCATCGAGATGAATGTGCGCACCTCGACACGCGCATTCTCGTTACCCGCGAAGAGGTCTGCGCTGGTGTCAAGGATCAGCAGCGCAGGAGAATGATGGGCGACGAGGCGCTCCAACGCCTGCAGCAACGGCGTAGGCTGAACCAGCTTGCTCGGCAGTTGAGGCGCTGCGAGCACCGCGTCCTTGCCTGCGAGCGGGATCAGCACGAGTTCGGACAAGCGATTGAGTTTCGGTTCAATGTGCACAAGGCGGCGATGCAGTTCGTCGATCTCGTCCTCAGCGCTCAGGAAGAGAGCGCTGCCCGCCTTTAAAGTAAAGCCCAGCCAAGAACCGCCCGTGGCGACCGCGGCCGCCAACTGCAGCGCGAGCAGGCTCTTGCCAGCCCCGCCATCGCCCGACAGCAGGGTGACGTTGCCGGCGGGGATCAGGTTTTCGACCAGCCATTCTTGCTTGGGCAGGAGCTTGTCCGCCAGCGAAGAAGCCACGACCGTCTCAATCTCGGGCGCGCTGCGTGCTTCATGCGCCTGTCCCCTGCGGTAGGCGCCAGCGTTCCGCGCGGCGTGCCCAGGGTCGCCGTCGGCGTCCGAATCCGAAAAAGTGTTGGCATGGTCGTCTGCGCCAAAGGGCGGCCACATGGTATCTTGGGCATGCCCCTGAAACGGCTTTTGGCAACCGGCATGGATGCCACTCTTCATGGTAGCCCGCACTGCTGTCACGCTCTCCCGAGCCAGGCCATTTTTCTGACACGCAGCCATGAGCTGCGCCTCCACCTCTTCGCGCGTGATGTAACCTGCGGCGATAAACCGACCCATGCGAAAGCTGATCGCGTTCAGACGATTGTTGCGGCCACCTTCCGGGGTGTCTGCCAAAGCCTCCGATTCTGCCCGAAGCTCGGACTGAGCGGTATTATGATGGCGATGTTCCGCGGTGCGCACGGAACCTTCGCCCGGGTTTTTCTCGCCCCCTGCGAACGGTTCGTGCTGACCGAACGGGCCACGGATCAGTTCCAGCAAAACTTCAGGCACCTGAGGCAGAGAGCGCCCCGCGATGGCTGCGATGAGGTCGGGCGTATCTGGGTCGTGGCACCAGTTGCTGCCGTCGTTGCGATATGACCCAGCGGCAACGATGTAGCCACCATCGGCCCGCACATCGATACCCTGAGGAAGCCGCCCCCGTTTGTTGGTGAGCCGTGTTCCCGGCGGCTGAGCGAAAATGAGATGCATGCCGCCTCCACCGGTTTCGATGATCGGGGCACCGAGCGAAATAAAATCCCGTCCAACGATCCGCCGCAGCGCATCCACGCCGTCTGGTTGGCCCGGGTGACAATCGCAGTCAATCACCACAATGTTGGCCTTACGGCAATCGATGCCCACAAGTGACCCGGGAGACTGCTTCCACCACGCGACCACCTGATCCGGACTCGCAGATGATTTGTTTGGCCAGTCCCCGATTCGCGGTGTCTTCTTCGGCGTGAGTGGCAGCACCGCAATACCAGCCTCAGCGTAGCCCAGCGCGGCTTGGCGATTCCATTCTGCATACAGCTCTTCCGATGGCAGATAATCCAGCGGATCGAAGAAGAGCCTATGGGTGACCCGATCTCTATTGTGGGGGTTAGGGGGCGCGAGGCCCCCTCCTGTCGAAAGCTGATCATTCATCTGCAACGCCCTCATCAAGGCGCTGGAACGCGAGTTCGCCATTGCGAAGGTAGAAATAGGCAGCCAGTCGGCGAGCGGCTTCCGCCTCATCGACGCCCCAAATGTAGGCCGCCAGCGAAATCGCGCCTGAACCACCTACGCCAGTGGAGAGCGAGAACCACAGCAGCTCTTGGCGCAGGTCTCGGCCGGAGCCTCGCTGCCAAAGCCTGGTGACGACGTTGCTGAGAGAGCCGCGCGGCAGCACGTAAGCGTTACTGGAATTCCTATTCGTCGGGTCGCGGGCCGCGTCCAGCAGAGCTTCATTAGCAAAGTAACTATTGATCAGTTCGCGATCGAGAATCGGGGGCTTGGCAAGCCACGCGAGGTAAGTCTGCTTAGCCATTGGCGCTGCCCTCCAGGAACGCTTCAATGTCGGTGATGCGAAAGAGGCGGCACTTGCCGACCTTGATAGAGCGCAAGCTGCCGGCTGCGATAGCGCGGTACAGCGTGGAGCGACCGAGGCCTGTCCGCCGCATGGCTTCAGGCAGGCGCACGGCGTACGCACCGCACGCCGGAGCGGACACGTCGCGCTCCGACTTGGTTTGAGGAATTTTCTCGTAATGATTCATGACCATCCTCCCAAAGGGTTTTTGCGGGATGGCTAGGGACAATAGTCATGGCTCGCTGGTGAACAACAAGAGTGTCATTCACCAAAATAGCTCGCCGAGCCGCATTTTCCTGAATGGTTAGGGCGGCGCACTGGGTGCGGCGTTTGCCAGCTTCCGGAATAGCTGGAGAACGAACTCATTGAGGAATCGTGCCCGAAACTCCTCCCTCTCTTCATCGCTCATCCATCGGGTGCGATCAGGAGTGAGAACGTGGTCATTCAAGTAGGAGGTTAGCCCTTCACCAATTTCTCGGGCGGCCTGCTCAGCGACGTTGGCTGCATGCAGTTCTGTTGTACGACAAAATTCCGAATAGGCGATTTCGCGTTCATTTCCATCTTCGCTTTCGCCTTCTTCCTCTCCCTCTTCTCCTTCTACTTCTTCGTTCGCTTTCTCTTGTTCGAGCGGAATTACTTCAGAGCTTTCATTGCTAGGGTGCCTGAATTCTTTTAAGAGAGCTACTTCGTCTTCAGAAAGCGAAGAATGCCCGTCCAATGCGGCTAGTTCAAGTTCAAAATAAGCAGGTGGCCTTGCGATGATTCCGGCCTCCTTCAATTTTGATGCAGTAGTTTTTATGATTGTCTCCGAAATATATTCCCCATACATGTTATTATACCAGCTTCTGGTCTCGTGGACCGCACGGGCGCTAGAGCCGCGACCGCCATGCTCACATAAAGATATGTAGTATTCTGCGGCGATCTCGCGGTGTTGATCTTCTATCATGTCCCAGAGCCAAGTTTTTGCATCGCCCCTGCTTGGGCGGCCCCTCCCTCTCGGCCGAGGGGGCGGCTCGGTTGGACCTGTAAAGGGCAAGCGATTGGGGAATTGCTTTAGTTCATCCATCAACTGGCACCGGTTGTCGTGGGACAGCACCGGACCACGCTCTAGGTCATCCAGGATCGCTTTGACCAAAGACATTCTAAACGATGACTGCTTCATCACATTTGCATCCATGGGCGAGGTGCGGAAGATTTTTTGCTCTGACACACGCAGCGTGCGCGGCAGGGCGCGCGTTCCATGTAGCGTCTCCGCATATTGGTTCGCATCATGCAGTCCGCAGAAGAGGTTACAGGGCGACTTGGACAGAGATAGGGTTGTGCGTGCGTGGAACTCCCCTATCGTTCGCAGAAGCCCGCCCATGCCATCATTAGCTCGCGCCTTTTTTCCAAGGCTGAGCCACGCCTATAGGCGCGCTCAACGGAACTGCCTGTGCTATGTGCCAGCGCTGCTTCGCATACTTCCCTAGGATAGGGCGTGCAGTCGCCGGCCCAGTCGCGGAAGCTGCTACGAAATCCGTGGACGGTGTACTCCCCGTCAACGAGGCGACGCATCACTGCCGTCAGCGACATGTCGCTAAGTGGGCGTCCCTTGTTTTGGCCCGGGAAGACAAAAGCATCCGCGATATCTCCGACAGGCTGGAGCTGACGAACCAGCTGCAGTATCTCAGCGGCCCGATCGGTGAGGGGCACCTGATGTTGCACGCCTGCCTTCATGCGTGCAGCCGGGATGGTCCACAGACGGGATTCCATGTTGACCTCGTCCCATGTAGCGCCGCGCACTTCCCCGGACCTTGCAGCCGTCAGGATCAGGAACTCCAGCGCCAACGCGCCCATGCCCCTCACCAGACGTAGGCGCTTGATGAAGGCCGGCACGTCAGCATAAGGCATGGCGGCGAAGTGCCGGGCGGCTGCGATCTTCTGCGGTTTAGGCAGCAGGTGCTTCAGGCCGGGCAAGTGAGCAGGGTTTTCGCCCGACCTGTGCCGGTCGGCGGTAGCGGCAGCGAGAATGGTTTCGATACGACCTCGCAGCCGGCTCATCGTTTCATGCTTCTCCAGCCAATGCGGCTGGAGGATTGCCACGATGTCTTCGCGCGTGATGTCCGCTAGCAGCTTGTCGCGTATCGCCTCGCAATAGCCGCCGTCGATCCACGCGCCTTGGTCATCCTTGCGAATGCTCAGTGTGCTGCGCCATTGATCGATATGCTTGGCGTTGCGCCACGAAGAGCTGTGCCGGTCGACATAGGCAGTGGCGTACTCGCCAAAGCTGGGGCCCGATGGGGCTGCGGCCCTAGTTTCTTCCTGACGGGCCCTAATTGGGTTGATCCCTTGCTCAACCAAAGCCCGGGCTTGACGCCGCCTCTCCCTTGCCTCGGCCAGCGAAACTTCGGCTGCAGAACCAAGGCCAAGCTCTTTCTGATGGCCCTCGAACTTGAACAGGAAGACCCATCGCCGTCTGGATCCGTCACGGCTGATGGAAAGATAGAGCCCGCCGCCATCACTATGGCGGCCCGGCGTTTTCAACGTCGCGACTGTGCGTGCGGTTAGCTTATTTAGGGCCCGCGCCATGCCTCTCCCCCGGTCCCAGTTTCGGCCCTAGTGCCGAACATGCGTTCTGGTGGGATGATGCTAGACGGCCTGAGACGCAGAGGGAATACAACCCGTTGCACTGCAACGGTTCTTGGATCGGCGTGAGACGTTCAGAAATGATCTGGGAAGGTCATATGGCGGAGAGGGGGAGATTCGAACTCCCGATAGGGTTGCCCCTATGCCGCATTTCGAGTGCGGTGCATTCAACCACTCTGCCACCTCTCCGCAATCACGAGGTCAGCGCCTGTGGT
>Ga0182735_1001765_pt1 | contig 14030 bp, 14 predicted proteins | sample eDN5th30CKraftMG_FD_128524 | JGI IMG/M metagenome (GOLD analysis project Ga0182735, IMG submission 128524) | Enriched Miracle-Growth compost microbial communities from Emeryville, California, USA - eDNA 5th pass 30_C Kraft MG (version 2) (version 2) ... | reverse complement strand
TGCGATGAGTGCTGCGATCAGCGCGTATTCGATAGCGGTTGCGCCGGATTCATTTTTGCGAAAACGAGAGAAAAACTTGGACATGTGTTGCTCCTGAGACTCTGCTTTTATGAATTGGTCGGCTTGACCTGGGGGCAAATTACACGGGCAATTCTTTTTGCGCCCTTAAGTTGCATGGTAAACAGAAAATAAGCGGCATCTATGCTTAATAAATCGCTGAACTAGCGGGCGTAAAACTATAAAAACGAAGGCAGCTCGCACTATCTACGGAAGACCGGCTAAACAACCCCCACCTAAATGGATTTTTTCGTAATCAGGTGGAGCTTATTTGGTGAGCTTCGCGCCGGCCGTGCTTCACGGCGTCAGCCATGGCCTGGCACAGTTTTCCTTCGGAGACATCCTGCGCCTTTGCGCTGGTGGCGATATCCTGTTCCATGCCCCTGGCGGAAACCTTGCCCTGCTTGCCGATTTCCTCCGCAGCTTCAGCCTTGGAAGTGTGAGCCGGATGAGGGATCATTTCCAGCAGCTTGTTCTGGATTTCGATGGCCGCACCATCAGTCTAGCCTTTGTCCTTGCAGTAAGTCAGTACGCCAGGCTGATTGCGGGCGGCATTATATGCCATTTCCCCGAAAGCACGGGGAACATTTGCTTATTAAGGGAGGGGACGGGTGATGGCGTATCAAATTCGGCCAATTTGGAAAAATGGTCGAAACTGTGAGATTTGGCAATATTTGCTCTTGCGCTTGGCGCATGAATTGCCTAAACGGCTCTCACGCGACTGACAAATCAGTCGGGCGATTAGCTCAGTTGGTAGAGCGCTTCGTTTACACCGAAGATGTCGGGAGTTCGAGTCTCTCATCGCCCACCATTTACCCCCTTGAAATTGCTTGCAAATTTTGACTGAATAGATTGCGCGGTTGTTTGCGTTTTTCGCTTAGCAACAGCCTAGCAACTGTGTTGCCGTTGCTAGGGCAAACCTATTGCGCGACGTGTAGCGGGCAAAATCGCGTGGCAGCGGCGGCAAGATCAGTTGGCAACAGTTTTACGATGTCAAAGAACTGAGCGGAAGGCTCGTTAAATGCTGCTTGAAGGGATGATCAAGAGCCGCCGCTGATTATGACTTCCTGAACCGACTTACCCTTGCCGCCAGCAGCCGTGTAGGTCAGAGCCACGTCCTCGATGTCGAAGGCGGAAAAGATCGATCGGATTTCCGGCACATCGTTGATCGACAGAATGAACCGACCTTTGATGCGCGCCAGCCGCTCGGCCATCACCTCGTATTGATCCCGTTTGAATAGCTCCTTCCCATAATAGTCCTCTGTGCCCCAATAAGGCGGATCAAGATAGAAGAGCGTCTCCGGCCGGTCATAACGATCAAGGAACACCTGCCAGTCGAGATTTTCAATCACCACAGAAGAAAGCCGTTCATGCACGTCCTGAAGAAGTGGTGCGAGCGTAGTGAGGTTGAAACGCGAGCCGCCGTGACGATTTACACCGAAGGATCGACCAGCCACCTTGCCACCGAACGTCAGCCGCTGGAGGTACAGAAAGCGCGCCGCGCGTTCAAGATCGGTGAGCGTGGCCGGGTCGCTGGCCTTCAGGCGCTCGAATTCCTGACGGCTAGTGATTTGGAAGCGCAGCGTATCCATGAATTGCGGATAGTGGCGCTGCAGGATGCGAAACAGGTTCACGACATCGCCGGAGCGGTCATTGATGAACTCGGCTCGTGGTGCCGAGGTGCGCCTGAAGAACACGCCGCCCATACCGACGAACGGCTCCGCATATATAGAATGCGGTGCTAACGCGATCTGATCACAGATCCGCCGTGCAAGCTGACGCTTGCCACCGATATAGGCTGCTGGCGGGGAAACCGGATCAACAGCGATAAATTCAGCCTTCTGGCTCATGTACGTTCTTTCGAGAATCGGTCACAAGCAATTGCCCATATGGGCAAGGATGCGACGGTTATCTCTGACGGCTGTCGGGCGGGTTCTATCTTGGCGGATTGCCCCGCTGCCACGAATTGACGTGGCCGTCCCTAGTCCAGCTTTCGGCTGAGAAACTCCAGTTCGGTTCGTGTGAGGATTTCGCGGTCACGCAAGGTCAGATCGCCCACCAGCTTTTGACCCGTCAGATCAGGCCAGTATTCGCCCGATCCAAGTTTCCAGAGATGGCGCATAGGCAGGCTGTTCACGACATGGCTGTGAGGCGGATAAACCTCGATCGCAACAGCATCAGGGCCGAAATGCTTGTTCTTCAGCGCCTGAAGCTCATCCCATGTGATGGTGCCGTCATGCTCGACCGACATCAGGCCGCGCAGCTCGTCCAGCAAAACTCCGATAACGGCCGTCATGCCTGCACCCGTGCGGATGGCCAGACGATGGCATCAACGATTGCACGGGCTGCGGCTTCATCCTCTGCCGTATCGATGTCCCGCTTAGCGCCAAGGCGGATCGATTCAATTGCAGCACCTATCTGCTGCCATAGTGCAAAAGCAGCAAGGACGATTTCGGCTACCTCGGAAAGTGTCTCACCAGTGATACCAACTTCAGACAACAGAACGGGATAGTCAGCAGCCTTTGGATTGCTCGTGACTTTAAACGCTCGCGCTTCATCGACCTTCTGCTGATAGGTCATCGCCTGACCTTCGCCGGGCGTGATGTAATTCAGGCGCTCGGCTTCAGCATCGGCGTCTACTCGGCGTTTGAGTTGAACTTTTATTGCCTCAAGCTGTGTCGGTCGCCACTGGCCATCATCGCCACGTGTAATTCTCTCATCAATGCCGCAAGTCAGGCTCTGCCAGTCTTGCCCGGCAATGATGTGTTTCTGCCCCATATCATCAATATACCAATCGCGGTTTCCAGATGCGTCGATCAGTTCGCCGTCCCGATAACGCAGCCTATGGGAAGAAACGTGCAAGAGATGCGGCGGAATTTCGACACCGTCGACGGTGCCGGACATCGTTCCCACAACAAGATCGTCCTGAATTATTGCAAGCATTGGGAGCCTCACGCAAAAGCTGACATATAGAGGATGCCGGACGCCGTCCCGTCGATGACGCCGTTATAATCACTGGTGACTTGAGCTTCGACGACGTGGCGGGTAGCGGCGAGTATCTCAATCTGGTTTGCGTAACCATGAAGTTCGACGCCGCCAGTATTCGCTGTCGACCCCGAAACGCCATAGAAGGGAATGCGGGACCACTGGAGCGTCCAAAGTGCGCGATAGCGAATGCCGTCATTGCCATTCCCGGTCGTGAGAACCGTGCCCAGACCGGAAAGAGTTGCCCGCCCGCGCAACTCGGCCTTGTTCACCAAAGACGTGACTGTCGCGATACCGCCAGTGACTGAAACCGACGCGCACAGCATATCGTCATATACGGTGTCGAAAGCCGCATTATATGACGGCATGGCAGTCGGGTTATAGGTCACGTCGCTGAGGTCTTTCAGCACAAAACCGTTCGAAGGTGTCCAGCGAAGATGATATTCCTTGTTGTTCGCCACAGAGAAGGTTCGTTGCGCCGAGGAATAGTCGTCAGATGAATAGCGATAGACGCCGCGATGCATCCAACTTTGTCCAGCCGAAACGGATACCGATAAGCCGGAAACACTGACGGCGAGCTTTCCGGTGGCATTCAGTACTTCCGGGAAGACAGGATTGGTGGAAGTCGAAATCCGTTCCTGATTGTCGCCGAAGCGATCCTTCAACACGGCGGCAAGGGTGTATGGAGAGATAATCCTGTTTTGTAGGATGCCAGCAATGGCCTCGATGACAGTAGCGTATCCGCCAACCCAGTCACGCGAGGCCAGCCATTCCGTGTAGACGCCGCCAATACGTTGAAAAACACGTCCATCCGGTAGACCAACACCGTGCCCATTCTTCGGCGTAAAAATGCGCCACACTGCTCCCGACCATTCAGCGATTTTTTGGGAGTGTCCTGCCCAATCGCCCGTCGCGTTGGCCGGGATTACATAAGCGTCACCGAGTTGAGGGTTCACAGGAGGCGACGTGACCGTCATGGACACGATGGGCATCCATGGCGAGCGATTGGCGAAGCCTGGAGCGGCTATCTGAAGAAGTGCCTCCCAAAGCTGTTGCTGGTTTTCCGGATCAAGATCGAAACCAGCCTTCTCAATGACGGCGCAAATTTCCTCCTGGATATCGTTGAGGATTTTGTCCGTCACCTCAGTCCCGGAGACACCTGCTGCGGCATTCTGCGAGCGGAAACCGCGCCTCCCGCCGCCGATATCGACCCAATCCGTGCCGTTGACGCGATCCATGTCAGTTCTCCTGATATGAGAAAACAAGTTGTGTGTGCGCGGGCTTCAGGCGGCGAAGCTCGCATTCGATATCGCTGATCTCGAAGCCGCCGAGCGGCTGTCCTGCCGTGTTAATGCCTGCACGGAATATCCATTCCGAGATAAGCTGCAGCTTGACCCGCCATGTGAATTGTTCGCCTTCGGCAATAAGAGCCTGACCCGCACGAAGCACACCTGCCTTGGAAGGCCAAAATTCTTCGATTTCGATGGTGTGTCCGAGGCTTGCAGCCATCTTGACGAAGTACGGAATACTTGCACCGCCCTTAGCGATCCAGCGCTGGTGCGCGCGGCGCTGGCGCTGTTCCAGCGTTTGGCTACCCAGATCGCGCCCGCACGGATCAGGACCAAGGACACGTTCGAAATCAGGCAACAGCGCATTGGCCGTGCGTGGATCGATTTCGTTCATTAGGCTTTCGGCGTCGGCCTCGGCCTGTACGAGAACCTTTGCAATGCTATCGAGGATCGCATCAAGAACGCCTTCGCGCTTTCCGAGCGCAAAACCGCGTGGAAGCTTACCGATGAGACTGGCGAGGATGGATGATTGCGGACGAGTCATAGCGGGTCCTCGAACGTGATTTCACCTGGAAGCGGATACTGGTCGCGATCAAGCGTGAACGGTGCTGAAGGCGAGATCAGATCGTGGGCGTATTCGCCGGACGCGGCAGAGATCGCCTCGGAAATGCGTGACGGTTCAATGCGGGCACCGATAGGGCTTTCGTTCTGATCGTCGTTCGCATCGCCGATCGTTGCGATGAAGGCCGCATAGGCTTCCTGGACGGCGGTGCGTGTGGCGACCTTGTCTGGTCGAACGCGGACCGTGATAGGGATCGCCCGCATTTCGGCAGGCACAATGACGACATGGGCAGTCACCGGCCGAACGCCTGAAGACGAACCGGGAGCGCCGAGATAGGCAAGCTGCTCGGCCATTTCCGATTCAGTCGGTGCACGGGCAGAAGCGCCATCTTTCATGGCGACGATGACGCCAACAGAACCACGACCGATCCAGTCGGTTTCCGGCTTTACGGCACGAACCGCGAATTTTTCCCGCAACCAGGTCGGATAATCGAAGCCAGCGCCGCCATGCGGACGCTGCCGAATGTAGGCCATGGTCGCGTCGGCCAGTTCCGCTGGTGTTTCCGCCTCCGCGCCACCTGCAATTCCTTCAGCCGCTACTGCGATACGGTTGATCTCAGGAAAGGCAGTGACCGTGCGCAATCTGATGCCAGCTTCCAGATTGCCTGCCGGGCCCGCGATAGATGCGATGACCGATACCGCAGCGCCGCCATTAGGACCAATGATAGCGGTTTCCGTGGTTTTGAAGATCGTGCCATCGGAACCCGCGATTTCCAGATCGGCCGGAATTGGCGTTCCGGCTGCGCCTTCGATATCAACCTTGCCAACAGCGAATGTGGCCGGTCTTGCAACAATGCCATAAATGTCGGCGTGGCGCTGGACGAACTCATCTTCGGCAGTATCGACAAAATACTGTCTGCCCCACCACGCAACATGATCGTGGATCTCGCGCGCTTCCAGTGCGACGGCGCGGCCGATCATGGCAAGTGTGCCACGTGCCGAACGAACAGCACGTGAAATGGCCAGCGGATCGACAAGAGGCCGCACAAGCGAAATGCTGAACTCCATGGCCGAGGCAATGCGTTCAGCGATGGTCTTTGCGGATGGAACGGGCCAAGGCATCAGGCAGTCCTCCGGCCCGAAATAGCGGTGTCATCGACCAGGACGCGCCAGCCGAGCATTTGCGGCGCGACCCATTCCGTCTCGATCTCGGCTGGAATGCCTGTATCGGAGGTCACCCATTCAAGGCTTTCGGCAAGCCAGCTCTGGTAAAGAAGGCGGGTGATTTCGGTTTCCTTGGCGCGGTCAAGCAACCAGCAGCGCGAACCGATACGCTCACCATAGGGGTCGAGCGCGTCAGCAGCGGCACCGCGCCGGACATCGATGCCGGAACCTGTCAGGAATTGCGAGCGGCCTTCCGGCAGCGGATCATCAGGATTGGCACGGCGATCAAGGCCGACAGAAAGAAGCACCGGCGTAATCGGGGTTTCATCAATGACGAGGTCGCCATCCGCGCCGATCTCCAGATCAGCGCGGCGGGTTTCCGGGTCATAGATGAGTGCCACATCGTAAAACATGCCCCGGTTCTATCGCGCGCGCGCGAAAACGATCATGCCCGCCGAGGCGGGCATGAAACAGATTAACTTTGGGGAGGACCACTGGTCCCGCCTCCGGGAACCACACCAATGTGTATATGGGTTTTGTCGATAACGACGCCATCGTTTCGAACAGTGCCGCCATCGATGTCAACGCCGCCCGGCGAGACTGTCACGGTGACGCCGCCAACCTTCAGCACGATCGACGCTCCAGCCTGAATGCTGATGGTACCGTCAGCGCCGATAAGTATTCCGTCGCCATGCTGATTATAAAGTGCGGTTTCACCCGCTTTCAGCCCACCCATGCGGGCGGATGGATTGCCAACCGGCAGGAGAACAATGTCATCCTCGTTGCCGCCAATGGCGACCGCGACTGCTAGTGCGCCGTCCTCTGGTGCTGATGTTGCCAGCCCGTAAGGCTGCATGATCTCAACCTTGTCGCGCCAGACACCCGGAGCCACTTCCACCGAAGCGGTCTGGGTTTCGCCATCATCATTGATGTTCTTCAGAACGACACGGCGGGCGATGCCGCGAACCTTGCTGGCTGTTTCGTGATCCATCGCTGACCTCACAATGCGGATGCGGTGCCGTCCAGCGGCCCGCCCGATCCGTTGCCCTTGCTCTTTTTGCTGCTCTTCTTACGTCCCTTAACGTTCTTTCGACGGCCCTTAACAGGCTTGTTGTCGAAGGCCTCCGGCGACGTGACGGCGATTTCGGTTTCGCAGCCGCTGTCCTCCTGCTGAAGGAACGTGACGCGGGATATCAGCATGTCGCGAAACACGTCCTGAAAGGAATCGGAGACCTCGACCATTTCGTTGACCCGCCACAGACGCCCGTTCGCCTTGTAACCATGAACGCGATAGGAGATTTCCTCACTCTCGCCGCGCTTGGTGCGCATACGCCAGTCGGCTTCATCCTTGCAGCCCTTGTCGTCGGCCTTGGAGCGGGCCAAATGGACGATCGGGCGATAGCGCCTGATTTCGTCGTCGGTCGCCTCGCCACTGGCGACAACGCCGCGCCGCTCGCGTTCGGTGGCGGAACCGTCGGTGGCTTCCCTGTCTTCCGGCTTTACCGGAGCGCTGCCGCCCAGAAGCGGTGCTGCACGACCGTCACGAACGGTAGCAGCCTTTTCCGACTGGCCACGCACGATAACCTTGGAATGGCGATCCTTATGGGTGAACTGTCCGGACGAGGCTTTCACGTTCCCAGGCAGTGAAAGTGCTGCCGGAGCGCGATTGGCTCCGGTCCGGGTGATGACGACACCGCCGACACCATCGGACATGACAAAGGCATGGCGCTGGCGCGTACCCTTGTCGATGGCACTCAGGCCCGTTTCGGAAAGATCGATACCGTAGCGCGGGAATGCATCGCCAGTATCGATCTCGGAACGGACGGAAAGCCCGAACGGCTCTGCAATGCGTTTTACGGCTTCTTCCAGCTTCACATTGTTGAACTCGGACGGACCAGTCGGCGCGGCCGTGCTGTCGACCAGATCACCCGCCTTGTCCTTGCCGGATATCGAGACCATGGCGCGCTCTTCATCGATATCGGGGGAAACGGTTTCGATATAGCCTTTCAGGACGAGCTGATCCTCGACATAAGCTTCCGCTTCCATACCGGGTTTCAGCTTGAAGACCGCATTTGCTGGCGATGCAAAATCGAAGGTGGACAACGCCCGGCTATAATCGCGCAGCTCGAAGCTAAAAGAGCCGCTGAAATCCTTCAGGTCGCGGGTGATGTTGGCATTGGTCCACTGGTCGAATACCTGCCCGTTCACCTTCAGCCAGATCGAGCGCGCCATTATTCGGTCACCTCGACGCGGCCTGCCGGAATGCGGGCTGGATGGCGCGGCCGGTTGCGTTCGATGATGGAAAGATAGCCGTCCTCGATCGCGGACGGATCGTCACCATAAATATGATTGGCGATCTGGAAGGCATCTGTCGGACGGTCGGTTTCGATGATGCGCGATGCTGGCAAGCGTCCGATCGCTTCATTGATATCGGCAATCAGACACAAGCGAACGTCGCGGGTGGCGCGGATGGTGGCGCTGGCCTCGGCAGCAAAATCGGAATCGGAAAGGCTGGATAGCAGATCGGTATAGGCGTCCAGCTGGCCGACCAGGCTGTCGCGCAGCGCGCTTGCTTCCGCTCGTGAACCGAACTCGACATAGGCCGCAAGCTGTCCAGCCTTGGCAAGCGCATCGCCAGCGGTTCCGGCCAACAGCGCCGTGTCCGGACGCGATACGGTATCACCGGCAAGAACGACAAAAGCAGCACCGGCATTGGCGTTGATATCAAGCGCCTGACGTGCCGACAGACCGGTGTAGGAGCTGGTTGCTTCTGCGGCCGGGGCAACGGCAGGCGTTCCGGCGAGATCGGGAACGAGATTGACGATCATGTCCGTTACCGAGCTAGCGGCGCTGGACAAGGCTTCAGGCGTGGCAGGCAAAGATTGCGGTAGGGCTGCGGAAATCAGGGCAGAAGCCCTTCCGGCGCTGGACTGCCAGTAGGAAACAATCTGTCGGGCGGTGCGCTGTGTGGCGTCGGTGCGAAGCCGAGACAGGGTTCGCCTCGATGTCGATGTAGTGAGAGACGCGGCAAGCGAGACGAGCGAAAGGGCAGCACCGATCAGCGCCGAGGCGGTGGAGGCATAGCCTGAAAGCCCCATGCCGTTATAGCGTTTGAAGGTGGCGCTGAAGCGGACGACGCGCAGCTCGTGCGCGGCGAAGGAAATTTCTGCCGTCTCTTCCATGATGACCTGCATCGGGCCAAGCCATGGATGGATGAGCGTTCCCGGTCCCGGCGTCTCGAATGCAGCCTTCAGGGCCTGTGCCTGGGCAATATAGGAATCGCTGACGATCAGCCCTTCGACCTGGACCGTTTGCGTTGCAAGGCCGAAGTCGTCATAGGCAGCCTGATCGACGCCGGGGAACAGATGCTCGGCAACGCGTCGGCCGACCTGTGTTGACGTGTCCGGCACGTGGAAGGAAATGCCACGAAATGAAGCTGGAAGCAGTCCTGGCAGAACGTCGCTGATGCTGTCGAAGATCATGATTGCCCCTATGCCCTGCCGATGACACGGCCACGATCGGTCGTAAGTCCGACATTCTTGTTGTCGGACGTAGCGCTTGCGAGCCTGCCCGGACCATCGACCTTGATGCGGATATCGCCACCCACATTGACCGATTGCGCCGGACCGGCAACAGCTGCAAGGCGTGTCGGTGTCGAGAGACTGGCGCGCTTTTCCGGTTCATTGGAGTTGGCCGGAGCCGTTGGACGCAAGGTCGGCCCCTTCAGGTAATCGTCCATCGTGCTATCCCGACTGCCGTTCGAGGTGCTTCCGTTAGGAAGAGCTTGCCCCGGCTGGACAGTCGCACCGCTCCAGAGACTTTTTATTGCAGCTGCTAACGACTGAAGTTTTGCAAGAATGGTGTCGATGCCGCTCATAATCTTGTCTCTCACAACGTCAAATCCGCTCGACAGCATGTCCCATGCAAGGGCCGGTATCTGAATGGGCGTCGTCAGGAGGTTCCAGAGCTTTTCAACTCCTGTCGCAAGAAGATTGACAGCCTGACCGGCAGCGTCAGGAAATATGCTGATCCAGTTAGGCTTTTGGCCTGTAGCAGCCCATTTGGCCAGATCGGCTAGTCCCTGAACGACGATGGAAATCGACTTTGCAAACAGTTCGATGCCCTTGCCACCAATCTGGCCAAGCTCACCAATGAAATTGCCGATCGTCTTCAATGAACCGTCCGACGCCTTGAAGCCTGCGAGCTTCATGAGATTCGTACCGAGAATGCCGAGCGCCGTTCCGAGTTCCTTCAGGCTGTTCCACGTATCGCCCATCGAAGCAAACGCATTTCGGAGGCTTTCACCGATCGGGGCCAATGACGGTTCGATGCCGGAACCAATTTCCTTCAAATCATCCCAAGCCGTTTTGAGTCCGTTAAAGACGCTTTGAAGCACCTTCAAACTGCCAACCTTCAGACTGTCGAAATTGATGTTGGCGAAGATCGAGCGGGCACCGTTGGAAATCCGTGACCATGCACGCGGTGCAGCATCTGCCACATAGTTCCAGGCACGAACGGCGCCGTCCGACACACGCGACCAGACGCGGGAAAGATAAGGCTGCGCCTGTCCCCAGAGCCGCTTCGTTCCTTCCCATGCCTTGGAGGCGCGGTCCTTCAGGCCGTCCCAGAACTTCATGAGCCTGGGCGCGACCTTGTCCCAGTTCTTGGCGATCAGGACGCCAGCGCCAGCCAGCAGGCCGATGACAATGCCAAGCGGTGACAGGATAACGCCGATCAGAGCACCGATCGCGCCAAGGCCAGCACCGATAATCGGAAGGACAAGGCCGAGCGCCCCAAGCGCCGTGACCAGGAGAACAGCGCCGCCAGCGCCGGTCAGCAGGGTTTTCATCCAGCCGCCTGTTGCCTGATCGATCTGCCGCACCCAGCGAATACTGGCGAGCAGCCATTCATTAATTGTCGGGAGCCATTCACCGAACGCAAAGCCGACCTCGCGAATGGACTGTGTGCCGATTTCGTTGAGGATCGTCAGCTGTCGGTTCATGCCCGCCATCTGTGTCTCGAAGTCGGTGTCGATCGCTGCACCCGTCGCGGCGGCAACCTTCTCCTTGATGTCCTTGTATTCCTGCACGTTCGCCATGAACGGCACGATGAAATCCAGTACCTGCTGATCGGAGAACAGCTCGGAAACCTTGCTGGCCGCGCCGATCGCTTCCAGCTGCTGGCGAACATAGGCAAGCGCCTCGGCACCCTTAAGGCCATTCTTTTCTGCGGCCTTCATGTATTTGCCGATCTGCTCTTCGCCGACGCCTGTGAGCTTTCCGACCTTTTGCAGCATGGCTTCCAGCGGGTTGATGCCCTTGGATGCAGCGTCCAGCATGACGGCCTGAATATCGACGCCCATGCCCGCAAAGTTTTTGATGGTGCGCTCTGACAGCGCCTTCGACAGGAAATTAGAAAGATTGTTCGCCGCGATCGACGGATCGGACGTGCCCTTCATGGCGATCTGGAGAGCCGAGCCGAGGAAGTTGACGGCCTCGCGACCCTTCACGCCGAACTTTGCCACCTGTGAAGTCAGGCGCGGGAAATGCTGCGCCATGTCCTTCAACTCGAAGGAACCTTCCTTACCAGCGATCACAAGCGCACCAAGACTGTCGCGCATCTGATCGGCGGGAAGCTTCAGATTGTTGAGCATGGCGGTGCCAACGCCAGCCATGTCGGAAAATTCCGCATTCGCAGCCGTGGCGGCGCGCCCGATATCGCCAATGGTGGCGTCGATCAGCTTCTGATCGACACCGGCAGCAATCATCTGGCCTGCACCGGCCGCGATCGTTTCCGACGCCTGACCGATGACAAGGGCCAGTTCTTCATACTCAACCTTGGCCTTGGCCGCGAAATCAAACGCGGCCTTGCCGGAGAGTTCGGCGGTGCCTGCAATATCGAGCAGCTGTTGCTGGAAGGCTGCGGCTTCCTGAACCGGCCCCATGAACGAAATAGCGGCAACCGCCGTACCGAGAATCCCGATACGGCGCGCAAAGCCGGTCAATTTCTGAAGGTTGCCCGTAAGGCGGCGCATCGGACTGGAGAGCTGATCGCGAAGCCTGACCAGAACATCGAGCGCCATTGATTTTGATGCCATGGTCTAGCCCTCTGCCTCTTTGATCCTGTTCCGAAACGCCATGATGCTGTTCCACCAGAAGGTGGCGGTTGCCGCATCCATCATGTCGATTTCAGCGGCAGAGAAGCCCGATCCATCGGCGATGCCGCCGAGGATTACTTGCCAGTCTTCCGGCCACTCGCCAAAAAAGAGGAAAGCACCTGCGCAGCTGCGGTGATGTCGGCCGCATCGAGCCTGTCATAAAGCACGTTCATGATAGCCTGGTTGATCCGCGTCGAACGCGAAAACGCGACGACGTTCATCGAATCTTCGGAGGTGGCAGAAATTGCCCGCTGATCGGCTCCGGTCAGACGATGGAAGGTCAGTTCGGAATATTTCTCCTCGCGGGTCTTTCCGGCCTTCCTGATAGCCAGCGTCTGCGGGTAAAGCAGCGGCAGCGTGACCGAACCATTGTCATTCTGGATGGCATGATCCGGCAGGCGATCGTTCGGATCGATATCCTCCACAACATCTGCGACGACGCCAGCCTTGGTCGAGACGGGCTTGTCCTCGTCCACCACTACGTCCGTGACCGGACGTTCTTCGTCAGTAATGTCGAGATCGACAACATTCTTAGCCATTAATGCACCTCTTCAGGAGCGCCGCCCGCCCACTTGAGTTCAATCTTGCCGCCTTCGCCGCCGGTGATGTCCGGATGGTCAGTCAGGAAGGCGTCAGCGAAAATGAAGGTCTGGCCGGTATCGCAGACAACCTGCAATTCGCCTTCGCCCTCATCCCAGAGACCGCCGTAGCGCTGTCCCTTTTCGAGGTTCGTTGTCGCCGTGACCTCCGAAGCCTCGAACTCCTGGGCGCGACCGACCTTGCGGCCGTAGGTGACGGCATTGTTCTTGATGCCGCCAACCTTGATCTTTGCGCCCTTTTCGACGGGGATGTTTCGGCCCCGCCAGACGATGTCCACAATGCCAAGTACCTGTGCCATGGTTCTCGTTCCTTACCTTTAGACCTGGAATTCCAGCGAACCGGCGAGCACCATCAGATTGCCGACGATGTTGATCTGCTGTCGGCTTTCGAGACGGTTCTTGTCACTGGACGAACGCTGGAAGGCGCTCTGCTTGATGGTTGCCTCCACGTTCTGTATCCAGACCAGATCACCATAGCGGCGGCAGCGGCCAGCCCAGGAGGCGTGCATCCGGCGCGGCGTGACAACCGAAGAACCGGGTTCCTCGTCGTTGCCGACATTGGTCGCGAATGCCGCGCCGTCCTCATCATCCGCGAGCTTGGCACGCGGATAAAGCAGCGAGACATAGGAGTTCCAGTCGTAGCGGATGCGCGACAAGGTGGCGGGCACCATGATGTCGAGCCACGCATCATCATCCACGTTGAGGTTGGATTTCCGGTACGTGGTAATGAGGCGCGAGATCGTGACCGAACCGTCCGAAAGGCTTTCGAAGGTCGAGACACCCCGGCGCAGAAGCAGATCGCGTTCCGTCTCGATGAACTGGTCGGCAGCACTTGGCGCTTCCACACCAGGCACAACAAGCGAGCGCAACTGGCGAGCCGGGTCATTGGCAAGGTGGAAGCTCGCAAGCCCCATGACTGCCGCCGACAATACCCACGAGCTGGTCGGCGAACCATTCAAACCCACTGCCGTCAGGAACGGGCAGTTCGTCAGCTGGCCCCAGGTGCCTAGATCGGCAAACGTACCGCTCTTGCCGACATAACCGTGTGCATCAAGCTTCGACATCGCAGTGAAGCGATTAGTCAGAAAGTCTGCAAACACGCCCATATTGGTCGGATCGCTGAACGGCTGCTGGATTGCCGTGTACCAGGTATTGGCGATCACATCGAGCGCGGGCGTCAGATCGGGATTGCCGGAACCGCCCGCCATCTTACCGATT
>Ga0182735_1001764_pt1 | contig 14033 bp, 14 predicted proteins | sample eDN5th30CKraftMG_FD_128524 | JGI IMG/M metagenome (GOLD analysis project Ga0182735, IMG submission 128524) | Enriched Miracle-Growth compost microbial communities from Emeryville, California, USA - eDNA 5th pass 30_C Kraft MG (version 2) (version 2) ... | reverse complement strand
CCGGCGGCGATCAGGGTCAGGAGGCGGGGAGTCGAAGTCACCGATCCAGGGTAGGGCGTGCCGGCATCCCGCCGCGCCAGATGTCGCCCCGCGTAGGCTGGGACGGTGACCGTCTCCGAGCTGTTCGATCCCGCTGAATGGATGCCGGCGCCCCACTCCGCGGGCTACACCGACATCACCGCGCATGTGTCCGTCGACGGGCGCATCGCCCGCATCGCCTTCGACCGGCCGGAGGTGCGCAACGCGTTTCGACCGCACACGGTCGACGAGCTCTATCAGGCGCTCGACATCGCCCGGCAGGACCCGCGCATCGGCGTCGTGCTGCTCACCGGAAACGGCCCGAGTCCGAAGGACGGCGGGTGGGCGTTCTGCTCCGGCGGAGATCAGCGCATCCGCGGGCGCGACGGGTACAAGTACTCGGACGACGAGGCGTCGGTGGTCGACCCTTCGACAAGCTCAGGGACCGGGGTGGGGGCGGCGCGGGCGGGGCGGCTGCACATCCTCGAGGTGCAGCGGCTGATCCGGTTCATGCCGAAGGTCGTGATCGCGGTCGTGCCCGGGTGGGCGGCCGGTGGCGGGCACTCCCTGCACGTCGTGTGCGACCTGACGATCGCGAGCGCCGAGCACGGCCGGTTCAAGCAGACCGACGCGGATGTCGGGTCGTTCGACGCCGGCTACGGCTCCGCCTACATGGCCCGCCAGGTCGGTCAGAAGTTCGCGCGCGAGGTGTTCTTCCTCGCGGAGGAGTACTCCGCACAGCGGGCTTATGAGACCGGCGCGATCAACCGGGTCGTGCCGCATGCCGACCTCGAACGCGAGGCGATCGCGATGGCCCGGACGATCCTCGGCAAGTCGCCGACGGCGATCCGCATGCTCAAGTTCGCGTTCAACGCGGTCGATGACGGGCTCGTCGGCCAGCAGGTGTTCGCCGGCGAGGCGACGCGGCTGGCGTACGGCACCGACGAGGCCGTCGAGGGGCGCGACGCGTTCCTGCAGAAGCGCGACCCCGATTGGTCGCCGTTCCCGTACCAGTACTGACGAGGCAGGGCATGATTCTCGAGCCCGTCGATGCGACCGACGCCCGCGCCGTGCTGCGCGGACTGCGCGGAGCGGTGCTCGGCTCCGGCCCCGCGATCGCGCTCGGCGCCGACACCCCCGGTGCGCCGCCGCTGCCCGTCGAGGTGCCCGCGGGCACGGCGGTCGTCGTGACGACGTCGGGCTCGACCGGATATCCCAAGCGCGTCGCGATCAGCCGCTCCGCGCTGACCGTATCGGCGCTGGCCACCGCCGCGCGCATCGGCGAGGGCGACTGGCTGCTCGCGCTGCCGCCCGGCTACATCGCCGGGGTGCAGGTGCTGTCGCGGGCACTCGTCGCCGGGCGTGAGCCGGCGATCCTGGCCGGCTCGTTCCGTGCACAGGCCTTCGCCGCCGCGGCATCCGCGATGGCCTCCAGCGTCGGCGGCGTGCGCGTGCCCACCTACACCTCGCTCGTCCCCGCGCAGTTGGCGACATTGCTCGACGCGGAGGATGCCGGCATCCGCACCGGCCTGTCGTCATTCGCGGCCGTCCTCGTCGGCGGGCAGGCGCTGCCGCCCGCGCTCGCCGACCGCGCAGCGGCCGCCGGCGCGCGCATCGTCCGCACGTACGGCTCCAGCGAGACGAGCGGCGGCTGCGTCTATGACGGGGTCCCGCTGGACGGCATCGGCATGCGCATCGTCGACGGCGAGGTGCAGCTGTCCGGGCCGACGCTCGCCGACGGGTACCTCGGCGACCCGCGACGCACCGACGACATCTTCCGACGCGACGCGGACGGAACGCGGTGGTACCGGACGGGGGATGCCGGACAGATCGCCGACGGCCTGCTGCGGGTGACCGGGCGGCGCGACAACGTCATCGTGTCCGGCGGCGTCAACGTCTCGCTCGACCGCGTCGAGCACATCGTCCGCGGCGTCCCCGGCCTGGAGCGCGCGGTCGTCGTCGCGGCGGAGTCCGCGCGCTGGGGGCAGGTCCCCGTGGTCGTCGTGGCGGAGGACTCCGTCGTGGATGCCGAGGGGCTCCTCCATCGCGCCCGGCAGGCGACCGAGGCGGAGATCGGTGCGGCCGGTCGGCCTGCCCGCATCGACGTCGTTGCGGAGATCCCGCGGCTGACCTCCGGCAAGCCCGATCGTCGCGCGCTGCTGCCACGCCCGCCCGCAGGCTGAGCGCGCAGCCGGGGGCAATAGGATGCCCTCGTGGCAGCCAGTACCCGAAAGAAGAAGTCCAACGCTGCGAAGCGACACAAGCCCCGCGGAAACCCGCAGAAGGCGCACGTCTCGGGCGACCCCCGCGCGGTGACCCCGGCGACCCTCCGTGACTGGATCGGTGCCGCGCGGCTGCGCACGCTGCCGCTGGCGATCACACCGGTCGTCATCGGAACCGGTGCCGCGCTGATCGTCAATGACGGTTTCAGGTGGGGCCTTGCCCTGTGCTGCCTCGTCGTCGCCCTCGCGCTGCAGATCGGCGTGAACTACGCCAACGACTACAGCGACGGCGTCCGCGGCACGGATGATCACCGCGTCGGGCCCGCCCGCCTCACCGGTGCGCGCAAGGCGAAACCGCGCACCGTCCTGACGGTTGCGCTCGTGTTCTTCGCGATCGCCGCCGCCGCGGGACTGCTCATCACCTGGCGCACCGGGTACTGGTGGCTGATCGCCGTCGGCGCCGTGTGCATCGTCGCCGCCTGGTTCTACACCGGCGGCAAGCGCCCCTACGGCTACTACGGCCTCGGCGAGCTCGTCGTGTTCGTGTTCTTCGGCCTCGTCGCCACCGTCGGCACGACCTTCGTGCAGGCGGGCGCCGTGCCGCAGGAGACCTGGTTCGGTGCCGTCGGCGCGGGCCTGCTGGCCTGCGCCGTGCTGGTGGCCAACAACCTGCGCGACATCGATCAGGACCGCGTCGCGGGAAAGCGCACGCTGTCCGTCCTGATCGGCAAGCGCGGTTCGCAGGTGCTGTTCACCGTACTGATCGCGGTGCCGTTCCTCCTTGCGGTCGGGCTCGCGCTGCTCTACCCGATCGCCTGGCTGACGTTGCTCGCACTGCTTCCCGCGGCATCCGCCGTTCTCATCGTGTGGACCTACCGGGCGCCGAAGGAGCTGCTCGTGGCGCTCGCGCTCAGTTCGCTCACCTCGATCGCGTACGGCGGCTTCCTGTTCTGGGCGTTCGCGGGCTGAGCGATGTCGCCGGTGACGTGGTCGGCATCCTCGGTCTGCCGTGAACCGGAAGCGTCAGGACGGCGGAGACGTCAGCTGAGGGGCTGCTCGCCGGTGGCGTCCTCGGCCGCGGCGTCTTCCTCTTCGACCGTGCGACGGGTGCGCTGCGCCTTGCGCTCGGCCAGGTCGGCGGTCAGATCGTCGAGGGGACGGCGCAGCAGCAGCATCGAAAGGCTGAGGCCGATCAGGGCCGCGAAGATGGCGGACAGCCAGTAGTACTCGCGCATGATCGGGAACAGCATCATGATGCCGAACGGGACCAGGAACGCCAGCAGGCGCAGCACCGAGTAGACGAGGGCTGAGCGGACGCGCATATACCCAAGCTTACGTCCCGGCTGGTCCTCAGCAGACGCGCCTAGGATGGAACCGTGGCGCGCGTGTACCTGATCCTGGTGCTGCTGGCGATCGCTTTCTGGGTCTACAGCATCGTCGACTGCGCCCTGCTGCCGCCCACCCGTCATCGCGGCGTGCGTAAGGGCGTATGGCTGCTCATCGTGATCGCCTTCCCGGTGCTCGGCGGCCTGCTGTGGTTCCTCGTCGGGCGGCTCAACCAGCGCCATGCCGCGGCGTTCCGTGCACCCGATGACGATCCGGAGTTCCTGGGCAGGCTTGCGACGCGCAGCGACCCCGACGTCGACGAGCGCATCCGTCGCCTCGAGGAGGAGCTCGCCGCGCTCGACGCGGAGGATGCCGACCCCGACGGGCCGCCGGCACCGCCTACGCCGCCCGCACCGCACCGCGACAACGGCGACGCCGACGACGCTCCCGGCCGCAGCTGACATGACGGCCGATACTGTCGCGGTCGATGCGGCGCGCGCGCCGGCGACCGACGCCGCAGCCGCCTTGCTCGGGCGACTGGTCGAGCTCGGTGTGCGCCACATCGTCGTCAGCCCGGGGTCACGCTCGCAGGCACTCGCGCTCGTCGCCGCCGAGCTCGAGACACGCGGCGCCGTGCAGGTGCACGTGCGCGTCGACGAGCGCGTGGCCGCGTTCACCGCGCTGGGGATCGGACGCGAGACGAGGATGCCGGCCGCCGTGGTCTGCACGTCCGGCACAGCCGCGGCCAACCATCTGCCCGCCGCGCTGGAGGCCCATCACTCCGGCATCCCCCTGCTGCTCCTGACCGCCGACCGTCCGCCCGAGCTGCGCGGCGTCGGTGCGAACCAGACGACGCGTCAGCCCGGCATGTTCGCCCCGAACACCCGGTTCGAGGCCGACCTGCCCGTTCCGGAGCAGATCGATGCCGACGGCACAGGGGAGCAGTCGATCATGTTGCGTCGGGTCGCGGAGGACGCGCTGGCCGCTGCACGCGGAGTCGGCACACGCCCCGCCGGCCCGGTCCATCTCAACCTGCCGTACCGTGAGCCCCTGGCCGGCAGCGTGCCGGACTGGCTCGGGATGCCGGGCGTCGAGCAGCCGGAGCCGATCGCCGATCCGTCCGGTGCGCTGTACCAGGGCGGGGGCGGCATCGGCGTGTCGGACCTGCCGGCGGAGCCCGAGAGCACACCGGTCGTGCTCGAGGCCGGTCCCCGCACCGTCGTGATCGCCGGAGCCGACGGCGGCGCCGCCGCGGAGCAGCTCGCGCACGCCGGGGGCTGGCCATTGGTCGCCGAGATCGTCAGCGGTGCCCGCTTCGGCCGCCACATCGTGCACGGGTACCGCCGCCTGCTCGCCGTCCCGGAACTGGGCGGGCGCGTGCAGCGTGCCGTGGTCTTCGGGCATCCGACGCTCAGCCGTGAGATCGTCGCACTGCTGTCGCGGCCGGACGTCGAGGTGCTCGCCGTCCGCGGGCCCGGGGAGCCGCTGAACCTCAACGGGGTGACCACGGCGGTCGGTGCCGTCGTTGCCGCGGCCGGTGACACGGATCGGGACTGGTTCGGCGCGTGGATGCGCGCGTCGCGCGACGCCGCGGTGGATCTCAGCCCCGCCGCGCCGGATGCCCAGGCGCTGACATCGGCCGTGCCGCAGGAGCGACTCGGCGCGATCGCGGCCGAGCTCGATGCGATACGCGCGCCGCTGGACCGTGCGGGGCTCGTCGACGCGGTCTGGCGCGCGTCGTGGCCGCATGACCGGCTGTTGTTCGCCTCGTCGCGCCTGGTCCGGGTGGCCGACCAGCTGCTGGGCGGAAAGAAGATCCCGGTGCACGCCAACCGCGGCTTGGCCGGCATCGACGGGACCGTCGCGACGGGGCTGGGCATCGCGATCGCGAGTCAGGCCGGCGGCGCGCCCGGGGTGACGCGCGTGCTGATCGGCGACCTCGCACTGCTGCACGATGTCGGCGCGCTGATGCTGCCGGCGGGCGAGACAGCGCCACGCATCCAGGTGATCGTCGGCAACGATGGTGGCGGAACGATCTTCGACGGGCTGGAGGTGGCGGCCGTCGCCTCGCGGGAGGCCATGGAGCGGGTGCTGTACACCCCGCAGCGGGTGGAGTTGGAGCAGCTGGCAGCCGCCTACGGTTGGGAGTATCACCGCGCGACGACACGCGCCGAGCTCGATCAGGCGCTGACGTCACCGGTCACCGGATGTCAGCTCGTCGAGGTTCCCCTCGCGCGCTGATCCCGTTCCCTAGACTGACCGGGATGGCACGCACCACGATCATCGAAGATCCCGCCCGCCCGCGCTGGGACGGCCCCGGTCGCCGCCCGCTGCGCGTCCACGTGTGGCAGCCCGAGGTCCCCGGTCCGCACCCCGCGGTGCTGCTCTCGCACGGCACCGGGGGTGCCGCCGCGGACCTCTCCTGGCTGGCGGAGTCGCTCGCCGCGGCGGGCGTGCTCGTCGCGGGCGTCGATCACCACGGAAACACGCGCACGGAAGAGTACCTGCCAGAAGGATTCGCCTTCGTCTGGGAGCGACCGCGGGATCTCACGATCCTCCTCGACCATGTCCTCGACCGGTACGACGTCGACGCCGCGCGCGTCGGCGTGGCGGGATTCTCCCTCGGTGGCTACACCGCCATCGCGCTGCTCGGTGGTCGGATCGATTCAGCCGTCGCAGGTCTCGTCATCCGCGGCGCGGTGCCGATGCCGCCGTTGCCCGAGTTTCCGGATCTCGTCACGCGGCTGCGCGCCTCCTGGACCGACGAGGCGCTCGCCGTCCGTCTGGCGGAGTCGGGCGGGTCCGTTGCGGACGGGCGCATCCGTGCCGGGTACGCGATCGCCCCGTCGATCGGCGAGCTGGTCGACGTCGGGAGTCTGGGCCGCGTGGACCGGCCGCTGCGGATCGCCTGGGGCGACGCGGACGACAACGCCTTCCCCGACCGGAATGCGCTGCGCTACCTCGCGGCGGTGCCCTCGGCATCCGGGCTCGGTCTCGGTCCCCACGTCGGGCACTACGACTTCCTGGGACACGCGCCGGAGGGAGGGGACGACGCTCGCAGCCGGGTGGCGGCCGACGCCGTCGCCTTCTTCGAGCGAACGCTCGGATGACATCGGGATGACGCTGGCCAGCTGATCGCGCCTGGGCCAAGATGGCTCCATGACCGCGAAGAGCCAGCGCGACTGGACCGATGACCCCTCCGATCTGCTGCGCGTAGGAGACGGCTTCCGACTCAGCGACGTGGATCCCGATTCGACCCCCGGATACGACGGAGGCAAGAAGGACGGCGCGAAGGACCTCGCCGACGGTGCCGAGGAGCTGGACGAGCTGCAGGAGCGGCTGTACGCGCAGAGCCGTGTCCTTCCACAGCCGCAGGAACCGGGCGCTGGCCATGCCGTGCTCCTCGTGCTGCAGGCGATGGATTCGGCGGGCAAGGGCGGGATCGTCCGGCACGTCATCGGGGCGACGGATCCGCAGGGCATCCGACTGAAGGCATTCAAGGCTCCGACGGAGGAGGAGCGGGCTCACGACTTCCTCTGGCGCGTGGAGAAGGAGGTACCCGCGCCCGGCTACATCGGGGTCTTCGATCGTTCGCATTACGAGGACGTGCTGATCGGCCGCGTGCGCGAGCTGGCGCCTACGGAGGAGATCGAGCGGCGTTACGACGCGATCAACGACTTCGAGAAGCGGTTGACGGATGCCGGCATCCGCATCATCAAGGTGATGCTGCACATCTCGCCCGAGGAGCAGAAGGCGCGGCTCATGGAGCGCCTGGACCGTCCGGACAAGCACTGGAAGTACAACCCGGGCGATGTCGACGAGCGGTTGCTGTGGCCGACGTACATGGAGGCGTACCAAACCGTCTTCGAGCGCACCTCGACGTCGTACGCGCCCTGGTACGTGGTTCCCGCGAACGCGAAATGGTACGCACGGTTGGCCGTCCAGGCGCTGCTGCTGGATGCGCTGGAGAAGATCGATCCGCAGTGGCCGGCCGCCGACTTCGACGTTGCAGTGGAGAAGGCGCGGCTCGCCGAGAGTTGACCCACACCGGCGGATGCCGTCCTGGATGGACGACTGCGCGCGCAGATCGCCCGGCCGATGAGGGCGTGGCGCGGCGGCGGTCGCTACGCGAGTGCGTCGATGATGGGGCGGAACTTGACGCGGGTCTCGAGCATCTCCGACTCGGGGTCGCTGCCGGCCACGATGCCCGCACCGGCGTGCGCCGTGAACCGGATGTCGTCCGCGCTGTCGGCAGCGGTGGACAGGTCGAACTGCGCGCAGCGCAGCGCAATCGCCCACTCGCCGTTGCCGTCCGCGTCGATCCATCCGACCGGGCCGGCGTACCGCCCGCGGTCGAAGGGCTCGAGCCGTCGGATCAGGTCGAGGGCCTCGGCGGTGGGCGTGCCGGCGACGGCCGCCGTCGGGTGCAGGACATCGACGAGGTCGAGTGCGGACGCACCGTTCTCCAGTGCCCCCTCGACATCGGTCGCGAGATGCCACACATTCGGCAGCTTGAGCATGAACGGCTGTTCCTCGGCGACCAACGCACTGGTGTGCGGGCGCAGCGCCGTGAGCACGCTCTGCACGGCGTACTGGTGCTCGTCGAGATCCTTGGCGCTGGTGGCCAGCGCCAAGGACGCGGCGGTGTCGGCGTCGGCATCCGCCCCACGGGCGATCGTGCCGGCGAGCACGCGCGCCGTGACCTCGCCGCCCGCGACGGTGACGAGGGTCTCCGGGCTCGCGCCGATCAGACCATCGACCGCATAGGTCCAGGTGTCCGGATAGGCGGATGCCAGCGCGCGCACGAGCCGGCGGAGGTCCGAGCCCGGCGGGATGGAGCCGACCAGGTCCCGCGCCAGGACGACCTTGCTCACGTTGCCGCCGGCGATGGCGTCCAGCCCGGCGGCGACGGCAGCCTGGTACCCGTCCGGCGTGAGCGTGCCGGGGCCGAGCGTCGCCGCCCAGTGCGGTCCGTATCCGGTGGACACGAGACGGTCGGTGTCGACGGGATCGGCCTCCGGCGCGTCGACGGGGCGGATCCGGGTGATCCAGCACCTGCCGTCCCGGCGCCCGAGGATCGTGCCGGGCACCGCCAGGTGCCCGGCACGCTGTGACCGCGCCTCGAACGGCAGGGCGCCGAACGCGACAAGACCGGTGCCGGGGACCTGGACGGCGTCATCGACCTCTGCGGCCGCGGCGAGCGCGCGCCAGGCATCGGCGATCTGCGCGGGGCGCGTGCCCGGGCCGGTGCTGAACTCGTAGACGGCATCCATTCCGACGAGGAGGTCGCCGCGGCGCGACCAGACGGTCGGATTCTGCGGTGCCGCGTACTCGAGGAGGTCCTCGATCGCGTCGATCTCGCGGGTCACCGCACGCAGCCGAGGGGGCCTGAGGGGTGCGAAGCTCACCTCGCCAGCCTAATCCGCGGCACGGCATGCCAGCGCTCTGCCAGACTCGCTGGCATGACGCAACGCCCTGACGTCGGCACCCGGCTCGTGTTCCGCTGGACCAAGTGGGGCGGCTCGCCGCACTGGGAGCATGACTGCGTGTACCTGGGGTCGGACCGGTACGGCGACTGGGTCGGTCAGCGAGATGGCTGGCGCAGTGCGCGCCCGGGTCTGGATACCGTCTCGCAGGGGGACAACGTCACGCTCATCCCGCCCGGCGGGGAGTACACCGCGACCTTCAATGAGACCCACCCGCGCATCGCCGTGTACATCGACGTCGCGTGGGACGTGCGGTGGGATACCGGCGTGCCCACCGGCATCGACATGGACCTCGACGTCGTGCGCGCCCGCGACGGGCGCGGCGTGTTCATCGACGACCGCGACGAGTGGGAGGAGCACCGCGTCGCCTACGGCTACCCGCTGGAGGTCGTCGCCCGCCTCGAGCAGGTCGCACTGGATCTGGAAGCGCAGGTGACGGCGCGCACGGCGCCCTTCGACGACGACACCAGCGGCCGCTGGCTCGCCCTGCTCCAGAACGTAGACTTCAACGGTGACCGCTGAGCCCGACCCCGCAGAGCCGAACCGCGCCGACCTGGGCAAGGACCCGTCCCGCGTGAGCGGCATGTTCGACGAGGTCGCAGCCGCCTACGACCGCACCAACACCGTGCTGAGCTTGGGCAACGACAAGCTGTGGCGCATCGCGACCACCCGCGCCGTCGCGCCGAGGCCGGGCCAGCGGATCCTCGATCTGGCCGCCGGCACTGCCGCCAGTTCGGTGAGTCTTGCTCGCAGCGGGGCAGACGTGGTCGCCGCCGACTTCTCACCCGGAATGATCGCCGAGGGTCGTCGCCGGCACGGCGGTATCCCGAACCTCTCGTTCGTGGAGGCCGATGCCACCGCCCTTCCGTTTGCGGACGGCGAGTTCGACGCGGTCACCATCTCGTTCGGGCTGCGCAACGTGAACGAGCCGCGTCGCGCGCTCGAGGAGATGCTGCGCGTCACCGCGCCCGGCGGCAGGCTCGTCGTGTGCGAGTTCTCGCATCCGCAGAACGCGGCGTTCGCCGGCCTCTATCGGTTCTATAACGACCGCGTGCTGCCGACGGTGGCCAAGGCCGTCAGTTCGAACGCGGAGGCGTACGACTATCTCAACGAGTCGATCAAGGACTGGCCCGCGCAGAAGGGCCTGTCGGCGTGGATCCGGGATGCCGGGTGGACCGACGTCGCGCATCGCGATCTCACCTTCGGGATCGTGGCGCTGCACCGTGCGCGCAAGCCGTTCTGACCCTTCGACGTGCTCAGGGACCGCCCGTGTCGGGGCGGGTATCACCGGTCGTCGGCGGATCGGGCCGGGCCGCCGCCCGGTAGGCTGTCGGACGTGACTGCGAGCCCCTCCGCGCACCGTGCGCGCCTGACCGCGAACCTCGGTCTGACCGAGCGTGTGCTGGCCGGACCGCGTACGCGGAAGCTGCTGGCCGCCGTCGAGGACGGACTCGACCTTGTCGAGACGCAGCTGGCGGCCGAGCTGAAGGTCAGCGACTCCATTGCCGACGCCACCAGCCGCTACCTGTATGAGGCCGGCGGCAAGCGGGTGCGGCCGATGCTGACGCTGCTCACCGCGCAGCTCGGCAAGGGCGCCACGGCCGACGTGATCTCCGGCGCGACGGCGCTGGAGGTCACGCATCTCGGGTCGCTCTACCACGACGACGTCATGGACGGCGCGGACAAGCGCCGAGGTGTGCCCAGTGCGCACATGGTCTGGGGCAACAACGTCGCCATCCTCACCGGCGACCTGCTGTTCTCTCGTGCCAGCCAGCTGATGGCCCAGATCGGCGAGCGGGCGATCCGTCTGCAGGCCGACACGTTCGAGCGCCTCGTGCTCGGTCAGCTGCACGAGACGGTCGGTGCGCAGCCGGGGGACGACCCCGTCGAGTTCTACCTGCAGGTGCTCGCCGACAAGACCGGATCGCTCATCGCGGCCTCGGCGCAGGCCGGCATCCTCTTCTCGGATGCGCCCGAGGAGTATGCGCGCCCCGCCCTCGACTACGGCGAGCGGCTCGGCATCGGATTCCAGCTGCTGGACGACGTCATCGATCTGTCCGCCGACCCGTCCGAGACCGGCAAGGTGCCCGGCACCGATCTGCGCGCAGGCGTGCCCACGATGCCGTATCTGCTGCTCGGGCGGGCGACCGATCCGGCATCCACCTCGCTCAAGGCCACCATCGACGACGGTGTGGCCCGCATCGCCGATGGCGCCGATCCGGCGATCCTCGACGATGCGATCGCGCGACTGCGCGACCATGCGGTCACCGAGGCGACCCGGCAGCGCGCGTTCGAATGGGCGGATGCCGCGATCGACGCGCTCGCCCCGTTGCCCGACGGGCCGGTGCGCGATGCGCTGGAGAAGCTCGCGCACGTCGTCGTCGACCGCTCCAGCTGACCCTTCGACAGGCTCCGATCCTTCGACACGCTCAGGGACCACCCGCAGACGCAAAGGAAGACACATGACCAAGCTCAGGCTGGCCATCGTCGGCGCAGGACCCGCCGGCATCTACGCCGCAGACATCCTGCTGAAGGCCGAGCGCAAGTTCGACGTCTCGATCGATCTGTTCGATCACCTGCCGGCTCCGTACGGCCTCGTCCGCTACGGTGTGGCACCCGACCACCCGCGGATCAAGGGGATCATCACGGCCCTGCGCGAAGTGCTCGATCGCGGCGACATCCGCATCTTCGGCAACGTCCGGTTCGGCGAGGATCTCACCCTCGATGACCTCAAGAAGCACTACCACGCGGTCATCTTCGCGACCGGCGCGATCCGCGACGCTGCGCTGGACATCCCCGGCATCGACGCCGCCGGCTCCTACGGCGCCGCCGACTTCGTCAGCTGGTACGACGGGCACCCGGACTTCCCGCGCGAGTGGCCGCTCGATGCGGAGTCGGTCGCGGTCATCGGCAACGGCAACGTCGCGCTCGATGTCGCACGCCTGCTCGCCAAGCACGCCGAGGATCTGCTGGTCACCGAGATCCCCGCCAACGTGCAGGCGGGACTCGAGGCCTCGAAGGTCACCGACGTGCACGTGTTCGGCCGTCGCGGCCCCGCCCAGGTGAAGTTCACGCCGCTCGAACTGCGCGAGCTCGGTGAGCTGCGGGATGTCGACATGGTCGTCTACGACGAGGACTTCGATTACGACGATGCCGATCGCGCCGCCATCGCCTCGAACAAGCAGGTGATGGTCATCGACCGGATCCTGCAGTCGTGGCGGCAGCGTCCGAGCGTCAACAATGCCGGGGGCGAGGCGAGTCGGCGCCTGCATCTGCACTTCTACGCGAAGCCGCTGGAGATCAAGACCGATGAGAGCGGCCGCACCGCCGCCATCGTCTACGAGCGCACCAAGCCGGATGGGCAGGGCGGCGTCGTCGGCACCGGCGAGCTGCGCGAGGTGCCGATCCAGCAGCTCTACCGCGCCGTCGGCTACTTCGGTTCGCCGTTGCCGGGTGTGCCCTTCGACAAGCGCCACGGGGTGATTCCCAACCGCGAGGGCCAGGTGCTGAGCAAGGACTCGAACGAGCGCGTCCCCGGCGTGTACGCGACCGGCTGGATCAAGCGCGGCCCGGTGGGACTCATCGGCCACACGAAGTCCGACGCGATGGAGACGATCAGTCACCTGATCAACGATCAGGGCTCGTGGTGGAACCCGGAGGACCCGTCGCCCGAGGCCGTGCCGGCCCTGCTCGAGGCGCGTGGCGTGCGCTGGACCGATCTCGAGGGATGGCACCTGCTGGACCAGCATGAGCTCGCGCTGGGCGAGCCGCACGGGCGGACCCGCATCAAGGTCGTCGACCGCGACGAGATGGTCCGCGTCTCACGCGCCGAGTAATCCCCCCCGCTCGTTGAGCGCAGCCGCCGCGGGGTGTGACGCCCCCGCTCGTTGAGCGCAGCCGCCGCGGGGTGTGACGCCCCGCTCGTTGAGCGCAGCCGCCGCAGGCGGCGGAGACGAAACGCCCCGCCCCGCTGGATAGGCTGACGCCATGACCGCCGACTGGCAGCCCGACGTCCTCGGTGCCCCGTTTCACCGGCGCACACTGACGCTCGGGGAAGACGGCGAGGGCGCCCTCGTCGCCACCCTGGTGCGACGGCTGCCGAACAGGGTCACCGGGCTGCTCGGCCCGCTCCATGACGTCGATGTGCTGTACGTCCACGGCTGGTCGGACTACTTCTTCCAGACCGAGCTGGCGCGGTTCTGGAACAGACTCGGCGCGCGGTTCTACGCGCTCGATCTGCAGAAGTACGGTCGAAGTCTGCGCCCCGGTCAGACGCCCGGCTATGCGGCATCCCTCGACGAGTACGACGTCGACATCGCGGCGGCGCGGGATGCCATGGGCCTCGGCAGCAGGCGTCTCGTGCTGATGGGGCACTCGACGGGTGGGCTGACCCTCACGCTGTGGGCGGCGCGGCATCCGGGCGAGGCGGCGGCGCTCGTGCTGAACAGTCCGTGGCTCGAACTGCAGATCGGCGGATTCGGTCGGCAGGCGATCGCACCGCTGGTGCAGGCGCGGGCTCGGTTCGATCCGCTCGGAACGCACCCGGTGGTGGACTACGGCTTCTACACGCGGGCGCAGCGCGAGGTCGGTACGCTGCCCGAGGCGCCGGACGGCTGGCGTCCGGAGCGGGGGTTCCCGACGCACCCGGGGTGGTTGGCCGGTGTCATGGCCGGGCACGCGAAGATCGCCGGGGGAGTGGACGTGGGGTGCCCCGCACTCGTCCTGCTGTCGACGGCATCCACCCCGCCGTTGAGCTGGAACGAGACCATGACGAGCACCGACTCGGTGCTGGTCGTCGACGACATCGCCCGCGCGGCCACGAGGATCGGGCGCGACGTCACCGTGCAGCGCATCGAGGGCGCCATCCACGATGTGTTCCTGTCCCGGGAGGATGCGCGCGTGGCCGCCTATGACGGGCTGCGTCGCTGGCTCGTCACCGGGGCGCTGTCGGACTGAGACACCGGGCTGAGACATCGCGCTG
>Ga0182735_1001763_pt1 | contig 14037 bp, 14 predicted proteins | sample eDN5th30CKraftMG_FD_128524 | JGI IMG/M metagenome (GOLD analysis project Ga0182735, IMG submission 128524) | Enriched Miracle-Growth compost microbial communities from Emeryville, California, USA - eDNA 5th pass 30_C Kraft MG (version 2) (version 2) ... | reverse complement strand
TCAAGGACATTCCGGGCCTCATCAAGGTGATCCGAGGGCAATTTCCTCGCCGTGGTGACGGAGACGGAATGGGCGGCCGTGCGTGCCGCGCGCGAGATCAAGGCGACGTGGTCGAAATCCGAAACATTGCCGGATCAGGCCAAGCTGTGGGAGCATGTGCGTTCGACCAAAATCGTGAAGGACGACGTCACCAGCAATGTCGGCGACACCGCCGCAGCAATGGCCGCCAGTGGCAGGACCATCAAGGCGACCTACGATTTCGCCATTCACACGCACGGCTCGATCGGTCCGTCCTGCGCGATCGCGGAATTCAAGGACGGCAAGCTCACATGCTGGTCGGCGTCGCAGGCGACGCACAATTTGCGCAAGCAGCTTGCCATGATGATGAAGATGCAGGACGCGGACGTGCGCTGCATCTATGTCGATGGCGCAGGCTGCTACGGCCGGAACGGGCACGAGGACGCCGCGGCCGACGCAACTCTGCTCGCGAAGATCATGGACAAGCCCGTGCGCGTGCAATGGTCGCGCGCCGATGAGCACGGCTGGGACCCGAAAGGGCCGCCGACCCTGATCGATTTGCGGGCGAATATCGATGCGTCCGGAAACGTCACGGCCTGGGAAAGCGAGTTCTTCATTCCGCAGGGCGCGGCCGGCATGGTCGATCTCGTTGCCGCGACATTGAGCGACCGTCCCGTCGTCGGCAAGCTGGCGCCGGGTGGCATCGTCAACGACTCCGCGATCGGCTACAAATTTCCGAACATCAAGACCGTCTGTCATCGGCTGGAAACGACGCCGTTCCGCCCGTCCTGGATCAGGACGCCGGGCCGCATGCAGAACACGTTCGCCAATGAGAGCTTTCTTGATGAAATCGCCGCGTCTTTGAAAGCGGACCCGCTGGAGCTGCGCGTCAAATACACCGATCCCGCAGACAAGCGCGGGCTGGAAGTGCTGGACCGTCTGGCAAAGGTCGCGAAGTGGGAGAAGCGCGCCTCGCCTCGCAAGGACATCAAAGGCAATGTGGTGACGGGACGCGGTGTCTCTTACATCAAATACGAACTGGTGCGCACCTATGTCGGCCTCGTGGCCGATGTCGAGGTGGACCGCACGTCCGGCGATGTGCGCGTCAAGAAAATTTATGTCGTTCACGATTGCGGACAGATCATCAATCCGAACGGCGTGCGTGCGCAGATCGAAGGCAACGTGATCCAGACCGTCAGCCGCACGCTAAAGGAAGAGATCATGTTCGACCGCGGTATGGTGACGAGCCTCGACTGGGCGAGTTATCCGATCCTGCGGTTCTCCGAATTGCCGGAACTTGTGATCGAACTGATCGACAGGCCGACGGAAAAGCCGTGGGGCGCGGGCGAGCCGACAGCAGCGCTCGTTTCATCGGCGATTTCCAACGCCATCTTCGATGCGACCGGCGCGCGTGTCCGCTCGGTGCCGTTCAGGCCCGACAAGGTCAGGGCGGCGATCCAGTTGATCTGAGTTAGTAGGTTGCGCGGGTGCGAAGCGGACTCGTACGCTTCACTTGTAGAACAACGCGATCGCGAAGCGCGAGCCCATGATGAAAAGGTAGACGCCGAAGGCGACCTCCAGCGTTCGCTTGGACATCATGTGGGCCGCCTTAGCGCCGAAAGGCGCGGTCAGCAGGCTGGTCGGCATCACCATGATGGCTCCGATCAGCGAGATGTATCCGATCGCAAGCGGAAACTGCAGAACGGTGCTCGCGGGAAATTTGGCGGCTGCCGGCCAGCCTGCGTAGATATAACCGATGGTGCCGGGAATCGAGATCAGCACCGCGAGGCCCGATGATGTCGCGACCGATTTGTGGATCGACTTTCCATACAGCGTCATCAACAAATTCGAGAACAGGCCGCCTCCGATGCCCATCAGCGTGGAGAGCAATCCGATAATGACCCCGTAAATTTTCATGAAGGGTCCGGTCGGGAATTCGTCTCCCATCTTCCAGCTATCCTTGCCGAAGATCAGGCGAATGGCCGCTGACCAGGCGACGACGACGAACACATATTTGAACACCTGCTCGGGCGCGTAACGCGCAATCATCGATCCGGCGGTGACGCCGATCAGAACTGGGATCGCCCATTTCCGCAAAATATCCATATCGACGCTGCCGTGACGTTTGTGCGCCAGATAAGAGCGAATGGCGGTCGGGATAATGATCGCCAATGACGTCCCCACGCAGAGCGGCATTCGCGCTTCGAGCGGCACGTCCATGATTCGAAACAGTTCGTAGAGCACCGGCACCAGAATCGCGCCGCCGCCGACGCCGAACAGACCTGCCAGAAATCCCGCCAGGGCCCCCACCGCGATCAAAGCTATTGCGAGTTCAATGATTTCCGCGAGGGGCAGTTGGGGCATGTCGGCACCTGATGATGAGTCGGCGGACTATACGCGTTTCCGGGAACCGCCAACACAGGCTTCTTTGCGATGCATCAAACCCAATAAAAGCAGGCCCACGATGCCGATCGCGATCCCTCCGATTTTCCTGTCGGTAAGGAACCTGCCTCTCCGACGGCTGTTCAATGCCCATCACAGAGGAGGTGAGACATGGGAATTTTTACAAAAGACATCAAAACGATGGATGATCTCCTGCTGCACCAGTTGCAGGACATCTATTATGCCGAGCAGCAAATTACCAAAGCGCTGCCGAAGATGATCGAAAAGGCGACGAACCGCGATCTGGCGACAGGCCTCAAAAACCATCTGGAAGAAACCCATAAGCAGATCGGCCGCCTCGATCAGGTCTTCAAGAAACTCGGTGTGCAGCCCAAGGGGACGACTTGTCCCGCGATCGACGGCCTCATCAAGGAAGCGGATGAGGTCGCAGGCGAGATCGATGACAAGGCTGTGTTGGATGCGGCCCTCATTGCGAGCTGCCAGGCCGTCGAGCATTACGAAATCTGCCGTTACGGAACGCTCATCGCCTGGGCGGAAAGCGCCGGGCATGACGAGATCGTCCGTCTGCTCACAACCAACCTCAACGAAGAGCACGGCGCCAATACCAAGCTCAACACGGTTGCGATGCGCAAAGGCGTAAACACCAAGGCGTCGGCAGCATAGGCGATAGAGCGCGCTGGAGGTCTCGCTGAGCGAGACCTCCATTATGCGTTGACGCTCCAGCTGGCGATGGCTTCTTCAGCAGTGGTCAATTCGATCTGGACATCGAACCGCCTGTTGTAGAGATCGAGCAGCGATTCGTGACTCGCATCTGACGAACTGGCGAGCGCATCGCTGACCACGATGGTCCGATAGCCGTGATCGACCGCGGACAGAATGGTGGCAAGCACGCAGACGTCCGTCTCCGAGCCAGAGACGATCAATGTGGTGACGCGCTGAGCCTGGAGCCATGCATGCAGACGGCCATCCGCAAATGCGGAATAAGTGGAGCGGTCGAATCGCGCGGCCGGAGGCACGAATTTCCGCAGTTCCGGCACAAGATCGATCAATGCAGGATCGAGGGCATCCAGTGTCACGTTACGCCATTTCTCATAATAGGCCCTCCAGGTTCCTGGCGCATCTGCTGGGAGATTTCGCCGGAATGAAGCGCGTGAAAACTGTACGGGAGGACTGATGCTCCGCGAGAGCTGCAACGACCGGAAGCACGCGCTCCAGCCACGGGGTTGCCCAAGGTCCACCCGGCCCGAAAAGAAGCTGCATGTCGATGCACAGGTGTATGCTTCGTCCACTGATTTCGCCGCGCAGAGTCCCCATCAGCCCGCTGTCCCATGATGCTTGCGCATGATCGGGCGAGGCCGCGTCCACAACCGCACAGTGCGCTCAAGCGCCACGCCTGCCGCAAATCCGGCGGCGACATCCGTGACCCAGTGGGCCAGCAATACTACGCGTGTCGCCATAAGAATGGATGCCGCGGTCCATGCCTTGTATCGAAAGCGGCGAGGCATGAGAGTGGCGAATGAGGCGAGTGCTCCCATATGCATGGCGTGGCCGGAAGGAAACGCATCTCGCGGCTTGCCTGAACAGGGAATGCCGCGCCGATGTTGGGCAAAGGACTCCCGATCGGGCCGTTCCTGATCGACCAAAGTTTTGAGGACGTGCGGTAAAATCGAAACCGCCACTGTAGTCACAAGACAATGGGTTGCCGTCTGCCTGATCCTCCGGTCGGATCGCCGGGAAGCGAGCCAGACAATCGCGGAGGCGGCCAGCAGCAGATGTTCGTCGGCGCCCCATGTGAGCATTTGCGCAGCCGTTTCAAGGCGCGGGCCGGTTTGCTCCGAAATCGATTTCGCAACCTGCTTGTCGAATGTGGTGGGTTTGACTGTTACCAGGGCCATCAATCCTCTCCGCCGGACAAGGAACTCGGTTCGTCACAGAAAGTTCTTCTTCCACGATTGAGGAGCGAGGCTTTTGGAGTTTGTCATTCGTTTTCTGGCCGGCGGCATCGTCGTGTCAGCCTTCGCGCTGCTGGGCGATCTTCTGCGGCCCAAGAGCTTCGCGGGGCTATTCAGCGCGGCGCCGTCGGTTGCGCTGGTGACGCTGGGCTTGGCGTTTCAAAATCAAGGTATTGATTACGTCGTCGCGGAGGCACGGGCGATGGTTCTTGGCGGCATCGCGCTCGCAATTTACGGCGTCGTTGTTTGCCATCTGTTGATGCGCAAGCGGTGGAGCGCAGGCGCCGCGAGCAGCACGGCGCTGCTTGTATGGTTCGGCGTCGGTGCTGGATTGCTGATGACTTTTGGGGCGTAAATGTCGATCATCCGGCTCAAATTCGTGAGCCTCAAGCAAAGCCGGTGGTACGAGCATGTCATCCGTTTCGTGCTTGGCGGTCTTGCGACGATGTTCGCGGGCGGCATCGCCGTGCTGGCGGGGCCTTCCTGGGGTGGATTGTTTCTGGCGTTTCCGGCGATTTTCTGTGCCAGTTCGACGCTGATCGAAAAGCACGAGCGCACTCGCAAGGAAAGCAAGCGCCTGCGGGGCACACGCCGGGGGCAGGAAGCTGCGGCGCTTGATGCCTTCGGTGCTGCACTTGGAAGCGCCGGCATAGTGGCGTTCGCGTTGACGGTTTGGTTTGGACGATACCTGCCGCCTGTCATCGTGCTGGGGCTGGCGATGGTGGCATGGAGCATCGTGGCCGTGATGGCATGGCATTGTGGACGGCATTGGCCGCGAGAATTGAGACGCGGGATATCGCCCGGCTCATAACGCCGGCATCTCATGGGGCCATCAATTGACGCGCTAACGCGCTGCGAAGCGGTAAAGCGCGCGCGCTCCGGCGTCCAGCAGGAAGCCAAGAATCCCGATCGCCAGCACCGTTGCCATCAATTCGGAATATGAAAGACGATCGCGCGTATCGAGAATGAAGTAACCCAGTCCAGCCGAGACGCCGAGCATCTCGCAGGGCACGAGCACGATCCAGACGATGCCGATGGCAAGCCGCAATCCGGTCAGCACGTGGCTGAGGACTCCGGGTAAAATGATGTGCCAAAGCGTTTCCCAACGCGTCGCGGCGAGACTGTCGGCGAGACTGAGCCAGCTCGGTTGCAACCGCCGCACACCCTCGGCGGTATTGAGCAGGATCGGCCACACCGCGGCGAAGGCCAGCATGAAATAGATCGGCTGGTCGCCGACCCCGAACACCATCACCGCAATCGGCATCCACGACAGCGGCGAGATCATGCGCAGGAATTGGAAAGCTGGCGAGGTGGCCGTATTGAGTTTGCCGTAGCTGCCGACCGCAAGGCCAAGAGGGACGCCGATCAGCAGCGCGAAGCCAAGGCCGATCAGAACCCGGCGCAAACTGACCACGATATGCGCCGGAAGATCGCCTTGCGTCAGCAGCACCGCCAGTTTCGGGATTGCGGTGGTCGGCGAGAATTGTCGAATGAATCCCGCCGAAGCCAGCACGTCGGTGCCGAGCCACCACAACGCAAGCAGCACAAGAAGCCCGCCGAAGCCAAGCAAGCTGTTCGACACCGCGAGCTTCGTCTGCGGGTTGCTTTTAACGCTCGCCGCAAGTGGAGTCGTGGACTTGCCGGTCAAACTCTCGCTGGGCCAGCTTGTGCTCATGCCACCACGACTTCGGTGCGGGTAAACGAGTCCGGCAGACCGAACGCCGCCATGCCGCCCGCGGCGATGACCGCTTTCTTGACGAAGCTGTCGTCAACCAGTTCGCGTCCGGCCGCAGCGGGATCGAGCTTGTCGAGGAAGGCGCGGTCGCCCTCGACCAAAGTGTCTCGCAACCGACGGATCAGTTCCTCGGTGTAGCTCGGATAAGGATAGGGTTGGAAATCGATCCGGCGCTCGCGCCAGTCCGCATGCCTGATCGCGCCAGTCTTGATGTAGGCGGCATCGTCAGTTTCCGGCGGCGCCAGCACCTTGGTCAGCACCTCCACGCTGTGGGGCGTGTACTGGTTGGGATTGTCCTTGGAGAGCAGGGCTGCGGTTTCTGCGCGGTGTTCGCGAGTCCAGATCTGCGCCTTGACCATGGCGTTGACCGCGCGCTGCACCCATTCCGGTCGCTGCTGGATGTCGCGCTCGTGCATGAACACCAGGCAGCAGGCGTGGTCCTTCCAGACGTCGCCGGTGAAGCGCAGGATCTTGCCGACGCCAAGCACTTCGCTTGCGGCGTTGAACGGCTCGGCGACGATGTAGCCGGAGATCTGCTTCGAGGCGAGGGCGGGCACCATGTCGGCTGGCGCCATGACGACAAGATTGACCTCGTTGGCGGCGAGCGTGCCGGTCTTCTTCGACACCGGCGTCAGGCCGTTCTCTCGCAGTAGGATCTGTAGCACGACGTTGTGGATCGAATACCAGAACGGAATGGCGACCGTGGTGCCGCCGAGTTCTTTCACGCTGTTGATGTGCGGCAGAACGCTGAGGCCGGAGCCGCTGGTGTGATTCCACGCCACCACCTTGGCTGGCGCCTTGCTGCCGAAGCGTGCCCACACCGTCATCGGCGACAGCAGATGGACCGCGTTGACTTGTCCGGAAATAAAGGCTTCGAGCACCTGTGCCCAGCTGCGCAAACGCACCGGTTTTTCGGCCTTGATGCCCGCTTCCTCGAAGAACCCCTTGCCGTGCGCGACCAGAAGCGGCGTTGCATCGGTGATCGGCAGATACCCGATTCGCAGCGGCGCATCCGCTTCTTGCGCGCGAGCTTCGTAGGATTTCAGCAGCGGCAGTGCGCCGCTGGCCGTCAGCAGCGCCGACAAGCGCAGCATCTGGCGGCGGGAGACATCGTAGCGGGAGAATTCATCGATCGACATGGCTAGCCCTTTGAGTGTTGGTTTGTTGCGCGGCTCCGGCCGCGAGTGTTCAGTTGGTGCGCCGCTGGGTTGCGCCGCGCAGCCGGGAAAGAATTTCGACACGTATCGCGCCGAGTTCGGCGATGTAATCCTCGCGCGGCGTGGGCAGATCGATACGCCATTCGCCGATGGTCCGTGCCGGCGCGCCGCCAAGCAGCAGAATGCGATCGGAGACCAAGAGAGCCTCGTCGATGTCATGGGTGATCAGGATCGCCGCCGTATGGAAGTCGCGCACCACATTCAGCAGCAGGTGCTGCATCTCGGCGCGGGTGACTTCGTCGAGCGCGCCGAAAGGCTCGTCGAGCAGCAGGATTTCCGGCTTGCGCGCCAGACAACGCGCCAGCGCCGCGCGCTGCGCCATGCCGCCGGACAATTGCGCGGGAAACTGGCGGCGCGCATGCGACAGGCCGACTTCGCGGATCGCGAGATCGACGCGGCTCTGGCTCTCGGACGGAGACAGCCGTGGCTGATATTTGAAGTTGAGGCCGAAGGCGACGTTCTTCTCGAGCGACAGCCACGGCAGCAGGCTGGGATCCTGAAACGCGATGGCCACGCGCGGAGGGACGCCTTGAAGCGGCGCGCCGTTCATTGTCACGATGCCGTCGGTCGGCTTCTGCAGTCCGCCAAGCATGCGCAGAAGGCTCGATTTGCCGACGCCGCTCGGACCGAGAATGCTGACGGTCTCACCCGGGGCGAGGGAAAGGTCGAATGCTTCGAGAACCGGCCGCGACTGCCCGGGATAGCGCAGCATAATGCCTGCGGCTTCGAGAAGAGGGCTCTGCGGAGCCGGTGACGCGTTGGCCTGCTGCGCGAGCAAGGTCATGCCGTGGCCTCGCTGGCGGCGGGTAATTCCTGCAGCCGCAGCGCGAGTTTCAATTGCACAAGGCTGGGAGTGACGATCGGGACGAAGGCGGCCTCGCGCAATCGGCGCTGAAAGCCCTCGCCGGGTTGAGACAGATAGGCACGGCCGCCGGCGCTCGAAAGTTCAAACTGCACGGCCTGTATCGCGATTTCCGCGAGGCGGATGCGCAGGCGAAACAGGCTCGCCGGTTGTTCGACGAAGCGGCTGCCTTCCGAGCCTTCGTGCAGCGCGGCCTCTGTCGCTGCGAGTTCGGCGGTGAGCGCGACGATTGGCTCGCTCAGGATGTCGCGGTCGTCGCGAATCTTGGCAGCGGCTTCCGCGAGCGCGCGGCGAGCCAACCCGATTGTCAGCGCGCACTGCATCGACAAAAATGCCGAACGCACCTTTGGCAGCCACTCGGCTGCATTGGGATGAATGATGCGATCATCGCCGATGCGCACACTGTTGATCTTGAGTGCCGCGGTGTTCGAACCGCGCAGCGCCATTAGGTCGAGATCGGCTGAGCGTTCGAGGCCGGAATCGCCGGAGGCGAGCGAGGCGATGAAGGCGGGAGCGCCGTCCACGCCTTGAACAGCCATCGCGACATGGAAGCCTGCGACCGGCAGGTTCGTCACCCAGGGCAGGCGGCCATCAAGTTGCAGCGACGTGCCGCTGCGCTGCGCCTGCACCGACAATTCCTCGATGCCCGAGAGAAATTTCATCGCGTTGGAAAGGCCGGTCGCGCCGCCGCGCTTGCCAACCAGAAGATCCGGCAACAATGTCTCGCGCAAACGGGCATTGGGACTTTGCAGCAGATACTCGATAAACGTCCGATGGCCCCAGAATACGAAGCCGGCCGTGAGCGAATACGTCGAGACTTCGGCGATGGCCGCGGTCGCGTCCGTGATGCCGCCGCCGCTGCCGCCCCATTTCACCGGCACGCCGATGCGAAACAGATTGGCTTCCGCGAGTTTCGGCAGGACGTGGGTGGCGAGATCCGCCGAGGTGTCGAGGCGGGTCGCGTTGGCGTCGAGCCATGAACCAAGATGAGAAGGAAGATGAGCCACGTCCACAGCCTCGTGATTATTCGGCAGCGGCAGCGGCCGGGCCGTGCCACGCATAAGGTTGCAGCTGCGGATTGATCTCCGGCTGTCCGAGATTGTTGGCGAAGTTGCACAAGGTCGCGAGGCTGACGCCGAGCACGACCTCGAGCGCGTTCGCATCGTCGAAACCCACCGCCTTGAATGCCGCCAATTCGGAATTTTCGACCCGGCCTCGATTGTGGATCACGGCGCGGGTGAAGTCGGCGACGGCATTGAGCCGTGCGTTGGGGCCGTGGGTGCCGTCGCGTAGGGCGTTCACAGTCGCTTCGTCAAGACCAGCCTTCTTGTAGGCAACCGCGGTATGGCCAGCGACGCAGAAGCCGCAGCCGTGTGTGGCGGCGGCGGTGATCTGCACGGCTTCGCGCTCCGCCAGCGTCAGACCGCTACGTGCATTGATACCGCTCACGGTCTGATAGGTCTCGAGCGCGACGGGGGCGTTCGCCAGCAGGCCGATCAGATTTGGAAGAAAGCCGTTCGCCTTCTGCGCGGCTTCCACGCCAACCTTGGCGTTCTCCGGGGCGTTTTCAAGTGTACGAAGAGGGATGCGTGACATCGGCGAACTCCTGACGAGGCCGTAAGCGGATTATGTCTCCTGATGAGACGGGCACGCTGTTGTAGGAAGATCGGCTGATAGCGGAAAGATGTCGGCCAAAAAGAAAAGATTTTGGTCGCCGATGTCTTGCCGTTGAAGAGATCGTTCCGAATGAAGCGCCGTTCGGAGATTTTTTTGCCGGGATTTCTTTGCCGCAGATGAGCGCATCGTTCACCCTGCAGGCAAGGTGCGCGCGGCTTATCGGCTGAATTTTGACGCCATCGTCAATTCAGTCAGAGAATCCTCGAAATATGAAGTTTCAAGCAGATGGACTTCCGGCCGGAAGGGCGGGCGTCACGCAACCTCGATGCTCAGCAGCATCGGGCGGCCGTGATGCGATGAACCTGACGGTCGCCGAGAAGGTGAGCCATGAAGGCGGAGGTCTGAAAGATCGCCTTGAATGCTTCATCGCGGATGCTGAGTCCGCCAGTATAGGCGCCGAATGACGGCATCACCGCGCGCAGTCCGTCGCTGGCGAAACAGCGCCGCTCGACCGAACGACCGCGCCGGTTGACTCGCGCCTTCGGATGCAGATGACCAGCGATCTCGCCATGCGCCCCGGTCGGCTCATGGCGGAAGGTCAGGGGACCCATATGCACTTCGCCGGCAACCGTGCCGCCGATCTCGCGGGGCAGGGCCGGGTCGTGATTGCCGGCGATCCAGATCCAGTCACGCCGCGCCTGCAACTCGTTCAGCGTGGCGCGGTCGGCGGCACCGAGGCGCTGATGCGCGTTGCGGTCGTGAAAGCTGTCGCCGAGCGCGATCACCGTTCGCGGATCGTGGCGCGCGATCACCGCGCGCAGCTTTGCCAGCGTCGCTGCCGTGTCGTAAGGCGGCAGCAGCACGCGGCGGGCGGCGAAGCTCGAACCTTTTTCCAGATGCAGATCGGAAACGACGAGCAGACGTTCCTCGGCCCAGAACAGCGCACCGGACAGGTCGGCGATCATATCGACGCCCGCAATGCGCACAGCATTCAGCGCAGTCAATGGAGCTGAAGCAATCGTCATGAGTCCCGCGCCATCGCCTCTTTCACCAGTTCCTCGGCGGCTTCCGCCAGCAGTTCGTCCGAGGCTTCGCCATAGACCGCCTCGCGGCCGATTTCCAGCATCACCGGCACCGCCAGCGGGGAAACCCGGTCGAGTTCCCGATGCGTGATTCGCCGCTTGATGCGCCCCAGCATATCGCTGAGGCGGCGGATGTCCAAAAGGCCGGCGGCCGCATCGGCGCGGGCGGCGCGCAGCAGCACGTGATCCGGTTGGTGCTTGCGCAACACGTCGTAAACCAAGTCGGTGGAGAACAGCACCTGCCGCCGCGATTTCTCCTCGCCTACGAAACGTCGCGGGATCAGGCCGGAGATCACCGCGCAGGTCCGGAACGTGCGTTTCATCAGCGCGGATTCGGCGAGCCATGCTTCGAGATCGTCGCCCAGCATGTCGGGATCGAACAGCGCATCGAGATCGAGCCTGCCGTCGCGGATCATCGCCGAGGCATCGCCCAGCATCCACACCGCCAGGGCATATTCGTTGGCGACAAAGCCGAGTGGGCGCATGCGCGCGCGCTCCAGCCGCCGTGTCAGCAGCATGCCGAGCGTCTGATGCGCCAGGCGCCCCTCGAACGGATAACAAACGAGATAATGCTTGTCGGCGCGTGGGAAGGTTTCGACCACCAGTTCGCGCGGGCCGGGGATTTGCGAAAAGGCCGCCTGTAGTGACAGCCACTCGCGCACTTGATCCGGGAGTATCGCCCACGCCTTGCGGTCGGCCAGCAACAGACGCACGCGCTCCGCAAGATAAGTGGAGAGCGGAAACTTGCCGCCCATGTAAGACGGCACCTTGGCATCGGCGTCATTGGCGCGCGAGACATAGACCTGATCTTCCACCAGCGCTTCGTAGCGGACGATCTCGCCGCCGAACACGAAGGTATCGCCGCCGACCAATCCTTCGATGAAATACTCCTCGATCTCGCCAAGCAGCCGTCCGCCGCGCGCGATCGGGCCGGTTGCGCCGCTGCCGCCGCGCCGCGCGCGCATCAGACGCACTTTCAGCATCGGTTCCTCGACGATGGTGCCGACATTGAGACGATAGCCCTGCCGCACTTTCGGATTGGCGACGCGCCAGCGCCCGTTCTTGTCCTGCCTGATGCGCGCGAAACGCTCATAGCTTTTCAGCGCGTAGCCGCCGGTGGCGACGAAGTCGATCACGTCGTCGAAGTCCGCGCGCGCGAAATCCGTATAAGGTGCTGCGCTGCGCACTTCGTCATAGAGTTCATCAGCCAGAAACGGCTCGCCGCACGCGCGACCAAGCACATGCTGCGCCAGCACGTCGAGTGCGCCCGTGCGCAGGGGTGGCGTGTCCTGCGCATTCTCCGCCACAGCATCGATGGCGGCGCGGCACTCCAACACTTCGAAGCGGTTGGCCGGCACCATCACCGCGCGCGAGGGCTCATCGAGACGATGGTTGGCGCGGCCGATCCGCTGCATCAGGCGCGATGCGCCTTTCGGCGCGCCGACATTGATGACGAGGTCGATGTCGCCCCAGTCGATGCCGAGATCGAGCGAGGAGGTGCAGACCACGCCGCGCAGTTTTCCCGCCGCCATCGCGTCTTCGACCTTGCGGCGCTGCGCGACATCGAGCGAGCCGTGATGCAGCGCGATGGCGAGATTATCGTCGTTGACGCGCCACAACTCCTGAAACAGCATCTCCGCCTGCGAGCGGGTGTTGACGAACATCAGGGTGGTCTTGTTGGCTTTCACAAGGTCATAAATTTCGTACAGCGCATGACGCGCCGAATGTCCGGCCCAGGGCAGACGCTCGCGCGTGTCCAGCATCTCGACAATCGGCGCCGCGCCGGCGTCGGCAATCACGAGGTCGGCGGCACGCGGCTCGTCCTGTCTTTGCGGCACCAGAAAACGGCACAATGATTCCGGATCGGCGACCGTGGCCGAAAGGCCGATGGTCGTCGCCTGCGGCGCGAGATGCCACAACCGCGCGAGACCGAGTGCGAGCAGATCGCCGCGCTTGGAGGTCACGAGCGCGTGCAGTTCGTCGAGGACAATACGCTTCAACGAGGAGAAGATGTAGGGCGCATCGTCGGACGACAGCAGCAGCGCGAGTTGCTCCGGCGTCGTCAGCATGATGTCGGGCGGATAGCGGCGCTGGCGCTGGCGGCGCGAGGCGGGCGTGTCGCCGGTGCGGGTCTCGATCCGGATCGGCAGATTCATATCGGCAATGGGGCGTTCGAGATTGCGCGCGATGTCCACCGCGAGCGCCTTCAGCGGGGAAATATAAAGGGTATGCAGACCCTCACCTTGCCGCACGTCACGGCCGGTGGAGACCAGTTTGGGATGGGATGGCTTCGGCGTCCCCAATTCCACCAGCGTTGGCAAAAAGCCCGCCAGCGTTTTGCCGGCCCCGGTCGGCGCAATCAGCAGGGCGGAGCGGCCCTCGAACGCCTTCTTCAGGAGCGCAAGCTGATGCACGCGAGGCGACCAGCCGCGCGCGGCGAACCAGTGCGCGAAAGCATCCGGCAAGCCTGGAGATGATCGGTCGTCGGGGAAGGGTGCCGCCACGCGTCCTAGCTAATCATAGCCGCGCCCGAGGTCGAGTCCGCTCTCGCGGCGGCACCGAAGCCGGACTGGAACCTTGATCTATGTTGAGAGCGTGCTCCCGGCCGGACTCGTCTCTCCAGAATAGCCTCTTATATAGCCGTTATGCGTTCACAACCCCTCTTGAAGCCGGTCGCCGCCGGTCTGTGCTGCGAAAGCGGGGGCTTTCATATCGATCCGGTGCGGGCCGTGGAGCGTGCGCTGATCACGCATGGCCATTCCGATCACGCCCGTCCCGGACACGACGCGGTGCTGGCGACGCAGGAAACGCTCGACATCATGCGGCTGCGCTATGGCGATGATTTCGCCGGTTCGACACAGGCGATTTCCTACGGCGAGGAGATCCGGCTCAGGGATGTGAGCGTGGCCTTTCATCCTGCGGGGCATGTGCTCGGTTCGGCCCAGATCATGGTGACGGACGGGCGAACCCGTATCGTCGCATCCGGCGACTACAAGGACGCGCCCGACCCGACCTGCACGCCGTTCGAGATCGTGCCCTGCGATATTTTCATCACCGAAGCGACCTTTGGGTTGCCGATCTTCCGCCATGGCGATGCAGACGGCGAAATCCGCAAGCTGCTGGATTCGGTCGCCTTGTTTCCGGAGCGCGC
>Ga0182735_1001761_pt1 | contig 14049 bp, 13 predicted proteins | sample eDN5th30CKraftMG_FD_128524 | JGI IMG/M metagenome (GOLD analysis project Ga0182735, IMG submission 128524) | Enriched Miracle-Growth compost microbial communities from Emeryville, California, USA - eDNA 5th pass 30_C Kraft MG (version 2) (version 2) ... | reverse complement strand
CTGGGCCTTTCTGCGCATCCCTTATTTCACCAACTACTCGCCCTCGGGCAACGTATCGGTGCCGGCGCTTTCCGCCTTCGGCATACCCGTGCAGACGCCGGTGCAGCGCTATCTCTTCGTGCTGATCTTCGTGGTGGTTTTCGCGCTGCTGGCCAAGAACCTGGTGCGCGGCGCCATCGGCCGGCAATGGATGGCCATACGCGACATGGACGTGGCGGCATCGGTCATAGGCATACGCCCGGTCTATGCCAAGCTTACCGCCTTCGCCGTCAGCTCTTTCATCATCGGCGTGTCGGGGGCGCTATGGGCGTATATACACCTGGGCTCATGGGAGCCGCTGGCCTTCGATCTCAATCGTTCCCTGCAACTGCTGTTCATCGTCATCATCGGCGGGCTGGGCTCCATCGTCGGCAGCTTCTTCGGCGCCGCCTTCATGGTGCTGGTGCCGGTCTTCCTGACCAATGTGCCGCATTTGTTCGGGTTCACGCTGGCGGTGGACACGGCATCGCATATCGAACACATGGTATTCGGCGCGCTCATCGTGTTCTTCCTGATCGTCGAGCCGCATGGCCTGGCGCGCCTGTGGAGCATAGGCAAGGAAAAGCTGCGCATCTGGCCTTTCCCGCATTGAAAAACCGCCGGGGCTTCGCCGCATCGGCGGATCCCGGCATTTGATCGTATCGGTTTTATCGCAACACATCAGCAACCCGGCCGGGCCGTTTCGACCTGCCGACACACACGGTGCCTACAGACACCAACAGGAGGACTTGGAGATGAAGCGTTCCTTTAAATATGCCGCAGCCCTGATCGCCGTGGCGGGCACCTTGGGCGCGGCCGCCATGCCGGCCGCCGCCGCCGATGAGCAGTTCGTGCCTTTGCTGGCCTATCGCACCGGTTCGTTCGCGCCTCTGGGCATTCCCTGGGCCGACGGGAAAATGGACTACCTCAAACTGGTGAACGCGCGCGACGGCGGCGTCAACGGCGTCAAGATCGTCTACGAAGAATGCGAAACCGCCTATGCCACCGATCGCGGCGTGGAGTGCTACGAGCGCCTGAAAGGCAAGAACGGCGGGGCCTCCAGCTTCGACACACAATCCACAGGCATTACCTTCGCCGTCACCGACAAGGCCTTCACGGACCATGTGTCGGTGGTGACCACGGGCTATGGGCTGTCGCAATCCGCTGACGGCCGGGTGTTCAAATGGAACTTCCCCCTGCTGGGCACCTACTGGACGGCCGCCGACGTCATGATCCAGGACATCGCCAAGAAGCTGGGCGGCGAAGGCAAGCTCAAGGGCAAGAAAATCGCCCTGGTCTACCATGATTCGCCCTATGGCAAAGAGCCCATCGCCCTGCTGCAGGAACGCTCCAAGGCCAATGGCTTCGAGCTGCAGCTTTATCCGGTCACGGCTCCCGGCGTGCAGCAGAAGTCGACCTGGCTGCAGATCCGCCAAAGCCGCCCCGACTACGTGTTGCTCTGGAGCGCGGGCATCATGACGCCCACCGCCATCCGCGAAGCGCAGGCCGTCGGCTATCCCCGCGACAAGATGTACGGCATCTGGTGGGCGGCGTCCGAGAACGACGTTCAGGACCTGGGCGACGTGGCCAAGGGCTATAACGGCATCACCATCCAGAACAGCGCCGACCATGGCCGCGTGCACGACGACCTGAAGAAGTTCGTCTACGACAAGGGCCAGGGGACGGACACCACCGGTAAATTCGTCGGCACCATCGCCCATACGCGCGGCATGATGATCTCCATGCTGCAGGTCGAGGCCATCCGCACGGCCCAGGAAAAATTCGGCAAGGGCAAGCACATGACGCCCGAGCAGGTGCAATGGGGCCTGGAGAACCTCAACCTGACCCAGGAAAGGCTGGAGCAACTGGGCTTCGCCAAAATCATGCGGCCGCTCAAGACCTCCTGCAGCGATCACATGGGCGACGATTGGGCGCGCATCGTTCAATGGGACGGCAAGAAGTTCAATATCGTTTCCGACTGGTACCAGTCGGACAAGAAGTACGTGGCCCCGCTGATCAAGGATCTGGGCGCCAAGTACGCGGCCGAGAAGAAGCTGGAAGTGCGCAAGTGCGAAGGCTAGGGCAGTAGCGGCAATGGCCGGTCGGCGCTCGCGCCGGCCGGCTGGAAATGGATGGCAGGAACCATGACAAATGCAAATCCCCAGGCCCAGACGCCGCCCGATGTTCTATTGAATGTCAACGGCATCGAAGTCATCTACAACCACGTGATATTGGTGCTCAAGGGGGTGTCCCTTTGCGTGCCGGAAGGCAAGATCGTCGCCCTGCTGGGCGCGAACGGAGCGGGCAAGACCACCACGCTGCGCGCCGTGTCCAACCTGCTCAAGGCCGAACGCGGGGACGTCACCAAAGGCCACATCGATTATCGCGGCGAGCGCATCGAAAAGCTCACGCCGGCGGACCTGGTCAAGCGCGGCGTGGTGCAGGTGATGGAAGGGCGCCATTGCTTCGCCCACTTGACCATAGAGGAAAACCTGCTGACCGGCGCGTACACCAGGTCCATCGGCCGCGGCGAACTGAGCGCCGCGCTGGACAGGGTCTACCAATATTTCCCCAGGCTCAAGCAGCGCCGCAGCAGCCAGGCGGGCTATACCTCGGGCGGCGAGCAGCAGATGACGGCCATAGGCCGGGCGCTGATGGCCAACCCCAACATGATTCTGCTGGACGAGCCCTCCATGGGCCTGGCGCCGCAGATCGTCGAGGAAATCTTCGAAATCGTGCGCGACCTGAACGAGCGCGAGCGCGTCAGCTTTCTGCTGGCCGAGCAGAACACCAATATCGCGCTGCGCTATGCCGATTACGGCTACATCCTGGAGAACGGCCGCGTGATGATGGACGGCGAAGCGCGCGAGCTGGCCGAGAACGAAGACGTCAAAGAGTTCTACCTGGGCGTCTCCAGCGGCGAACGCAAGAGCTTCCGCGACACGAAATTCTACCGGCGGCGCAAGCGCTGGCTTGCGTAGGCCCCAGGCCGCAGGCCTTAGGAAGGAATATGACTATCTACTACGAAGAGCGCGAAGCGGCCGATCCGCAAGAACGCGAGCAGGCCTTGATGGCGCGCCTGCCCGCCGCGCTGCGCCATGCGCGTGAAAGGGCTCCCGCCATCGCCCGGCAATTGCAGGGCGTCGAGCCGGCCGCCATACGCGAGCGCGCCGACCTGGAATTGATACCCGTGATCCGTAAAAGCGAGCTGCTGCAGGCGCAGCTTGCCGCGCGCGAGGGCCGGGCCGAGGAAGAGATGGCGGCGGTAAGCCGCATATTCGGCGGCTTTTCGGCCATAGGATGGGGCGAGGCGGCCAGGGTGTTTGCGTCGCCGGGCCCGATTTACGAACCTGAAAGCCGGCGCCCGGACTATTGGGGCTTCGCCCGGGCGCTGCATGCCGCCGGCTTCCGGCGCGGCGAGCTGGCGTACAACTGCTTTTCCTATCATTTCACGCCTGCCGGCTCGATGATGGAAACCGCCGCCCACGCGCTGGGCTGCACCGTCTTCCCGGGCGGGGTGGGGCAGACCGAGCAGCAGGTCCAGGCCATTGCGGACCTGGCGCCGTCGGGCTACACCGGCACGCCCAGCTTCCTGAAGATCATCCTCGAAAAAGCGGAACACATGGGGCGGGCTTTGCCGTCGCTGCGCCGCGCCCTGTTCTCGGGCGAGGCCTTCCCGCCTTCGCTGCGCAAATGGTTCGCCGAGCGCGGCATAGACGGCTACCAGGCTTATGGCAGCGCCGACCTGGGCATGATCGCCTACGAAACCTCCGCGCGCGAGGGCTTGATCGTGAACGAAGACATCATCCTGGAAATCGTGCGGCCGGGCACCAGCCAGCCGGTGCCAGACGGCGAGGTCGGCGAGGTCGTGGTCACGACCCTGAATCCGGATTACCCGCTGGTCAGGTTCGGCACAGGCGATCTATCCGCTATTTTGCCGGGGGCGTCCCCTTGCGGCCGCACGAACCGGCGCATCCGCGGCTGGCTGGGGCGCGCCGACCAGACCACCAAGGTCCGCGGCATGTTCGTGCATCCCGGCCAGGTCGCCAGCGTGCTCAAGCGCCACCCGGAAGTGCGCAAGGCCAGGCTGGTCGTAAGCGGCGCGGTGGGTAGCGACGTGATGGTATTGCAGGCGGAGCTTTCCCAGCCCACGCCCGAATCCATGGAGCGCCTGGCCGACTCGGTCAGGGAACTGACCAAGCTGCGCGCCGAGATCCAGCCCGTGGAGCCTGGCAGCCTGCCCAACGACGGCAAAGTCATCGACGATTTGCGTACTTACGAATAGTACGCGCTGGGTAGGCGCGTCCGGCGCGCCCTCCGCGCCGGCAGCTCCCCAAAGTTGCGCGCGATTGGCGGTAAACACGAAGACCGAGGCTCCGCTCCCGGCGCAGCGGGCTGGCGCCCCGCCAGCGCCTCGTGGTCAGTGGCGCACGGCCAGTGGCGGGCGATAAGCTTATACCCTCCCGCTGTGCGGTGATTGCAGTAAGATGCGGCAAAGCACTTGTTGTCACTCAAAGGGGAGTTTTATGCGCAAATTCAAGTATGCCGCGGGCGCCGCCATCCTGCTGGCCGCCTCGGCCGCCCAGGCTGACACTCTGGATGTCGTCAAGAAACGCGGCGAAGTTCATTGCGGAGTCACTACTGGTTTTGCGGGTTTCTCCGCGCCGGACGCGAAAGGCGTCTGGCAAGGCCTGGATGTCGACGTATGCCGCGCGGTCGCCGCCGCCGTGCTCGGCGACGCCAAGAAATTCAAAGCCGTTCCGCTCAACTCGCAACAGCGCTTCACCGCGCTGCAATCGGGCGAGATCGACCTGCTCGCCCGCAACACCACTGTCACGCAGCAGCGCGATACCGCCTTGGGCGTGATCTCCGCCGGCGTCAATTTCTACGATGGGCAGGGCTTCCTGGTGCCCAAATCGCTGGGCGTGAAAAGCGCCAAGGAACTGAACGGCGCGACGGTTTGCATGCAGACTGGCACCTCGAACGAAAACAACATGGCCGACTGGGCGCGCGCCAACAACATCGAATACAAGCCGGTCGTCATCGAGCAATTCAACGAAGTCGTCAACGCCTTCGCCTCCGGGCGCTGCGACGTCTTCACCACCGACGCGTCGGGGTTGGCGTCCATACGCATTTCCAAACTGTCCAACCCCGACGACTACCAGGTCCTGCCGGAAATCATCTCCAAAGAACCGCTGGGCCCCTTCGTCAGGCAGGGCGACGACCAATGGCTGAACATCGTCAAATGGACTCTGCACGCCATGGTCGGCGCCGAAGAACTCGGCGTCAACTCCAAGAACGTCGACGAGCAGCTGAAAAGCGCCAACCCCAATGTGCAGCGCCTCTTGGGCGTCACCGCCGGGTCCGGCAAGAACATGGGCGTGGACGAAAAATGGGCCTACAACATCATCAAGCAGGTCGGCAACTACGGTGAAAGCTTCGAGCGCAACGTCGGCCAGGACAGTCCCCTGAAGATACAGCGCGGCCTGAACGCGCAATGGACCAAAGGCGGCCTGATGTATGCGTTGCCGATAAGGTAGGCGGCCGCGCGGGGATGGCGCTTTTAAGCGGCGGCAGCGTCGCCCCGGGCCGCCGGCCCCGCCCTTGCTCGCCATGCAAGGGGTCGATCCAGTCCCGGGGCCTAATCCAGCTTCACGGGCAGAGGGTCTTCAAAGGGGACGGACATCAGGTCTTCCCCAAAGAAAAGGTTGCCCTTGTAGACCGCGCCCATTTCGCGAAGGACCCGTTCGCGCAAACCGGGGCGGTCGAATTGCTCGGTAACGTGCGTTATCACCAGGTTGCGCACGCATGCGTCCTGGGCCATGCGAGCCAGCTCCAGGTGCCCCATGGTGAAGGCGGAAAAGGTCTTGCTGGGTGCGGTGCCGGACAAATAATGGCACATGTGGACCAGTACATCGCAATTTTGCGCCAGCTCCGTCAGGGCCCGGCTCGGGCCGGTATCGCCCGAGTACACAAAAGACTGCCCATCAGCGTCCAGCCGGTAGCCATACGAGACCAGATGCGGGGAAAAATGATTCACTGGCGCAACGCGTACCGTCCAAGCATTGGTCCTCACCACGTCGGTCGGCCCCAGTTCATGCAGGATGGGCGCGGGCCTGCCGCGTTTTCCGATGCCCCCCCGCGCCCGGTACACATCGATGCTGCATTGATTTTCCGTACGGGAAATCAGATCGGGCCCGAAAACGCCGTCGTCGTCCAGCAAGCGCTCCGTGATCCGCTTCAGCGGAGGCGGACCGTAAACATCCAGTTCCTTGATCTTGCCCGCGCCCTGGTCCCATCGCGTCAGCAGTAATCGCGGGTAGTCCCCCATGTGATCGTAGTGATGGTGGCTCAGGAACACATGCGATACTTCGGTGGCGGGTATGCCCAATTCCAGCAGGCGGTGGTGGGCGCCGAAGCCATGGTCAAACACCAGGTACTCGTCGCCTACGCGCAGCACATAGCCCGAACACATCCTGCGCAAGGATGGTGTCGGCGTTCCCGTTCCCAATAGCCATAACTTCATTCTGAATTCCTTATTGACCCACTGTGATTCCGAGCTCGGCGATCAAGCTCGCATACTTCTTTTGTTCAGCGCGCACAAACGATCCGAACTGTTCCGGCGTCATGGCCTGGGTCTCCACGCCCAGGCTGCGCAATTTATCTTTGACTTTGTCCGATTGCAGCGCTTTATTGAAAGCGCCGTTCAATTGGTCGCGGACACCGGCCGGCACGCCCTTCGGTACAAAGAAGCCAAACCAGCCGGCAAGGTCGAGTTCGCGATAATCGTCCTTGGCCAGCGCGGGCACTTCGGGCAAAGCGGGGCTGGGCTGGGCGGACGCAACCCCCAGGGCGTTGAGCTTGCCGCTTTTCACGAAGGGAACCGCCGGGGGCATGCCCGAGAAATACATATCGACATTGCCCGCCACCGTATCGACGACCGCGGGGCTGCCTCCTTTATAGGGCACATGCAGCAATTCGATATGGCCCAATCTCGCCAGCAAAGCGCCGGCGATGTACGCGGGGCTGCCCAGCCCTGCGGAGGCGTAGGACAGCGGCTTGTCCGAGCGTTTGCCCAGCGCGACGAGTTCGTCGAGATTCTTGGCGGGAACCTTGGGGTTGGTGACCAGCAGCAAGGGCGTGGAGCCGGCGAACGCAACGGGCTCGAAGCTGGAGGCCTCGTAAGTGAGCTTGGGCTGGACGACGGGATTGATGACTATCTCCGACGTGTAGGCCAGCAGCACGGTGTTGCCGTCGGGCGCCGCCCGCGTGGCGGCTGCGGCGCCTATCGACCCCGCCGCGCCGGGCTTGTTGTCGACGATGATGCCTGCCGGAAAATCCCCTGCCAAGCTTTCGGCGACCAAGCGGGCAATGACATCGCCGGTTCCGCCGGGGCCGTAGGGGACGATCAAGGTCAAAGGCTGTTGCGGCGCGGCGGCTTGCGCGACCGTGGCCTTCCATGCGCCGCCCGTCGCGGCCAGGAGCAGTGCGGAAAGGGTCATGGCAGCCAGCCGGCGCCGTCGATGAATGCGGTAGTCGATCATATTGAGTCTCTTTGGGTTTATAGGTTTGAAGGCCATCCTGGTAGAAAGTATGTAGCGAAAGATCTGATTGCGGTCATAACGTTATTGTTATGATGCTCGATAAATGAGCATGCTTGAATTATCCGGATACCATACCTATGCTTCCCGCCAATTTTTCCCGTCTGCGATTCAAGGATCTGCAACTGCTGCTCGCCATCGCGGAGGCGCGGTCGCTGACCAAGGTGGCGCAGGCCATGGGCATATCCCAGCCCGCCCTCAGCCGCGCACTGCGTGATATCGAAAAATCATTGGGCGTGGCGGTATTCGCGCGTAGCAAGACCGCGCCGCTGGCTCCTACCCCGGTGGGCGTGCCGGTGCTGGAGCGCGCGCAGATACTGCTTGCCGACGCCGCGGCCTTGCATACGGAAGTACAGACGTTCCGTGAGGGAAGCGGGGGGCACATAAGGCTGGGCGTCATTCCCTATATCCCGAGCAGGCTCGCGCTTTCCATCGTGCGCAGGCTCACGGACCTGGAGCGCGGCATGACCGTGAGTACGCACGAGGCCTCGACCGACGAGCTCGTTTACGCCTTGAAGCAGCAGCATCTCGATGCGGTGCTGGGGCGCATAACGGTAGGCCCCGACGTAAGCTACTTGCATCAGGAAGAACTATTTTCTCAATCCGCCTGCATAGTGGTACATCGCAACAGCGACGTCCTGTCGGCCGGCGGGATCAGCCTGGAGCGGCTGGCATCCCGGCCCTGGGTGCTGCCGCCGCTCAATAGTCCCACGCGGATTGCGCTGGCCAAAATATTCATAGGGCGCGGGCTCAGTCCCCCCGCCGCGCTTCTTGAAACGACCTCGGCGCGGCTGATCTATTCCCTGACTCAGGTCGACGTCAACGTGATCAGCCTGGTGCCGCTGAATATCGGCAGAGAGCTCGAGGCCCTGGGCGGCGTCCGTTATCTGGAATTTCCCGTGCCGTTCAGAATGCCATCGGTGGGACTGATCATGCTCGCGAATCAGCGGCACGTTGTGGCGTTGAAGCACTTGCGCAGCATAGTCAGGGCGGCATTGGCGGATTCAGGAGGAGCACTCGGCTAGGCGCCCCCGGCTAGGCGCCCCCGGCTAGCGCTATCTGCGCCGCCGGTACACCAGCGCGATGCGTGCGAAGGCGATTTCCAGTTCGCGGGTGCCGGCCTGGAAGACGACCGGCCGCCCCCGCGTGGTGAAGCAGATGAGGCGCTTGGAGGCCAGCAGGGGGACGAATTTGGCGAACTGGATGTCCTTCCAGGCGACTTCGCGCCGGCCCAGCCAGGTCTGGCGTATGCCGGACGTGGTGATCGAGGTTTCCGACACCACCATGTAGCGTGCCAGAACCACCAGGCCCACGAAACACAGCAGGATGCTGCCCGCCACCATAGGGCTGACATTCTGGCCGACCGGGCCCGCCGCCGTCTGCGCGATCAGCACCGCGATGAACAGCAGGATGGCGCAGGCCAGCACCTTGATCCACTTGGGCCAGGCCATGCCCTTCAGCGGCAGGGGGCCCAATTCCTGAAGGAGCGCGGCATGTTCTTCCGGGCTGGGCCCTTGCATGGGCGCATAAACCATGGGCGCCGCCGGCCCTAGGCGGCCCGCTTGGCCGCCAGGGCGTTGCCGGCGCGGCTGGTCGAATTGCGGCCGATCTGCCCGGACATCCACAGCCCGATGTCCACCACGGCGTCCAGGTCGATGCCGGTTTCGATATCCAGGCCGCGCATCATGTACAAGACGTCTTCGGTGGCGACGTTGCCGGTGGCGCCCTTGGCGTAGGGACAGCCGCCGATGCCGGCCACCGAAGAGTGGAAGATGGCAATGCCGGCTTCCATCGCCGCCAGTATATTGGCCAGGGACTGGCCGTAGGTATCGTGGAAATGGCCCGAGATGCGGGCGGGGTCGACGACCTCGGTGACCGCGCGCATGACTTGCCCGACCCGCGCGGCGGTGCCGACCCCTATGGTGTCGGCCACATCGATTTCATCGCAGCCCAGCGCCAGCATGCGTTGGGCGACGTCGACCACCGATGCGATGGGGACCTCGCCCTGGTATGGGCAGCCCAGCGAGCAGCTTATGCTGCCGCGCAGGCGCAGCCCGGTGGCTTTGGCGGCCTGCGCCACCGGCTCGAAGCGGGCGATGGATTCCGCGATGGAGCAATTGATGTTGCGCTGGGAAAAAGCCTCGCTGGCCGCGCCGAAGATCACCACTTCGTCCACGCCGGCGGCAAGAGCCGCTTCGAAACCCCGCAGATTGGGCGTCAGGGCCGAATAAATGGTGCCCGGCCGGCGCTCTATCCCCGCCATGACTTGCGCGCCGTCGGCCATCTGCGGCACCCATTTGGGCGATACGAATGACGCCGCTTCGATATTGGGAAAGCCGGCCCGGCTGAGCCGGTTGACGAGCTCTATCTTGACCGCCGTATCGATGAATTGTTTTTCGTTCTGCAAGCCGTCGCGCGGAGACACTTCGACGATCTTGACTTTATTCGGCAAAGACATGAGTTGTTCCTCGATATGTATGCAGCGATCCTGGTGTGTATGCCCCGCATCCGCCGGGCGGGCAGTTCCGGGCGGGTAGCAGCCTCATTAATATATCCTGTTAATCGTCTTTGCGGTGGCGCCGCTGGAACCGCCCGTCGTCGTGGCGGACGACCAGGTCGGATAGCTCCAGTTCCAGCAGCCCGCCGGTCAGCGTGGGCAGGTCCAGGCGGCTGCGCTGCTGCAGCGCGTCCAGGTGCACGGGGTCGTAGCCCAGCGCGTTCAGGATGAGTTCTTGTACCTGCCCCGCAGCCGATGCGAGCGCGGCCCGGGCGCCGCCGGCGCCCTGGGGGCGGGCGGTATCCGGCAGGCTGCCTTGAGCGCCCCTGGCGGCCGGCCGCGGCCCCGGGCGGCCCAATTCCTCCTGGATGTCCTGGGCGGATTCGACCAGCTTGGCCCCCTGGCGTATCAAGGCATGGCAGCCGCGCGACAGGGGCGAGTGGATGGAGCCGGGGATGGCGAATACTTCGCGGCCCATTTCGGATGCCAGCCGGGCGGTAATCAATGAGCCGCTTTGCTTGGCCGCCTCGACGACCAGCACGCCGCGCGCCAGGCCGGCCACCACGCGGTTGCGGCGTGGAAAATGATGCGGCAGCGCCCGGGCGCCTATGGGAAATTCCGACACCAGCGCGCCGTGCGCGGCGATCCGGTGGGCCAATTCGCGATTCTTGGCGGGGTAAACGATATCGATGCCGGTACCCAGCACGGCCACGGTGCTCCCGCCGTCAGGCCCGGCGAGCAGCGCCCCTTCATGTGCGGCCGTGTCGATGCCCTGGGCCAGCCCGCTGCCTATGCACCAGCCCTGCTCGGCCAGATGGCGCGAGAAAGAGCGGGCATTATCCATGCCGCCCGCCGTGGCGCTGCGGGCGCCGACGACCGATATCAAGGGGCGGGACAGATAGGCGGGGTCGCCATTGACATACAGCAGCAAGGGCGGATCATGGGTGTCGAGCAGCGACGGAGGATAGGCGGGGTCCGCCAAGGTCAGCAGGTGATGGCCGGGATGCTCCAGCCATTTCACCGCGCCGTCGATGGCGCGCTGCAGGGCTTCGTCCGGCTCCCGCTTCAGTTGGCCGGCCAGGTCCGCCGGCAGCAGCTTGCCGAGCGCGCCGGCCGAAGAGGCATAAATGGCATGCGGCAGGCCGGCGGCCGCGAGCAGATTGCGCGCCTGCGCCGGCCCCAGGCCGGGCTCCAGAGACAGGCGTATCCACGAACGGAGCTCTTCCAGCGGCAGTGCAATGGGCATAAGGCGTAGCGGATCAAGGGGCGGCAGGCCGCAACGGGGGGCGTGAGGCCGAAAACGTCTTTCTTCCTAGTTTGCCACAAGACGCCGGCCGCCGGCCGTGGGCGGGATGAACTTAACCTGCCCCGCAGCGTCAAAATAAAAGGTTTGATTTATCATAAAGGTATTACAGGATTCTTCGGACGCTTTATGGCTTTACTTCCCATTCTTCGATATCCAGACCCGCGCTTGCACAAGGTTGCCAAGCCGGTACAGGAAGTCGACGACCGCATACGCAAGCTGGTGCGCGACATGGCCGAAACCATGTATGCCGCGCCCGGGGTGGGGCTGGCCGCCACCCAGGTGGACGTCCACGAACGCGTGGTCGTCATAGATGTCTCTGAAGACGGCAACGATCTGCGCGTCCTCATCAACCCCGAAATCACCTGGAAAAGCGAAGAAACCCAGGTGTATGAAGAAGGCTGCCTGTCGGTGCCGGGTATCTACGACGAAGTCCAGCGCGCGGCCCGCATACGGGTGCGAGCCTTGAACGAACAGGGCGCAAGCTATGAATTCGACGCCGAAGGCCTGCTGGCCGTCTGCGTGCAGCACGAACTCGACCACTTGCTCGGCAAGGTCTTCGTCGAATACCTGTCCGTGCTCAAGCAAAACCGCATCAAGACCCGCCTGCGCAAGCAAGAGCGCGAAGCGCTGAAGGCCTGAATGCGCATCGTTTTTGCCGGCACACCCGAATTCGCCCGCCTCGCGCTCGACGCCATCCTGGCCGCCGGCCATCAAGTGCCCCTGGTCCTGACCCAGCCCGACCGCCCGTCCGGCCGCGGCCTGAAGCTGACGCCCAGCCCGGTCAAACAAGCCGCCCTGGCCGCCGGCATACCCGTCGCCCAGCCGCGCAGCCTGCGCCTGGACGGTAAATTCCCGGACGAGGCGCGATCCGCCCGCCAGGCGCTGCTGGATGTCGCGCCCGAGCTGATGGTCGTGGCCGCTTACGGCTTGCTGCTGCCGCCATGGGTATTGCAGCTTCCCGCGCACGGCTGCCTGAACATACACGCCAGCCTGCTGCCGCGCTGGCGCGGGGCCGCGCCCATACAGCGCGCGATCGAAGCCGGCGATGCGCGGACCGGCGTCACCATCATGCAGATGGACGAAGGCCTGGACACGGGAGACATGCTGCTCGAACGGGCGATCGCCATCACTCCGTCGCATACCGCCGCCGGCTTGCACGATGAACTGGCCGTCCTCGGCGCCCAGGCCATCGTCGAAGCCATCGCGCGGCTGCAGCAGGGCGCGCTGGCTCCGCGGCCGCAGCCGTCCGAGGGCGTAAGCTATGCCGCCAAGCTCGATAAATCCGAGGCGCCGCTGGATTTCAGCCAGCCGGCGGAAGTCCTCGAGCGCCGCATCCGCGCCTTCGACCCCGCGCCCGGCTCCACGCTGCGCCTGCCCGGTCTGGCCGATCCCGTCAAAGTATGGCGCGCCGCCGCGCTGCCGGGCCCGGCCACCGATGAAAGGCGGCCGGGCGACCTGATCGCGGCGGGGCCTGAAGGCATCGATTTCCAGACAGCGGACGGCGTCCTGCGTTTGCTGGAATTGCAGAAAGCCGGCGGCAAGCGCCAGGGCGTCTCCGCATTCATGCAGGGGTGGCAGGGCGGGAAGCCTTAGCGCCGAAAAAAGGAGGCCGCATGATCAGACCACAGGCCAGCCATCCAGGCGGGAGGCGCACATGACCACGGATTGGCGCGATGTCTCGGCGACTACGCTAGGCCATTATCGGCGCAGCGCTGAAAGCTTTCGCGCCGGCACGCTCGATCATGACGTCAGCCAGAATATCCAGGCCTTGCTGCGCCACATCGACGCCGACGCTCCCTATCGCATCCTCGACTTCGGTTGCGGCCCGGGCCGGGATCTCAAGACCTTCACCGAGCTGGGGCATGCCGCCATAGGGCTGGACGGCGCGGAGCCCTTCGTCGACATGGCGCGCGCCTATTCCGGCTGCGAAGTATGGCTGCAGGACTTCCTGGCGCTGGACTTGCCTGAACGGCGCTTCGACGGCATATTCGCCAATGCATCGCTCTTCCACGTGCCCAGCGCCGCTCTGCCCCGCGTGATGAAGCAGCTGCATGCCGCACTCGAGCCGGGCGGCGTCCTGTTCAGTTCCAACCCGCGCGGCGACAACCAGGAAGGCTGGAACGGCGACCGCTACGGCGCCTATTACGACTGGCCCACGTGGCGCAGCCTGGTCACGTCCGCGGGCTTCATCGAGCTGGAACACTACTACCGCCCTCCGGGCCTGCCGCGCGAGCAGCAGCCTTGGCTGGCGAGCGTTTGGCGCAAAGAGCGCTGATCCCAAGTCGCCCGCCACTCAGGCCTGGGCGCCCCTTCCATTCCCCATTTCCGACCACCTGGCCGGGACCCCGGCTTCGCGCATGCGTTGGCTACGACCGCCTCGGGAAATGAGCGCGGGTGACATTGCGTGCGACTGAATCCCCACCAATTTTTTGGCGGAACAGCCTTTTCATATTTATTGACTTTAAATATATCACAGATATAATTAAGGCGGCTTGTTCCTCATAACCATAACGGAGACATACGATGAGCATGAACCGCCGTTCCTTATTGAAGGCCGCGTCCACTGTCGCGGCGACATCTATCTTGGGGGCGCCAGCGCTTGTGCTGGCCCAGAAAACCACGAAGTG
>Ga0182735_1001758_pt1 | contig 14076 bp, 8 predicted proteins | sample eDN5th30CKraftMG_FD_128524 | JGI IMG/M metagenome (GOLD analysis project Ga0182735, IMG submission 128524) | Enriched Miracle-Growth compost microbial communities from Emeryville, California, USA - eDNA 5th pass 30_C Kraft MG (version 2) (version 2) ... | reverse complement strand
TCCTCGATCCCGACTATCTCGTCCAGAAGCTCGAAAGCATCCTTCAGGCTGCCCCGGCTGTCGCTTTCCAGTATCTGTTGGAAACCCTCGATGAAAAAATGGGCAACATCATCTCGAAGATGGAGGCGGCGACCAACTTCCTCAACTCGATCCAGGTCAACGATTGCCGGCTCGCCAACCGCATGGTCCAGATCGCCCGGGGCGACGACAATATGTCGGGCATCATCGAAGAGATGACCGGCTACAAGAGCGTCCGCGAGGGCTTCTCCAAGAGCTATCAGCAGAGCCGCGAAAAGATTCAGGCGAACCAGGGCAATCCGACCGAGGATCTGCGCGACGCGCTGGAAAACTGCCCGGCCGAGGTCACCGACATCTTCAAGACCGGCTCGCTCCTCGCCCATGCCGCCGCGCGTGTCGGCGCGTCCGACTGGGCCGGCGTCATGCGCGCCCGCGTCGGCGACGTCTATATGCGCTGGGACCCGGCGGACAAGGTACCGCTGTTCACGGCTATCCCCGCCTGCGCGCGGCAGGACACCGAGAGCGTCGATGATTTCCTGACCGGCAAGGTCCAGACCCGCGCGATCGCGGTGCCGCCGACCTCGGCCGACTGCTCGACCGACGGCAGCGGCAAGGGCGCGCTGGTGCTCGCGCGCGGCCGGATGGAGTCGATCGCGATCAAGATCCGCACGCGCGCCGCGCTGACGGCGGAGGAACGCCAGTTCGTCGCCAATGTGCGCACCCTCCCCGTCTATCGTCTTCTGGAATGGGGCGTGCGCCAGGGGCTGGTCGAGAGCGTGATCGGCGATACCGACGAACTGGTCGCGTTGACGCTCGCATACCAGATGCTCAACGACCTCACGCGTAGCATAGATTTTGCCGTGTCCAATGCCGAACGTGGCGTGACCGCCGCCGGCGCGGCCGATGCCGGCAGCGCCCGGATCTGCCAGACCCGCATCCTCGCCAAGGGCATTGAGCAATTGAGCGGGCTACGCGACGAGGTGCTGCGCCAGCGCGCGCAGATGCGCCAGTCCTACATGGCCGCCCTCAACCAGGCGAACCTCTCGGCCAACTATGCCGGGGTCGTGCGCCAGCGCGACCGTGATGCGCGCGACGCCGCCGGCGCCGCCGCCAACCGAAACCGCTGACGGAGGGCCGCGTCATGCACCGCTTAGTTCGCGCGATCTCGGTCCTGATCGCTCTCTTCTCGGCCAGTCCCGCGCTGGCGATCGATGCGAGTTTCCACACCTATGACGGCTTTGCGGAGACGGTGGACGCCTTCCGCCTCGTCTCGATGATCTTCGGGGATTCGCGTTACGAGACATTGGTGCTGATCGTCGCGGTGGTGGGCATCGCGCTCGGCGTCCTGCTCGCCAGCATCCGCGGGCAAGGCATGGGCATCGTCGCCTTCGGGTTCCAGATGCTGATCGGCGTCGGCCTGTTCGTCGGCCTGGTCGCGACGACGGGCACGGTCCATGTCTACGACCGCGTCCGCAACGCCTATCAGCCGGTCGGCGACGTGCCGAACCTCATCGTGCTGGTCGCGGGCATGACCAACATGATGGAGCGCGCGCTCGCGGAAGTGATCGACGACAACACCACCGATCCCCATGCCAAGCTTGAGTTCGGGGCGGGCGGGCACAGTTTCGACCTGTTCCTCAATGCAGCGAGCCCGCGCGGCCCGATGACCGACACGTTCCTTGACGCGACGATCAAGGACTATGTCCGGCAATGCTATCCGGTCGCGCGGGTCTCGCCCGCCTATGGCGTCGACGACGATCAGCTGTTCCGCACGGCGACCGATCTTCCTGCCGCCTTTGCCGCGATGGCGGGGCCGGCGACCTTCAGCACGGTGTTCACGTCCACCGACAAGGGCGGCACGACGGTGAGCTGCAACGAGGCGTGGGAACATATCTCGACACGCCTCTCCGAACCTGCGCTGTTCGACAATTATGTCGCGCAGGTCTGCACCCGCACCGGCTACGACATCGGCAATGCGACCCAGCTTCAGCGCTGCCGCTCCAACATCGGCGAACTTGGCCAGATGATGATGGATACGCCGCTCTCGCTCCAGCAGTTCCTGACCAATGTGATGCTCGGCAGCACGGTGGGCGATGTGCTGTTCGAGGACAGTCCTGCAACGGCGGCGCGTGTCATGGCCAATCGCGCTGTCGTCTCGTCAGGCCTCGCCACCATGTCGACGGCCAACGAGTGGATGCCCACGATCCGGGCGACGGTCTTCGGGATCATGCTCTTCATGATGCCCGTCGCGCTGCTGTTCATCCTCACCCCGATCAATCTGCGCGTGGCTTCCTTCGCCCTCGGCCTGTTCGTCTTCGTGGCGCTCTGGGGCGTGATCGACGCCGGGATCTATCAGCTGACGCTCGGCCGCGCGACCGATGTGCTGGCCGAGATGCGCGCCAACCATGTCGCGGCCAATGCCTGGATGCTGGCGCCGTCGTCCGCGATGAAGGCGCTCGCCATCTTCGGGAGTTTCCGCACCGCGTCCGCGGGTCTTGCGGGGGCGTTCGTCTTCACGGTTTTCCGGTTCTCCGGTAATGTGTTCACCTCGTTCACATCCGGCGCGCTCGGTGTGCAGGGTCAGGGCACGGCAGCCGCCGCACCGCTTGCCACCAGCGAAGGCTATGCCGGCGCGCTCGAGGCGCAGGCGGGAGCAGCGGGCACCATGGCGCGGCGGGGCGCGGCTTCGAACTTCGGGGATTTCGGGGAGCGCTCGGCCTTCGGCGCAACCCGTGCGTTCGGTGCCGCGAGCAGCGTGCTCGGCGAACATGGCGGCGGCGCCAGCGGGACGGCCGCATTCGGCATGGGCAAGCTCGATGCGGCACGCGAACTGGGCGGGCTCTCCCCTGCCCTCACCGGCCGCAGCCTCACCGATCCCGCGACCGTGCGCGCCGTGCGCGACAATGCCGCGACCAGTGCGATCCATAATTTTGCCGAGAAGGATGCGCTCCGCAGCCTTGGCACCGGCTATTTTGGCGAGGGGCAATCCGGGGAACGTTCGTTCGCGGCCTTCACGCAGAAGATGGTCCAGTGGAAGGCGTTCGGGGATACGCGCGCCTATGACATGATGCTGTCCGGAGCCCAGCGGCATTTTGAGAGGAACGGCTACGACCAAAAGGATGCCGCGCTCAAAGCCTCGACGGTGATCGCCCAAGCGTCGGCTGATCCGACCTTCGCCAAACTGATCGCTAATACCTTCGACCAGGAGCAGATGCTGCGCAACGATCTTACCGGCGCGCAGATTCAAGTCGGCGCGATGGAAGGCCGGCGCGATTTTGCTGGCGACAATGTAAGGCGGATCGAGCGCGGCAATGTCGCGACCGAGCAGGCGCATAGGACTGGCAGCAATGAGGGCCAGCGCAACGCCGCCTCCATGCTCGGCCTCTCAGTCCAGGAAACCTCCCGCCGCATCGCCTTTATCAATGCGCTATCCGGAGAGGCTCGGTCGACAGCCATTTCCCAACTCTCCCGCGCAACCGGCCGCAACGAGGCGCAGGTCATGCGGGCGCTCGAAACCTACAATGCCGCCGTGCAGGTCGGCACCGCCGACGGTGCGACCGTCGAGGCCGCGCGCGAGGGCGCCAGCGTCTATGGCCGCACCCGCGAGGCAGCGGGCTTCGATTTTGCGGAGCGGTCGGGCAAGCTCGACGCGCAGCGTGAGGTCGGTCACGACGGTACGCGCTCGGCCGCCCGGATCGGGGAGCAGCGGCGACAGGCCGACAATGCCGGGTTCGCGGAAGGCGCGGCCGCCGCGGGCATGTCGGTGCGCCAGGCCGCACATCTCGACAGCTTCATCCGCACGCTGTCGCAGGGCGCCGGCAATCAGGTCGACATGGCCGAAGGTGGTGCGGCCGGGATCGCTGACCGCGCTCGCAACGAACGGATGCCGCGGATCATCGATAATGAGCGCCTGACGCGCATGCAGAAGCTGCTGGCCGATCATGGTGTCGACATGTCGAAGCGGCAGATCGCCATGGCGCAGAATGGCGATCTGAGCCTCAATCTCACCCCGGAGACGGCGGCGCAGATGTGGCGCGGCGGGCTCATCAACGAGAGCCAATTGGGCGCGGTCGCCAATGGCGGGCGGGCAAGGTTCTCGTTCGCCGACAACGATCTTCTCGTCTCCAGCTCGGTCGGGTTCCAGCAATCGGCCCGCAACGATACCTCTACGCGGTTCGAGGCAGGGAAACAGGCCGGGCCCGACACGATCGAGCATTTCCTCAGCAGCGGCGAACAGGGCCAGGCGATGATGCAGAACTGGCTCAAGGGCGGGTTCGAGATGGACCGTCATGGCAACTGGCGTCTGAACCCGCAGGTGGCCGATACGCTTACGCGCGACGTGCAGGCGATCATCGCGCAGACCGGGTGGCAGCGCGGGCTCTCGCGATCCGCGCAGGATAATGTCACGATCGGTACAAGCGTCGGCGCTCAACTCGGAGGCTCGGTTGGGGTCGGTGAATCGGAGGCGATAGGCGGTCGCGGGCAGCCTGCAGAGAAAGGCAAGCAAGCGGGCCAAGCGCAGTCGCCACAGAAGACCACGTCGACCTCAGGTCGAGTGGGCGCCAGTCTTGGTTTTGAAAGTCGTGACGTCGGAATCAGCAACGAGACAGCACAGTCGTCGATTGACATCGTCAACTACGACGTGCGCGAAGCGATTGCCGCCGCCGAGCGCGAAGCCGCGCGCTCGAGCGACCCGGCGGCGACCTTCTCGCGTGAACTGTCGGACCGGATTCTTGGCCCGGATGGCATACGCAACCGATATCTCCATGATGCGGATTCCGGCCGGGCAACTTTCGACATTACCGGGCCCCTGACTTCGGTCGAACAGAACTCCGTCCTGAAGAGCGGTAGATTTTCCACGGACGTGGATGGCAGCCCCGGCGATGGCGACAGCAGCTTCAAGAATCGTTAGTGCTTGAAGAACCGACTAGGGTGCTGAAGGCTCAGCGGGTTGCCGATGTAGAGACCTCCCGACCGTGGATCGAATATATCGGTGCCAGCACGAAGGTCTTCCATTCCTCGCTCATGTTCCTCCCACATTCTTTTGGAGGTTCTGGCCACCGCTTCATCGGACACAGGCGTACCCTCGCCCGTCGATGAAAACCCGGCCACCCACTGCTGCACATAGCCGAGTCCAAGCACCATGAGTGCCGTCATCGGAAAGAACAGGAGGTTGAGAAAACCTGCCGCCGCACTGTCGTAGAACGCCTCAAGCGGCGCGATCCTGGTCGATGTAGCCATGCCAATCCACCAGACCGGAATTGCCGACCACCACAGCTTCGCGTACCACGGACGCCAGAGCCAATCGGACGGTTTCAGCCGAGGCGATGCCGGTTCGGGCGCTTGAATATGGGCGGCGTTGTTCATCGCTATATCCTCACTGGAGGACTATAGCAGAATTCTGTCGGTGTTCCATCATTTGTGAATCGGCTCGATCTGGAAACCGATTGGGAACAACGCTTCTAATCTATCGGCATTGACCCATCTTTGCGAACAGGGATCGATGTGGCGGCGTCAATTCCAGAGAGAGGGTATTGGCGCCGCCGCAATAACCGTCACCAATGTCAATGCATGACGGTCGTTCTTGCCAGTTCCGGTAAATGTCGCGGTTGGGACAGCTTTTGCGGTGTCCAACACGGACTGCGTCTCAGCCGCTTCTGCTGGGCATATGACTTACAAGGTCGGCACGAGACCGTGCATTTTCCATATCTCGAGCATCTCCATCCCCGGGCAACCCCATTCTCGGCACCTCCGCTGATGCGAGCGGCGGCGCGACCTGTAAGGCTGGCAGTCATGATGTTTTCAAAATCTGAAGTCCGGCTAACGGCTCGGAAACCATAAAATAGCGCATGGCACCTTCGCGCAAAAAGCCAGCGCATAACAATATCCAAGTTGGGGGTTGTTGTTGATGAAAATCCCGCGATTTCTGTCATGCTCCTCTGCAACTAAGAAGGAGGTGAGAGCATGGGGAGCGGTAACGAGCCGGGCAACGACGAATTGAAAGAACAAGCGCTGGAAATGATGGAGCAGTCCTTGGCGATCCTATACGCCTTGCAGGAACCCGCTGCTGCCGATCTCCACGATGTGATTGAGAGGGTCATGGGGTCGTCGGGCAAGATGGGGGAAGAAGGCGAGGTATGGGATTCTGTTTTTACCGATCTACCGCACCTGACCATGCGGGCCTTGTTCCTTCATCGCAATGACGGCTTTACCGTTGGCCAGATCGCAGGGCCTGTCAGTAATTTTGTGCGCGAGGTCGGTTTCGTTCATCAGACCGTGAACCTGTCACCAAAGATGATGGCGAACTGGGTTTTGGCCTCGAACCACTCGCGCGGCGGCCGTTTCCATTCTTCGGCCGCGTGATTGAGCACGAGGTATAGCAGTTTCATCGCCGCCTCGTCACCAGGGAAGTGACCACGGGTACGGACCGCTCGGCGCAGCTTCGAGTTCAGCGCCTCGATCGCATTCGTGGTGTAGATGATCCGCCGGATCGGCGCGCTGAAGGCGAAGAACGGGATGACCTGCTCCCAGTGCCGCCGCCAGCTTTGCGCGATGGCCGGATATTTCGTCCCCCACGGACCTTCCTCGAAGGCCTCCAGCGCGGCCAGGCCGGCCTCGGCATTCTCAGCGCGGTAGACGCTGCGCAGGGACTGGGCGATGGCTTTGCGGTCCTTCCAGGACGCGAAGCTCATGCTGTTTCGGATCAGATGTACGATGCAGGTCTGGACCACCGTCTGGGGGAACACGGCGTTGATCGCGTCCGGAAAGCCCTTCAGGCCATCGACGATGGCGATCAGGATATCGGCCACGCCCCGGTTCTTGAGCTCGTTCATGACGCGCATCCAGAACTTGGCACCCTCGGTTTGCTCGATCCAGATGCCGAGGATTTCCTTGGTGTCGTCGGGCAGGATGCCCAGCGCGATGTAGACCGCCTTGTTGCGCACGAAGCCTTCGTCCCTGATCTTGACCCGGATCGCGTCGAAGAACACCAGCGGATAGCAGGCATCGAGCGGCCGCCCCTGCCATTCGGTGACCGTTTCAAGCACGGCGTCGGTCACCGTCGAGATCAGGTCCGGCGATACATCGATGCCGTACAACTCTTCCAGATGCCCCCGGATCTCGCGCACCGTCATGCCGCGTGCGTACATCGAGATGAGCTTGTCGTCGAACTCCGGGAAGCGCCGCTGGTATTTGGCGATCAGCTTGGGATCGAACGTGCCCGACCGGTCGCGCGGAATATCCAGCGTCACCTTCGACGAGCCGGTCAGCATCGTCTTCTTCGAGGTGCCGTTGCGGCGATTGCCAACCCTGGCTTCGGCTTCCGATTCGAGATGATCGTCGAGTTCGGCGGCGAGCATCCGCTCCGAAAGCGCCTTCTTCAACTCGTCGATCAGGCCGTCTTTGGCGAACAAATCATGCGGATCACGCCCGTCCAGCAACTGATCCAGTAACTCCTTGTCGATTGCCATATCGATGGTCCTTTCCATTCCATCTATATGACCTCGCGCACAAAATTACTGACAGGCCCAGATCGCACGCCGCCTCCGCATCAGCGAGGCCGACGCGGCGGAGCGCCTCGACCACGCTGTGCGCTATGTTCGCGCGCCTGCATCACCAAGAATATAGGCAGCACTAGCGGAAAGACATTGCCCGGCCATTCCGCCAAAATCCATGTCGAACCGTAAGCCTTCAATGTACCTGCTGGTCCCAAACGCGAGCGGCTCCCTCTCCCATCACCTCCACCCTTTCCTCGCTGCTCCCGCACTTCACCTAACCACCACCCTTCCGCGCTGCTCGCCGCAAACAGGCTGACCTGCAGGCGTCGGAGGGGGCCTGACCTATCCCGGCAGCAATTGCTTCTCCAACGCGGCAACAAGCTCCTGCCTCTTGCCAGGGTCCAACCGGTCCAGGTTACGTTGCTTCCACAAGACCGCGGGCAGTCGCCTCGCCTCATCAATGCCCGCAAGCGCCCAGTCCGGTTCACCACGCTTGAAGCCGACAAGGAATTGCCGATGAGTGTCAGGCATCCCGGCAACCATGCGCGCGATGATGTCTTCACGCGCTGATTCCAGTTCCGCCAGAGTGATCGGCTGGTGAGTCATTCCGACGAAACCGCGCTCGAACTCCTCGGCGAGCGGTTTACGGGCGGGAGCGAGAACCTCGGCCATCGGGCGATTATGGCTGGCGAGGTAGACGAGAAATGCACGTCGCAAATCGTCTGTGACGCCTTCGTTCGCCAGCAAGTCGCGGACGTCGAAGAGGTCGCGAGGGTGCTGCCGGTCGAGCGCCGCCACGATTTTTCCCGCATAGAGATCGGCGAAGGACACCACCTGAATCTCAGCAAAACCAAAGGCGTCCTCGACTGCGGGAACGACACCCATAACGACGGGATCATAGACCGTCCCGCGCAACACTGGCGTGACCTCGATCTTGATCTGCACATCATCCGCACGAACGATGAGCTTGGTGACGATTTTTTCGTCAGCGGAACGCGACGCATGAATCCTGGCTCCGACCAGTCCTTCCTCGATGCGTTCCTTGATCCGCAGCATCGCCGCATCGATCGTGGCGAGCGAGGTCGCGCGGTCCTCGATCGGCAGATAGGTGAGGTCGATGTCCACCGAAAGTCGCGGCAGGTCACGCACGAACAGATTGATCGCTGTTCCGCCTTTCAGCGCGAAGATATCCTCCTTCGCGACGTGAGGCATAACACGCAGAAGAAGAGCGACCTGTCTCCGGTAGCCGTCGAGAAACGCCATACAGCTATTCTCCCGCCAGGTCGGAGGGCACGGTGATGTTGTAGCGCCGGTCGAGCTTCCCTCCTTTGACCAGGACGCGTTTGCCCGATCCGAGATCCAGGCGGGAAACATCGAGCTTCGAACGCCAGGCATGGCCATGGCGATCCGCGAAGAAGAGGAAGAGACGCTTCACTTTTACGCTCGCGCACGCCTCAAGAAGTGTCTGAAGGCGACGTGGGCTGAGGTCGCTCATTCCTTCCATCAGCATGTCGACCTGATGGAAGCTCTCATGGGGAAGCTCATCGAGCAGTTCGAGAACGGCGCGTTCCTTGCTCGAACAGCGGATCGGCAAGGTCGTGCCGGCGGTGCTGGACATCCGGGGCGCAGGCTCGGGAGGAATCTCGCCGTCGACTGGAAACAGCCGGAGGCTGTTATGCCAGCGGAACGAGACATCGAGTGGCAGGCTGTCGAGCCATGTCGGCGGCCGGCTTGGCCCATAGAGATGGACTTCGCGCACCGTTATGGAGAGATAATGAGCGTAGCCCTGCTGTTCGAGCGCTGTGCGCCCGCCAACTGTCAAAGGCAGGTCCAACAGGGATTGCAGTGAGATAACGGCCTGTTCCCAGGTGAGCGGTCCACGCGAGCGGCGATAGACGCGCCGGGTCGGGCTATCGAGCCATCCCGCGCGAACATATTGGCTCCGCAGCGATGATGAGTAACCATGGGCTTCCATCCATGCCGCGTCGACCAGCAGGCTCTCTGGGAGATCCCGTTGCAGCCGGTTTAATTTTCCTAATGTTTGCGAAGCCATGCTATGCATTTTGACAGATTGGGAAACTACTGTCGAGTTTATTAATTTCGAAATTGGCTAAGCCTTGCTTGGCATTATCAGAGCTCGGCAAACTGGATCGTGCGACCGTAGGTCAATACACTTATCCGCCCTAGGCATGGCGGTTCGCGGGCCAATTGACGGGATGCGCAACACGGCGACACCGACAGGACTGTCAAGGACTGCGCCGTTTCGCCCTGTGGCGCGGGCGGCGGGGTCCAGCCTCAATGATCCCTTGGTCGTTTCGAAGGATCTGCGCGTCGATGAGCGCCCTGGCGACAAGCTCTGAGCGCTTGTAGACGCCGTAACGCTGCTTTGCGTGGGAGACGAAATAGCGCACCGAGGTCTCGCTCAGACCGAGTATCTGGCTGATCTCCCAATCGCTCTTGCCGACGGCGACCAATGCCGTGCATTGAGCTTCGCGGCGCGTGAGCCTGGGTACGTCATGTCCGCGCGAGGCATGATGTAGTCTGAGGCCCGCCTTGAACCCGAAGGCAGCGACGATGTGGAGCGTCGTCAGTAGCGATGGCGAAGCCATGATCGGCTCCGCGCGTGCGAAAGTGCAAGACGCATGGGATTCGCTCGGTATGTGGAGCGGCACGGTGACACCGTGGACGAGACCATGCAGCCGCGCTTCTTCGAACAGGGCTGATTGTGTGCCTGTGAGATCGACATAACCGGGAATCTCGTCCCAGCTGAACGGGCGGTCCAGCAACTGGCTCACCTCATAGACTGGATCGATGACGTACGCGTGGCTCTCGGTGTAGAAACGCACGAACTCCGCCGGATAGTTGGTAATAACCAGCGCCCGTTCGACCAAGCGTGGGAGGCCGCCATGTTGGATCATCGCGACATAGGGGAAGCCCATTTTCGTGGCGGCATCAGCTAAGGCGGCGAGCAGCGCTTCCATTGAAGAAGCGGCATTGAAGCGTGAGAGTGTCTCACGCATTCTGGCATTGACATACATGGCATCCTCCTTGGGTTGTGTTGGCCGTGCACCGGCAAACGTGCCAGAAGAAGCCGTTGTGATACCTATGGGAGATAGGGGGCATTCACAGCCGTCAGCCAGCGCTATGGCTGACGCGTGAGGCTGCTAGGGCAATCGTGGATTCGCTGTTTCGAAAACCTGGCTCAGGATCCGCGACACCGCCGCCGGTATTATTCTCCTGCGAAACCTGCGCGGAACCGTTCGGCAATCGTTATTCTGAAGCATCGTTACGATGTCCCACGCAATTTGGTGTTCTGACATTCGACTGCCTCCTCACGCCATCGTGCCGATGGTTCGCCGGAACCGCGCCAACGCAATGGCGAAGAAGATCGCGCCGATAGCAATGATAGCCAGGAACTGGGGCCAGACCACGTCAAAGCCCGCGCCCCGGTAAAGGATGGCCTGCGCCATCTTCACGAAATGGGTGGTGGGCGCGGCCAACATGACCGTCTGGACGAACTCCGGCATGCTTTCGCGCGGCGTCGAACCGCCGGACAGCATCTGCAACGGCAGCAGCACCAGCATCAGCAACAAGCCGAACTGCGGCATGGAGCGCGCGATCGTCCCCATGAAGATGCCGATGGAGGTCGTGGCGAACAGGTGCAGCCCCGCTCCGGCGAGGAACAGCGCGATCGACCCTTCGACGGGAACGGACAGTACCCCTTCCACCATCACGAAAAGCGCGAAAGCGCAGGCGACCAGGACAACGAGCCCCATGGCCCAGACCTTGCTGGCCATGATCTCGAACGGCGTCACCGGCATCACTAGCAGGTGTTCGATCGTGCCGTGCTCGCGCTCGCGGATCAGGGCCGCGCCCGTCAGCACGATCGACAGCATGGTGACGCTGTTGATGATTTCCATGACCGCGCCGAACCAGCTTTGCGCCAGCGTAGGATTGAACCGCACGCGCAGCGCCAGCTCGACCGGGACCGGCGTGCTCGCACGCGTGCCTTTCATGAATTCGGCAACTTCGCCCTGCACGATCTGCTGGATGTAGCCGCCGCCCGTGAAAGCCTGGCTCATCCGCGTAGCGTCAACGTTGAGCTGCAAGCCGGGTTGGCGTCCCGCAAGTACGTCTCGCTGAAAATCGGGCGGGATGTCGAGAGCGAACGTATAGCGCCCGGCATCCAGCCCCTTGTCCACTTCGTTCAGTCCCACGATCGAAGGGGGCGTGAAGTGCGGCGGATAAAAGGCGCCGGTTATCCGGCTGGAAAGCTGCGACTGGTCTTCATCGACGATCGCGATAGGCGCCTTGTGCAGCGTTTCCGGCATGGCGGTTGCCGCGACGTAGATCCCCACCGAGAACGAATAGAGGATCAGGAACAGCATCATCGGATCGCGCCACAGGCTGCGCAGTTCCTTGATGCCGAGCCGGTAGATGTTGGCCGCGTGGCGCATATCAGCTCTCCTGCTTACGCAGCAACGCGACACACAGCGCCAGGATGACGGGAAACGTCGCGAACAGCACGAGAAGGTCAGGCCAGAGGTCGGCGAAGCCCAGCCCCTTGGAAAAGACGCCGCGGCAGATGGTGACGAACCAGGTCGCGGGATATATCGATCCGATCACCGCGCCCGCCCCCTCGAGCGAGGACACCGGGTTGATCAGGCCGGAAAACTGCACGGCGGGCAGGATCGTGCCGATGGCGGTGGCGAACATCGCGGCAATCTGGCTGCGCATGAAGATGGAGAACAGCAGGCCGATGGCCGTCGCCGACAGCGTATAGAAGAGAGCGCCCAGCGTCATCGCGAGGAAACTGCCCGTCAACGGCACACCGAACATCGTGACGGCGAGGAACACCAGCAAGACATAGTTCAGCATGGCGAGCGCGACATAGGGAAGCTGCTTGCCCAGCAGGAATTCCACCTTGCTGATCGGCGTCACGTAGAAATTGACGATGGAACCCAGCTCCTTTTCCCGCACCACGCTCAAAGCCGTCAGCATCGCCGGGAACAAGAGCAGCATCATCGGAATCACGGCCGGCGCGATGGCTACAAGGCTTTTCACGTCCGGATTGTAACGATAGCGCAGCTCGATATTGACGAGACCCATCGATGGCCGCGCACCTGTTTCCTGCACGGCCATTTCACTGAGCCAGTGGGCATGCAGGGCCTGGACATAGCCTTGCACGGTCTCGGCCCGCTGCGGCATGGCGCCGTCGACCCATACACCGATCTGCACCGGCACGCCCCGGCGCAGGTCGCGCGCGAAACCCGGCGGAATCTCCAGGGCCACGCTCAGTTCGCCCGAACGCATCCGGCGGTCCAACTGGCCATAGTCGGTGATCGGCGGCCGTTCGATGAAATAGCGCGATCCGGCCAGATTGAGGACGTAGTTCTCGCTGGTGGTCGTGCCGTCGCGGTCCAGCACGGCGAACGGCAAGTCCTCCACGTCCATGCTGATGCCATAGCCCATGATGAACATCAGGATGACGCTGCCGAGCAGGGCCAGAGTGGCGCGGATCGGATCGCGGCGCAGTTCCAGCCCTTCGCGCCGGGCATAGCTCATCATCCGGCGCCGCATGAACCAGGGGGGGCGGGCCGGTGCAGCCGAAGTGTCCTGATCGGCCGCGGCAGGCGCGGGCGTGGAAACCGGATCGTCCCTCCTTTCTGTCGGCGTCTCGCCGCTCGCATCCTGAAGATAGGCAATGAATGCCTCTTCCAGGTCCACGGCGCCGCGGTTTTCGACAATGGCGGCGGGGGTGTCGCTGACCAGCACCTTGCCCGCATGCATCAGCGATATGCGGTCGCACCGCTCCGCCTCGTTCATGAAGTGGGTGGAGATGAAGATCGTCACCTTGTCGCGCCGGGACAGGTCGATCATCATCTGCCAGAACTGGTCCCGTGCGATGGGATCGACGCCGGACGTCGGTTCATCCAGGATCAGCATCTCCGGCTTGTGGATCATGGCGACGGCGAGGCTGAGCCGTTGGCGCTGGCCCAGCGGCAAGGCGCCGGGCAACGCATCCATGATGCCATCCAGGCCGAACCGCTCCGCCATTTCCCTCACGCGGGCCGGCACGTCTTCGGCGGGAACATGGAAGAGCTGGGCGTGCAGTTCGAGGTTCTGCCGGACGGTCAGTTCCGAGTAGAGCGAGAAGCCCTGGCTCATATAGCCGACGCGCCGACGCGTCGCCATGTCGTCATTCTCGACCTCGCGGCCGAACAGCCAGGCCTGCCCTTCACTGGCTTTCAGCAGGCCGGTCAGCATCTTCATGGTGGTCGACTTGCCGCAGCCGTTGGAGCCGAGGAATCCAAAGATCTCGCCGCGCTCGATGCGAAAATCGACATGATCGACTGCCGTGAAATCACCGAAACGCATGGTGAGCCCCTGCGCCTCGATGGCGATCTCGGCCTCGCCGCCGTCGCTGCGCGGCGGAATCTCCACCGGCTTGTGCCCGCGGCGGCGCTCCTCGGGAAGCATCGAGATAAACGCCTGTTCCAGCGACTGTTCGCCGGTGCGTGCATAGAAGTCGGCTGCGGTGCCGGTGGCCAGCACCTTTCCC
>Ga0182735_1001757_pt1 | contig 14077 bp, 13 predicted proteins | sample eDN5th30CKraftMG_FD_128524 | JGI IMG/M metagenome (GOLD analysis project Ga0182735, IMG submission 128524) | Enriched Miracle-Growth compost microbial communities from Emeryville, California, USA - eDNA 5th pass 30_C Kraft MG (version 2) (version 2) ... | reverse complement strand
GCGTCCTTCTCGGCGAAGATCCAGTTGACGAACTCGAGCTTGTCGGGCCCCTGAGGCACATAGGCGTGCATGGTCATGGAACCAACCACCGATCCATCCGGCTGCGGGATATAGACGAACCCGAACAGTATGTTCGGGAACATTCCCCCGACCTGCGGCGGCATGCTGGTCAGTACCTTGAGCTGCTCCTCGCTGAGATTGCGCGCCAGTTGCTCAACCATCTCACGCGTCATCCCGGCCGGCGGCAAGGCGTTCAGCTTCTCCTGTACCGACAGTTCCGCAGGATCGAGACCGGTAAGGCGTTTTATTTTGCGGGCCAGGTCAATGCAGCGAAGAGCATGGCCGTGCGGCGAACTGACCTCTACCCCGATCATCTCTGGACTGAGGTCGGCGCCTTCACCTTCACCGTCGCCTTTCTTCGCATAGTTACCGACCTCGCCCAGCCAGCGGTGCAGGGTCAGTGTATGGAAGCCATCGGCGGCGGACTGCTCACCAGCGGTCTTCCAGTTGGCGTTGACAATGAAGCGCTGCGGCGGACCGAGCACTTCCATGCCCTTGTCAGAACGGCAGAACAGCATGTCGTAATACCACTTGGCGTCGCCGAGGAACTCATCGAAGGAGGGGCCGTCGATGTTCCAAGTGGCGAAGATCAGCCCACCATAGAGCGTGACCCGAGCCTTCTTCAGGCCAAGCGCCTCCTTTGGCAAGATCTTGCCATGCATACATTCGCGCTCCACCGGCGAGCCGATGAAGTCACCGTTGGGACGGAACGCCCAGCCGTGGTAGATGCACTTGTGGATTTGCGTGTTGCCGCAGTCGGCGGTACTGATGCGCATGCCGCGGTGGGGACATACGTTGAGGTTTACATAAACCTCTCCCTCCTTGCCACGGGCGACAATCACCGAGTCGGAACCCATGTCGCGCACAACAAAGTCGCCGGAGTTGGGAATCTCGGACTCATGGCCGAGGAACACCCAGATCTTGCCGAAGATCTTCTCCATCTCCAACTCGTAGATCTCGCGGTCCGACAACACGCGCATCTGGACTTCGCGGGTATCGGGGAAGATAAGGTCGGAAACCTTGGTTCCGTCGGACAATACAGGACTTGTTCTTGTTAGCATGATTGCCTCCTGATCAGGGCACTACGGCGAATAAAAGCCTCGGCAGAATATAAGACACTTTTAATAAAAATGTACATATAAAGCGCAAGACAAAATACTGGGATATGACGTGCCAACAGAGCTGCGGCTTGAGACACATCAGCCCCCCCTTTGCTCCGCGCACCCCACCCGGGTGCGCAGCACACCAATTCCCTCCACAGCCAGTTCGACCAGATCGCCAGGATTCAGATAGCGCAATTGCTCCAGGCCACAGCCGTTGCCGACCGTGCCGGAGCCGAGGAACTCCCCGGGATAGAGCGTTTCCGAACGCGACACATGGGCGATGACGTCCTCGAAGGACCAGCGCATATCACGAGTGTTGCCACGCCCCCACTCCTCGCCGTTCACCTTCGCGACCATTTCCAGATCGTAGGGGTCGCCCAACTCATCAGCCGTCACCAGGCATGGCCCCATGATGTTCGCCGTATCGAAGTCCTTGCTCTTGGCTGGGCCAAGCATGCCGGGCATCTCCGCAGCCTGGGCGTCGCGGGCGCTCATATCGTTGAAGATGGTGTAGCCGACGATGTGCGAGCGAGCTGCATCGCGACTGATGTCCTTACCACGCTTGCCGATGTAGCAGCCGAACTCCAGCTCGAAGTCGAGTGCCTTGCTGAAACTCGGCCATTGGAATTCGTCGTCAGTACCGATGACCGCGAAGCGGTTGCATTTGTAGTAGATGGGTTGGCGGTTGAAGGTTTCGATGACGCGCTCGTCGGCACGTGCATTCATCGCTTTGAGCGTAGCCTCAGGGTCTGGCGTCCGCAGCGCGCGAGCCCGGCGTGCTGCGGCAAAGCTCTGCCGCAGGTGTAGCTCGAAACAGGAGCAGTCGCGCATTTGCGGCGGCGGCTGAATCGGTGCGTGCAGCTTCACCGCCGCCCGGGCACGCACAGCTCTTGCAGGAACCAGCTCCACCATCGAACGGGCAAGAGCCAACCCCTCCTCTCCGGCCTCGACCAGCGCCAGCACGCTGGCCAACTCGGGACGCTCATTTCCATACCGGACCTGGCAGGCGGCCTGTAGGTCCAGGACGATCTGGTCGTGCTCCAGCAAGGCACCGGCACGTGCGCCCCTGTTGCCGTCGGTAAAGGTTACCAATCTCATGACTTTTGTACTCCAGTCGAAGAGCAGCAGAAGGTCACGGGCGTCATACCCGACCAGATACGGGCAGGCAGGCACCCGTGATAGGTGTGGCGTCGTCCGAGAGCAGGAACGCAATCACTCTGGCCAAAGCTCCCGGCGTTACCCAACGACTGGCATCGGCGTCCGGCATGGCTGCGCGATTCGCTGGGGTGTCGATGATGCTTGGCAGTACAGCATTGACGGTGACCCCACGGTCTTTTAACTCTTCAGCCAGCGCCTCAGTGAGGCGTGCCACTCCGGATTTAGAGGCGGCATACGCGCCCATGCCCAGGCCCGCCTTCAGGGATGCTAGAGCACCAATGTTGACGATGCGTCCGGATGCGGCAGCAAGCAAATAGGGCAGCGCAGCCTGGCTGCTGACTAGAGCCGTACGAAGGTTGATCTGATACAGGCGATCCCAAGTATCCAAAGCACCATCCTCGAATGATTCCCAGGCGAACCCGCCAGCGACGTTGACTAGGCCGTCGAGATGTCCGAAGCGCTCCACCACCCGGGCCACGGCAAACCGCGCCGACTCGGCAGAGGTCAGGTCGACGCCGCCCAAGGGCAGAACCCCAGAAACATCGCCCAGACTAGCTGGAACTTCGGTGCGATCGAGCAGAGCAACCTGCGCACCGCGCTCCAGCAGCAGGCGGCCCACGGCCCCGCCGAGGGCACCGAAGCCGCCGGTGACGATGATTGTCTTGTCTTGCAAAGGCCGGGACATGGCAAAAGGATCCTCTTGTTGTTAGATGGCGAGCTATATGGCTAGCGCATAGCCCCGCACAAATATATGACACTTTTAAAAAATATGTGCAATTATTAGCACGCATACACCCAAACCAGTGCTCTCAGGTTGCGCGAATGATCAGAAAACTGCCCGCCCTCAACGCTGATAACCGCGCCTTCTGGCAAGGTGGCGAGCACGGTCGACTGTTGATCCACCACTGTCATGGCTGCACGCACTATTTCCACCCGCCCGGGCCAATCTGCCCCCGCTGCGCGAGCCTGGACGTCGCACCTCGTGCGGTATCAGGAAAAGGCAAGGTGCTGAGCTACACCCTCAACTACCAGCCTTGGGTCGCTGACCTGGAAGTGCCCTACGCCGTCGCCATCATCGAGCTGGTCGAGCAGCAGGGCCTGCGTTTCGTCAGCAATGTAATTGGGATGGACCCGCTCCAAGTGCGGATCGACATGCCTGTACGGGTCAGCTTCCTCCACGTCGAGGATGTCTGGCTCCCTCTGTTCGAGAAGGATCAATGATGCTCCCTCATCGCTACGAAAAAGAGGTCGCCATCACTGGCATCGGTCAGTCCGAGGTGGCCCGACCTTCCAGCAAGTCGGCCATGCGACTGACCCTTGATGCCTGCCTGGAAGCCATTGCCGATGCTGGCCTGGAGCGCCATGAGATCGACGGCGTCGCCTGCTGGCCGGGCGACAACAACAATGGCGATCCCTTCTCGCCGGTCGGCCCCAGCGCCCTGAAAAGCGCCTTGGGGTTGAACGTCAATTGGTTCGGCGCCGGCTACGAGGGGCCCGGCCCATTGGCCGGGGTGATCAACGGAACGATGGCCATCGCCGCCGGTCTTTGCCGCCACGTCCTGGTTTTCCGTACCATCACCGAGGCTTCGGCGCGCCAGCACAACAAGCAGGCGGGAGCGCTGACCAACAAGACCCAGGGACGTGATAGCAGCTACGCCTGGCAATGGCTGACGCCCTTCAATGTCATGTCCGGCATCAACCTGATGGCCCTCTACGCGCAGCGCCATTTCCACGACTATGGCACGCGCCCCGAACAGCTCGCGCAGATCGCGTTGACCTGCCGGCGCAATGCTGCGCGCAATCCTAAGGCCATCTACCGCACACCGATGACGATGGACGACTATTTGCAATCGCGGATGATCTCCACGCCCCTACGCATGTACGACTGTGACGTGCATTGCGATGCCTCCACCGCCATCGTCCTGTCGCGCCGCGATGCCGCACGGGACACGCGCAATACTCCGATTCGCATAGAGGCCATCGGTGCCGCACTGAACCAGCCGTGGTCCTGGGACCAGATCTCCCTGACTGAGATGGCAGCCTTCGACGTTGCCCGGATGATGTGGGCGCGCACCGACTACACGCCGGCTGATGTCGGCTCGGCTCAACTCTACGACGGCTTTTCGATCCTCACCATGATCTGGCTGGAAGCCCTGGGTCTGTGCCCGGTGGGACAAAGCGGCGCCTTTGTTGAAGGCGGAGGGAGGATCGCCCTGGACGGCGAGCTGCCACTCAATACCAACGGTGGCCAACTGTCCGGAGGACGCACCCACGGCCTGGGCTATGTCCACGAAGCATGTCTGCAGTTATGGGGACGCGCACGAGGACGCCAGACTGCTCCGCATTCACTCTCTGTGGTGGCCGCCGGCGGCGGCCCATTGGGCGGCAGCCTGCTGCTGGCCCGTGACTGACACGGCCACCAGCAAGAGATCAGAACAGAATACCCGCCAGTTCGGCACAGAACTCGATCAGCTCGGCAGCCAGTTCGCCAACCCCCTCGTCGTCTCGCTGGCCGCGGAACATCACGGCGGAGACAGTGAAATCGATAGTGCCCTCAGGGGAATACACTGGCGCAGCGACTGCCTGGATACCAACCGAGAAATACCCATCGTCCACTGCCCAACCCCGTTCCGCGGCTAGGTGAACCTCCTCGCGATAGATCTCGATTGGCAAGGGACGCGCCCAGCGTATCCGATGGTAGACATCCTCGAATGCCGGCGTGTCCAGGTCCAACTGGGTCGAGAACAGCCGACCGCTGGCGCCCATCAGCATCGGAAAGCGCTGCCCCTCGGCCATGTCGATGCGCACATCGGCAGGACTGGCCGCCGAGCTGACGATGACTATACGATCCGCCCCCATGCGCCGCCAAAGGGTGATGGTTACCTGCATGCGCGCTGCGAATTCCTGTAGCAGCGGCTTAACCAATTGCACACGCTGCCCTTGGGTAACCAGTTGCCCAACCAGGCGGGCCAGTCCCAGGCCGGCCGAATAGCGCTTGGACATCGGGTTGAAATCGATCACATCTTCCATGAACAAGGTACGCAAGATATTGAAGCAGGTGCTGGGGTTGATCGACAGGCGCCGGGCGATGTCCACCGAACGCTCCGGCGCCCCGCTTTGACTCAAATGGCGGAGAATGCGAATCGCGTTAGCGACCGGTTTCACCGTGACGCTGGCACCCTTGCGACTACTGCCTGCTTCCGTGAGCTCTGGGCTTTCCATAGGAGCGTTCTCTATTATTTTCAGCCGATCAATTCTATAACGAGAACACTATCGGCCAGCAAATTTAATATAGAGATTTCTAGACACCCTTTACCGGTGCTTGATTGATATAGCGTCGGATCGATCGGTCCTCGCGAAAAGGCGAAAGCAATACTGCCTGCGCCACGTCCCCCCGGGTCATGCGCCCGCACTGCCGCAGGTAATCCAGCCACGACTCGACGATGAAGCGCTCTACGTAGCGGTTGGGCTCCTCTAGATCACGGTACAAGCGCCAATTCCGCGCACCATTACGCCGTCGCGTCTGGCCGACGGCATAAACCACACGCAGGAACGCCTCACGTCCGGCAGCATCCACCTGGTAGCCGACCTCAATGCACACCGGCCCGTCGCCGTGGTCGACGCCCTCAGCGACCAGCATCGGCTTATCCGTCTGCAGGGCATCGGCAAAGTCAGCTTCGCGGCCCATCTCGATGGCCCCGCTACGAGTCAGGAACAAGCCCAGGAAGATGCTCGATGCCGATAGCAGCAGACTTTGCTGCAAGCCCAGGTATTGCGTGATAGCCCCCCACAGGGCACCACCAAGGGCCATCGAGCCCATCAGCACCAGGAGGTATACCGAGGCGACACGTGCTCGCACCCAGTTCGCAGCATAAGTCTGTACCACGGTGGAGATGGTCGCGTTCACCGCCATCCAGCCCATGCCGGCCAGCAGAAGCGTGGCGCAGATCACCACCTGGCTGCGCGACAGCGCCGCCGCCAGGGTCGCCACGGCAAAGGCGAGGGCCCCGATATCGATCAACCGTCGCAGAGCAAAACGCCGATAGACGCTGGTCAGGCCGAGCGCAGCAAGGACTGCGCCAGTCCCCATAAACGCCATCAGCAGTCCATAGCCACCTGCGTCCATGTGCAACTCCTCCTTGGCTACCAGCGGCATCAGCGCCCATAGCGCGCTGGCGCAACTGGTGAACACGAATACCTGCCTGAGCGCGCTAGACAGAACCGTCGAGTGGCGGATGTAGCGCAGGCCGCTGCGCATGCCGCCGGCTAAGGTTTCAGGTGGTAAGCCGTCGGCATGGACGCGAGCCGGCAGACGGTAGATGAATACGAGCACTGCTGCCATGCACAGTGCGATGACCAGAAATACTGCGGCACTGGTCCACCAGACGATCAGTAGGCCGGCCAGAGCTGGCCCCAGGGCCCGAGTGGCATTGATGGAAATACCATTGAGAGCGACCGCCGCCGGCACCTGCTCACGCGGGATGACTCCGACCACAGTCACCATCCAGGCCGCCATACCCAAGGCGCTGCCGCCCCCCAGCAGGAATGTGAACAGCAGCAGCGACCAGGCCCCCAGCAGTCCCACCCAATCCAGCAGGCAGAGCGCTGCGGCCGCCACCAAGATGACCGCCTGGGTGAGAAGCAACAGACGGCGCGGATCCATGCGGTCAGCGAGCACCCCGCCCGGCAAACCGAACAGGAAGACAGGCAGGGTAATGGCTGTCTGCACCAGGGAAACCATCAGGGGTGATGCCGATAGCTGGGTCATGATCCAAGCTGCCCCCACGGTCTGCATCCAGATCGCTAGGTTGGCAAGCGCGCAGGCTAGCCAAAGGCTGACGAACAGCCCATGACGCAAGGGCGCCCAGAACGAAGAGTGTTCCGCCCCTGCCAAAGCAACGTTGGCCTGCCTGTCCATACTCATTCGCCGTCGGGCCTGCCCAGCCGCCCAGCACTTCGCGCAGCAGGCAGTCTACGCTGGCGGCCAACCCGGTTGCGCAGCTCGCCGATCCCGCCGATACGCGCCTCGACCAAATCCCCCGACGCGAGGAAGCGACCGTCCTCCAGGCCCACACCGTGAGTCGAGCCGGTGAACACTAGGTCGCCCGGCCGCAAGCTGATACGCGCATCGAGGTAATTGAGCAATTCGTCCACCGGGAAGATCATCTGCCGAGTATTGTCCCTCTGGCGCGGCTCACCGTTGACCTCCAGCCCCATCTCCAACTCAGGCTGTCCGATGCCGCCTAATTCGTCGAGAGTGACGATCCAGGGACCGATCGGTGTAGTGCGATCCATCGATTTCTGGGTTAGCAGGTCGAGGCGACCGATACGCCTCCCCGCATCCCGCGCACTGATGTCATTGCCGACCGTGTAGCCGAGCAGGCAAGCGCTGGCCTGCGCTTCCTCGCCTAGCGGCCGGGCAACCACAGCGACCAACTCGACCTCATAGTCGAGCTGTCCGGTCAGGGCCGGATAGGCTATTTCGTCGTACGCCCCCACCAGCGCGGAATCCGACTTCAAGTAGGCCAGTGGATGAGCCGGAGGCGAACTGCCAAGACGCTCAAGATGGCTGCGATAGTTCAAGCCCACGCCAAAAACACGCGCCCCCGGTTCCAAGGGCGGCAGCAAACGGCACGCCGACAGCGCAAGGCGTTCATCATCGAGTCCTAGGTTGATCCAGCCCCCCTGGCCGATCGCCTGCGCCCAAGCAGCGAATGGCTCGCGAACGCGACGAAGGTGCTGCAGATCCGGATCGAGCAACCCCCAGAATACCTCACCGCCCACCTCCACCCTAGCCAGGCGCAAGCTCAGCGCTTCTTGCCGGCTAGGTACTCAGCGTCCAGTACTTCCTCGGGGGTACGCACGCTCGGCCCAAGGATCGGACCAACCATCTCATGGCCCCATAGACTCAGAGTCTCGGGGTTGAGCTCATAGGGATCGCCCTGCCACGGCTCAATCTCGGCTATGGTCTCGAAGGCAAAGCCGGAGGGGGTGAAGTGGTAGAAGGACAGATGCGGATCCTGGCTGTGCTGGCCAAGAGTCATCATCATCGGCAGTTCACGCTTGCGCACGATATCGTAGGTTTCCCCCACATCCCGCACATTGCGCACGAACAGACCGACATGCTGCACCCCCATGCGCCCTGGACCGTGGCCGTAGGCAATGTCATGGCTGGTCTTGTCGTTCAGCTTGGCGCGGAAGAAGCCGGTTCGGCCCTTGCCGGCGCCGGCTCCATACCAGTGGAAGCCCATCACATCAAGCAGGAAGCGCTCTAGCTCCGGGGTGTATTCCGGGGTGATCACCACTACGTGTCCAGCACCACGTTCATCGGCCAGGAAACCGGTATGCGGTCGACCGGGAATGAAAGAGCGCGGCGTCCACTTCTGTCCGTAGAACAGCTCGTACTGGTAACCCACCGGATCGCGGAAACGTACTACTTCACGCACCCCACGCAGCTCGCAAAACGCCGTATCGCCACGGACGAACTCAACTCCCGCAGCCTCGAGCTTCCTCAGACCGGCCTCGAAGGCCATGCGTCCAACCGCCTCCCAACCGATATAGGCAAGGCGATCCACCCTGCCGGGATGAAAGGCAAAGCGGTGCCGCCGGTCGTCGATCCTGAAATATAACGACTCCAGATCGCTGTCCGGCGACTTGCCAACGCCGAAGCCCATGACCTGCGGGCCATATTCGCGCCAGGCGTCAAGGTTCGCGGTCTCGAACCCCATGTAACCGATGCCGATGATATCCATGCCTTCACCTTCTTGTTCGAATGTCTTGGGAGGAACTGTTGTGCCTAGCTAGATAGCCAGCAGACCACCATCGATGACGAAATCAGACCCGGTTACGAAGGAAGCCTCGCCGGATGCCAGGAACAACGCCAGGGCGACCACTTCCTCCGGCTCGCCAGGACGATCCATCAGGACACCATCGAGAAGCGCCGCTCGCGCCACCGGATTCTCCAGGAACTCCGAGGTTCCCGGGGTAGCGATGAAGCCCGGACTTAGACTAACGGCGCGAATCCCCAGGGGAGCCCCTTCGACAGCCAGTTGCCGAGTAAAGGACACCACCGCTCCCTTCGCTGCGGCATGCGCGGAAATTCCCGCGACCTTGGAGCCGCCCCAGGCTGCTGTGGAAGAAACATTGATAATGACTCCACGCCGCTCGGCCAGATGGTTCCAGGCGTACTTGGTGGTATAGAACAGCAGGTCGATCTCGTTGCGAATGGTGTAATGCCAATCCTCGACAGACAGTTCATTGACCTTGCCGAAGCGAGCCGCCGATGCATTGTTGTACAAGATATCGATGCCACCATGCTCAACGACGGCCGCCTCGACCCAAGCCCTGGCCTGCTCATGGTCACCGAGGTCGACGGACGCTCGACCATGCAAACGAAGTCCCTGAGCGCTTAGCAGAGTGGCGGTTTCCTCGTGCGCTGCACCATTAAAGTCGCAGCCCACGACAATAGCGCCCTCGCGGGCGAAGCGCAGCGCCGCCGCCCTACCCTGGCCACCGCCAGTTCCGGTGATCAGCGCGACTTTACCTTCAAGACGCCCAGTCATTACATGCTCCATTTCTTATTCTGATTTTCTCGGATCGGCTACCGCTGTCGCCCCTCGGGCTTGATCTCTTCGAGCCAGATGGCTTCGGCCGGACAAGCTTCGGCGCCCTCTCGCGCCTCGTCCTCCAGCTCGACGGGAACAGCCTTGTTATCGACGTAAACTAAGCCATCGGCATCCAGCTTATAGATGCTGGGACAGATCGCAGCGCAGAGACCGTAGCCACAGCAGCGGCTGCGCTCGACCACAACCTCGAATCGGGCCTTGTCGGAACTCATCTTATTCTCCTTATCCATCCAGGCAGACGTAAAAATAATGAACACTTTTCTAAATTTTGTAAACAAATGCCCGTTTCACCCCCAAGAAAACCAAAGCCATCTCGCCTCGAATAGCTGCGACCGATCCCGCAGACCGCCAAAACCGGCCAATTGCCGCCGATCCGTCGGCAACAGAAGGGCAAACACAATCGCTGCTCCCGCACAAGATCAAACCAAGATGCAGTCGACCGCCTCCGTCTCTCCTTGAAAGCGGAAGCGACCTACCGCCAAGGTCAACTCCTCGGAGAGTCCTCGTAGAGAAATAACGGCACTGGAGACACTATGGGCAATTGCATCCCCCTCTCCCGCCATGCGCGCAATGCGCTCGACATTCAGAGCCACGTTCTGTCCACCGGCGTTCTGCACGCGGACCGCATCGGCAATCTGTTCAACCCCACGAGTGGAATCCCCCACCAATTCCGCAGCCTGCTGTAACGTGGACTCCAGGTCAGCCAGCAGCCTGCTGCTGTCCTCCAGCGCCACAGTGCCAGCGCGCAAGGCTTCGTCCACCACTTCAGACTGCCCCTCCAGCTTCGAGGTCAGCTCGTTGATCGAGTTGGCCGCCACGGCGGAGCGTTGCGCCAGGCTGCGTACCTCGTCCGCCACCACGCTGAATCCACGTCCACTTTCGCCGGCGCGCGCAGCTTCGATAGCCGCATTGAGGGCCAGCAGGTTTGTTTGTGCCGACAGGCCCTTGACCTGAGTAATGCTCGCAGTGATGGCCGCGGTGCTTTCCACGAAGTCGCCTACCGATCCGCGTATCTCTAAGAACGCGTGACGCACGCTGTCGATCTTCTCGAGCAAGCGTGACAGCGCCAGATGACCATTCTCCGCCCCATGCAGGCTCGCCTCCGCCGAACTGCGCAAGTTTTCCGCATGACTGGAAATAGTCGCTATACCGTCACTCATCTGCCCGATAGTCAGCGATACCGCGCCCACAGCATCGACCTGCGCAGTGGAGCTCTCAGCCACCTGTGCGGAGGCATCCACCAACTGTTCCGCTGAGGCACCAACTGACACTGCCACGTTGGTGACCTGCCGCATTGCCTGCTGAAAGCTGTCAATCAGCTCGTTGAAAGCCTGCGCAGTATGGGCTATCTCGTCACGCCCCATTACTCGCACACGGATGGTCAGGTCGCCATCGCGCAACCTCACGGAAGCCTGCTCAATTTCCCGAATGGCTCGAACAATCTGTCGACGCAACAGCAGACTGACAAACAGGGCCAGAACGCTAGCTGCAACGAGGACAACAATCAGCATCCTGGACAACTGCCGCTGCAAGTCGCCAGCCTCGACGAAGGCATTGGAGGTCAACTCCGCCTGCACCCCCAGCAAGCGGTTGAACTGCCCCTGCAAACCGTTGTATTCGGCACGTATTCGCCCCAGCAACGCCGCCGCCTGCAACTGATCATCAACGGCCGTGCGTTTGAAGTCAGACAAGCTTTCGCCGACCACTCCAGCCTGATCTTCCACGGCTCGATAGAGCGCTTTCTCCTCGTCGCCCAGGCGGGTCTCCTGAGCCAGTTTGCCCATCCCTGCCTGCAAGTCATCGATACTGTCTTGCATATCCTCGAGATAGGACTCCAGCTCCTCCCTGGAGGCCGAGCCATTCGACTCGAGGATCCGCACTACCGCAGCATAGGCGCCCACCATCGCCGCCTGCGAAGCCGAGGAGGTTTCGAGCACCTGGCGATACTGATGGAAGCGCAGGTGGTCGATTTCCTCGATCACGGCGTGCTGCTTGAGCAGCCCCCGATAGGCCATCCCCGACACGATCAGTAGCGACAGGACGAACAACCCTGGAAGTACGAGAAGCTTGGCGCCGATCGACAGCCCTCTCAGAAACATCATGGCACTCACCGTTCTTGTTGTTATGGAAGATAGCTGGACAGGCCCGCTGCCCCGCCATACTATTTGCACAGTATTAACATTTATGTTCATAACATCAAACAAAAGCCTTACCTGCTCGAGACCCGGCCCTACAAAATCAATAAAGGACGCCAAAGCATGTCTACCGCCCGAAACGAAGCGGCTATCGACTTCACCGAGTTCAAACGGGGATGGCGTATCCTGCTGCTATCCGTGGTTGGGGTTGCTGTCAGCATCAATGCTGCCCTGCTCTATGGGTTCGGTACCCTGGTAGTACCGCTGGAAGCGGCATTCGGGTGGAACAAGAGCGACCTTCAGGCGGCGATAACTTTCCTCTTCGGTGGCGCGGTAATCTCGCTGCAACTGGTTGGCTGGTTCAACTTGCGCTACGGCATGAAGCGGGTGACAGTCATCTCGCTGACCCTGCTGTCTCTGGGCTACCTAGCTACCACTCAGTTGAACGGATCGATCTGGTCGCTATACCTAGCTTTCGCTGTCCTGCCTTTGATCGGCATGGGGGCGCTGGCGGTAACCTGGACCCAGTTGCTCAGCCTCTGGTACGACCGCAATCGCGGGCTGGCCCTAGCTATCGGCCTGTCCGGTACCGGCTTGACCGCGGCGGTCGTCCCGCGCCTGCTGTCCTGGGGCATCGAACAATGGGACTGGCGCGCGGCCTTCGTCATCCTCGCCCAGCTCAATCTGCTGGTCCTGCTGCCGCTGACCCTGCTGTGGTTCAGGCTCTCCGCCAGCACGACGCAAAGCAGCCAGGGGCATGCCAGGGAACTGCTGGACCTGCCCGGCATGAGCTTTCGCGAAGGAATGCGCTCGAGGAAATTCTGGACCTGCAACCTGGCTCTGGGCCTGGTGATCTCGTCGATCGTCGGCATGGTCACCAGCACCGTGCCGATGCTGCAGAGCAAGGGCCTATCAGCCAGCGATGCCAACCTGATCTTCAGCGGCTTCGGCATCGCCCTGATCTTCGGCCGTCTGCTCATCGGCTACCTGATCGATCGCATGTGGCCGCCGCTGGTATCCGCCGTCAGCCTGGCCCTGCCAGCCATCGGCTGCCTGATCTACCTCAGCGGCACCGTCGAGTTCACACCATTGCTGCTGGCGGCGATCCTGGTCGGCTTCGGCGCCGGCGCCGAGTTCGACATCGCCGCCTTCCTGATCGCGCGCTACTTCGGTGTACGCGAGTACGGACGGCTGTTCGGCGTGCATCAAGGCCTGAATACCGTGGCCTCTGCCCTTGCCCCGCTGCTGTTCGCCTTCCTGCTCAGCCGCACCGACTCCTACTCGGCCATGCTGACCTACACCCTGGCCTGCAGCCTGGTCGGTCCCCTGCTCTTGCTGACTCTCGGCCGCGTTCCGCGCTTTGTCGCGACACCGCTCGCGGCCCATCCCTGATCCGAACATTCCAGGAGAACACCATGCCCACACTGACGTTCATCGAACACAACGGTACCGAACACCAGGTCAACGCAGACGTTGGCCAATCGGCCATGCAGGCCGCCACCTTTGCCTCCGTGCCCGGCATCCCCGCCGATTGTGGCGGCGCCTGCGCCTGCGCCACCTGCCATGCCTACGTAGACGAAACCTGGCTGGAACGTCTGCCACCGATGGACAGCACCGAGAACGACATGCTCGATTGCGCCGTCGAGCGCCGCGACAACAGCCGCCTGACCTGCCAGGTATTCATCAGCGAAGAGCTCGACGGCATGGTGCTGCGCCTGCCCGCGTCGCAATTCTGAAGAAGAGGTTTCCATGTCACTCGCCTCAGTAGTCATCGTCGGCGCCGGACAGGCCGGTTTCCAGGTTGCCGCCTCGCTGCGACAAGAAGGGTATGACGGCACCATCACCCTGATCGGCGATGAGCCGGGCCTGCCGTACCAGCGCCCGCCGCTGTCCAAGGCCTACCTGCTCGGCAAGATCACCGAGAATGCCCTGCTGTTCCGCCCCGCCGATTTCTTCGTTAAGCAACGCATAGACCTGCGCCACGACCAGGCCACTG
>Ga0182735_1001753_pt1 | contig 14095 bp, 12 predicted proteins | sample eDN5th30CKraftMG_FD_128524 | JGI IMG/M metagenome (GOLD analysis project Ga0182735, IMG submission 128524) | Enriched Miracle-Growth compost microbial communities from Emeryville, California, USA - eDNA 5th pass 30_C Kraft MG (version 2) (version 2) ... | reverse complement strand
GCCGGGCGGCCTGAAGATCCAGACCATCCACGCCTTCTGCGAATCGGTGCTGCACCAGTTTCCGCTGGAGGCCAACATCGCCGCTCATTTCCAGATGCTCGACCCGGCCATGGAGGCGACGCTTTTCGCCACCGCCAGGCGCGACATGATCTCTGGCGCCGGCGGCGGCAACGCCGAACTGGCGGAGGCCTTTGCCACCATCCTGGAAATCGGCGGCGAAGCGGGACTGGACGCCCTGCTTTCCGAGATCGTGCGCAAGCGCGACGAGTTGCGCGCCTTCATCGGCCGGATCGCCGGCACCGAGCCACGCTTCCAGCCCTTGTTCGACGCCTTCGGCTTTTCGGCCGGCGAAAGCGCCACGAGCATCGCCCGATCGATCTGGCCGCTGCCCGGCTTCCCGCCGGATTACTTTCGCGCCTTCGCTCTCGCCGCCGAGGCGACGGACGCGCGCTCGGTGCTGAACAACATCCTGCCGCATGCGCAGGCCGCGTTCGCCGAGGCCGATCCGGCCCGCCGGCTCGCCCTGCTGGCCAGGGCTTTTCTCAAGGCCGACGGCGACCCCTACGGCCCCGCCACCTTCAAGAAGGCGATGCTCGACCGCCTGTCCGACCTGCCGGACCGCTACCAGGCGGCCAGCGCCGCGATCATCGCCGCCTGCGACCGGCTGGCGCTCTACCGGATGCTGGAAGCGACCCGCGCGGCGCTTGTCGCCGCCGACTGGCTGATCGGCCGCTACGAGCAGTTGAAGCGCGGGCGCGGCTTCCTCGACTTCAACGACCTGATCGTGCGCACCGTCGGCCTTTTGTCGCGTGCCGACGCCGGGCCGTGGGTGCAGTACAAGCTCGACCAGGGCATCGACCATATCCTGCTCGACGAGGCGCAGGACACCAGTCCCGACCAATGGGCGGTGGTGACGCGGCTGGCGGAGGAATTCTTCGCCGGCCAGGGCGCGCATGACGGCGCGTTGCGCACCGTCTTTGCTGTCGGCGACGAAAAGCAGTCGATCTATTCCTTCCAGGGCGCGGCCCCGGATTCCTTTCACGAAAGCCGGATCTTCTTCGCCAAGCGGGTAAGGGAGGCCGAGGCCGAGTTCGCCGACCTCAAGCTGTCGCTCTCCTTCCGCTCGACGCAGGACGTGCTGTCGGCGGTGGACCGTGTCTTTGCCGACCCGGAAGTGCGGCGCGGCATCAGCCACGATCCCGATCCGCCCCGCCATACCGCGATTCGCCACGATGCGCCGGGCTATGTCGAGCTGTGGCCGTCGGTCGGGGCCGACAGCGTGGAGGAGCCCGACGACTGGACGCTGCCGGTCAACCACCTGAGGGCGCCGGCGGTGCTGGTGGCCGAGCAGGTGGCGCAGACGATCCAGGACTGGCTGGAGTCGGGCAACATCATCGAGGGCAAGGGTCGCCCGATCCGCGCCGGCGACATCCTCGTGCTTGTGCGCAAGCGCGACCGTTTCGTCCATGCGCTGTCGCGGAGCCTGAAGAATCGCCAGATTCCCATGGCCGGTGCCGACCGGCTCAGCCTGCCCGGCCACATCGCGATCAAGGATCTGATGGCGCTCGGCCGTTTCCTGATCCAGCCGCATGACGACCTGTCGCTGGCCGCCGTGCTGCGCAGCCCGATCTTCGACGTCTCGGAGGAGGCGCTGTTCGAGCTGGCCGGCACGCGCGAAACCGGCGTCTCGCTCATCGCCTCGCTGCGCGGCCACGCGGCCGGCAACGCCGACCTGGCCAAGGTCGTGCAGCAACTGGACGGCTGGGCCACCGAGGCGGCGTTCAGGCCGGTCTTCGAATTCTATGCCGGACTGCTCGCCCGCGACCGCGTCCGCAACAGGATGATCGAACGGCTCGGCCCGGAGGCCGGCGGCATCCTCGACGAATTCCTCAATTTCTGCCTCGCCGAGGAGCGTACCGGCCTGCCGGGGCTGCAATCCTTCCTGGCTACGCTGGAGAGCGCCGGCCCCGAGATCAAGCGCGAAATGGACCAAGGCCGCGACGAGGTCCGCGTCATGACCGTGCACGCCGCCAAGGGCCTGGAGGCGCCGGTGGTGTTCCTGGTCGACGGCGGCTCGGCGCCGTTCAGCGACCAGCACCTGCCGCGCCTTATGCCGTTCGCCATGGCGGACGCAGGCTGGCAGGGCAAGGGCTATCTGTGGCGGGCCGGCGGCGATGTCGCCAACGGCTTCTCCAAGGAAGCCGCCGCCCGCGCCCGCGACTTGGCGGAACAGGAGTACCGCCGCCTGCTCTATGTCGGCATGACCCGCGCCGAGGACCGGCTGGTGGTGTGCGGCTACCACGGCAAGCGGGCGCCGAATGGCGGGACCTGGCATTCCATCGTCACCCGCGCGCTGGCCGCGGCACCCGAGACCACGGAGCAGCCGCATCCCGTCACCGGGGAGCCGGTGCTTCGCTTCCAGGTCTCCGACCTGCCGCCGCTCGCTGCGGAGAAAGACGAGGTGGAGCGCCCCGCCGCCGCCTTCGCGCCGTTGCCGGCCTCGCTGTTGCGGCCACCTGAATTCGACGAGGAATTGCCGCGCCCGCTGTCGCCTTCCGGCGCCTCGGCGCTGATCGACGAGACCAAGGAGCCGGTGCTCGACGCCCGCTCACCGGTGCTGGATGCCGAGGAGGAGCCGGGATTCGCCGTGCTGCGCGGACTTGCCCTGCACAAGCTGATGCAGATGCTGCCCGGCCTTGCCGGGGCCGAGCGCCGCGCGGCAGCTGAGCGCTATCTGGCCCGCGTGGGCGCCGGCTGGAACGAGCGCGACCGCACCCCTATCCTGGAGAGCGTCGAAGCAATCCTTGCCGATCCCGACTTCGCGCCGCTGTTTTCGCAAAACTCCCGCGCCGAAGTCGCGATCATGGGCAGCCTCGACATCCGCGGCAAAAAACGTTCCGTTTCGGGCAAGATCGACCGCCTCGCGGTCACCCCCGGCAAGGTGCTGATCGTCGACTACAAGACCAACCGCCCGCCGCCGGCCTCGCTGGCCGAGGTGCCGCCGGCCTATGTCCTGCAACTGGCGCTCTACCGGGCGCTGCTGCAGCCGCTCTATCCGGCGCACGAGGTGCGGGCAGCATTGCTGTTTACCGAAACGCCGCAGTTGATCGAACTGCCGGCGGAAATGATGGACCTTTCCCTTGTCGAACTCACGCAGGCGTGACACAAACCCTGCTTGCATCGAGGCGCATTGCCTACCACATATTGTGCGACAAAAACCCGAAAGGAATCAGCATGGCCACCGTCAAGGTCGATAACAGCAATTTCCAGGCCGACGTGCTCAACGCCAAGGAACCCGTCGTGGTGGATTTCTGGGCGGAGTGGTGCGGTCCCTGCAAGATGATCGGCCCGTCGCTGGAAGAGATCGCCACCGAACTCGGCGGCAAGGTCAAGATCGCCAAGCTCAACATCGACGAGAATCCCGAGCTCGCCGCGCAGTTCGGCGTGCGCTCGATCCCGACGCTGATGATCTTCAAGGGCGGCGAAGTCGCCGACATGAAGGTGGGCGCGGCCCCGAAGACCGCGCTTTCGCACTGGATCAACGGCGCCGTCGCCTGATCCGCCTTAGGAGTTGACGGCCGTCACCGTGTATCCGGCCTTGCGCAACAGTTCGACCAGGCCTTCCGGGCCTGGAAGGTGCAAGGCCCCCACCGCGATAAAGACGTTGCCGCCCGCCAGGATCGGCGCGGCGTTTGTGGCCATCACCTTGTTGCGGCTCGTCACCATCGCTTCCTCGAAAGCTGCGTAGCCGGCGGGATCGTCGGCTTCGTCGGGCAGCACGGCGCGAAACAGCGGCCAGATCATGCCGATCTCGCCGCGCAGATAGAGCGAGATCATCGTCTCGTTGATGTCGTTCATCTTGTCGCCGAGCTTCAGCGTATCCACCAGCCCCTGCATGTGAAAGGCGAGCGGCAGCGAAGCCATGGCGCGAAGCTGGTCGGCGGCGGTTTCCAGCCCTTCGAGGCGCTTGCCGCCTGCCTTGGCGTCCTCGGCCAGCTTGACGTCCAGCACCGGCGCGCCGCCAGCCTTGCGGGCCAGTTCGCAGGCCGGCGTCGCCACCATGGCCGAAAGGATCCACGGTTTCATCTTGGCGACGCTCGCCAGGGGAATGCCGCGCGCTTCCAGCGCCTTGTCCACCGCCGCCTTGTCGGCGGGCGAGAGCAGCGACGACAGCGTGGTGTTGTCCGTGAACATCATCAGGTCCGGCTCGCCGGCCAGCGTCGCCATCATCTTCTTCTGGTCGAGCACTTCCGTCGTCTCGATCACCACCGTATCGGCGGCGTCGAACGCCTTCCGGGCGGCGGCCGGCAGCGTGACGACGCGCGGATCGGTCATGTGCATGGTGCCGAACAGATAGGACGGCTTTTCGCCGGGCTTTTCCAGCTTCCACAGCAGGCCCTTGCCGTTCGGTGTCGCCGCCGCCTCGGCCTCGATCTTGCTGTAGGCCGCCGGATCGTCCTTTTGCAGGCTGGCCGTCAGGTCGGTGCCGACGCAGGCCGGCGTCTCGGCCCGCGCCTTGCCGGCCGCAAGCAGCAGGACGGCAAGGAAGGAAAGGAAGAACAGCACGTTGAGCGCCACCAGCAGCTTAAGTGCTGTCAGGCTCAGGCGATCGGCAATGGCGATGGCTTTCTTCATGCGGATTTTTCTAGGCGCAAAAAACGGCAAAACCGTTAACCGGCACGGGCAAATTGTCCTAGCCGCATCGCGGCTCAGGCCCGCGGATGCGCATCTTCGTAGATTTCCAGCAGCCGCGCTGTATCGACGCCGGTATAGACCTGCGTCGTCGACAGGCTGGCGTGGCCGAGCAATTCCTGGATCGTCCTGAGGTCGCCGCCGCGCCCCAGAAGATGCGTGGCGAAGGAATGGCGCAGCGCGTGCGGCGTCGCCGTATCCGGCAGGTTGAGCGCCGAGCGCAGCTTCGCCATCTCGCGCTGGACGATAGCCGGATTGAGCGGACCACCGCGCGCGCCGCGAAACAGCGGCCCCTCGGCACCTAGATGATACGGGCATAGCCGCCGGTATTCGGCAACCGCTTTCAGCACCACCGGCAGCACCGGCGTCAGCCGCGTCTTGCCGCCCTTGCCGGTGATCCTAAGAACCGTTTCGTCCGGCGAGGCAAGATCGCCCCCCAGGAGGCCGAGCGCCTCGGAAATACGCAGGCCCGACCCGTAGAGCAGCGTCAGGATCGCGGCGTTGCGCGCGGCGATCCACGGCTCCTCCGCCAGTTGCCCCTCGATCGAGACGACCCGCTTGGCGTCGGCGGCGGTCAGCGGCTTCGGCAGCGATTTCGGCTGCTTCGGCGCGCGCAAGGCGGCGGCCCCGGCCGCGTTGACCACGCCGCGCCGCTCGAGGAAGCGCAGGAGCGAGCGGATGCCGGCCAGCCCACGCCCCAGCGTTCGTGATCCCGCCCCGCCGGCGCGGCGATAGGCGAGAAAACCGCGCAGGTCGGCCGGGCGCAGGTCGGCGATGTCGGCAAGCCCGGGCGGCCCGCCGCAATGGCCGGTCAGGAATTGCAGGAACTGGCGGGTGTCGCGTTCATAGGCCTCCACCGTTTCGGGCGACAGCCGCCGCTCGCGCGCCAGCGCTTTCAGCCAGCCCTCGCGCGCCGCCTGGAGATCGGGCCTGGCCGAGATGAGGAACTTTTCTTCCATGGTCCTTGCCTTTTGCGGCTATCCTGGCGCCGCGAGGGTTAGTAAGCCGTGAAGGCGCCCGTCATTGAAAAGCCGCCGGCCGGCGTTTAGGAGACAGGCGAAACAGGAAAGCGCCCCATGCCGGCACCCAAGAACCCGATCCAGATGGCCGTCATCGGCGCCGCCCACGGCATCAAGGGCGAGGTGCGGGTGAAGACCTTTACCGGCGACCCGCTGGCGCTGGGCGACTACGGCCCGCTCTACGCCGGTGACGGGCGCGCCTTCGAGATAGCCGACATCAGGCCGGCCAACACCGTGGTCGTGGTCCGCTTCAAGAGCGTCAAGGACCGCGACGCGGCAGAGGCACTTGCCGGAACCGAACTGTTCGTCGACCGCTCGGCCCTGCCCGACGAAGAGGATGACGACGAGTTCTACCACGCGGACCTGATCGGCCTCGCCGTCCGCGACGATAGCGGGGCAGCCATCGGCAAGGTGCAGGCGATCCACAATTTCGGCGCCGACGATATCCTGGAAGTGGCGCTTTCGGGCCGCAAGACCATGCTGATCCCGTTCAGCCGGGCGGCGGTGCCGGAGATCTCGGTACAGGGCGGCTTCGTTCGCATTGACCCCGTCGCCGCCGGACTGGCCGACGAGGACGACGATGCCGAGGCCGGCGTCGACCGCCGACCGCGCGGACCGAAGGACGCGGGAGGCAACCGGTGAGCTTCGCCGCCTCGGTACTGACGCTTTACCCGGAAATGTTTCCGGGCGCGCTCGGCCTGTCGCTGGCAGGCCGCGCGCTCCAGGCCGGCACCTGGTCGCTGGAAGCGGTCCAAATCCGCGACTTCGCCACCGACCGCCACCGCACCGTCGACGATACGCCGGCCGGCGGCGGGGCCGGCATGGTCATGCGCGCCGACGTTCTCGCCAGGGCCATCGACCACGCGTCGCCGCCCGGCGACGCGCGCCCGCGCCTGCTGATGAGCCCGCGCGGCAAGCCGCTGACGCAGGCCCGCGCAAAGGAGCTGGCGGCGGGACCGGGGGCGGTGATCGTCTGCGGCCGGTTCGAAGGCATCGACCAGCGCGTCATCGAGGCGCGTGCGCTGGAGGAAGTCTCGATCGGCGATTTCATCCTTTCCGGCGGCGAGCCGGCGGCACTGGTGCTGCTCGACGCCGTGGTGCGGCTCTTGCCCGGCGTCATGGGCAACGAACTTTCGGGCGAGGAGGAGAGTTTTGAGAACGGCCTGCTCGAACACCCGCACTACACGCGACCACAGGAATTCGAGGGGCGTCCCATCCCCGAGGTACTAACCTCGGGCAATCACGCGAGGATCGCCGCCTGGCGGCGCGCCGAATCCGAGCGACTGACGCAGGAACGCCGGCCCGACCTGCTGGCGGCCGCTCAGGGCTTGACGAAGTAGTAGACGGCGAGAAACAGCCCGACCGCGATGACGAATGCGCGCACCACGCCCTGCGGCACCCGCTTGGCGATCCACACGCCCGAATAGCCGCCGAGCGCGCCGCCGGGGATCATCACGATGGCTTCCGGCCAGGCGACCACGCCGCCGGCGATGAACACCACGATGGCCAGCGAGGCGATGACCATGGCCAGCATGTTCTTCAGCGCATTGATGCGGTGATAGCCGCCGCTCTCGGTAAGGCCGAGCGTGGCGAGCATCATCACCCCCATGCCGGCGCCGAAGAAGCCGCCATAGATGGCCGTGAAGAACTGCGCCACCGAACCGGCGAGCGAGCCGACCTTGCCTTCGCCGCCCTCGCGCGGCGCCGGCTTCAGCCACGGCCCGGCGGCAAACAGCGCGGTCGCAGCCAGCAGCAGCCACGGCACCAGCGCGTTGAAGGCCACGTTGTCCAGCGCCAGCAGGATCAGCGAGCCGACGAAGGCGCCGACGGCCGAGATCGCGCACAAAAGCAGCGCCCCGCGCCAGAATTTGCGGATATCGGCCCAATAGGCCAGCGTCGAGGTGATGTAACCGGGGAACTGGGTGACCGAGGACGTGGCGTTGGCCAGGATCGGCGGCGTCCCCAGAACGGACATGGCCCCGAAGGTGATGAAGGTGCCGCCGCCCGCCATCGCGTTGACGATTCCCGACAGATAGCCGGCGATGAACAGAATGATCGCATCGATGATCGACATGGGTGGCCCGCCGCTCGGGGGATGGAAGGGGCAGGCTGCGTCGCCCGGCCTGACTTGGCTTGCTAGCTAATCACCGATATAGACGGCGGGCGCCAGGCTCAATGGCAAAAAAAGTCTCGGGCCAACAGGTGACAAAGTGGTAAAATGCCTGTATGTGCGCGCTCGACCCGGACGAGAAGCCGGAGAAGTACCCGTCAACATTGACGGTGAAATCGCCCCTGCCGGACGTTCCTGGAACGGATGGCATAACCGAGCGGTCGTTTGAACTGCAAGGCGAGCGTAGGGCGCTCTGACTGTCGGAAGAACAAGAAGTGGATTTTTAAGATGGATCTCATCCGTCAGATCGAGGCCGAGCAGGCCGCCAAGATCGAAGCCAAGCGCCAGCTTCCCGAATTCCAGCCCGGCGACACGGTTCGTGTCCTGGTGCGCGTCACCGAAGGTTCGCGTACCCGCGTCCAGGCCTACGAAGGCGTCTGCATCGCCCGCTCCGGTGCCGGCTTCCAGGAAAACTTCACCGTCCGCAAGATCTCCTACGGCGAAGGCGTCGAGCGCGTTTTCCCGGTGTTCTCGCCGATGGTCGAGGGCGTCGAGATTGTGCGCCGTGGCAAGGTGCGCCGCGCCAAGCTCTATTACCTGCGTGATCGTCGCGGCAAGTCGGCCCGTATTTCGGAGAACACCGGCGTCCGCGCCCGCAGGCTGAACGATGCCGAGCGCGATGCGCTGCACGCCGAGAAGGCCCGCATCGAGGCCGAGAAGGTAGCCGCCGCCGAGGCGCTGGCCGCCGAGAAGGCCGCGCAGGAAGCCGCTGAAAAGGCAGCCGCCGAGGCCAAGGCCGCCGAAGGCGCCGCGGAATAAGCTTTTCGATAGTTTTCATGAAAAAGGCGGCTCCGGCCGCCTTTTTCATTTGCCGATGCCGGGCGCGCCCCGCCTCACTCCTTCAGCGTGATCTTTCCCGGCAGCGACAGGTCGCCGGAAGCGACGTCGTGCACGCCGATCACGCACAGAAGCGGCGCCTTGCCCTCCGCATTCACCTGCAGTTCCGCGGTGACGGCATCGAAGGACACGCCTTCGCCGCCCTTGACCGGCACGGTGATCGTCGCCGTCCTGCCGTTCAGCGCCGGCGACATGCCGGGGCTGTCGAGCGCCAGCGGCAGCATCGGCGCGGTCGGCGGTAACAGGTCGACGCCCGGCGAAACATCGCGCACCTTCAGACCAGCGCCGCAACCCTCGGCCTTTTCCAGTACAACCCAGTGCGAATGCCAGTCCGCTCCGTCATTGGCTGGATCGCCGTCGCCGTTCTCGTCGAACAACGGCGTGTCGTCGAAATCCGGATGGGCGGTGAGGGCGAGCGCGAGGATGCCGGATTTTTCAGCAAAACCGACGACCGACGGATCAAAACCGGTCGGCCACACATAGGCCGCCACCTTCGCGCCCGGCAGCTTGCCGATGGCGTCCGGCTTCACCGATCCGGCCTCGCCCGCAACCTCCATCAGGAAAGTCGCCAGCCGGCCGTCGGTGGTTGCCGAGGCGGCGGTGATGTCGAAAGCCGCCGGCTTCGACGGATCGACCGCACTCTCGATGTCGTGGGCGAAAGCCCCCTGTCCGAGGGCAAGCAAGGCGGTGGCGGCAAGGATATGGATTCGCATTCTTCGTCTCCCATTTAGTATCGACTCAATACTAATTGCGTAGCAGAGGTTTGGAACCGTTGCAAGAGTGGTATCGATACGATACTAAGGGCCATGGTCGAGATGGACCAAACACTGGAACTGATCGGACGGCTGGCGCGCATCGTCGCCAACGAAGGCCACGCGCACGGGCTGAAGCCGGCGCAGTGGGAGGCGCTGCGCTATCTGGCGCATGCCAACCGCTTTTCACGCACACCGGGCGGGTTGACGGCCTATCTCGGCCTCACCAAGGGCACCGTTTCGCAAACGCTGATGGCGCTGGAGCGCGCCGGACTGGTCGAGAAGACCGGCAACCCCGGCGACGGCCGCTCGGTGAGGCTTGACCTGACCGACAAGGGCCGGGCGCTCCTGCCGCTCGACGGCATGGCGGCGCTCGGCGATGCCTTGCGGGCGCTGCCGCTGGCAAGCCGGGCCGGCCTTGGCGAAGGGCTGAAAGCGCTGGTCGGGGCTATGCTGGCCGCCCGCTCCGGCCGCGCCTTCGGCATCTGCCGCGACTGCCGCCACTTCGCCGCCGATGCCGAGGGCGAGGGCCGGCACCATTGCCGATTGCTCAAGCAGCCGCTGAGCGAGGCCGAAGCCGGGGAGATCTGCCAGGAACAGGAAGCCGCCTAAGCGCTTTGCCCGACGCGGACGCGATTGCCGGCCCGGCAAAACATTGATATGAGCATGGCTATGGAAGAGTTGTTCGGAGACCCGTCCTACAAGGGCTTCGTGCTGCAGGACAGGAAGCGCCTGCCAGCGCGCTTTTTTGCGCGCGTGCTCGGGGCTGTCGTTACCCGACTTACCTGAGACCGGTCTGCCATCGCGCCGGCTGCAGCCGGCATTGCTTTCCCTTTTCGAATCGACGGATTTACGCACATGAGCGCACCGCGCACCCTCTACGACAAGATTTTCGAGGACCACGTCGTCGACCGCCAGGAAGACGGCACCTGTCTTCTCTACATCGACCGCCACCTCGTCCACGAGGTGACCAGCCCGCAGGCCTTCGAGGGCCTGCGCATGACCAACCGCAAGGTGCGCCATCCCGAGCGCACGCTGGCCGTGGTCGACCACAACGTGCCCACCTCGCCCGACCGCGTGAACGGCATCAAGAACGAGGAAAGCCGCATCCAGGTCGAAGCGCTGGCCAGGAACGCAGCCGATTTCGGCGTCGAGTATTATTCCGAGAAGGACCGCCGCCAGGGCATCGTCCACATCATCGGGCCGGAGCAGGGCTTCACCCTGCCGGGCATGACCATCGTGTGCGGCGACAGCCACACCTCCACGCATGGCGCGTTCGGCGCGCTGGCGCACGGCATCGGCACTTCCGAGGTGGAGCACGTTCTGGCCACCCAGACGCTGATCCAGAAGAAGGCCAAGAACATGCTGGTGCGTGTCGACGGCCAGCTTCCCGAAGGCGTCACCGCCAAGGACATCATCCTCGCCATCATCGGCGAGATCGGCACCGCCGGCGGCACCGGCTACGTCATCGAATATGCCGGCGAGGCGATCCGCTCGCTGTCGATGGAAGGCCGCATGACCATCTGCAACATGTCGATCGAAGGCGGCGCACGCGCCGGCATGATCGCGCCAGACGAGACCACCTTCGCCTATGTGAAGGACAAGCCGCGGGCCCCGAAGGGGGCCGCATGGGACATGGCGCTCGAGTACTGGAAGACGCTGAAGTCCGACGAAGGCGCGCATTTCGACAAGGTGGTGGTGCTGGACGCGGCCTCGCTGCCGCCCATCGTCACCTGGGGTTCCTCGCCCGAGGACGTGGTGGCGGTGACCGGCGTGGTGCCCGACCCGGACGCCATCGACGACGAGACCAAGCGCAACTCCAAGAAACGAGCGCTGGAATATATGGGCCTCGAGCCGGGGACGAAGATGACCGACATCAAGCTCGACCGCGTCTTCATCGGCTCCTGCACCAACGGCCGCATCGAGGACCTGCGCGCCGTGGCCAAGATCGCCGCGGGCAAGAAGGTGGCGCCGACCGTCAACGCCATGATCGTGCCGGGCTCCGGCCTGGTCAAGGCGCAGGCCGAGGCCGAAGGGCTCGACAAGGTCTTCGTCGAGGCCGGCTTCGACTGGCGCGAGCCCGGCTGCTCCATGTGCCTTGCCATGAACGACGACCGGCTGGCCCCGCACGAGCGCTGCGCCTCCACCTCCAACCGCAATTTCGAGGGCCGCCAAGGCTTCAAGGGCCGTACCCACCTGGTGTCGCCGGCCATGGCGGCGGCAGCGGCGATCGCCGGCCATTTCGTCGACATCCGCGACTGGAAATAGCCGACCCGCTTTCCCGTTCAAGAAAACGCCCCGGAGCCCTCGCTCCGGGGTTTTTTTCTGGCGATCGAGCGGCGGATCGTGGCAGGCGACGAGTCAAGACCGGTTTAACCCGTTATTCGTGCTTGTACGTTAGGCTGCTTCGACCAGAACGGCGGAACGGATCGTCTTGCAAACCGGCTTGTCCATAGCGTTGCTCAATCCGGCGATTGCGGCTGTGCTGGCGGCGGCCTTCCTTGCCTTCTGGATTTACCAGCGCGCCAGCTTCCATCTGCTGGCGCTGGCAATCGGCTACGCGGCCTCCGGGGCCGGCTTCCTGCTTCAGTATTTTTCCCTGCCGTTCACGACCTTCGCCACCAACAAGCTGGCTTCCTGCGTGGCCTTCACCATCGCGGTCGTCTGCATCACCACCGCGATCCAGTCCCGCTACGTCAAACGTATATCCTACGGCGCCGTCGCCACTTTGACGCTCGGTGGCATAGCCGCTTTCTCGTGGTTCCTGTTCGTCGAGCCCGATCTTACCTGGCGCATCTACGCCTTGAATTTCGCCTTTGGCGGCCCTTGCCTGCTATGCGCCGCCGAATTGCGGCCGGTCCGCCATGAAGGGCCGATCCAGATGGCATTGCTCTGGCTCACCCTTGTCGCCGCCAGCAACTTCCTCATCCGCACGCTGATCGCCGTCGCCCTGCATGGCCCCTTCGTTTCGTATGACGGCTTCTACACCTCCGCCTACTGGACGACCACGCAACTGGCCCACGCGACGTTTTCCCTGATGATCGCGCTTTGCCTGCTCACGGCAACCGTGATCGACATGATCGTCAGGCTGAAGGCCCAGTCCGATACCGACCCGCTGTCGGGGTTGCTGAACCGGCGCGGTTTCGAGGAGCGGGCCGCCGTGCTGCTCGAGCGCTCGGCCCACAACAACCTGCCGGTGGCGCTGGTGCTGGCCGACCTCGACCATTTCAAGGCCGTCAACGACAGGCATGGCCATGCCGCAGGCGACCGCGTCATCGTCGACTTCGCCGGCAAGCTTCACCTGGTCGCGGGCGAGCGCGGCGTTGCCGGGCGCATCGGCGGCGAGGAATTCGCCGTCGTCCTGCCGCTTGCCGACCTCGGCGCCGCCCGCCTCTTCGCCGAAACGGTCCGCACCCTGTTTTCCACCGGCAACACGGACGGCCTTTCCCCCGGCACCAGGATGACCGCCAGTTTCGGCGTCGCCGCGCGCAGCGGGCAAGAACCTCTGGCCCCGTTGATGGAGAGGGCCGACGAAGCGCTCTACAAGGCCAAGCAGAACGGGCGCGACAGCGTGCGAATCTCCTATCTGAGGCCCGAAATGCCCTTTCGCGGCCGCACCAACGGCAACGAATAGAACCGGCGCCGACGCCCTGAAACGGGCTGCTGTTAACGCCTTTTTCGCTCATCGGTGGTTTTCTGGACCGAAGGCGGAACACTCGATGACCGGCGCAGCATTCATCCTAGCGATCAACATGGCGGTCGCCGGCCTTCTGGCTGCGGCCTTCATGACCATCGCGGTCTACGACGTGCGGCGCGTCTCGGCCCGCTGGATGGCCGTGGGCTATCTGCTCGGCACGGCCTATTTCATCATCGAATTCAGCATTCCCGCCTTCTCGAACGCGATCCCGGTCGTAGTCGTGGCCTTCGCCGTCATGCTTGCCGGCATCGTGGCGTTCAACATCGCCATCGCCCACAAATACGATGTCGCCCCGCCCTGGCGCCTGATGCTCGGCCTTTTCATCGCCGCAACCATCGTCGTCTCGCTGGTGCAGGACTTGCCGCGCCATTCGCTGGCGCGGATGATGGCCTACCAGCTGCCCTACGCGCTGATGACCTTCCTGGCGATCGGCATCATCCGGTCCTCGCCGCTCAAGCGCCAGCACCTGGACAGCCTGCTCATGGTGCTGCTTGCCGCAACCGGCCTGCAGTTCGCGGCAAAGCCGTTCATCGCCCAGGCGCTCGGCGGCTGGGGCGCCAGCCCGCAAGCCTATGTCGAGAGCAGCTATGCGTCGGTATCGCAGGCGCTCGGGGCCGTGTTCCTCGTCGCCATCGCCCTGCTCCTGCTGGTCATGATCGTGCGCGACGTGCTTGCCGATGCGACCAACAAGTCCGAAACCGACGCGCTGTCGGGGCTGATGAACCGGCGCGGTTTCGAATATCACGCACGGGACGCGCTGCGCAGCGCCGTCCGGCACGGCGTTCCGGTGTCGCTGGTCATCGCCGACCTCGACCATTTCAAGACGATCAACGATGGTTTCGGCCACGCCTGCGGCGACCACGTCATCAAGGTCTTCGCCGGCCTGCTGCACGAAACCGCGAGCGACAGCCACATCGCCGGACGCATC
>Ga0182735_1001749_pt1 | contig 14147 bp, 11 predicted proteins | sample eDN5th30CKraftMG_FD_128524 | JGI IMG/M metagenome (GOLD analysis project Ga0182735, IMG submission 128524) | Enriched Miracle-Growth compost microbial communities from Emeryville, California, USA - eDNA 5th pass 30_C Kraft MG (version 2) (version 2) ... | reverse complement strand
GTCAACGGCGTGCGCGTCACCGTCGAGGACGGCACCTGGGGTCTGGTGCGCGCCTCCTCCAACAAGCCGGAACTGGTGGTCGTCGTCGAGAGCCCGGCCTCCGAAGCGCGCATGCGCGAAATGTTCAAGGCGGTGGACGATGTGCTGCGCACGTTCCCGGACGTCGGCGAATATAATCAGAAGATCTAAGCCGAGACCGGATCGGACGAAAACGCGGGCGCGCGTTCCGGCCTGGAACGGCGTCGATCAGGCAGCCGGCGGCTTGCCGGTGTTAACCGCCGATTGAGCGGCGAAAGCGCGCTTATAGGCGGGCCGCGATTCGCCGCGGGCGACATAAGCGGCCAGGTTCGGATACTCGCCCAGAATGCCCGAAGATTTCAGCCTGAGCAGCACCGATACCATCATCAGGTCGCCCGCGCCGAACGCGCCATCGAGCCAGTCCGCATCGCCAAGGCGGGCGGAAAGCGGGCCAAGCCGATCGCGGACGCGATCCTCGACCAGCGGCAGGCGTTCCTTGTGCCAGGGCTTGTCGGCTTCCAGCAATTTGGCGGTTGCGAGTTCGAGGATCGGCGGTTCCACCGTATTGAGCGCAGCAAACATCCATGTGATCGCGCGCGCCCGCGCGTTGGCATCGTCCGGCAGCAGGCCCGGATGGCGCTCGGCGATATGGAAGACGATCGCCCCCGTCTCGAACAGCGCGAGACCGTCTTCCTCGTAAGTCGGAATCTGACCGAAGGGATGAAGCGCCAGATGCGCGGGCTCCTTCATCGCACGGAACGAAACCAGGCGGACCTCGTAAGGCTGGCCGACTTCCTCGAGCGCCCAGCGAACGCGCGTATCGCGCGCCAGTCCCCGGCCGCCGTCGGGCGACCGCTCAAAGGCGGTAATGGTGATGGTCATCGCGAGGCTCCCAACTCAAGAACGGCGAATGTCCTGATCGAAAGGGAGGTCGATGGGGCGAGGAGAATCAAGCGTTTTCGACCTCATTCGCCACCGGGCGCACTCGCCCCAGCCATGCCGATCGGGGAACGCACGGTGTCTCCGTGAGCGGGATCGACGGTACATGCCGGCTTCGGCGCGAGGGCCGGTTTGCGTGCAGAAAAAAGTCAGTGTCCCGGCTCTGACTTAATCAAGAACCGAAGACCGCTAAGGGACATCGTCCGCGTCGCGCAGCACCTCGACGTCCACCGCGCCGCTGACGACGCTGCGCCACATCTGCAGGGACGCCTGCCAGCGCGGATCGGCGGCAAGCTGCTGGCGGTTGATCTCGATGCCGGCGTCGGTCTCGTACTCGATGATCTGCACATAGCGCGCCGGATCGTCCACGTTCTGCTGCAGCCGCACCTCCCTGCAGCCGAAGAACTCGTAGAACGGCTTCGCCGCCGCAATGAGCGCCAGCAACTGCTTGGGATTGGCCGACGGCGCGGTGAACCGGACGTAGAGCGTGCGCCTGACCTTGCCTTTCGTCTCCGCCATGCCGCCCGCTCCGCTGTTCAATCGCCGTCAGGCATCGCCGTTGAGCCGCGCCCGGTGCCGGTGCGCCGGATAGACGCCGAGTATCCTGAACGACTTGGGCTGCGCCACGAATTCGAGCTCTTCGAACGCCAGTTCCAGCGCGCGGTCCTTCGGATGCGCCTCGACGTCGGCATAGAACTGGGTCGCGGTGAACGTGCCGTTGACCATGTAGCTCTCGAGCTTGGTCATGTTGATGCCGTTGGTGGCGAAGCCGCCGAGCGCCTTGTAGAGCGCGGCGGGAATGTTGCGCACCTCGAAGATGAAGGTCGTGACGACCTTCGCCCGGCCGCCGCGCCCCTTCGGCTGCGGCGCCCACTTCGGCGTGCGCGAGAGCACCACGAAGCGCGTGGTGTTGTGCTTGGCGTCCTCGCAGTCGCGGCGCAGGATCTTCAACCCGTAGATCTTCGCCGCCAACGCCGGCGCGAGCGAAGCGCGCGTGACGTCGTTGGCGTCGGCCACCTGGCGCGCGGAGCCCGCGGTGTCGCTGGCGACGACCGCCTTCAACCCGAGCTCACGGATCGCCTTGCGGCACTGGCCGAGCGCATGCACATGGCTCTCGACGGTCTTGATCGTCTTCAGCGACGCGCGCTTCGGCGCCATCAGCTGATGATGCACCGGCATGAAATGCTCGGCGATGATGTGCAGGCCCGAATGCGGCATCAGGTGGTGAATGTCGGCGACGCGGCCGGCCACCGTGTTCTCGATCGGGATCATCGCGAGCTGCGCGCGGCCGCTGCGCACCGCGTTGAAGGCGTCCTCGAACGTCGCGCAGGGCGTCGGCTCGTAGGAAGGATAGGCCTGCCGGCAGGCAAGGTCGGAGTTCGCGCCCGGCTCGCCCTGATAAACGATCTTCTGCTTTGCCATTCTCGCCATGCTTCCTGAAATTCCGTTATGGGCGCGGGGCGCCGCAAGTCAAACTTTTTCCGCTCCGGCTCATTCCGCGCGGCGTCAACCCTCGCCGTCCGCCAGCAGGCGGCGGGCCGTTTCGAGGTCCTCCGGCGTGTCGACGCCAAGCGGCACGGAATCGACCAGGGTCACGTCGATGCGCATGCCGGCCTCGAGCAGGCGCAGCTGCTCGAGCTTCTCGCGCTTCTCCAGCGGCGAGGGCGGAAGGGCGACAAATCGCTCGAGCGCGCTCCGGCGGTAGGCATAAAGCCCGATGTGATGATAGAGCGGCCCCTCGCCGTAGGGCGCGGTCGCCCGCGTGAAGTAGAGCGCCCGCAGGCGGCGCGGCGCGATCTCGCTGCCGACGACCTTCACCACGTTCGGGTTGGTGCGCTCCTCCGGCTTGCGGATTTCCGCCGCCAGCGTGGCGGCATCGACGGCGGGGTCCGCAAGCGGCGCCAGCGCGGCGCGCAGGTCGGCGGGCTCGAGGGTCGGCAGGTCGCCCTGCACGTTGACGATGGTCTGCACGCGCCGTTCCGGATCGAGGGCGCGCAGCGCCTCGAAAATCCGGTCCGATCCGGAAGGATGATCCGCCCGCGTGATTACCGCGCGGCCGCCGGCCCGCTCGACGGCGGCGGCGATTTCCTTCGAATCGGTGGCGATCACCACCGGTCCCACGCCCGCGGCGGCCGCGCGCGCATAGACGTGGGCGATCATCGGACGGCCGCCGATGTCGGCGAGCGGCTTGCCGGGCAGCCGGGTCGCGGCCATGCGCGCCGGAATGATGACGACAGCGTCCGAAACGGCCATTTTCATGCGTCAGCGGGGATTCATAATGGGTCGCGGCCGGCGGAATTATCCGGCCGCGTATCCGCTTATACGGGTTGCAAGAGGCGCCGCAAACCGGCTATCTCTGCCACGCAAAATCCACTGCGCCTGCAGCGGATTCCCACTTTATTTCCGCCCTGCGGGAGTTGCTCCGCGATGAATTCCTTCGAACTCAACAAGATCCTCGGCGCGCTGCTGTTCACGTGCCTGTGCCTGCTGTCGCTGAACATCGCCGCGGGCGCCATTTTCTCCACGCCCAAGCTGGAGAAGCCGGGTTACGAGATCGCGGTTCAGGAAAAGCCGGCCGCCGGCGAAAAGGCCGGCGCCCCGGCGGAAGCGGTGCCGATCGCCCAGCTTCTCGCCAGCGCCGATGCCAAGCGCGGCGAGACCGCCGCCAAGAAGTGCCAGGCCTGCCACACCTTCGAGAAGGGCGGCCCGAACCGCGTCGGCCCGAACCTCTACGGCATTGTCGGCGAACCGCGCGGCGAGGGCCGCGGCGGCTTCAACTTCTCCGCTGCCATGAAGGCCAAGGGCGGCTCGTGGACCTTCGAGGATCTCGATGCCTTCATCAAGTCGCCGAAGGGCTTCATCCCCGGCACCGCGATGAGCTTCGCCGGCATCTCCAAGGACAGCGAGCGCGCCGACGTGATCGCCTACCTGAACACCCTCTCGGATTCGCCCAAGCCGCTGCCCAAGGCCGCCGATGCCGGCGGCGCGCCGGCTTCCGCCGACGCCGCCAAGCCGGCCGAGGCGCCCAAGGCCCAGTAAGCAGCGAACAGCCGCCGCATAGCGGCGGGCTGGCCGAGCGATGCGATGTGCCGACGGCCGGGGAAACCCGGCCGTTTCCTTTTGCGCGGCCGCGCGTCTCGCCGCATCTCCCCGCCGCATTCAAACCGCAAAATATTGCGTTACAGTAGGCTGCCGGCCCGATCCGGGGTCCGCCAGTCCGGAGAACCTTGCGTGGGATTCATGGGATTTCGCCGCCCCGTCCGCTACGCGGCGACCGCCGCCCTGCTCCTCCTCCTGCCCGGCCCCGCCGCTCTCGCCGCCGATCCCATCGTCCGCCACGGCGTATCGCTGTTCGGCGAACCGAAATATCCCGCCGGCTTCAAGCATTTCGACTACGTCAACCCGGCCGCGCCGAAAGGCGGCCTCGTGCGCCAGATCGCGTTCGGCACGTTCGACAACTTCAATCCCGTGGTGGCCGGCGTGAAGGGCTCGATCGCCCTCGGCTCCGGCCTGATCTACGAGACGCTCACCAAGCCGTCCCTCGACGAGGTATCGACGGAATACGGCCTGCTGGCCGAGAGCATCCGCTATCCGGAGGACTTCGCCTCCGTCACCTACCGGCTGCGCGCGGAAGCCCGCTGGCACGACGGCAAGCCGGTAACGCCCGAGGACGTGATCTTCTCGCTCGATACGTTCAAGAAGAACTCGCCGCAATACGCCGCCTATTATCGCCACGTGGTGAAGGCCGAGAAGAGCGGCGAGCGCGACGTCACCTTCACCTTCGACCAGCCCGGCAACCGCGAGCTGCCGCAGATCGTCGGCCAGCTCATGGTGCTGCCGCAGCACTACTGGGAAGGCACCGACAGGAACGGCAACCGGCGCGACATCGCCGCCACCACGCTCGAGCCGCCGGTCGGCAGCGGCCCCTACCGCATCAAGGGGTTCTCGCCGGGCCGCTCGGTCACCTATGCCCGCGTCGACGACTACTGGGGCAAGGACGTCAACGTGAACGTCGGCCAGAACAACTTCGACGAGATCCGCTACGAATATTTCCGCGACTCCACCGTGGCGCTCGAAGCCTTCAAGGGCGATCAGGTGGACTGGCGCACCGAGAACAGCGCCAAGAACTGGGCGACCGCCTACGATTTCCCGGCGGTGAAGGACAAGCGGGTCGTGCTGGAGGAATTCCCGATCCGCAATTTCGGCCTGATGCAGGCGTTCGCCTTCAACCTGCGTCGCGAGAAGTTCGCCGACATCCGCGTGCGCCGCGCGTTCAACCTCGCGTTCGATTTCGAGGAGATGAACAAGCAGGTATTCTTCGGCCAGTACAAGCGCATCGCCAGCTACTTCGAGGGCACCGAGCTGGCATCGAGCGGCGTGCCGCAAGGCGAGGAGCTCAAAATCCTCGAGACCGTCCGCGACAAGGTTCCGCCGGAAGTCTTCACCACGCCCTATTCCAATCCCGTCGGCGGCAGCGCCGAGGCCGTCCGCGACAACCTGCGCGAGGCCACCCGGCTGCTCAAGGAAGCCGGCTACGAAATCCGCAACCAGCAGCTCGTGAACGGCAGGACCGGCGAGCCGTTCGCCGTCGAATTCCTCATCAACTCGCCGGAATTCGAACGCTTCATCGGCCGCTATATTCCCGCGCTCAAGCGTCTCGGCATCAACGCCACCATCCGCGTGGTGGACGACGCGCAGTACGAGAACCGCCTGCGGCAGTGGGACTTCGACATCGTCGTCAACTCCTGGGGCGAGTCGCTCTCCCCCGGCAACGAGCAGCGCGGCTTCTGGGGCTCGCAGGCCGCCGACCAGCCCGGCTCCAACAACATCGTCGGCATCAAGAACCCCGCCGTCGATGCGCTGATCGACCGGGTGATCTTCGCCAGGAACCGCGAAGAGCTCGTCGCCGCGACCCACGCGCTCGATCGCGTGCTGCTGTGGAACAACTACGTCGTTCCGAACTGGACCTACGGCAAGGTGCGCACCGCGCGCTGGGATCGTTACGCGCGACCGGACAAGCTGCCGGAATACGGTCTCTCCGCCTTCCCGACGATCTGGTGGTTCGATCCGCAGAGGGCGGCGAAGACCGGAGGCCGCCAGTGAGGAAGGCGCACCTGCGCCGCCGCGACATGCTGGCGCTCGGCGCCGGCGCCGCCGCCGCGCTTGCCTTCCCGCAGGCGCGCGCCGCCGAGGAGACCGAGGCGCACGGCATCTCCGCCTTCGGCGATCTCAAGTACAAGCCGGATTTCAGGCACTTCGACTATGTGAATCCGGACGCGCCGAAAGGCGGCCTGTTTTCCCAGATCGGCCCGAGCCGGCAGTACAACCAGAACTTCCTCACCTTCAATTCGCTCAACAGTTACATCCTGCGCGGCGACGCCGCGCAGGGCATCGAATGGACGTTCGCCACACTGATGGCGCGCGCGGCCGACGAGCCGGACGCGATGTACGGCCTCGCGGCGCGCGCGGTGCGGATTTCCGCCGACGGATTGACCTATCGCTTCGTGTTGCGGCCGGAGGCGCGCTTCCACGACGGATCGAGGCTGACCGCGCAGGATGTCGCCTTCTCGCTCAACATCCTCAAGGAGAAAGGCCATCCGCTGATCGTGCAGTCGCTGCGGGATTTCGCCGGCGCCGATGCGGACGGCGCCGGCGCTGTCGTCGTCCGTTTCAAGGAAAAGCGCGGCCGCGACGTGCCGCTTTACGTCGCCGGCCTGCCGATCTTCTCGAAAGCCTATTACACGGCAAGACCGTTCGATGAATCGACGCTCGACATCCCGCTCGGCTCCGGCCCCTACAAGGTCGGCAAGTTCGAGGCCGGCCGCTTCATCGAATACGAGCGCGTGAAGGACTGGTGGGGCGCCTCGCTGCCGGTCAGCGTCGGGCAGAACAACTTCGACACGCTTCGCTACGAATATTATCGCGACCGCGATGTCGGCTTCGAGGGCTTCACCGCCAAGGGCTATCTGTTCCGCGAGGAGTTCACCTCCCGCATCTGGGCCACCCGCTACGATTTCCCCGCCGTCCGGGACGGCCGCGTGAAGAAGGAAACCTTGCCCGACGACACGCCCTCGGGCGCGCAGGGCTGGTTCATCAATACGCGTCGCGACAAGTTCAAGGACCCGCGCGTGCGCGAGGCGCTGAACTACGCCTTCGATTTCGAGTGGACCAACAGGAACATCATGTACGGCGCCTACGACCGCACGCAATCGATGTTCCAGAATTCCGACATGATGGCGAAAGGGCCGCCGGCACCTGAAGAAGTCGCGCTGCTGGAACCGTTCCGCGGCCGCATCCCCGACGAGGTGTTCGGCGAGCCGTTCCTGCCGCCGGTGTCGGACGGCTCGGGGCAGGACCGCACGCTGTTGCGCAAGGGCGCGCAACTGCTGCGCGAGGCAGGCTTCGCGGTAAAGAACGGCAAGCGCATCACGCCGGGCGGCCAGCCCTTCACTATCGAGTTCCTGCTCGACGAGCCGTCGTTCCAGCCGCACCACATGCCGTTCATCAAGAACCTCGGCACGCTCGGGATCGACGCGACCATCCGCCTGGTCGATCCGGTGCAGTATCGCGCGCGGCGCGACGGCTTCGATTTCGACCTGACGATCGACCGCTTCGGCTTCTCCACCGTGCCGGGCGATTCGCTGCGCTCGTTCTTTTCCTCGCAGGCGGCGGCCAGCAAGGGCTCCAACAACCTCGCCGGCATGGCCGACCCCGCCATCGATGCGCTGATCGACAAGATCATCGCCGCCGACACCCGCGCCGCGCTCGTCACCGCCTGCCGGGCGCTCGACCGCGTCATCCGCGCCGGACGCTACTGGGTGCCGCAATGGAGCAAGGCTTCCCACTGGGTCGCCTATTGGGACGTGTTCGCGCATCCGGCCGCCAAGCCCGGCTATGCCCGCGGCGCGCCGGAAATCTGGTGGCATGACGCTGCGCGCGCCGGCAGGCTGGAGCGTGCCGGGTGATCCCTCGCCGCACCGATCATCTGCGCAGACCGATTCCCATGCGCGGGGGCAATCGACTATGGTGGCGCAAAGACCGACGCCCCAAGAGCCCGACCGGAAAATACATCCAATGTTTTTCGATCCTTGCCGCCCAATGCGAGAGGAATATTTTTCCCGTCATCGCCGGGCTCGTTCCGGCGATGACGAGCGAAGTTGGAAACTGCTCGATTTCATTGATTACTTGTTGAGTCGGATTCTGACGCGCAGCGAACGGCAGCAACGAAGAAGCCTGTAACAAGCCGAAACGAGACATCGCCCGATGGCCGCTTATATCGTCCGCCGCCTGCTGCTCATGATCCCGACCATCTTCGGCATCATGCTGGTGTCCTTCGTGGTCGTGCAGTTCGCGCCCGGCGGGCCGGTCGAGCGGGTGATCGCCCAGCTTTCCGGCTCCGACACCGGCGCGGCTTCCCGCATCGGCGGCGGCGGCAGCGATTTCGGCGCGCGCGGACAGGTGCAGGGCGCCTCGCAGATCGACGCCTCGACCTCGAAATACCGCGGCGCGCAGGGCCTCGACCCCGAATTCATCAAGAAGCTGGAGGCACAGTTCGGCTTCGACAAGCCCGCCTACGAGCGCTTCGGCATCATGCTGTGGGATTTCATCCGCTTCGATTTCGGCCGCAGCTACTTCCGCGACATCCGCGTCATCGACCTCATCAAGGAAAAGCTGCCGGTGTCGATGTCGCTCGGCATCTGGATGACGCTGCTTACCTACCTGATCTCGATCCCGCTCGGCATACAGAAGGCCGTCTCCGACGGTTCGCGCTTCGACACCTGGACCTCGACGATCATCATCATCGGCTATGCCATTCCCGGCTTCCTGTTCGCCATCCTGCTCATCATCCTGTTCGCCGGCGGCTCGTTCTTCGACTGGTTCCCGCTGCGCGGACTGACCTCCGACAACTGGGCGCAGTTGTCATGGCCGCAGAAGATCGTGGATTATTTCTGGCACCTCACGCTGCCGCTGATCTCGATGGGCCTGAGCGCGTTCGCGACGATGACGCTGCTCACGAAGAACTCCTTCCTCGACGAGATCCGCAAGCAATACGTGCTCACCGCGCGCGCCAAGGGCTGCACGCAGCAGCAGGTGCTCTACGGCCATATCTTCCGCAACGCCATGCTGATCGTGATCGCCGGCTTCCCCGGCGCGTTCGTGCATGCCTTCTTCTCCGGCTCGCTGCTGATCGAGACGATCTTCTCCCTCGACGGGCTCGGCCTCCTCGGGTTCGAAAGCGTGCTCAACCGCGACTACCCGGTGGTGTTCGCCACGCTCTACATCTTCTCGCTGGTCGGCCTCCTCATCGGGCTCATTTCCGACCTGACCTATACCTGGATCGATCCGCGCATCGATTTCGAGACGCGGGAGGCGTGAGCGTGGACGCGCCCTCGACGCACAACACCGCGGACCCGCTCACCGGCCTGCCGACCGCCGTCGCCGCGCCGGAGCGCGCCGGGCTGTCGCCGATCAACCGCCGCCGCTGGGAAAACTTCAAGGCCAACCGGCGCGGTTACTGGTCGCTCTGGATGTTCCTGATCCTGTTCGTGGTCTCGCTGTTCGCGGAGTTCATCGCCAACGACAAGCCGTTCCTCGTCCTCTATGACGGCGGCGCCTACTTCCCCGCGCTCAAGAGCTACCCCGAGACGACGTTCGGCGGCGACTTCGAGACCGAGGCGGACTATCGCGATCCGTATCTGCAAAAGCAGATCGCTGAAAAAGGCGGCCGCATGTTCTGGCCGCCGATCCGCTACTCCTACAACACCCACAACCTCGACCTGCCGACCCCGGCGCCCTCTCCGCCGACCTGGGATCTGACCGAGGAGCAATGCAAGGCCGTCGTTCAGGCCAAGGGGCTGAAAGGCTGCCGCGACCTCGAATACAACTGGCTCGGCACCGACGACCAGGGCCGCGACGTGGTGGCGCGGCTGATCTACGGTTTCCGCATTTCCGTGGTGTTCGGACTGCTGCTGACGATCGTCTCGTCGGCGATCGGCGTCGCAGCGGGCGCGGTGCAGGGCTATTTCGGCGGCTGGACCGACCTCATCTTCCAGCGCGTCATCGAGATATGGACCTCGGTGCCATCGCTCTACCTGCTGCTGATCGTGTCGTCCGTGCTGGTGCCGGGATTCTTCGTGCTGCTCGGCATCCTGCTGCTGTTTTCGTGGGTGTCGCTCGTCGGCCTCGTGCGCGCGGAGTTCCTGCGCGGGCGCAATTTCGAGTACATCCAGGCGGCGCGGGCGCTCGGCGTCTCCAACGTCGTCATCATGTTCCGCCACCTGCTGCCGAACGCCATGGTCGCCACCGTGACCTTCATGCCGTTCATCCTGTCCTCGTCGGTGATGACGCTGACCTCGCTCGACTTCCTCGGCTTCGGCCTGCCGCCCGGCTCGCCTTCGCTCGGCGAGATGCTGTCGCAGGGCAAGGCCAACATCCAGGCGCCGTGGCTCGGCATCACCGGATTCTTCACCCTCGCGATCATGCTCTCGCTGCTGATCTTCGTCGGCCAGGCGGTGCGCGACGCCTTCGATCCGCGCAAGACGTTCGGATAGGCCATGGACGCCAACGCCCCCCTCCTCTCCGTCCGCGACCTCTCCATCGCCTTCACGCAGGGCGGCCGCCGCACGCTGGTGGTGGACCGCGTCTCCTTCGACATCGCGAAGGGCGAGACCCTGGCGCTGGTCGGGGAATCCGGCTCGGGCAAGTCGATCACCGCGCTGTCGATCATGAAGCTGCTGCCCTATCCGGCGGCGAGCCATCCCTCCGGCACGATCACCTTCAAAGGGCAGGAGCTGCTCGGCATGTCCGAGCGGCAGATCCGCAAGATACGCGGCAACGACATCACCATCGTGTTCCAGGAGCCGGCGACCTCGCTCAATCCGCTCCACACGATCGAGAAGCAGATCGGCGAGATCCTGCTGCTGCACAAGGGCATCTCCGGCGCCGCCGCCCGCAGGCGGATCGTCGAGCTGCTGGAGCAGGTCGGCATTCCCGATCCGGAAACGCGGCTCGGCAGCTATCCGCACCAGCTTTCCGGCGGCCAGCGCCAGCGCGTGATGATCGCCATGGCGCTCGCCAACGAGCCCGACCTTTTGATCGCCGACGAGCCGACCACCGCGCTCGACGTCACCGTGCAGGCGCAGATCCTCAAGCTGCTGCGCGACCTGCAGGCGCGGCTCGGCATGGCGATGCTGTTCATCACCCACGACCTCGGCATCATGCGCAAGATCGCCGACCGCGTCTGCGTGATGCGGCACGGCGAGATCGTCGAGCGCGGCGACGTCGAGACGATCCTCAAGAATCCGCAGCATCCCTATACGCGCGACCTCATCGCCGCCCAGCCGAAGGGCAGGCCCGCCCCGCTCAATCCGGCGGGCGACGTCATCGTGAAGACCGACGATCTCAAGGTCTGGTTCCCGATCCGGCGCGGCGTGCTGCGCAAGACCGTCGGCCACATCAAGGCGGTGGACGGCGTGAGCGTCGAGCTGCGCAAGGGCGAGACGCTCGGCGTCGTCGGCGAATCCGGCTCGGGCAAGACCACGCTCGGCCTCGCCATCCTGCGGCTGATCGCCTCGCAGGGTCCGATCGTCTTCATGGGCAAGCCGATCCAGGGCCTCAACTTCAAGGCGCTGCGGCCGCACCGCGCCGACATGCAGATCGTGTTCCAGGACCCTTACGGCGCGCTGTCGCCACGCATGTCCGTCGGCGACATCATCGCGGAAGGACTGTGGGTGCATCAGCGCAGCCTCGCCGCCGCCGCGCGCGACGCCCGCGTAGTGCAGGCGCTCACCGATGTCGGCCTCGATCCCGAGACGCGCTTCCGCTACCCGCACGAGTTCTCCGGCGGCCAGCGCCAGCGCATCTCCGTCGCCCGCGCCATCGTGCTGGAGCCGACCTTCGTCGTGCTCGACGAGCCGACCTCCGCGCTCGACATGCTGATCCAGGCGCAGATCGTCGACCTGCTGCGCGACCTGCAGCAGCGCCGTCAGCTCACCTACATGTTCATCTCGCACGACCTCAAGGTCGTCGCCGCGCTGGCAAGCCGGCTGATCGTGATGCGCCAGGGCAAAGTCGTCGAGGAAGGCCCCGCCGCCGAGGTGTTCGCGTCGCCGCGCAGCGATTACACCCGCGCGCTGTTCGCCGCCGCGTTCGAGCACGCGGCGATCAACGGCACGGCCGCGCAATAGCGGCACGCGCGGCCGGCGCCACGATCGCAGCGCTGCTACGGCAGCCCGGATGAGCGCACGCCCGGCCGGAACCCGAGGGCGAAGTCTAAAGCCGCTTCACGCTCCGCAGCCTGCCGCCCGCCTGCGCGATCCGCGCCAGCGCCGTCTCGATGGGCTCCACCGCCGTCGCCATGTGGAAGCCGTTGGCGTGGACGAGGGTGCGCGCATCGCACGCGATGGCGACATGGCCCGGCCAGAACAGGAGATCGCCGCGCCTGAAACCTCCGTCGAGCGGCTGCGACACGCCGAGCGCACCCTCCTGCATGTCGCTGTCGCGCGGACAGCCGAGGCCGCTGGCGGTCAGCGCCACCTGCACCAGCCCGGAGCAGTCGATCCCGAAGCTGGTCTTGCCGCCCCACAGGTACGGCACGCCGACAAAGCGCTCGGCGACGGCAACGAAATCCGGCTCCATCGCTGCAAGCGGCGCGAGATGGCGCGCCGGCAGGTAATGCCCCGCCGCCGTGACGGCGAACTCGCCTTCGCGCCGCACGACGGCCACGCCACAGCCGAGCGAGAGCGCCTCGACCGGCGGCAGCTTGATCGACGGCCCCGGAAACGCCAGCGTGCGCAGCACCGCCACCTTGTCCGTCATCGGCGCGCCCGGCGCTCCGAGCGCGGAAGCCGGCAGCCAGCCGACATAGCCATCCGAGACAAGCTGGCCCCAGCACCAGCCTTCCTCCGTGGTCTCATAAACGGTGACGCGGTCGCCCTTGAGCGCTTCGGTATCGAGCGGCGCATCGTGCGCCGGGCTCCGCCGCACCGATGCCTGCGGCGCGATCACCTCGCGAAACTTCCCCTCGACAAACCGCGAGGCGGCGACCTTGCCTTCCAGATATTTCGCCGCGAGATCGCCCCGCGCCGGCGTCAGCCTCGGGTCGCGGCCGGTCACGCGGCTCGCCCGCCGTAGCGCGCGCAGAGATAGGCGTAGAGCGCGCGCGCCGCCTGGCATTCGCCCCCTTCCGGACGGCCCGGCTTCGCGCTCGGCACCCAGGCGTAGATATCGAGGTGCAGCCACGCCTTCGCCGCCGTCACGAAGCGCTGCAGGAACAGCGCGCAGGTGATCGAGCCGGCGAACGAGCTCGCCGGCGCGTTGTTGATGTCGGCGACCTTGGAATCGAGCATCGCGTCGTAGGGCTTCCACAGCGGCATCCGCCACAGCGGATCGTTCTCGTTCGCGGCGTGGGCCAGCACCTCGGCGGCGAGCTTGTCGTCGTCGGTGTAGAGCGGCACCAGGTCGGGACCGACCGCGACCCGCGCCGCGCCGGTCAGCGTGCCCATGTCGATCAGCAGGTCGGGCTTCTCCTCGTCGGCCACCGCCAGCGCGTCGGCAAGGATGAGCCGACCCTCGGCATCGGTGTTGCCGATCTCGACGGTAAGCCCCTTGCGCGAGGGATAGATGTCCATCGGCCGGAAGGCATCGCCGCCGATGGCGTTCTCGACCGAAGGAATCAGCACGCGCAGCCGCACCTTCAGCCCGCGGCTCATGATCATGTGCGCCAGCGCCATCACGGTGGCTGCGCCGCCCATGTCCTTCTTCATCATCAGCATCGCGCTCGACGGCTTGATGTCGAGCCCGCCGGAATCGAAGCACACGCCCTTGCCGACCAATGTCAGCTTGGGATCGGCGGCATCGCCCCAGGTCAGGTCGATCAGCCGCGGCGCATTCTTCGCCGCGCGTCCGACGGCGTGAATCAGCGTCAGCTTCTCTTTCAGCAGATCGTCGCCGACGACCGAGGAGACCTTCGCGCCGTGCTGCTCCGCCAGTGCGCGCACCGCCGCCTCGAGATCGGATGGCAGCATGTCGTTGGTCGGCGTGTTGACGAGATCGCGCGCGAGAAAAACGCCCTCCACGATCCGCGAAACATCCTCGCCGTCGACGCCGGCGGGCACTTCAAGATGCACGTCCGCCGCATCGCCCTTGCGATAGCGCGTGAACCTGTAGGCGCCGAGCGCGAAGGCGACGGC
>Ga0182735_1001748_pt1 | contig 14149 bp, 6 predicted proteins | sample eDN5th30CKraftMG_FD_128524 | JGI IMG/M metagenome (GOLD analysis project Ga0182735, IMG submission 128524) | Enriched Miracle-Growth compost microbial communities from Emeryville, California, USA - eDNA 5th pass 30_C Kraft MG (version 2) (version 2) ... | reverse complement strand
CTCCGTCAGTCGATCGGCGGGCGGTCGCAGCCTGATTCGCGGGTTCTCGAACTGCTCGTCGCGGCGGTCACCGAGACGGCCGCCGATTTCACCGCACAGACTCGCAGCCTCGCGGAGCGGACCGACGCAAAATACCATGCGCAGATATTGCAGGCGGGCGACAACTATTCAGCCATGGGGTACGCCCTGGTCGATGCGGATGGCGATCCAATCAGCCTCGAAAGCCCGCGAACGTTGAATGATCGTATCTCGGTAGCGATGCACCAATATGCGTACTACGGCTGGGGTTCCTTCCTTCCTCTTTCGGTGCCGGAACGCGCGCCTCAGGTCCGAATGTCGACGTTGGGCGGGAGGGAGACCACGTACCTTGAAGGCATGCGCGTGGAAAACACGGGCTTGATCTCGAGTGCGTTCGACTACTGGCGGATTTATGAGTGCGGCATCGCCGTGAGCGTGGAATCGTTGCGCGACAACTGGTCAAGAGCAGGCCAGCCACCTCCGCCCAAGCATCTGACCCCGTTGTGGATACTCGTCGCCATTCATTCGCTGCTGGCCCATGCCCGTCTCATGGGTCAGGAACTGCCAGGAGTGGCCCAAGTAATCGTCCGGATGGATTGGCGCGGGCTCAGCGATCGCATGTTGATGTGGGACAATTTCCGCGCCGTCGCCTCGACCCCATACCGCGACGATCGTTTCGCCCGAACCATACCGCTGCAATGGGCCGAGCTCCGCGACGATTACTTCGGAGCGCTTCGTCGGGTGGCTCTTCCGTTCATGAACGTGTTCGCGACACAGGGCTGGTTTCAACCCGAGAGCTGGCTCACGCCGGACGCCGTGCAAAACGAGTTCAAGAGGCTCGAGATGCGTTCGATGAGACTGTTCGACGACTGATCGTCGCCGGACTTCATTTGCTTTCGTGGCTTGGAGGGAGACTTTTGCAATTTCGCTGCGGGCGAGAAGATGCGAACAAGCACTTGCGGTCTAGTATAGACGTTTGCTCGCGGGCATAGTCTTATTCGATGCAAAACCGCAAGATGATCCGTGGGCTGGCGAGCCGCGGCTGGTGGAAATGGGGGCTGCGTGGAGCTGAACGGGAGCAAAACGACGTTGCTCGCCCGCGCTCGCATTGTCGCGAGAGAACTGGCGATTTCCGCAGCCACGCCGCAGGCTCGGGCCGACGCCTGCCTCGACCTGCTTGATGAGCTCGGGGCGGATAGCCGGATCGACGGCTTCCGTCGTGCGCTCCACGCGTTGCCGGTCGACGAACGACACTATTGGATCGGCACGCTCTATACCCTCATGCTACCGAGCAAGGTTCGGCGGTCGCAGGCCACGTATTTCACGCCACCGGCCGTTGCGGACGCCGTTGTGGACCTCGCCATCGAAGCCGGTTTCAATTTCACCCGCGACGACGTCCTTGATCCTGCGGCCGGGGGAGCGGCCTTCCTCTCTACGATTGCGGGCCGAATGGCGACTGCGGGCCTCGCCGCAAAGGACGTAGCCTATCGCCTGAACGGCATCGAGATCGACGCGGGCCTAGCGACGCTTTCCCGGCGGCTGATCGCGGATCGCCTTGGCGCGGCCCTGCCCCGTGACATCATCGTCGTCGACGATGCCCTGAAGGGGAAGATCCCGGCCGCCTACGGGCTGGTGATCGCCAACCCGCCCTATGGACGTGTGTCGATCGAGGAGGTGCGCGGAAGGGCATGGCGACGTGTAGCCCACAGCGGCCACATCAACAAGTACGCGCTCTTCGCAGAGCTTTGCTTTCGGCATGCGAAGCCTGGCGGTGTCGTTGCCCTCGTCATTCCCTCGAGCTTTCGCGCCGGCCCTCTCTACGACCGCATGCGAAGTTTCATCCGGTCGCGCGGCGAAGTTCTGACGATCGGTTCGATTGCCGGTCGGGATGGCGTTTTCCTGGACGTCGCTCAGGACATCAGTGTGCTGATCGTGCGCAAAGGAAAGGCGCATCCCCCCGATGCCAAGGTACGCTTTCCAATCGTCGGAGTGACAAGCTCGGCGACGCCGATCGTCGAGCAGGCCCTGCCGCCCAAGTCGGGCGACGCTTGGCCACTTCCAGCGATCGATCCCCAGACCGTCGGCGGTGCAAACCTCGCCGACTACGGCGTCACCGCCAAGGCGGGATATTTTGTCTGGAATCGCGAGCAAACCCGGCTCGTTCCGAAGCTCGGACGGCGGCGCGGTTATCCGTTGATTTGGGCGAAGAATGTTCGGGCGGGAGAACTCTGCAGGCCGTCCGGCAAGAAGGGCATCCAAACCGACTTCGTGACCTTCGCCGAGGACAGCGTAGCTGTGGTCCGCTCGTCGGCAGCCGTCATGCAGCGCACCACCAACGACAAGCAGCCGCGGCGGCTGGTTGCGGCGATGGTCGATCCTGCTGTGGTTGCCCGCTGGGGCGGGTTTGTCACCGAGAACCACACGATCGTTCTCACCTCCGAGAACCCCGAGCAGCTTGCCCTCGCCGTCGCTCTGCTGAATACTGGTGCGGTTGATCAACGATACCGACGGGTGTCGGGAACCGCCGCCGTTTCGGTCACGCTGCTGCGCAAGCTCGACCTGCCGTTGCCGGCGGTTTTTCGAGGGGCGCTTGGGGACGCGGATGGCGACGCGGAGGCCGCAGCGTTTGCGGCCTATCGCGTCCAGGCCAAGATGGTCGAAGCCTAATGGCGCGTCATCGGCCCTTCGATCGCGCGCCAGGAACTGAACTGAAGGATCGCACGCGACAACGGCAAATCCAACTCGAAAAGCGTGCCGGGCTAACCTCGAAATTGGCGGATCGTGCTTCCCGTCGGGTGGCCGCGGCCGTTGAGGTTGCTGTCCCCGCCAAGCGCCCCCCGCGGAACGTCCAGGGATATATGGATGCGCTTGCGACACAGCCTCTGTATCGCCTGGGGTCGAGCGACCAGACAGCGCTCGCGCCTGCCTATCTGAGGTTAGTGCGATCTGCTGCGGAGGTGGCAAGCGATGGGTCCGCACAGGTCGTAATGCCATGGCCGCCGATGCGGATGTCACCGTCTGCGATCGTGGCTTTGCTGGCGATGGGCGCCGTCGCCAGTGCCGATCAGGACGAGGTGGTGATTGCGAAAGAACGGACCGCCTGCCGCAAGCGGGCCGACGAGGTGCATGCGATCGTCTTCCCTTATGCGCGAAGCACCCATGCGCAGGCGCGGGCAGTGCAGGTCGACCGGCATGGCCTGGGTGAAGTGCATTTCGACCATCTGAAGCGCTATCAGAGCGGAGAGAACGATCCCGCCAAGGACTATCATCAGGTCCTAGCACGTGTCCGCAAGCTGACAGGGCGCGCCTCAGATGGGCGCGACTACCCGGAATTCGAGCATCCAATCCTCGATGAGATTGTGCCTCACGGTCCGCCTCGTGGCGACAGACCCTCCAACAGCGCGTTGCTGTGGCGCACGCGAAGCAAGACCGACATTGCAGCGCACAAGCGGTCGGGCGCCGCGGACGACCCAGCCATTGCCCCCTATTATCTCTTTACGATCCGAGCGGCGGACCGGCTTGGCGTCGAGTTGCGAAGCATCAAGTCCGCGCCGGACCTCCTGATCCTTGACCTCTCGCGCAACGCGCGGGACCGGTTGGGGTGGAACTGGCTCAAGCGGACCACCGAGATGATCGACTGCATGCGCGAGGTTCATCCGCAGGCAGGCATTCTCGTGCTCGCCGATGATCCATGGACCTACCAGACAGCGCGCTTCCAGCTGTTGGGAGCCAAACAGGCCGGACGCAAAGGTAAGCTGATCCCCGCCTTGGGTCACGTTGTCTACTCGCCAACCGCCGGCATCATCCAAAACAGCGGGCGGCAAGAGCCCGGTTTCGAGGGTGCCGAACGTATTGACGTTGATGGCTTTTTTGGTGACGTTGACCGCAACATCGAGCGGCTCCGCGGACTGGCGCACAGACTATCCGAGATGGGCGACCCCGCCGGTGCGGAGACCGTAAGAAACATGATCGGTACGGTGCGGCGGTCGGCGTGCCTGCCAGGATCGATCACCGAACTCAGCAGATTCCTCGAACACGAGACGTCGACCGCGACGGCAAACGACCAGCTGGCGACTTACCGCGTGGCGGCTGACGTGGCGGCCCTGTCCGATCCCCGCAGTCTCGCCAGCCAAGCAGACGCTGATACGCATGTTGCTGCCGAAACGACAAGCGTCATGCGTCTGCTCGGGCGGGCCACGCCGATGTCGTCCCTGCTCGAGGAGTTCGTCCAGCCTGCACTTCGATCCAGCTCGAGGTCAGCCTTCGTGTTTCGTTCGGATATGATCGCGGAATTCGCGGCGGACCGACTGGGGCCGTCTTATCCGAAGCTCGCGGAACGGCTGGAGCTCGGCCTGATCCGGTTCGGCGGGGCGCGCGTACTGGACATTATCGCGGCCATGCCCAGCGCGCTGCGCAATCAGTTCAAGCGGGCCATCATCGTCGCACCGACTCGATCGGCAATTCTCGCGACCCTGAGCGAACAATGGCTGCCCGAGCAGATCGTCATGCTGGCCGATGCCGACACATTAGCGTTCGCAGCGAGGGATGCCGAGCGTTTGGCAGAAGCAATAGATGTCGCTCCGCTCGCCGCCCGACTGCGGGCATTTGCGAAACGTGCTGCCGCCCGCGTTGCCGAAATCGGACGTCACGCAGTGAAGCTCGACACCGAAATGCCCCCCGATGACATCGAATTCCCCGCTGGCCTTGTTGTCGACCTGAGCGGAGGGGGTCGAGGCGAGCGGCGCCTGGTCGAGCTTTCGATGCATAACGGCCAGCGTATAATCGCACGCCAGTCGACAGGCATCGTCCTGCGCAACGACAAGGCCGCGACGACTTCCTTCATCGAACGGCCGGCCGCGCAGGTCCGCGAAGGCGAAGAGGTCTGCGTCATCGGGCCAGGTTTCGTCGAACGGGCACGCACACTCGTCAATGTCCGCGCGACGGCGGCGGCAGAGATTCGGGAGTACCATCTTCAGGTCGCCCGCCGCTTCGCTCAAGTGCCGGGCGATTCCGTCAACGAGCGCTTGCGGGCTGTGGTATCTCAGATGGGTGAACCCCGCACGTCGATCGAGACGGCCCGCTATTGGGTCGACCTCGAGGAAGAACTCGACAAACCGCTTCACGACGTCGTGCCGCATGCGCCGCACGATCGAGAGACGTTCATGCGCTTTACCGCCGCGATCGGTATCGGCAGAAAACTCGCCGAGAGTTTCTGGCTCTGGGCCGTGTTGGCGCAACGCTCGCACCGGATACGCTCGGGGAACGTCTTTCACGACGCCTTCCGGGGAATTCTGACCGACCCGCACGCTGCGCTCGCCACGAATCGCGAGCATGGTGATGACATTCGCGCCCTGCGGCTGATGGCCGAGGAGCACGTGGCAACTGTCGCGAAGACACGCAGCTTGGAGGCGCAATGAAGGGACTATCGGACAAGCAGTTAGGCGAGATCGACGTCGAGCTCAAGGAAGCGGTCTGCGATGCTCTGGTCAACGCGCTTGTCGGACGGGTCAGCGGCAGCGACGAGCGCGGACGTGCAATGCTGGGCAGCTCACCTCGTCGTGGCCTTTTCGCGGGCCAGCTGCTGCCCCGTTTTGACGTCGGCGGCGTCGTAGACGAAACCTCCGACATCCGGATTGCGTCTGTCGGCATCGATCTGGTGGTGGGCGCCGGCAGCGGCGCAACGATCCGGGTAGCGCCGCGCTTTTCGATCTACGTGCGCGTGATCCCGTTGTGGTCGGACCTCGTCGCAGGGGGAGGCGAACTCGACTTCGACTTCAAGCTGCGCAAGAGCACCCAGCAGCAAATCGATGACACAATGCGCGCACAGCGCGTGCCCGCGCTGCAGGCGGCCGGCGTTGACCGGCCGGACTGGAAAAACCTGGATGAGGCGAAGCGCTCCAAGGTGCGGGCGCAGCGCGCGCAGATCCTCGCCGAGATCCGGACGAAAGCCTACGCTGCACACGGCATCAAGCTGTTGTCCGGTGAAGTGGAGCCACAGGTTGCGCCGGCGGCACTTGACGCGGCCATTGCCGATCCCAACACCCCTGAGGACAACGCAGCGCAGCCGGCACCAATTGCCCGCTTGATCCGCGAGGGGCGAGCAATCCCACTAAACCTGGTAGACCCGGCGCCGGTGCCAGGCAAATGGCGTCGGATCGAGCTTGACCTGCCGGTCCTGGACTTTGAGACCGATGCCGATCAGGAATCGTTGAGCACGACCATCAGCGGCTATAACAGCCGCCTGACGCAAGCAGTCGCCGATCAGCTTGAGACTTGGGTGACCGGTCTTGGCGTCAACGAAGCGTGGCGCGATGCAACGATACAGCCCGACGATACACTGGACGAAGCGCGGTGGACGGCGGCCATGGCGGCACTTGCCGCCCGTCCAGTCGACCGCGCACGGGTCGTGCCGGACCTTTCGCGGGTCGTGCTGAAGGTCGAGCGCCAAGCGGACTTCCTCGACCCCAGGCGCCTGTCGTTGCGGGTGATGCTCGACAACCAGTCTGCCGAGTTGACGCCCAGAGACGCGCAGGGACGATGCAACACGGTATTCGGGGCGGGGCTTTCGGTGACGTTGCCTCGGGCGGCGCACAGGCCGCTGCGGCTGGACCGTGTGGAACCATCCTATCGGTTCCGCGACCATCTCGACTATCCGGCGATCGGCCTCAATTGCGGGATCCGCGCTGACCGGGAAAGCGGCGAACTGACGCTCGCCACCACGATTGCCCCACGCTTTACGCAGCCGCGTATCGTCGCTCGCCAGATCGATCTGCCCTTTCAGTTTGCGGTTCTAAAGGATCCGGGCTTCGACGCGCGGAGGCTCCTCGAACTGCCCCGCGCCTATGCGAAGTGGATCGATGAACAGGAGGTCCGGCTCAAGACGACAGTAGGAGCAGGGCTCGACCGCGCCGATGCGGAAATTGAAACCGCCCGGCTGCGAAAAGACCTCGCGGCGCAGCGGGCAGAAGCACGGTACATTGAGCGCGGCGTGGAGCTGTTGATAGCCTCCAAGCAGGCGTTCGACACGCTCCCGGGTCACGAGGGGGGCAGCCGTGCCGAACTAGAGCGTCGCGCGGCGCCATGGCGCGCCTGGATCATGACCAACGAGGCGTTCGCGCTTCGCGACGCGTTCGATCCCAAACGCGGCTGGCGCCTGTTTCAGATGGCATTCGTCTTATCCCACATCCCCGTGTTCGCCTCGCGGATGGCAGAATGGCGCGAATATCACGATGAGATGCTCGACGAGGACGGCGTCAGCCTCCTTTACTTCCCGACGGGCGGCGGCAAGTCGGAGGCATTTTACGGCACGCTGCTCTTTGCGATGTTCCTTGACCGCCTGCGCGGCAAGAACCGTGGCATCACCGCGATGATCCGCTACCCGCTGCGCCTGCTCACCCTCCAGCAGGCTCAGCGGCTGCTCAAGCTGATGGTGCGGGCGGAGATGGTGCGACGCAGGAACAATGCCGGGGAGTGGCCCTTCGAGATGGGATTCTGGGTCGGCAACCAGAATACCCCGAACCACTATCGGGCGTTCCGCGCGGACATCCCCCTGGCCGACGATTCCAACTTTCCAGACGATAGCGGGCTTGACGGCGATACAGGCGACGAGGAGCTGCGAGCGCAGGGTCGTCGATATCTCGACGCGCGCGAGGCTTATGACAAGATCCCCGAGTGCCCGGTCTGCGGACAGCCAACCGGGCTCAGGCGCGACGAGGGCGAAGGACCCCTGGGCAAGCGGGCTGTCATCGTCTGCTTCAATGATGGGTGCGACTGGAACAAGGAACATGGCGGAAGGCATCCACTGCCCTTCCTGCTAACCGACGATGCCATTTACGCCCGGGCTCCGGCCGTCGTACTCGGCACGGTCGACAAGCTCGCCATGCTTGGCCAACACACAGCAACGATCAGCAAGGTGCTTGGCATGTTCGGCCTGGCTCGCCGGGTAGACAAATGGGGCAATCTCGACACGCCACGGCGCGAGGAGGACCTCCGCCGGGATGCGACCGAGGACGAGTGCTCGAATGTGTTCCCCTCCTATACCAACGGGGCGCGCGTCTTTCACGATCCCTTCCCTGCGCTGGTCATCCAGGACGAAGCGCATCTGCTTGAGGAGAGTCTCGGCACGTTCAGCGGGCTGTTCGACACGCTCCTCCAGACCGTGCTGGAGGACGTTGCGGAGATGGCCGGCGACGGGCTTCAGGTAGCCCGGTGCTGGAAGGGCGATGGGTGGGGGGCAGCGCGGATGCCGAAAGTCATAGCGGCAACCGCTACGATTTCGGCCCCCGAGCGTCAGCTGGAGACACTCTACCAGCGGGTCCCCCTGCGCTTCCCCTATCCGGGACCAGACCTCTACCATTCGTTTTTCGCCGAACCGGCTCCGCCGCCGAAGGCGAACGCTGTGCGAACCGACCTCGCCAACTCCCTTCCGTTCGCGCAGGCATCGGAGCAGACCGCGCCTTGGATGCGGCTCTACGTGTCCCTCATGACCAACGATGCCACTCACACAGTTACGACCGTCGGAGTGCTCGCGTCCTTCCACGGGATAATCACTGCGCTCTGGGACGGGTTGCAGGACCCGGCGAAGTGCGGTGGCACGGTCGCAGCGATCCGCAGCTCGGTTTCGCCCGGACGGGTCGGAGACTGGCATCGCGCTGCAATAGATAGAGCCGTGACGCAGGGTCGTATCGCGGACATCATGGCGCTTGTCGACCTTCACCGTATCGCCCTCGCCTATGTCACCAACAAAAAGGGTGGCGATCAGATCATTGATGCCCTGAGCGCGGCCGTCGGGCACGAACACAGACGCATCGGCAGGGCCCACGCCTTTTTCGAGAGCCGGCTGATCTCCGGCGGGATCGACATGAAGGACATCCAGGCTGTGATGGAGGTCGCCGAAACGTCGTTTCAGGGGGCCGACTATCCCGATATCACGACCACTCTGCGCAACATCGTGGCGACATCCGCCATCAGTCATGGCGTCGATGTGGACCGCTTCAACAGCATGTTCTTCGCCGGCCTACCGTCGGACATCGCAGAGTATATCCAGGCCTCGAGCCGGGTGGGCCGCACCCATGTCGGTTTCGTCATGCTGTTGCCCACGCCTCAGAATCGTCGCGACCGCTACGTGATTGAGACCCATGACATCTTTCATCGCTTCTTGGAGCGAATGATTGCGCCGCCGGCGGTTGAGCGGTGGGCTGAGAATGCCATCAAGCGGGCGATGGCATCCTACGTTCAGACTTGGGCAATGCTGCGCGAGGCCCAGGATTTCGTTGATCAGAACGACGCTCATAAAGCTGAAGTCGCCCACATGGATCAGATCAGCCGTCTCGGAACCATGGCGCGGCGTAATCACGTAGCGCTCTGTGAAGCTTTGGGCGGGTTCATGCTGCGCGCCAGCGGTTTCGCGGGCAAGGGAGCCTCAAGACTTGGGGCTCCGCACTACGAGGAGTTCTACCGCGCCCTGGTGGAAAAGCAGGTGGATACGTTCGTCCGAGACATAGCTAGCCGCGGCACGGTTGCGAGCCTGCGCGATTACTGGGAGGATCTTCCCGCCTTCCGGCCGCCAATGACGTCGCTGCGAGATGTCGATGAGGCCGGCTACATCGTAGCTGCCGGGCGCGATCCGCTGGCGCGCGGGAGGTCGACCGACGTCGACAGGCAGGACCTAGCAAAGGTCATGCGGGCAATCAGAACGCAGCGAGGGAGTGCCTCGGAGATGGACGCCGATGGAGGCAGCGATGAGCGGCGATAAGGGCGCCGTCGGGGACTGGCGCACCTCGAACCGCAGGCCGGCCGCATTCGGGGGAGCGAAGCGGGAACCGGATACGCTCGAGCCACCCACGATGTCGAGATCGCGGGTCCAGATCGCGAGCTCTTACGCGCCGGGCGTACTCATGACCTGGGAGGGCGGGAAAGGAATATGTCGCTCGGTGCCGCTGGCGAACGACATCACCAAGCAGCTGAACCGCACCACCATCGATCTGGTGTTCGAGAACCTCAGCGACTTCGCAACGAACTGGCGTGACAGAGCGATAAAAGCGGTGCCGGACGCCTTGCCTGAGCTCATCCTTGACGCACCCTTTCGCGACTCCAAGACCGGCGAAGTCCGTATCGAGCGGAACGATTTCCAAATGACCGGGCCGGACCGCGTCGGCTACGTGCCTTATCCGCTCGTCTACCGCTGCGGCATCTGCGGCTCGACCCGTGAATACGAAAGTATCGCGGATCAGGCCCGGCAGCCGCTGCCGAGGAAGTGCAATGGCCACGACGCCCGCTGGACGCAGGTCGATGTCGTTTACGTGCACTGGTCGGGCGAGATTCAGCCTCTGAGTCCTTACAACTTCAACTTTGATCCTCAGACCGGCGACACGCGACAGATCAGGATGTGCACGTGCGGATCGACGAGCTTCAAGCTGCGCAACGAGGCTCCGGTTTTCTCCGAATGGAGATATGTCTGCGAAGGATGCGGCGACACCCGCGTGCTCAAGAAGGCTGAACCGGATGTGCTGGCACGTCTGCAGACTGAGCAGAACGCCGGAGGGCGACCTTTCCAGTGGATCGAAGTCAACATGTTGCCGGTGTCATACCGGGCGAACTCGACCTTCTATCCGCAACGCACGAGCTTTATCGAGTTCGAGGATAGCGCCGTCGTCGAATTGATGACACCGTCTCGGGTGGGGGAACTTGTCGCGAAACTCGCCGCGATCCACGATATCCCTTTCTCCGAACCGAGCGATGACGAGGTTCGTCAGGCTGTCCAAGCGAACTCCACACACGCCGGCGATTGGGAGGACTACCAGAGCTTCCTCGACATGGCGCGGCGCGCCGACGAGAGTAAGCGGCCGGAGCGCGCCCGTTCATACCGAGATAGCGCTTATGAGTTGAGAGAGGGCTGGTTCTCTGTGGGCATTGTCGAGCGCGGCAGACTAGGAAGCGAAGCTGTGCTCAGGGCGATCGGCCAGCGTGGAGAATGGACGCGGCGCTACGACCCGATCCGGCTCACCATTCAGCACGATGCGTTCGTGCGTGAGCATATCGAGGCGGCCATGGCGCGGCACGCGGCGGTCGATGTCATGGACCCGGACATTACGCTCACTGACGTCGTCAACGACCCTCAGCGCAAGGCTCGCTATCAGGCGAACATCGGCAATCTGCTCGACCATCTGGGCGTGGAGCGCTTAGTCCTGGTGCGGAATTTGCCGATCTGTGAGTTCAGTTTTGGGTACACGCGGGTTTCGGCGACGCCGGTCTACAAGCGTGAGCATCAGGGTACTGCGATCGACATGCCCGTTCGTCTCAAGGCTTTCGATCAGCTTCCCGTCCAGGGAACCAAACGCCCGATCTATGTGACCCAGCAGCAGAACGAGGCGCTCTATTTCAAGCTCAACGAAGCGAGGGTGCTTCGGTGGCTGAAGGCCAACCAGATCACCGATGTGCCTGACGAGGGACTGGGGCGCGCTTATCTGGAACGGTACGAAGATTTCGGCCCTTTCCTCGAGGTATTCAAGGATCGCGAGGGAACCGGGGGCTATCCACGTACGGTGCCGGCCTATGTCTACCTCCTGCTGCATACCCTTTCGCATCAGATGATGCACTCGCTTGCCGACTCCTCCGGCGTGGACCGCGATGGTATCGGCGAGCACATCTTCCCGGCCGACCTTGCGTTCGTGATTTACCGCAAGGGAATGACGCCGGACCTTGGCAATATCTCCGCCATGTGGCGCAACCATGCGCATGAGTTCCTCCGCCGCGCGATCGATCCGCGCACGTTGCGTTGCGGATCGGGCAGCCTGTGCGATGCACGAGGTGGTGCCTGCCCGGCCTGCGTCATGGTGTCGGAGGTGAGCTGCATCGCGTCAAACCTGTTGCTATCGCGAGCCGTGCTTAAGGGCGGCAAGGGTCCGGAATGGGAACCGAAATCGGCTCCCGACCTCGTGGGCTTCTTTGAGGCGATGGTCGCCAAATGACAAACGAGGTGTTGATCTCGCCACGGGCAACGGCGCGGCTGGTCGTGACGATGCCGCCGGCGCCGAGCCGGCTGGCCGATGCTCTCGCCGCTGACATCGCCAGCGATTACGTGACGCTGACGCCCACAACTGATGCCTTCAGCCACCTCGCGTCGCTGGCACGCCAGCGTTTTACCGTGATGATCCCTTATGTCGACAGGATCGGGGCCGACTGGGCCGCCGAACTTTTCGAAACGACGAAAGCCATTGAACGAGTTTTGGTCATACGGGACGCATCGCAGCTTGTCAGTTGCGCCGAGGCGGGGCGCCGACTGAAGAGGGCGGCAACTCGCATCATCGACTATGGCGGTGGCGACCTGTCGCAGGAAACCTTTCACGCCAAGATTGTGCTCGCAGATGGAGTGGCGGCATATGTCGGATCGGCAAACCTGCTGAGACGCTCCAAAGCCGCCAATCTCGAATGCGGCATGTTGGTCGAGGGACCCGCTGTGCACGCGGTCAAGGTCCTGGTCGACGCCGTCGCCAATATGACGGCACCAGTCTCTGCCGTGCCATGAGACCCCGGCGCGCGCTTGGAAAGCTATTCAACGATGACGTCGCGAGTCAGGAGTTCGGTCTCCATGAAACGCAGCGTGCGTAGGTCAATCGACACATAGATCTTCAACCGGGCATGCGTCTGGACCCAGGTTTCGAGTTCGGTCGGAGTAATGTCGTTGTCCTTATCTCGCAGTTCGGTCTCGTCGACAAAACGCACCCGCACGGCGAGGATCGAGTTTGCGTGGAGGATGAGTCCGATCTTGGTTTCATCGATGGCCGCGACGTCGTACCCGTCGACGCTGACAATTTCATCGAGTTTAGCCCCCAGTATGGAGACGTCGGACAAGGAGCCGTAGTAGACGAATTCCACGAAATCCAAGTCGCTCTTGATAGCTTCAATCAGTTGTTCGTCGAAACCGGGCGCTGCGAAGATCTCGTCGGCTATCGCTTCGAGGTCCCCTCCGCCTTCTGCGGTCGCGGCGGCCAGGACATCCTCTAGTGTCTCCAGGGGGAGAAGCGTATCGTGCTCTCTTGCAGCCCTGCGGAGAGCTGCATCGCCGCTGACCACGTACATCGATATCTCATTGCTATTGCAGTAGCGGGCGAGCGCCTCGACGATGAAGGCGTCGGGAAATTCCTTACTGCCGCGATGATCAAATGGCGGGCTGCCGGCGAAGTAGCGATCGAACACGATCCGAGCTGGAACCTCTAAAGCCAGCACGGAATGGCTGCGGAAGCGTTTGACCAGCACGTCAACGAAGCCTGCCCAGGCCTTCTCGGCAAGAGCTGAACCGTCGACATCCCGGACTGTGACGTTATCCTCACCAGTAAGCTGCGCGATGCGGTTGAAATCACGGAGCAGCCGCTTGGCTTCCGCAGCCATGACGAGTGCCGACTCGCCCAGCTGTCGCTGAATCTCAGCAAGGGTGATGTCCGCGACATGCAGGACGACGCGACCAACTTCAATCTGCTTGGCGAGCAGCGCGAAAGGCGTGTTCGAGATATTGAAGCCCGCTCGACGATACACCTCGGTGTCGAGGAACACATGCCGCGTCCGCAAAGTCTCGGTCGGATTTCGTACGGGTTTAGTCATAGCGGGCGACTTTCGAAACTACGTGCAGGCGCACCGGACAATATCTGCGCTGAGAAGTCTACAAGACACCCCACGCCCGATATCGCCCCCTTCCCGTCAGTTCCCGAACACCGAGTTCCGCTATGAGGTTGAGAGCGCCGCGCTGCGTCACCTTTGCGGCCTTAGCGATCATCGGCACCGACAAAAATTCCGCCGCTTGTACGCCAACGAATTTGTATCCTCAAGCGGCGTTCACTCCCGTCATCCGACAAGCGTACGGCCGGGAAAAGCTTCGCGGATGAAATCGATGAAGGCTGGGATCTTCAGGCTCGCGAGCCGCCGCGAATGGTGCAGGATTCATAGTTCCACCGGCCGGTCAGGCACGCGCCCCATTTCATCCCTATCATGCTGAATCCATATCTCGCGGATATGGACTGCTCCCCGATGCGCCCTCGGCGGGGGCTAGAGTTTTCCGGCCTTCATTGGCAACACGGGCTGGTTGCGTGTGCCGATTTCATGAGCGCGGCCGGGACCTTGTTCCCGATCGCGCCGT
>Ga0182735_1001740_pt1 | contig 14191 bp, 8 predicted proteins | sample eDN5th30CKraftMG_FD_128524 | JGI IMG/M metagenome (GOLD analysis project Ga0182735, IMG submission 128524) | Enriched Miracle-Growth compost microbial communities from Emeryville, California, USA - eDNA 5th pass 30_C Kraft MG (version 2) (version 2) ... | reverse complement strand
GGTCGCCGGGATCGGGTGATCTCTGGATGGACGCCTATGTGACCGACTTCCTGACGCGTGCCCGCGAAAAGGGTTATGACGTGCCGCAGCAGGCGATGCTGTCCGCACTTGGCAATCTGCAGAATGCGCTTGGCTATACCACCGACGTCAAGGAACGCGGTAACGACATTGCCTATGCGCTCTATGTTCTGGCACGCAACAAGAAGGCATCTGTTGGCGATCTGCGTTATTTTGCCGATACCCAGCTCGAAAACTTCGCCAGCCCCATGGCGGTTGCGCAGCTTGGCGCGGCGCTCGCCCTTTATGGTGATCAGCCGCGTTCCGAACGCGTGTTCGATGCGTCGCTCCAGCTTGCAACCAGCCAGTCCAGCTACGACTATAATCGCTCCGATTATGGTTCGCCGCTGCGCGATGGTGCGGCAATGCTGGCTTTGGCTTCCGAAACCAAGCCTGCACCGAAAGTGCTGCCATCGCTGATTACACTGGTCGAGTTCCAGCGGGAAAAGGCACGTTATCTCAGCACGCAGGATCAGGCGTGGATGCTACTTGCAGCACGTGGCCTGCAGGATGACAATGGCGCAATCCACCTCGACATCAATGGCACCGCGCATCAAGGCGCGTTCTCCGAACGTCTCACCGGTGCAGCTCTGGAAGCGCAGCCGCTGACTGTCACCAACAAAGGACAAGGTTCGGTTGACGCTGTCGTGACCGCCGTGGCGCCGCCTGCACAGTCTCTTCCTGCGGGTGGAGAAGGTTTCAACATTGAGCGCACCTATTACACGCTCGATGGCGAGCTGGCCAATGTCACCGGCGTCAATCAGAATGAACGCTATGTGGTTGTCCTGAAAATCGACGATCTGCAGGAATGGCAGTCACGTCTGCTCGTGACCGATCTGCTGCCGGCCGGTTTTGAGATCGATAATCCGGGGCTTGTGTCGAGTGCGGATCTTGGCAATTTCCCTTGGCTGGAGAGCACACAGGCAGCGCATCTCGAATTCCGCAATGATCGTTTCGTGGCCGCTTTCGACCGCTCGGCGGGCGAGAAGAAGCCGATCACGCTGGCTTATGTGGTGCGTGCGGTGACGCCTGGTCGTTACACCCATCCGGCAGCAACGGTTGAGGACATGTACCGTCCGCAATTTGCAGCGCGCACGGCAACAGGCATGATGGAGGTGGCCGCGCCTTAGTGTGCGGCCAAACAAATGAAAAGGCGTTGGAAAATAGCGATTGGCGGTGCCGCAGTTCTCGGCATCGCCGCGATTGGAACCGTGGTCGGGCTTGACTGGCTCGACCGCGCCTATCCTCCGCCTTTGCCGGAACGGCTGACAATTTCTACCGAAGTTATGGATCGCGACGGCGCTTTGCTGCGCGCCTATGCAACGCCGAACGGCTATTGGCGGCTTAATACACGGATTGAGGACGTTGATCCCAAGTTTGTGAAAATGCTTATCGCCTATGAGGACAAGCGTTTTTACGATCATGGCGGCATCGATTTTACAGCGCTGCTGCGGGCTGCCTACCAGCTTGCAGGCAGTGGCCGTATTGTGTCCGGCGGCTCCACACTTTCCATGCAGCTTGCCCGGCTGATTGAGCCGCGCGAAAGCCGCAGCTTCGGCTCCAAGTTCCGGCAGCTTGCGCGTGCGGTCCAGATTGAGCGGCGGCTGAGCAAGTCTGAAATTCTCGAACGCTATCTGACGCTCGCACCCTATGGCGGCAATCTGGAAGGCGTGCGTTCGGCATCCCTCGCCTATTTTGGCAAGGAGCCGCTGCGCCTCACCATATCGGAAGCCGCATTGCTTGTGGCCCTGCCGCAATTGCCGGAGCGCCGCCGCCCGGATCGCGAAATGCAAAATGCGGTCGCCGCGCGTGATCGAGTATTGAAGCGCATGGTTTCGTCTGATGTTTTCACAAGCGAGGAAGCCGAGCGCGCATCGCGTGAGCGCATATCCGCTACTCGTCATCCCTTGCCTTCATTGGCCGCCCACTTTGCCGATCTCGCCTTGAAGCAGGCACCGACCGAGGCTCGGCATCAACTGACGCTTAAAAAGTCGGTGCAGGCAGGACTGGAAGCTGTTGCGCGGGAAGCCGCAGCGAAGCTTGGGCCAAAGGTTTCCGTAGCCATGGTGCTGGCCGACAGCCGCAACGGCAATATTCTGGGCGAGGTTGGCTCCGCTGACTATTTCGACGGCAAGCGACAGGGCTGGATCGACATGACCCGCGCGGTGCGCTCGCCCGGTTCCACACTTAAACCCTTCATCTATGGGCTAGCGTTCGAACAGGGGCTCATCGCGCAGGAGACAATAATCGAGGACCGCCCGCAGGATTTCGCAGGCTATCGTCCGCGCAATTTCGATATGAGCTATCAGGGCGATGTCAGCATTCGCCAGGCGCTGCAAATGTCGCTCAATGTACCGACCATCAGCCTTCTTGATGCCGTCGGTCCTGCACGCCTGACGACGCGTATTCGTCAGGCAGCAGTCAATCTGCAACTGCCGAAGGGCGAAGCGCCGGGGCTTGCTATCGGCCTTGGTGGCGCGGGTATCAGTCTGCGCGATCTGGTGCAGCTTTATACCGGACTTGCCAATGGCGGTCGCGGTACGGCCTTGCGCGACGGCACCGAAGGCTCCGAGCCTGTGCAGCCTTCCGCCCCTATTCTCACCGAGCAGGCATCCTGGCAGATTGGCGATATTCTCGCCGGTGTCGTGCCGCCGCAAGGCGCGAAACGCCTCGGCCTCGCCTACAAGACCGGCACGTCCTATGGCTATCGCGATGCTTGGTCGGTCGGTTATGACGGGCGTTATGTGCTGGGTGTCTGGGTGGGGCGTGCTGATGGCGGTTCGGTGCCGGGCCTTGCAGGCTATGTTTCGGCAGCGCCCATCCTGTTTGAAGCCTTTGTGCGTTCGGGCATTGCTTCTGTCCCGCTGCCGCGTGCGCCCGCGGGCGCGTTTCGCACTGCACGCGCCGATCTTCCTGTGACGCAGATACGTTTTTCGTCTGCGAGCGATCCTCTGCCGGTTCTCAAAGCCAAGATCGAGCCTGCACCGCGCATCGTATTTCCACCTGACGGCGCGCATGTCGAACTGAAAGCCCTGACCGATAATGCATCGCCTCTGGTGCTGAAATTACAGGGCGGGCGCGCGCCATTTCGCTGGCTTGCCAATGGCAAGCCCATCGCCGAGATTGAGCGACGGAGGACAAAAAACTGGCAACCGGACGGAACCGGATATTCGACATTGACCGTAATCGACGCTGCCGGTCGAGCGGCCAGCGTCAACATTTTTGTTGAATAACGGCCTATTGAGCAGCTTCCGATAGAACTGTGTTCACCGCGGCCTTCTTCTCCAGCGACATGACTTTCAAATTGCCCGAGAACAGGATGCCGGTGATCGGAAGAACGGGTTGGTCGGGCAATTCCTCGTGGTGGACACTGTCTTTGGGAACATGCAGCTTGTGTTCCATGCCCTCCTCGGCACCGGACAAAGTAAGCGCGATGTTCCCGCGCGCTTCCAGCAGCTTAACGCCGTAAAAAAACTCAAAGCTCAGCATCGAAACGAGAAACTTGTAGGTTCCGTCCCGCACGCCTCCCTTCATCATGGCAGCACGGTGCACCTCCGCGGCCGTCGTCACATCAAGTGGCGGAATGCGAGGATCGCAGACATAACCAAGCGCCAGCAGCTGTCCGCCCTCAACCTCAAAGCGCATTTTATCCGAGCCAAGATCAAGTGCTGAGATCGAGAAACGGCGATTGCGGTATTGGACCGGCACGCGTCCGAGCCGCTTGCACAATTGCTCGCCGCTCAAGGCCCGCGCATTGGCAAAATGGTCCGGATCAATGGCGAATGGCAGTGCTTTTGGATAGTGAGGAACAGACAGGGCCGGCTCGAGAACATCCGCAATCAAATTCGCAACGATAGTCGTTGAAACCGGACGCGCATAATGCCCCTGATCCAGATAAAATGCCGGGATGCCCACGACATCACGGCCATATTGCTGCATCAGCATTCGAGAGACATCGACCGGGATGGTTCCGTACCATTGCGAGATGTAATTGATACCCGCATCAATCGAGGGAACGGAATTCAGAAACGAGCCATTGCGCGCGCCGAACACAAGCGTTGCAATCCGCAATTTTGGATTGCGTTCAAGCGCATAACGAATGATCCCTTCATAAAACCTTGCCCAATGCCGGAATGGACGCCGTTCATCACCATAAACGAAAGCATCATTAATGGCATATTCGATTAGTAACAGCTCGCAATCTTCGAGATGTTCAAACTGTTTGAGCTGATAAAGGCCAAACGCGCTAGTCGTCCCTCCGACCGCAAGATCGGCGACAATGTCGAGTTCCGTTCCACGCCTAGCCATCGTCGACAGAAGCGTCGGCAGGTAGCCGGGAAGCATGACGGTGTTCGAACCGCCGATGATTACAGTCTTGAGCTTCATTTCGTCACCGTCGCAGCGCGTCCCGCCGGCGTCAGTGATCCGCAGCGCCACACGCCGTAAGGGCTCGCATCCCAATCAAAATAATAGGCGGCTGCAATCTGGCCACTGTCCATCATCTGCCGAAAGCGGTCGCGCGTCTTCTCGACCAGTTGTTCGCGGTTATTGTCATTGGCAGGACAGGCCTTAGAAGTATTGGCAAAACCCCATTCCGTGATCCAGCACGGCTTGCCACCCGCACCGCCGCAAACCGAAAGCGCATTGTTGATGTGTTTTGCGCGAGCAGCGCGCGTGCCGCTGCTGCCGGGATAAATGTGCATGCCATAACCATCGGCAGCTTTATCCAGACCGTATTTTTTGAGAAGATCGGTAAAGACGGCTGGATCAACGGTATCTATTCCCCGCCGGTCGGCATCGATGAAGGGGATATCGGACAAGCCCGCAGATATGACCTTTGCCTTCGTGCTGTTCTTGGTTTTCGCCAGCTCCGCTCTGACGATACGCAGAAGCTCGATATATTTTTCCGCGCCCTTTTCAACCAGAGGAAGCTCCTCCATCTGGCTTAAAGAGCGAGCGGTCTTCATCTTCTCCTTGGGCAGAATGGCAAGATCGCCATTATAGGCCCCCCAGTTGATCTCGTTTCCGGGTTCAACCGCAACCAGAGGCACCCCCAGCGCATCGATCTTTTGCAGAGCATCCGCCACCGCGTTTTGGAATCGCTCGGGGGATATATCGGACAGACGATACATGTCCCAGATACGCCCGCGCCCGGACCGGGGTTTGGTCCCTTCCGGATAAAAATCCGCATTGTTGAGCGAGATTTCGAGCAGAATGGCCAGGCCTTTTTCATGTGCGAGGCGCACGGCATCGATGCTTTGGTCGAACGGTCGTGTGAGCGACAGCCGGACCGCGACCACACCGTTCTCCACCATCTGATCGAATATCTGCTCGCGCTCTGCCGGCTTGAGCCAGGCCATATTGACCCGGTTGACGCCAAAGCGCGTATCGGCAAGAGCACCATTTGGAACAATGCCCAGCAAGGCGGCACCAAGCAAGGCTGCCATTGCTCGTTTCTTGCCCCTGATGCTCTTGCAGCTAATCATCGGATACCGATATCCTTCAGTGCACCGTTGAAATTGGCTTCGCATTCCGAATAGCGATTGATCGCAGCTGGCACATCAATCTTGGAAAGAAAGTCGCGCAGGTAAGCTTTCTTCTGTGGTTCACGATTCCAGACACTTGCCTCGATGTGGGGAAAACCGACGAAGCCCAGCATTTCGCGCATACGGTCATCGACTGCGATCATCAGGCCGGGAATACCTGACTGCATGCCTATGATCGTGCCATGAAAGCGGCGGCTCAGGCCGAAATCCTGACTGGAAATCCAGCTGCGCCATTTGTGCGTGTCGAAAAACACCAGCAACTCGTTCTTGCGCTGCCATTTTTCCATATGCTTGTAATCGACGGGTGCAGTGATGCGACTTGCGGCCTGATCATAGGCTTCGGTGTGATCTTCGCCTGCCATATTCATGTTGTAGACGATCACCTCGTCCTGAATGACATAGCTTGCGACACTGTCCTTTTCGAGCAACGCATGCGCATCGACAATGGTGTCCGCCACACTGCCAAGATAACCGCCAAAGGAAATTTTCTGAGCGTCGGCAAGCGTTGGATCGGCGAGACGAGTCAGCGAGCGCTTCATCTGGTCCGGTGCATAATAGAGTGACGGGCAGCCCGTCGGACGGACATATTTCATGCCCGCATCCTTCAGAAACTCTTCAGTGAAATGGCCTCGCGTGAGGAAGAAACTCTCCTTGCGGCGCAGAATTTCCAGGAACCGGCGCGTACCTTCCGGCAGTTCCGCCTTCAGGTTTTCCTTCTTCTGAATACCGATGCCCATGACCACAATAGGCATGTTCAGCTTTTCAAAGACGAAGGATTCCGTTGTCGCCGCATAGCCGGGGCGCAGAAGATTGGCCGATGCGAACAGGCAGAGATCGAAGCTCTCATTGAGTGCTGCATAGGTATCCGGCGAATTGAGGCTATTGGCGAGGTGCCAGAACGGCACGTAGGTCACGTCATGGCCGCGTACCGCGTTAGCCGCGCCCTCACCGATGAGATAATTGCCCGTATTGGCAATCTTCTTGACCTGATCGATCACATCCTTCTTGGTGCGGATGGGCTCGAAATAAGGGCGATGCTTGACGCTCGCCCCGGAAACACTTTCGACGGTCCGCATCAGATATGACGGAATGCCGGTGATCATTATGCGCATGGTGATCCATCTTCGCTGGAGTTATAAAACGGCTCGTGGATTGGGAGCTATCCAATGCCGATTTCTGAAAGAACGCTTCGGAAATTGCGTTCTCGCGCCGAGTAGTTCTCGATGACTTCGGGAATGTTCATCGCGGCAATGTGGTCGCTCACGAAAGCCCGCCGATCATTTGCGGCGTTGAGATCGCGGGCATCGATCTTTGGCAGACCTGAGAAATCGAGCATTTCCCGCATACGGTCATCGACGGCGACCATGAGGCTCGGCACACCGGCCTGCATGGAGATGATATTCCCATGGAAGCGGCGACCGAATGAAAAGTCCATGGTCGAGCACCAGGCACGCCATTGATTGGTGTCGAGGAAGGCGTGCACACTGACCTTCTTCTTGAGATCACCCGAGCCCTTATAGGTCAGAGGGCCGACGAGTTCGCCGGTGGTTGAATCGTAGGCGCGGCCATTGGCATCGGCCTCAAGCTGCATGTCGAAATGCAGCAGCTCGTCCTGAACCACATAGGCAGAACGTCCGTCATCAGAGCCGAGCGCATTCATGTCGCCGATGGTTTCAAGTTCGGCTCCCATATAGCCGGTAAAAACGGTGCGGACCTCACCAACCTTCACGTCCGGCAGACGGCTGATCGCCTTGCGCATATTGTCCGGGCGGAAGTAAAGCGATGGACAACCGACGGGGCGGACATAGGAAAAGCCCTGATCACGTAGATAGCCGGCTGCATTTTCGCCCCGCGTGAGAAAATAGTGTTCGCGGCCTTTCAGCACTTCCAAAAGCTTTTTAGTACCCGCTGGCAGACCGTCTTCGCTTTCGATATCGGGACGGTTCTGGATACCGATGCCCAGCATCACGACGGGCATGTCTAGCCTGGACAGAACAAGCGCTTCTGCATCCGCCGACAAGCCCTTGCGCAGAAGGTTTGCACAGGTAAAAACGCAGATGTCGAATTCCTTGTTGACCTCTTCGAGACCCGTTCCATTGTTGACGCAATTGTAGAGGTGCCAGAATGGAATGTGCTTGGCAGTCGGCAGAAGCGCTGTCATCGCGCCTTCGCCGATCAGATAATTGCCGGTATTGCTGATGTTCTTCAGCTCCTGGATAAAATTATCCCTGGATTCGGAATCCCGCTGCTTTTCCGAGTAATAAACCTGCGCCTTATCCGCACGCTGGATAAGGCGTGTCAGATGGCTCGGAATGCCCGTGACGAGGATTCTTGGATTGGTTGGGCGGCTCATAGGTCGACCTTTCTGGTATAATCAGGCAACTGCACGATCGGGGAGAACGGCGGTCGCGCTGGCATCGTCTGCAACGTCCGGCTGGGAAGACCGGGATTTCGGATAAACGGGGCGTATTTCGTTCGCCCAATCGGTAAATTCGGAGAACGCCGAGCTCCATGTGCGGTGAGCCGCGGAAGCGAGAGCGCCTTCGGCGGTCCGCATCAAGGCTTCGCGATCCTGTGCAAGGATGGTCAGAATGCGGGTCATGTCGGAGACAATCTGCGCATCATTGCCGTTGCGGATGAGAATGCCGTCGCGACCGTGATTGATGAGCTCGTCGACGGCACCAACGGCGGTTGCAACCGGCACGCAGCCAAGCTGCTGTGCTTCGGCAATCATCAATGGTGCACCTTCCCAGCGCGAAGGCATCAGGAGAACATCAGCCCAGGCCAGATGGTTCGCAATGTCCTTGCCGTCAAAGACGGGCGAGGAGACCTTGACGCCCGCATCCTTCAAACGTGTCATCCATGATGCGCTCGGATCATCGGAAAGAATTTCGCCGCCGATGGCCTGCGCCTCGAACGGAATGCCCTGTTCTTTCAGCTTTACGATTGCATCATGCAAACGGTCGATACCCTTCTGGCGGTCGAGGCGCCCCATATAAAGGATACGCATCGGCTCGCCTTTGCGGCCTTGCTTGCGCTGCGCGGAGACCTGCGCCCGCAGTTTTGTATCGATTGAAAAACTGGCTCCGTTCGGCACGGAAAATACTTTTTCGTACGGAACACCGAAGCTGTGCAGATAAATTTTCAGCTGATCCGAACAGGTGAGAAAGGCGTCATAGGCGTGTTCGAATGCAATCGCCGCATAGGGCTGGCCTGCTTGACGGCGGAAGACCGTTTCATCCACCACATGCAGATAGCAGGCGGTGCGTGTGCCTTCCGAGCGCAGCTTCCCCATCAACGGATGCGCTGCCATGACGTGATTGTTCACAACCAGATCGAAGCCGGAAAGCTGGCCGCGCAGGATGCTCCAATCGAGCGGATGATCTTCCGTGATGAAGTCCTGACCGAGAAAGCGATTTGTATCGCCCCAGGCGGGAATACCATCCTTCCAGAAATGCAGGTAATCGAAGGACTGGTCGAATTCATCCAGCACGTCCATCCGCTCATTGCCGAGAACGAACAGATGGGTTTCGAATCCTTGGTTCTTCAACTCGCGACCGGCGGCATAAGCAACCTTTTCAGCCCCGCCGAAAGAAGCGTTCGGCACCAGAACGGCAGCCGTCTTTTTTCTCGCCGGGTTATGCGCAAGCGGCAAAACGGGTCCTCCACCTAGTTCGCTTCGCAACACCTGATACATTTCGGAAAGGGCCGGCAGGCGACGCGGACGCCATGTCCAGCGTGTGGCTGCGCTCTGCTTCAGCGGACTTGTTGCAATTGACGTCACCAGATTGAGCATTGACTGTTCTGGCCGTGAGAGAGCGCGGCGCTGGCGAACACGCGGGAACGGAAAGCGCACTTTCATCCGCGCCGATGTGGGCCACAATTGCTGCGTGCCCAACGATGCGAACCAATCCAGTGCATCGTTTTCAATGATTTCCTTTATGAGCCTGGTCGAAACGAAAATGAGATCGGCATGTGGCTGCCGCGTTCCCGACGGCATGATTTCTGTGTCGATACGCCGCTCGTCTTCGACATTGGTCAGTTCCACAAAGACGATGTTGGCCTGCTCTGCCAGCTTCTCAAGCCGTGACAGGATATTGGGCAACAGCCGCGAACGCGCCAGCAGCTTCAGTGTTTCGGTATTGGACGAGGCAAGAAACGGCGGGAAATGGAAATTATCCGGCTCGGAAACGCTGCCCCAGAAGGCACGGATCGCATCATCGAACTTGAGGTCGGTAGTGCCGAGGCTGAGGTCGGTGAAAAGGCTGACCGTCCCCTCGCCTGCGCGGATTACACCATAGCGCGGGCATTCCTCATGCTCGAAACCTACGAGTGTCGGACGGCGAAACAGCGCCTTGTGCCGTTTGCGCAGAAAGCTGATCGAGCCGGAGCGATCGCGGTTGGCTTCCTTGAAACGGCTTTCCGCTCGCAGGCGATATTCAAAGCCGGTATCGTGACAGGGCGTCCCGACAAAGCCCGCTTCAATCGCCGAAAGCCAGAACTCCCAGTCTTCAAATCCGTTCTGGCGATCATCATCGAAACGGACGCCGCTGCGGAAAACATCCGCAGAAATCATCGACCCCGTATCGCAGATATTGTCAGTGATGCAATGGATCAACCGCGAATAGCTATTGCCATAATGGGCCCGCCAGTTGACCGAAAAGGTGTCGATATTGGTGTAGACACAGCCGGCATTCGCCGCAAGCAGCTGACGGTAGAGCGTGTCGATGGTGTGCGGCTGCACGCGGTTGTCGGCGTCGACAAAGTAGACCGCCTTCACGTCCGGCATTTCTTCGAGAATATAGTCGACGGCGCGGTTGCGGGCGCCGCCGGGACCGGCATTTTCGCCAAAGATGATATGGATGTTGGAATGCGCTGCCGCATAGAGCGTCAGGCTGTCGAACACTTCGCGACGCGGGTCTCCGTCCACCGACACCACGATCTGCGTGCGAAAAACCGTCTCTGATGCGAGAATGGTTTCCAGTGCTTCGAGCGCCAGTGCCGCATGACCATAAAGCGGCATGGCGACGACGATCAAATCCTTCGACCTATCGTACATTCGCAGCCTCTTTGGCTAGTTGTTCCTGACCGGGGCGCGCTTCGATGTGCTTGACCAGCCGGAAGTTGAAGACCTTGAGCCATGAAAAGTCGACCGATTCTGCGGCGGCCTTGCTGAGGACAACGAGATCCATTGTCCGGTCGACCGGCCCTTCAAGCATGAAATTGATATCGATCGGGCGATTGGGCGCGACCTCCGACCAGCCGCTGAACAAAACCTGCTGGCGTCGTCGATCAAGATTGGAAATCGCGTCGATTTCCTCCTTCACGTCTGATGCCAGATTGACCAGCAACAGACCGACGGCACAGGGTTTGCCCTCTGGATGGTCAATCACAGCCCGCGCGGAGACGCGGACCGTACCCGGAGCAACCACACGGCGAATGGCAGCCGCAGTGACGCCCTCCTCGAGCGGATGGCAGCCGATGGCATCCTCATGTTCCAGAAAACGCACAGTCGGAAAGTCCGGACTAATGGACGTAACGGACACGTTGGCCACGTTGCGCAGCAATTCGACCGGCAGACGGTAGTCGTCAACCTTTCGACCATTGATCAACGCAGTCGGCACGATGGCGTTCGGCAACGATGCCGGGCGCACACCCGGCAAGCCGGTGAAAATCCTCAATGCCAGCGGGCGCATGTCGAGATCGGCGTGCGGAATACGGGCACGCGCAGCATAGCGCTCGTTGGCGATCACATTGCCCAGCGACAGTTCCGGCGGCACACCGCCCGAGGCGGAGATGCGCAGGCGGAGCGTCCGATGGCTGCCGTCACATGCCTTGGGAAGCGAGAAGAAATTCCATTCCGACTGCAGAGCGCTGTAGGGCACCAGCCACTCGGCAATTCCCTCGCCATTCTCCAGATAGTCCAGCGTTACGATCAGCTGGCCGTTGCGATTGGCCGGCAGATCGCGGAAATGGAGGGCGAAACCGGAAACGGCATAGCTCGAAACCGGAAAAAGCTGTTCGATCTCCGATTCGCGCAGCAGGCGCGCAAAGCCTTCATCTTTTGGATCGACCAGAGGGGCGTGGTTGAAAATCTCCGTCGAGGAATCCCAGTTGCGGGCGTGGAATGCATCTTCAATCGCCCGATAATTCTCAAACATGGTCTCGCGCTCGCGGCGCAGCATGGCGAGCTCGGTGTGAACCTTGCTCACATGGCCCACAAGGCGATCCAGGCTGCTCTCAAGCAACTGCGTAACCAACAGCGGAGCAGTTTCGGGGGACGCTTCATCGACCCGCACAACGGGTAGTTCCGGAATGGTGCTCAGACGATAGATCTGCTGCAGAACCGTCTTCAGTTCGTTCTCGCCCTCTTGCGAGGCGGCGACCGCAATGAGTGGAAATGTATTCGCCAGACGAAGGCGTTTTCCGTCTCCTTCGACAAAGGTGGTCAGCTCGCCCAGAGACGTCGCTTCCAGCGCTTCACGATCACGCATCGAAGCAATGGCATATCGGCGGGATTTCCGCGCCGAGATCGCAGGAAGTGGTGTGCTCAACATAATCATCCATTGTGTGATGGCCGACTTGGGAGTCTCGGCCTGCACTTGCAATGTGAAAATACAGACTATGTATTGTCAACAGTCTTGTAGCATCAACTCTATGATAATATTACGAATGTTTGGAAGGAGTTTAATTCAAAATTTGAAACAATGTGAATATATATTGAAACGATAGCGTAAACACGCATAAATACGTGGTTTTATATTTATTTTTCAGGGCTTGCACGCCCGATTGTCGCCACATACCAATTACCGGCCGTTTAACACTGCGTCGATCAAGGTTTTTTGCTGCCGTAAACAATCCGACAACCTGAAACGGGTTTCGACGGTTCGGCGTGCTGCAGCCCGCATCTGAAGACATGCGTCAGGGTCGCGAAGGACGTTCATGATCACCTCCGCCAATATATCCGGCTCAAAAAACGGTACGAGCAGCCCATTTTGGCCCGAGCGAATGAGTTCCCGCACGGGGGGCGTATCCGAACCGATGATAAGAGCACCGCAAGCCATCGCTTCCACGACCGACCAGGACAGGACAAAAGGATAAGTCAGATAGATATGCGCGGTCGATATCTGATAGAGTTTTCGCAGCTGAGCGTGCGGGATAGTGCCCGGAAACACGATGCGATCCGGCGGCAGATCAAAATTCCTGACAAGATGCTCGCGCCACGAACCGCCGCCCGGCGGCGGCGTTCCATAGCTGACGCCATCGCCGCCGACAAAAACGAAGATCGCATCATCGTTCTGCCGAATGACCTTGGCCGCAGCCTCCAGCGCTTGAGGAAACCCGCGATAGGGTTCGAGATCGCGAGCGACGAATGTGATTAAGCGCGATTCTCCTGCCTTCAGCGTCCGTCCATCCGGCAGCTGAATCGTTGCATGACGATCCGGATAGAAGAGCTTCGTATCCACCCCTTCATGAACCACCGCAATACGGTTCTGAACCGAGCGCGGATAGAGGCTTTTCTGCCAATGCGTGGGGCTGAACCCTCCGTCGATTGCGTCGAGCGTAACGAGTTGCGCCATGTTGCGCAGGCGCAGGCGCTTGCGGGTTTCGACGTCTGGCCGATCGCCGGGCGCGAAGCCTACATCCGCGCCATTCGCGCGGTAGAAAAATTCGCAGTAGCCGAGTGCGGGTACTGAGGGCAGCACGTCCTTCACGAACATCATGCTGCCCCAGCCGATATGACCGACAACGATATCGGGAGCCTGACCTTGATGAGCCATGGATTCCAGGGTTTCGGCCACCCTGTACCCGATCCTCGTGTGATGATCGGGTACTTCCAGATATCTGGCCATCGCACCGCCGGTGCGAGGACCAGACTCTACTCTGTGGCGGATGACGCGGACCGCAGGGAGGCGACGGTCCACTGTCTCGCAGATCAGGCTTACGTCATGTCCGCCCGTAGCCAGATTCTCGGCTAACGCAGCGAACTGCCCAAAACCGCGCCTGTGCACAAATGCTATACGCATGTTACGAAACGTGTTCGGCTAGCAGCCGAAAATCATCGCAACACATCAAATACCAAACCGTGCGGCATTGCCCCACACGACTTCCAGTCTGTGCAGAGTCTGATAGGCAATCTCCAGATTCCGGAGATCGTCATCATCGCGAGTGAGGATATGATTGTAGGAGCGGCTTGCATTTCGCAAGCTCGCGCACAACCGTTCACCCTTGTCCGTCAGGCGAATCCGGGCCGATCGCTTGTCTCTCTGCGAGGTCACACGATCGACATACCCGCCATCGGTAAGCTGTTTAAGATAATAGGAAATGTTGGAACCGACGTAATGCCCGCGATCCAATAGTTCACCCACAGTGAGCTCGACATCGCCAATAGCCATCAGAACCAGGGTCTGGGCCGGGCCGATATCTTCCACGCCTAACTTCGTCAGCTCGGTTTTCAGCAAGCTCACAAAGCGGCGGTTCACTCGTTCTATCATCCGGGCCAGTTCGAAATGCGTGATAACGACTGTATGAACCGGATGTCTGCGTTCCTGTTTTTCGGCGGTAACTTCAGGAAAATCAACGGCAGT
>Ga0182735_1001739_pt1 | contig 14199 bp, 10 predicted proteins | sample eDN5th30CKraftMG_FD_128524 | JGI IMG/M metagenome (GOLD analysis project Ga0182735, IMG submission 128524) | Enriched Miracle-Growth compost microbial communities from Emeryville, California, USA - eDNA 5th pass 30_C Kraft MG (version 2) (version 2) ... | reverse complement strand
GCAGGTCCGACAGCCAGCCATCGCGCGCCTGATCGGAGCCGGCGGGGCTGACGGACGGCGCTTCGGTGCGGCGTGCGTTCGAAGCGCCGAGATCCGGCGGCGGCAGGTTCGACGCGCTGCCATAGTCGCGGCTGCGCGAAGCGGGCGCGGCGGCACGGCTGCTCGCCACGGCCATCGCGGGTTCTTCCTGGCGCGTCGTGGCGGCGACGTCGAGGCCGCGGCCATGACGGGCGACGATGCGGTTGAGTTCGGCCAGCGCTTCGATCTGATCGACGATCACCTTGCGCATCTGCGCGGTGCTCTCGGATGCCTCCTGCGGCAGTTCGAGAACGCCGCGGCGCAGGTCGGCGCGGGTGGCGTCGAGCTCCTGATGCAGTTCGGCGGCCATCTGCTTCATCGCGTGGACGATGTTGTTGAACTTGTCGGAAGCCTCCGCGAACATCGCGGCCGCGTCCTGGGTGCCGCGATCGTAGACGTCGCCCATTGCCTCAAGGGTCTGGCGGCGCTCGTCCTCGACGGCCATGCGGACAGCCTCGAACTGGCGGCCGACCGCGGAGGAGCTTGCTCCGGCGCTTTCGGCGACGACGCGGGCGATGTCGCGGGCGCGCAACTCGGCGGCGTTGAGCGATTCCTCAAGCAGGCTGACGAAGCGGTTGAGGCGTTCGTCGAGATCGAGGGTGCGGGTGTCGATCGTGGTGGTGAGCTGCTCCAGCAGGCCCTGACGCTCGGTGACGGACTGCGAGGTGCGTTCGTTGCTCTCTTCGACGGTGCGCACCGCTTCGGTGAGCAGGCGGCCGTGGCTTTCGAACTGGGTCGAAAGGCTGCTGAGACCTTCCAGCGCGCCGGTGGTCGACTCGTTGAACGTGCGCAGTTGCTCTTCCAGCGCGCTCGTCGAGGCGCTGTTGCGGCTGGTGACGTCGTTGAGCGCGGTGACGAAATCGGCGACGCGCGTCACGAGCGCCCGCTCCAGCGAGTTGAGGTTCTCGTGGGCGCCGGTCAGCACTTCCTGCAGCAGGATATTGCCTTCGCGCAGCCGCTCGAACAGCGCCACCGTATCGGTGCGCAGGATCTTGCTGGTCTCCTGCATTTCGGTGACGGCGGCGGTGGCGACCTGACGCGACTGGTCGATCGCGGCGCGGGTGCTGGTTTCGACATCCTTCAGCGCCTTGCCGACCGAACCGGTGGCCAGTTCGCTCGCGGCGGCGATCTGGCGCGAGATGTCCGAACTCTGGTTCATCAACTGAACGGTGAAGTCTCCGCTCTGGGTCTCGATCGCCTTCAGGGCGCTGCTGGTCGCGCCGCTGATCGTGCGGGCCAGTTCGTGGGTCTTGGTGGTGAGCGCCTCGACAAGCTGCGTGCTCTTGCCGTCGATGGCGAGGGCGAACTGTCCGCTCTTGTCGCCGAGGATCGCGCCGAGTTGTTCGGTCTTGCTTCCAAGGGTTGTGGAAAGCTGTTCGGTCTTGTCGCCGAGGACCGAGGCAAGCTGTTCGGTTTTGTCGCCAAGGGCTGTTGCAAGCTGTTCGGTCTTGTCACCGAGGATAGCCGCAAGCTGTTCGGTCTTGGCTGCGATGGCGTCGGTAAGCGGCGCGCGCTTGTCGTCCAGAACCAGCGAGATGCGCTCGACCTGCTCGCGGACGCCGCCGGTGATTTCCTCGACCTTGTTGTTGAGGGACTGGCCGAAGCTTTCGGTGCCCGAGACGATGGTGCGTTCGATCTCGGCGGAGGCCGACTTGATCTGGGCGCTGGCGTTGTTCGAAGCCAGGAAGAGGGTGCTTTCGGCTTCGCGCGCGCTGGTCTGGATGGTGCGCTCGACGTCGGTCGTGGTGGCGCGCAGTTGCGTGCCGACTTCGCCGGACAGGGCCAGCAGCGACTGCTGGGCGTTGCGGGCGCCGCTCTGGATCGCTTCGCTGGTTTCGACCGCGAGGTTGGTCAGCGAGCGCTCCGAATCCTCGATGCGCGACCTGATGCTCTGCGTGATTTCTTCGGTGCGCGTGACGAGAGCCTCGCTGGCCTTCTGGCCGCTCGCCTCGACGCGGTTGGCGGCGGATTCGACGCGGATGTCGAGCAGGTTCTCGAACCGCACGACGCGGGCTTCGATGTCGGAGGCAACCGCGTCCGCGTGGGTCTCGATGCCCTTCTGCATGTCGCCGAAGCGCGTGGAGAGGGTGTCGGCGAGGGCGGTGCTCTGCGTATCGATGGTCTGGGTGACGGCTTCGGCGCGCTTGTCGAACGAGGTTTCGAGCGCGGACAGGCGCTGGTCGATGGTGTTGTCGAACGACTTGATCGTGGTGTCGAGCGACACTTCGAGCGTGGTGACGCGGGAGTCGAGGGCGCTCTGGAACACGCCGAGGCGCTCGTCGAGAGTCTCGTGGATCTGCGCGCCGTGTGAGGCGACGCGGGTGTCGAAGGTGTCGACATAGGTTTTCAGATTGTCGGCGATGTTCTGGGTGTGGTTGCCCATGCGCTCGACGATCTCGCCGCCATAGGCCTTCACGGTGCGGTCGAATTCGGCGACGTGACGGGTGATGAGCGCGCCCAGCGTGCCGCTGTCGCGGGCGAACTTCTCCGCCAGTTCGCCGCCCTGTTCGCGCATCAGCGTCTCGAACGAGGCTATGTGGGAGGTGAGGCTCTCATGCGAGCTTTCGGTGTGGCTTGCGACCTTCGCCACCAGCGTGTTGACGGTGACGTCGAGCGCCTCGCCGACCGTCTCGCCGGTCGAGAGGATGCGATCGGCAAGGCGGCTGCCGGCCTCGTCGACCTTCGCGGCGAGGTCGATGGACCGCAGGTCCATCTCGTTCAGCAGCGAGTCGCCGGAATTCCTGAGCGCGTCGTGGACCTGCTCGGTGCGCAGCGTGATGCCGTCGACGATGGTGTTGGCGCGCTGTTCGAAATCGCCGGTGATGCGTTCGACCCGCTCGTTGAGCAGTTCATGGACGTTGTCGGCGAGTTCGGCGAATTCGTCGTGGATGTGGTTGGTCTTGAAGTTGAGGTTGGCGGTGAGCGTTTCGCTCGCCTCCAGCACCGCGTTGGCGGTCTGGTTGCTGGCTTCCTCGAGGCGGTCGAGCAGGTCGCCGCCGCGCTCGCCGAGCGCGATGATCATGTTGTCGCCGGCCGCGGCGAACGCGCCGGTGATGTGGTCGCTGCGCTCTTCCAGCATGTGGGTGATGTTGTTGGTCACCTCATCCACGCGCGCGGCGATGGCGTCGCTGATGATGGCGATGTCCTGGCGCAGGTCGATCTGCACGCCCGAGATCGCGTTGCGGACCTGTTCGGCCTGGCCGACGAGGTTGTCGCGCTGGGTGGAGATATCCTGAAGCAGGGCGCGGATGCGCACTTCGTTGTCGCTGTAGGCGCGCTCCAGCGCGGAGACTTCATTGGTGACGAGGGCTTCGAGTTCGCCCGCGCGCGCGATGGCGCGTTCGACGCCGTCGCCCATCGCCGCGACCTCGCGGCGGATCGCCTGGCCGACGGTGACCATGGCGTCGCTGGCGACATGTTCGGGTTCGGAGAAGCGCACGGCCATCTGCGCCATGGACTGGGCGATCATGCTCAGTTCCTGGCTGCGCGACGACACGCTGGCGAGGAAATAGAACAGCAGCAGCGGAGTGACGAAGACCAAAGCGAGGCCGATCAGGGCCAGCGCGCCGCCGCTCGCGCCGACCATGGCTTCGAGTGCGGGCAGGAAGGAGACGATCAGGAAACCTGCGGCGGCGATCCACAGTCCCGAAAAGATGGTGGCGAAGGTGTAGGCGCTGCGGCGGGGACGGCCGCGCTGAAGCGATTGCAGGACCGCGCCGATGGCTTCGCGGTCGTCATTGGCGGGCTGATGGCCGAAACGGGCATCGCCGAAGTCGCTCTCGGGCGCACGAAGCGGCTCATGGGACAGGGGCAAATGGTCGTCGGCCGGACGCGATGGGTCGGAGATATTCAGCGCTTCCTGAATTGCGGAGAGGGCAACTTCAGTTGGGTCTTTGACCTTCGGATTCTTCGCCATGTACTGGTACGCCCTTGTTTATTCACGCACTTCAAGGAGGGTGCAGCGGTCTTGTCTGCCGCGTCCGCCCGTCCTTGCCACATTCCGCAGACCATGACGCCTGCCAATGGTGGCTTGTCCCCCATTTCCGCCAACATCCTATTGGCTGATTGGATCGAATGAAATGGCTCGCGTTAAGAACATTTTAATCATCGTTAACACGCCCGCCGATCTCCCCGCCGAAATCGCTGATTTAGGCGGCCCTCCGCGATTGTGGCAAAATCGTGTTGGGGATAGCGGGGCCGATTTTGAAAGGTTGCGTTAACCGATTCCGTGTTCGCTGGCGGTGCGGCCGTCCAGCGGGCAGGGTGCGATGCAGTTTTCGATCGAACAGGTTCCCTGGATGCCTTCCCCGTCGCTGGTCCCCATGCCCCTGCCGTTGGACGTCTCCTATCTGCGCAGCATGACGCTCGGCGACACGCGGCTCGAACGTGAAGTGCTGGAGTTGTTCAAGGCGCAGACCCGCGATCTGCTCGCGCAGCTTGCTTCTCAGCCCCGGAACTGCGCCGAACTGGCCCACACGCTGAAAGGCTCCGCGCGCGCTGTCGGTGCCTTCGAGGTCGGCGATGCGGCTTACGCGCTGGAAAGCGGGCTTGGCGAGCGCGGCGACTTCGCTGCTGCTTTCAAGCAGCTTCAGGGCCGCGTGGATGAGGCTTTCGAGGCGATCGACGCGCATCTCGCGGGCGGCAATTAATCCCGATTATCCGTGGCTTGGCGCTGGTATGGCGCTGTTGGAGCGGCTATAGACTGCTGCGAACTCATTACCGCCGTATCCAAGAGATCCATGGTCAAAATCAACTTCATCGATCACGCCGGCACCACTCGCACCGTTGACGTCGATGCCGGCGCGACGGCGATGGAAGCCGCCATCCGCAACGCCGTTCCGGGCATCGATGCCGAATGCGGCGGCGCGTGCGCCTGCGCGACCTGCCACGTCTACGTCGACGAAGCCTGGCAGGAGAAGGTCGGCCCACCTTCGCCGATGGAAGAGGACATGCTCGATTTCGGCTACGACGTGCGGCCCAATTCGCGCCTGTCCTGCCAGATCAAGATGACGGACGAGCTGGACGGCGTCGTGCTGCGCACCCCGGAGCGGCAGGCCTGAAAACTTAAAGCCTGAACTGCTTCCGCCGGGTTAGAATTCTTCTATTTATCCAATCTGTTAGGCGCATGGCTGGGGCCGGTATTTTAGCCCTTTCCCCGGCGGCGATCCTTGGCTAGACAGACGCCGACTGCGGCCGCCGTTTCGGCCCGTGCCGCTTCCATTCCATTTGATAGCGACGAAACACCATCATGAGCGAAGCGATCAAGACCGATGTGTTGATCATCGGTGCAGGCCCCTGCGGACTGTTTGCGGTTTTCGAACTCGGCCTTCTCGACATGAAGACTCATGTCGTCGACATCCTCGACAAGATCGGCGGCCAGTGCGCCGAGCTTTATCCGGAAAAGCCGATCTACGACATTCCCGGCATCCCGATGGTGACGGGGCAGGGCCTCACCGACGCGCTGATGGAGCAGATCAAGCCGTTTAATCCGGTCTTCCATCTCGGCGAGATGATCCTGAGCGTCGAGAAGATCGGCGATCCCCTGTTCCGCGTCACCACCGACGCGGGCACCGTCTTCGAGACCAAGGTCGTGGTGATCGCCGCGGGCGGCGGATCGTTCCAGCCCAAGCGCCCGCCGGTGCCGGGCATCGAAGCCTATGAAGGCACGTCGGTGTTCTATGCCGTGCGCAAGATGGAGCAATTCCGCGACAAGGAACTGCTGATCGTCGGCGGCGGCGATTCCGCGCTCGACTGGACGCTCAACCTTCATCCGCTCGCCAAGCGCATCACCCTCCTGCATCGCCGCGACGATTTCCGCGCCGCGCCGCACAGCGTCGAGCAGATGCGCAAGCTCGTGGCGGACGGCAAGATGGATCTCAAGATCGGACAGGTCACAGCACTCGAAGGCGAGAACGGCGTGCTCAAGGGCGCGCAGATCAAGGGCGCCGACAATGCGATGTCGGCGATCTCGTGCGATACGATCCTGCCGTTCTTCGGACTCACCATGAAGATCGGCCCGGTCGCGGAATGGGGCGTGCAGCTCGAGAACAACCTGATCCCGGTCGGCACCGAGACATTCGAGACCAACGTTCCCGGCATCTTCGCCATCGGCGACATCAACACCTATCCCGGCAAGCTGAAGCTGATCCTGTCCGGCTTCCACGAAGGTGCGTTGATGGCGCAGAAAGCCAGCCGCTACGTGTTCCCGGACAAGCGTGTCGTGTTCCAGTACACCACGTCGTCGTCGAGCCTGCAGAAGAAGCTCGGCGTCAATTGAAGATGATTGTTATGGACGGGCTTGTCCCGGCCATCCACGTCTTCCTTGATTGAAATCGGATTTCTAAGACGTGGATGCCCGGCATGAAGCCGGGCATGACGAGTTGTGGGCTCCACAACCCGCTCTGACAGCCACTCACCGTTTCAATTGTTCGATCGGCTCGATCGGTTCGCGCGTGACGCCGGCTTCCAGCGGCGGCAGGCCGAGGATCGCGGCGGCGGCAGGCCAAGTGGCATCCGCCATCGCGGCATGGCCTTCGGCCGTCGGATGGATCGCGCCGCCATACACCGCCGACAGCACGCCCCATGTCGCGTCATGAATGTCGGTGGGCTGGCTCGCCGTTCGCTCCGCGAGCGGATAAGTCATCGCGGCGAAATAGCTGTCGTTCGCGTCCCTGATCCAGCGCGCGCGCGGCAGGTAAGCGCGGAACTTGCTGGCGCCCTGGCCGCAGATCAGCGGGTTGGAAGCCGCCGTCACGATGTCGGTGTTGAAACTCTTGCCATCGGCACTGAAGCATTGCCTGTCGAACGCGGGATCGGTGGCGGCGCGGGCGCAGAAGCCGTGGTTCTGGAACGCGGACTGATGCTGATCGATGAACGTCATCGCATCGCGCGGTCCGTTGCAGATCGTGCCGCCGGTGCAGAGCACGATATTCTTGAGCTGCGGCAGGAATTCGCTTTGGACGAAATGCGATGTCTTGGCCAGACGCTCCGGCGCGGCGTTGAAAGCGGGATGAATGTCGAAGCCGGCGAGGCCACCGGGGCAGGGCGCGCCATTGGACAGCGTCGGATTGGCGTAGGACACGAAGATCACGCGCGACATGTCGCCGCCGACGAGCGGCTTCAACGCCGTGCGCAGCCGCTGGAAATTCTGCGGCAGCGTGCGCGCGAGCGTGCTGCGTGAATCCTCGACGCTGCCGATCATGCCGCTGCGCCGGAACAGGGTGCGCTCCGTGGTGCTGTCCACGATCACGTCGGCGACGAGGCCGGAGAAATTGATGTCGTTGGCGCCGACCGACAGGAACAGCAGGTCGATCTGGCGGTCGGGCTGACGGCGCTGGGCGGCGGCGAGAGCTTCCTTCAACTCACCGACCTGCGAGCCGACCGTGCCCGTGCAGTTCATCGCCGTCTTGGTGAAGAGGCATTCGCGCGCGGGCATTGATCCGAGCACCCCCTCGTCGATCGTGGCGCCCGAACAGGCGAGCGGCAGATAGGTCACCGCGATGTGGGTGTATTGAACGGCGAGCGCGAGGGCTGCGCGGGTCTGGTAGCTGTAGAGCGAGCGATGGCAGGCGGCGTTGAACCATTGCGCGCTGAACTTCTGCCAGGCGTAGAGTTCATTCGAGCCCGTCGCGCTCTCGCAGGCGCGCGCGCCTTTGTAACCCCTGCGGCTCGGCCGGTAGTATTGGCCGGTCGAGCCTTCGAGATAGGAGCGGAAACAGAATCCGTCGTCGGCGAGCGCCACCGGCCGGTCCGGATTGCCTTCGCCCGATGCGACGGAATCGCCGAGCCCCGCGATCAGGATGTCGCGGACCGCGATCTGCGTGGAATCATGCAGCGGCGCGTCGCTGCCGCCGCTCGAGATGTCGACGCTGGCGATTGTCGTCCGGCCGGAGCGGACGCGGAAATTGATCGGCTCGGAGCAATCGAGCGTGGTCTGGATCGGCGGGCCTTCATTGTCGGCAAACGACCAGGCGCAGACCGAACCCACCGGCACCGCGCCGGTAAGGTGGACCGTCACCGGGTGATCCACCGGCGTCAGATAATCTTCCTTCACGCCGTCGCGGGTGCAGGGGTTGCGCACCTTCCCGGTCGGGTCGATGCAAAGCCTGCCGACTGCGTTGCGCGCCCAGCCGCGCCCGTCGCTCTGGATTTCAAGCGCGTCCTCGGCGGCGAGCACGCTACGGCCGGAGGCCATGGCTTCGACCTGAAGCTGGAAGTCGCGCTCCTCGCGAAACAGCCGGAAGCGGTTGCGCACTTCCCACGAAATCTGGATGCCGCTGTCGGACGCGGGCGCGGCGGCGGGCGGAGGTGGCGGCGGAGCGGCGGGCTCCTGCGCGCGTGCGTCATCGGCCCACGAGGTCAGGGCGAGGAGGAGGGCAAGAAGGGCGGCGGTCTGGCGGATCATGAGGATGTTTCGCAGCGGATTGTCGGATGACAATGCGCATCAGCCGTTTCGGTTCTGCGACGGCGGCGGCGCCACCGCCCGCGCCGGGCTCATCGGCGGCGTTTTACGCTTGTGCTGCCACGGCAGGATGACGCTGAGCCACAATTCGCGCGTCCCCATGATGGTAATGGCGATCGCAAACGGAATGAAGAAATAGAGCAGGCGGAAGATCAGCAGCGAAGCCAGCAACTGCTCTTGTCCGAAATGGTTCAGTCCGATCAGCATCGCGGCATCGAACACGCCGAGGCTTCCCGGCGCATGGCTCGCGAAACCGAGCAGGGTCGAGAGGATGAACACCACGGCCATCGACATGAAGTCGATCGGCGGATTGTCCGGAAGCAGCAGATACATCGCCAGCGCGCAGAAGCCGAGATCGACGACGCCGATCAGGATCTGCAGCAGCGTCAGCGGCGCGGAGGGCAGCACCACCTTCCAGCCGTCCTTGCCGAGTTCGCGGCGGTTGCGGCCGACCGCGATCCAGCACAGATAGATGGCGATGCCCACGATCAGGCCGCCGCCGATCAACTGATTGACCAGTTGCGGCAGCAGCACGATGGATTCGGCGGCGGCGGGATGCCAGATCAGGCCGATGCCGAGCACGAAGGTGTTGCCGAGCCAGAACGTCAGGCCGGAAATGAAGCAGATCTTGGCGACGTCGATGGCGGACAGATTCCAGTCCGAATAGATGCGGAAGCGGATCGCGCCGCCGGTAAAGACGGTGGCGCCGATGTTGTGCCCGATGGTGTAGCTGGTGAAGCTCGACAGCGCGGCGATCCGGTAGGGTACGTGCATCTTGCCGATCGTGCGCAGCGCGAACAGGTCGTAGAAGGTCAGCGTGCAGAACGCGCCGAACACGCACAGCGCGGCGAGGGCGATATGGTTGAAGGACTTGTCTTCCAGGGCCGCCAGAACCGCCGAGGTATCGATACCCTTCAGCGTCTTGACGAGATGCAGGACGGCAATGGTGACGATGGTCAGGCTGGCGAGAATGCCGAGCCGTTTCCACCCGATCCATTTGTCGAACACGCCCCGTGACGCGCTAAGCAAACCTTGCATTCATCCTCCGGCGACCGTCATGAGCCGATTGGGGGACACGAACGCAAACGGCTAAGCCGGATATTCATATGGCAAATCATGGATCGGAAAAACAGGCCAATTTGGCTTTGCATAGCAAGCCTTAACGGACAACATGACGCAAGAGGCGGGAGGGGGGGTTCGGCGGGTCATCGTGCGACATATCGGTGACAAAAGCGGCTCAATTACGCCCAAACCGCGATCTGTTCTGCCGCATAAAAAAGCCTGTTCTGTCAGAAACCTGCTGCCGCGGTTGCCGTTGAGCGAACAGTTCACACCCCGGCGGCGGCGCAAGGCACCGTCGCCGCGTCAATCCAAGGAGCCGGCGATGGGACTGTTCAGCAAGGACATCAAGACACTCAACGATCTGTTCGTGCATCAGCTTGAAGACATTTATTACGCCGAGAAACAACTCGTGAAGGCAATTCCGAAGCTGGCCGACAAGGCGACCAATCCGCAGCTCAAGCAGGGCTTCCTGTCGCATCTGGAAGAAACCAAGGGCCATGTGACGCGGCTGGAGCAGGTGTTCAAGATGCACGGCGTCGAGGCGAAAGCCGTCACCTGCCCGGCGATCGACGGCATCATCAAGGAAGCCGACGAGGTATCGGGCGAGGTCGCCGACAAGGAGGTGCTCGATGCCGCGCTCATCAACGCGGCGCAGGCGGCCGAGCATTACGAGATGACCCGCTACGGCACGCTGGTCGCATGGGCCAAGCAGCTTGGCCGTGACGACTGCGCGTCGGTCCTGCAGAAAACGCTGGATGAGGAGCGTGCGGTGGACAAGAAGCTCACCTCGCTCGCCGAATCCAAGATCAATCTGAAGGCCGCGAGCTAGGGTTTTCAGGAAAACGCCACGCAAAATATCTGCGTGGCGTTTTTCTAATGCCGCGCCAGCGCGAAATGCGCCCCGGCGAACGCCATCGCGGCGCCGAGCATCAGCGCGACGATGCCGTTGTAGAAGCCGTGCAGCGTCGGCACCGCGCTCGGACCGGAGGCCGCCTGTCCGGCCGCGATCAGCAACAGCAGCCCGCCCGCGATCAGCGCATGCTGAAGCCGTCGCGGCAGGCGGCCCGAAACCGCGCTGAACAATAGCGATGCCGTGATGTATCCGCCGATGAACGCGACGGATGCGATCAGCCACCATGCGATGGCGGCGGTCACGGGAATGGTGCCGTTATCGGATGCGCTCCACAGGTCGCCGAGATCGAGCCCGAAACGTTGACCGAGAATATGGATGCCGAGCGCGAGCAGCATGCCGAACATCGCGGCGCCGGTCAGGATCAGGCGAGGGGAGAAATAGGGCGTACCGGGCATGAGGTTTCAGTAATATGGCGTTTCAGGAATTCCGTTTGCGCGGTTGTAGGATGGGGCAGGGATGCAGGCAAGCGCGGCGGCTCAGGGCGCGTCGCTGTCGGCCTTGAGCTGTTTGGGTGTCATGAAGTCGCGCAGCTTGTTGGCCTGCAATGCGAGTTGCGGCCATGCGGAGATTGGGCAATCGAACGTGACGGCGCCGCTGGTCGGCAGGTTCTGCGCGAGCGCGGCCTGCGCGGCGTCAGGCGCTTCGCCGATCAGATTCCAGGCGAGTTCGTGCAGTCCTGGATTGTGGCCGAGCACGAGCAGCGAGGCGGCCGAATCCGGTACGCTCCGGATCGCCTTGAAGATCTGCAGGGGGTTCGCGAGATAAAGCGCATCCTGGAATTCGGCACGGCAGCCGGGCAGGTGAGGTGCGACGATCTCCCACGTCTCGCGGGCGCGCACGGCGGACGAGACCAGCGCCAGTTCCGGCTTGACGCGCTGCGCCGCGAGCCATGCGCCGATCAGCGCGCTGTCCAGTTCTCCGCGCTCATCGAGACGGCGATCGTAATCCTCGCCGCTCGCGGAATCGCGTTCGGTCTTGGCATGGCGCAGCAAGATCAAATGACGCATCGGTGTCCCCGCATTCGGTCTTCTTCCTTCTGACAGGCCATCCCTTCTGACAGGCGGCGGGATGGCAGGCAATGCGATGGCGCGGCAAGTCCTTCCGTACCAAGTCCCTCCGCGCCATCGTGACAAGCATGGCGTCCGCGGCTAAATAAATCCAATGACAATTCCCGTATCCGAGACGCCCGTCCACGCCCTTTGGGGCGATTTGCCTGCGGCGGAGCCGCGCGCGGCATTGACGCTTGATCTCGATGTCGATGTCTGCGTGGTCGGCGCTGGTTTCGCCGGGTTGACGGCGGCGTTGGAAGCTGCGCGGCGGGGCATGAGCGTCGCGGTGCTGGAAGGCCAGCACGTCGGCTGGGCCGCCTCCGGCCACAATCTCGGCTCCGTGCTGCCGGGCTACGGCGTGCCGATCAACGATCTGATCGCGCGGGTCGGACTTTCTCATGCGCGCGAATTGTGGATGCTGGCGGAGGTGGGCGGAGAGTATATCCGCGACACCGTCGCGGCATCCGCGCCGGACATCGCGATCACGCCCGGCGCGCTCGAAGTCTCCACCACGGATGTCGGCGAACGGCTGATCGGCTGGCTGCAGACCATCGGCGGTGAATTCGGCACCGATGTCGAAGGCTGGCAGATCGACCGCGTGCGCGATGCGCTGCGGACGCGCCGTTATTTCCATGCGCTGCATTTTCCGAAAGCGTTCCAGATCGACGGCGCGCGTTACCTGCGCGCGCTGGCGAGCCTCGCGGAAGCGGCGGGCGTGCGCATCTTCGAGAACACGCCGGTCATCAACATCGATTCAGCCGGCATCCGTAAACGGATCGTCACCCCCTCGGCAAAGTTGCGCGCCGCGCAGGTCGTGCTGGCGGGCAACGTCCATATCGGCACCCCGGCGCTGCGGCTGGCCTCGACGCTGATGCCGCTGTGGCGTTACGCGGCGGTGACGGAGCCGCTCGGCGAGCGCCTTGGTGAAGTGATCTCCTATCGCGGCTCGATCCTCGACGATGACGGCATCGATCATTTCCGCGTCGTCGATGGCGACCGGCTGTTGTGGTCGAGCCCGGAGACGACATGGCGCGGCAAGCCGGAGCGGTTCGGCCGCGTGATCCGCCGCCGCATCGCGACGGTGTTTCCGCAGTTGGCGCAGGCGAAGATCGCGCGGGTGTTCTCGAGCGCGTTCGGCCAGACCGTGCACGGCATGCCGCAGATCGGGGAGTTGCGGCCGGGCCTGTGGGTCGCGAGCGGCTTCGGGCGGCAGGGCCTGAACACCAGCGCGATGGCGGGGAGGCTGATCGCGGCCGGTATCGCAGAGGGCGACGATCGCTGGCGGCTGTTTTCGCCGTTCGAACTGGTCTGGGCCGGAGGCAATATGGGCCGCGTGGTCGGGCAGGTCGCCGATGGACTGTCGCGCGGGCAATCCGCTGCCGCGGGCGCTGTGGCGCGCTGGCGGGAACGGGCGGTGGCGCGCGAAGAGCTTCGCGAGGAACGCCGCAGCGCGCGGATCGCGGCGGCGGAGGCGCGCACCGAACGGGCTGCGCAGGATTTCAGGTCGGACCGGCATTAGCGGACCACAAAACTTGAGCAGACCGGAAAATTTGCCGCCGGAACGTAACGCCGCCGCTGCCGGTTCGTATCTTGGACAACGGCACATTGATGGAGTTTCGCCATGATCGACCGGCGCGTTCTTTTGTCCACGGTAGCGGCGCTCGCTGCGGGGTGGTTTTCATTTTCGGGCAAGGCCCGGGCGGGCGAGAAAGCGGCAGGCAAATTCCCGGTCGAAAAGACCCCGGAGGAATGGAAGCGCCAGTTGACGCCCGCGCAGTATCACATCCTGCGTGAGCAAGGCACCGAGCCGGCCTTTTCGAGTCCGCTCAACAAGGAGCATCGCAAGGGCACCTTCGCCTGCGCGGGTTGCGATCAGGCGCTGTTCGCCTCCGAGACCAAATTCGAGAGCGGCACCGGCTGGCCGAGTTTCTTCGATCATTTGCCGAACGCCGTCGGCACCACCTCCGACCGGAGCTATCTGATGGTGCGCACGGCGGTGCATTGCAGCCGCTGCGGCGGGCATCTCGGCCATGTCTTCAATGACGGCCCGAAGCCGACCGGCCTGCGTTATTGCATGGATGGGCTGGCGTTGAACTTCCGACCGGCGGCGCCATCCGCCACCTGACCGAGTTCCGGCAATTCTTGCCGGGATAGGCAAGAGCGCCCCGGTCTTCCCGACCGGGGCTTTTTCGTAACCCATTACACCGCCTCGCTTTTCCCATTGGCACGAGGCTTGCGAGACTTCTTCTTCGAATGCGGCCTTCCGACACCGGCGGCCGCCCGGATTTCGAAGCTGGAGACGATAGTAATGGGTATTTTCGGCGCTCTCACCACCTCCGTCGCAGGCTTGCGCACGCAGTCCTATGCCCTGGAGAACATCTCCGGCAACATCGCGAACTCGCAGACCACCGCCTTCAAGCGCATCGACACGAGCTTCCTCGATCTCATTCCCGACACCGGGTCGAACGCGCAGCTCTCGGGCAGCGTCGCCGCAAGCTCGCGCGAAACCAACACGGTGCAGGGTGACGTGCAGGCCGCCTCGGTCGCGACCTACATGGCGATCAACGGCGACGGCTTCTTCGCCGTGCAGAAGCCCGGCAGCTTCACCGACAACAACCCGGTGTTCGACGGCGTCG
>Ga0182735_1001735_pt1 | contig 14227 bp, 9 predicted proteins | sample eDN5th30CKraftMG_FD_128524 | JGI IMG/M metagenome (GOLD analysis project Ga0182735, IMG submission 128524) | Enriched Miracle-Growth compost microbial communities from Emeryville, California, USA - eDNA 5th pass 30_C Kraft MG (version 2) (version 2) ... | reverse complement strand
TGCCCGCCTCACCCGCCGAGAGGAAGCTCCTCCGGCCGCCAGAGCGGGCGTAGCTCAGGGGTAGAGCACAACCTTGCCAAGGTTGGGGTCGAGGGTTCGAATCCCTTCGCCCGCTCCAGTTTTTCCAGGAAAAGCAGTGGATTAGAGAGCCTCCTTCGGGAGGCTCTTTGCTTACACGCCCAAGCACGCCCCACCATGTAAGCACTATGTAAGCAGCTCAACGCGCAATTTCGGATAGCGTAGCGGCGGTTTGGCGCTTTCAAATGATCCCACATGCCAGATCGAAGCTATTGGGCTGGCTGATCACATTATGATTCGAATGTGAGGAAGGGAAAAGCCTTCCCCTGCGGTCGAGCCCAAGGTCTCGCCCGACCCCTTCTGCGGGGAGATCCCCCGCAACGCCCCATTAGAGTGAGAGTGCGGACGGGTTTCCCGTGACGGGTTGAGGGCTGGAGAAGAGGTTTCCGGCGCCCGTCGCGGAGAACCTCGATGTTCAGGAAAAGTCACAACGCACGCGCCGGCTCCTGCCGGGCGAGCCTCTACGACGACATCACCGGCAAGATCATCGTCGAGCTGCAAGCTGGCCGTGCGCCCTGGGTCCAGCCATGGGGTTCGGCCGCGGCCAAGGCGCCGCTCGCTATGCCGCGCAATGCCGCGACCGGGCGGCACTATTCCGGCATCAACGTGCTGATCCTCTGGGGCGCTGTGATCCAGCACGGTTTTCCCGGCCAGAGCTGGCTTACCTTCCGCCAGGCGCTGTCACTGGGCGGCAATGTCCGCAAGGGCGAACACGGCACGACCGTCGTCTATGCCGACCGCTTCACGTCGGAGGACGAGAAGCGCCGCGCGAGAGAGACCGGCGAGGACGCCGCCGCGATCCCGTTCCTCAAGCGCTTCACCGTCTTCAACGCCGCGCAATGCGACGGTCTGCCGGAGGACATCACTGCCGTCGCTCCACCCACACCACCCGGTCTCATCGAGCCGCGCGTCGAGGCTCTGATCGAAGCGACGGGCATCGACTTCCGCATCGGCGGCGATCGTGCCTACTACGTGCCGGCACACGACTATGTGCAGGTGCCGCCGCCGCAGGCCTATTTCGAGCCGATCAACTGGCACCGCACGGCCCTGCACGAACTGGGGCACGCCACCGGCCATGCCTCCCGGCTTGGCCGCGACCTGGCCGGCGGTTTCGGCACCAGGAAATACGCCTTCGAGGAGCTGGTGGCCTTATCTGGACAGTCTGCGCCGCCCGCAACATTGCAGTAAGGTCGGCGATGGACGCCCACGGTAGGCAGTAATCAGGCTGGCCGTAGCGCTGACCCAAGAGCTGGCGGAGGCCAGCCTGATTGCTGCCGGGCCATCAGGCGCACCGGTGTGAAGGTCAGCTTCCGGGTGGGGGGTCCGGGGGGAGGGTTTCGCGCCGGTGTCGATCATTACTGTTTGCGAGCGCCGCGAGGCCAAGGGCCTCGATGCGCATGTGCCGCTGATCCTGCGGGACGATGCGCTCTATGATCCCGATCTGGATCGCTTCTTTCTCGACCTGCCGCTGTCGGGTGTTCGATCGCGGCACTCGCTTCGCGCCTATGCCTATGATGTCGTAGTCTGGCTTCGCTTTCTCGATGCCTGCGGCAAGACCGTGTGGGCCGCGACCCGCGACGATGTAGACGCCTATCACCGTGAGCGACGCCGCGATGAGGCCGATCACCGGATCACAGCGGCAAGCTGGAACCGCGCCGTCGCCAGCCTCGATCGCCTCTACCGCTGGGGCGAGCAGCAAGGGTGGATCGCCGATGCGCCGTTCAGCCGCCGCGCCGTGTGGCAACCGGCGCAGGGCGGCGGTCGCGGCATGATCGCGGCGCGCAACGACGCCTATGAACGTGTTGCCAGGCGATCGGATGTTCGGTTCGTCACGATGGACGACTATCGCATTTTTCGCGAGGTCGGCCTGCGCGGGCTCACCCCTGACGGCACTGAGCGCCCCGGCGCTCGCGATCGCAACGGGCTGCGCAACGCGCTGTTCGCCGATCTTCTCGTCACCACCGGCCTGCGCCTCGAAGAGGCGTCGGGCCTGCTCGCTGCCGAGCTCGCGGCGATCGACCGCGAGGACGGCGAGGCCCGACAGCTTTGGCTGCCTCTTCCGCCGCCGCTCACCAAGGGCGACCGAGGACGGAGCGTTCTGATCCCGCGTCGGCTGCTTCGTCAGATCGCCGCCTATGTCGCCGTCGAGCGCGCGGCGGGCGTGGCCAAGTTCGCCGTGCGCGACGGCGCGACCAAGCTCGAACGACCTATCCCTGTTACCCGTGCTGGTCTCGACCGCATGCGCGATGTCTGCACCCCGGAGGAACGATGCCGCCTGATCCTGTGCGACGAGGATGGACCGCCCCACGAGCCGGCGGCGCTATGGCTGACCGAGGTCGGGCAGCCGGTTCGCCCCAACTCGTGGGAGGTGATCTTCACCCGTGCCTGCAACCGGTGCGCAGAGAACGGTTTGCCGCTGTCGATCAGCCCACACCAGCTTCGCCACACATTCGCAGTTCATATGCTCGCCTTGTTGATCCAGCAGCGACTGCGCGAAGCGGCATTGCCGGCGGGGCCGGCGGAGAGCTATCGGCTGATCCTCGGCGACCCGCTGCAACAGGTGCAACGCCTGCTCGGCCACGCGAGCCTCACCACCACCTATATCTACCTCGATCATATCGCGACGCGCGCCGATACGGTGGACGCGGCCGTCGAGGAGCTGCTCGCGCTGCTGCCGGGACCGCAGGGCGCATGAGCGGGCATCCCCGCAAGGGCCGGCCTGTCGCTTTCGCGCCGATCACGCCGGAGTCCGTGCAGCCCGATCCTGTGCTCGGCCTCAAGTTCACGATCGAGGCACGGCATGGCGGAACGGTCCTGATCGATATGACTGGGCTCGTTCCTCGCCCACTCGCCATCGCCTTCGCGGGCGCGCTACGTCGGTCAGCGGCGCTCGGCGGCCCCATCGGTGCGGCCAGCGTCATCAAGCAGTATGTAAATGCCTACCGCCTGTTCTTCGCCTGGCTTGGCGATGACGCGCTGAACGTGGCTGGCGTCAGCGACCTGCGCGCAGTCCATATCGATGGGTTCGCCTCCGCGCTCGAACAGCGCGGGATGGGCGCGATCCACCGGCACATAACGGTCGGCAAGATCATCAACACATTGCGCGCGATCGAGGCAGACCGGCCCGATCGGATCGCGTCCGACCTGCATGAGCGGCTGCGCTACACGCTGGCCACATCGGCGGGCCGCTCGACCCCGCGCGATGCTTATAGCCCCTTCGTCGCCCGCGCGTTGCGCGACGCCGCGAGGACCGATGTCGAAGCGATGTTCCGCCGTCTCGGCGCCGACGACCGGACCGATGAGGGCGACCCGGTCATCGCCAGCGCGCGCGCCGATGTCGAAGCGATCATCGCGCGGCAGGGCTTTATCGTCGCAGACCAGCCCGCGCTGAAGAGCCTCTATTTCATGCGCATGCGGCGCGCATTGCCGATCAGCACGCTCATCGACGACCTGCATGGCCGCCATCACCTGCTTGCGCGCGATCTGCCGGCGCTGCTCGTGTTGCTCACGCTCGATACCGGCCTCGAGCCCGAGTGCCTGAAGACGCTGACCGTGGATTGTCTCACCAACCCCCATGCCGGCACGGTGGAGCTGCGCTATCTCAAGCGCCGCGCTCGCGGCGCCGAGCATAAGAGCATGCGCGTCCGCGACGGCGGTGGTGGCACGCCTGGCGGTCTTATTCGTCGCCTGATCGAGGTCACGGCGACTGCCCGCACGCATCTAAACGACGATCGTATTTGGGTTTATCACAACGCTGGCGGCCTGCGGGCAGGTATCCGCCACCCGACGGAACGGATCGATGCCTGGGTGGCGCAGAACGATATTGTCGATGACGACGGCAAGCCGCTCCACCTGCTGCTCTCCCGGCTCCGCAAGACCCACAAGGCGCTATGGTACACCAAGACCGAGGGGCATATGGCCCGCTTCGCGGTCGGCCACTCGCGCGAGGTAGCGGCGCGCCACTATGCTGATCTGCCGTCGCTCCGGCCCCTGCACGAGACGGCCGTCGCCGACGCCTTCCGCGCAGCGGTCGCCGCCGCGATGCCGACCGTGCTTCCGCCCACCGCCGAGCAGGCGTTGCGCAAAGCGCCCGATCAGGCCGAGCCGCTGATGCCGCTGGCTACCGTGGGTCCGTTGCTCGACGGCGAACAGGATGTCTGGCTCGCCGCCTGCGCGGGCTTCCATAACAGTCCCTTCGCCGAGGCCGGTTCGCCCTGTGCGCAGCCCTTCTGGGGCTGCCTTGATTGCCCTAACGCCGTCATCACCGCGCGCAAGCTCCCCGCGATCCTGGCTTTCCTCGTCTTCGTCGAAGAGCAGCGGCTGAGCCTGCCCGCGACCGACTGGGCGGCCAAGTTCGGCCGCGTCCATGCCCGCATCACCGCCCAGGTCGTGCCGGCCTTCTCCGATGCCGTCATCGCCGATGCGCGCCGGCAGATGGAGAGCGAGCGGCTTTATCTGCCGCCGGAGGCACGCGCATGACCATACCCGCCCATGCCCAAGAGCCTGCCTTCGACGATCGCCCCGTGCTGGCGAGCGCGCCGCTCAAGGAGGGCCACGCCCGCGAGGAGCTGTCTCGCGTCGGCGACCCGAGCTGGGATCTCGGTCTCGCCGTATTCCGCGAGAACGCCCGGCGCTGCCACGTCACCGTGCATTTCGACGTGCTCGAACATGCCGATGTGCAGGCGGCGATGCGCGCCTATCTCTACGCCCGTCTCAACGTCGATCTTCCCGGCTACCGCCCGAAGCTGCCGCCGGCGAGCATTCGCCAGGCATTCAACCGTGCCCGCCGGTTCTTCGCTTTCGCCCGTGAGCGGCTCGGACGGCTCGACGTTTCCCGTATCGATCAGGCGTTGGTCGATGCCTATGCCCGGCACCTTCGTGCCGATCCGGCCCGGCGACCCGTCATCGTCGGCCACCTCCTCGAAGTGATCTCCGATCTCTATCACTATCGTGACCACCTCGCTGGCGGAGGCCTTGCATTCGAGCCCTGGGCCGGACAGGCGCCCGCCCGCGTCGCGGGCTACCGGCATGTCCGGGAGAACCGCACGCCGCGGTTCCCGGAAGAGGTCATCGCCGCGCTGCTCGCATGGTCGTTGCGCTACGTCACCGTCTTCGCTGACGACATTCTCGCAGCCCGTCGCGAGCTTGATCGGCTCGAAGCGCGCCGGGATCGTCTCGTCGCCGCCGACTCCGGCCTCCCGGACGCTGATCGCCGGCAACGTCGCCGCACCCGCCTGAAGGCCTATTTCGGTCGCCGACGCCGCGAGGGGCGCGGCGCACCGATCTGGGGCACCGCTCATAACGGCAAGCTGCGCGTCGACCCCAACACCGGCGCCGTGACCCCACCGATCAACGCCCATCTCCTGCATCTCCATGCCGGGATCGACGTGCAGGCCGAGCCAGGCGCGCATCTCCTGCTGACCGGCGGTGAAGCGAGGTTGATCGACGCAGTGGCGGCCGAACTGGGGGTAGAGGTCGGCGGCATGGACACGCCGATCTCGATCGATCCCGAGAGCGGTCGGCCATGGCGCGAGCACTTCGACGCGAAGACTCTCGCACACGAGGAACGGATGCTCCAGGCCGCCGCCTATATCGTGTGCGCCTACCTGACCGGCATGCGCGACTGCGAGGTGCAGGCGATGCGGCGCGGGTGTCTCTCTATCGCGCGCAGTGAGGACGGCCTGATCGAGCGGCATCGCATCCGATCGACCATCTACAAGCGCCGGGCGGCCGTGGGCGAGGCGGCGAGCTGGGTGACGATAGAGCCGGTCGCCGATGCGATCACGGTGCTCGAACGCCTGTCGGCAGGACCGGCGCGCGCCAGCGGCAGCGATACGCTCTGGCCGGTGCTGCGCGCGAGCGCCGTCTCCAAGACGCATCTGTCGAGCGAGGTGGTCCGTCAGCTCAACACCTTCCGCGATCACCTCAACACCGCCTTCGGCAGCCCCGATATGCCGGTCATCCCGCCCGGTCCCGATGGCAAGCCGTGGCGCATCACGACGCGGCAGTTCCGGCGCACGATCGCGTGGCACATCGCCAACCGTCCGTTCGGCACCATCGCCGGCATGATCCAGTACAAGCACGCCTCGGTCGCCGCGTTCGAAGGCTATGCCGGGACCAGCGCATCGGGGTTTCGCGCTGAGGTCGAGGCGCAGTGCCGGCTCGGTCAGACTGATGACCTGCTGGACTATTTCGACCGGCGTCAGGGCGGCGCATCGCTTGGCGGGCCGGCGGGACCGCGTATCGGGCGGACGCTCGACGATGCCGCCGTTCAGCTCGGGCCATTGCCCGCCATGATCGCCGATCGCGCCCGCCTGCGCGTCATGCTCGCCAGCGTCGCGCGCACCTTCCATGTCGGCCCGCTCGCGGATTGCTTCTTCGATCCCGCGACCGCGCTCTGCCTCAAGCGCGTGACGACCCCCGATCCCGCGCAGCCACTCACCGCCCTGTGCGAGCCGACCCGCTGTCCCAACGCCTGCATCACCGCCCGCCACAGGCCGGCCTGGGAACGCGCGGCGGCCGATGCCAGGGCGCATCTACGCGAACGGCGCATCTCCGATCTCCAGCGTCAAGCTCTCCAGCGCGAGCTCGATCGCCTGACCGCGGTGATTGCCGGGATCGATCCTCCCGCGCCGTAGACCACCCCGGCTGTTGGCGGAGTCCTGCGCCGGTCGGCGCGCCCGCGCAACGGCTTCGCCGTCCTTCGCTTCGCTGCGGCCCTGACGGGTGCGCGAGCCCCCCTGTGCCCGGCGCGAACGGGCCTCCGCCGCCGGGGATGGTCCCCGCCGCGAGAACGGAGAACAGATCATGTCAGCCTCACCACGTGTCGACGTCTACGCGCGCATCACGCAAGCGATCGTCAACGCCATCGAAGCCGGCACCGGCACCTGGCGCATGCCGTGGCATCATTCCGGCGCCGACGTCACCCGCCCGACCAACGTCGCCAGCGGCAAGCCCTATCGCGGCATAAATACGGTCTCGCTCTGGGCGGCCGCCTATGGCAGCGGCTATGCGAGCGGGGTCTGGGGCACCTATCGCCAGTGGCAGGCGCTCGGCGCGCAGGTCCGCAAGGGCGAGCACGCCAGCCTCGGCGTCCTCTGGAAGGAGTTTCGCGCGAAGGGTGACGAAGCCAGCGACGATGATGGCGACCACCGACGGCTTTTCGCCAAGGCGTTCAGCCTGTTCAACGCCGATCAGATCGATGGCTATGCGCCCGAACCGGGGCCGGTCCTGCCCGAGAGCGAACGCCTCGCCGCCGCCGAAGCCTTCATCGCCGCGCTCGGCATCGATACCGTCTACGGCTCGGCCAGCGCCTATTATCACATCGCCGAAGACCGCATCCACATGCCGGATTTCAGCGCCTTCCACGACGCCCACGGCTTCTACGCCACCCATATTCACGAGGCAGCTCATGCCAGTGGCGCAGCCCATCGGCTCGACCGGGGTTTCAGCACCAAGTGGACCAAGCACGCGCTCGCCATGGAGGAAGCGACCGCCGAGCTGACCGCATCGTTCCTGCTCGCCGATCTCGGAATCGCGCACGAACCGCGACCCGATCACGCGGCCTACATCGCCTCCTGGCTGCAACTGCTCAAGGACGAGCCCCGGGCGATCTTCACCGCGGCGAGCAAGGCGCAGGCGGCGGCCGACTGGATGCACACCCGGCAGCCATGATCCAGCAGCGACCAACGCTGAGCGGCCGATCCCTCGCGGGCTCGGCCGCTTCGTCGCGCATGGCGATGCGCGGGCTTCGCCCGCTCACCAGCGGACGCCGCTGGCGCGGCGGCGCTGATTTTTCGGGCTCCCTCGATGCGGGTCTGGTCGGCGCTCCCTGCTAGGCCCGCCACGGCGCGCCGCAAGCCCGGCTTCGCCGAGCTGCTCCATTTCATTTCGCCCCTCCGGGTGCGGCCCGCCGCTTGCGCGGGCCTCTCCGGTCGTTCTCGCCGCCCACCCCCGCCTCGGGGGAGCCATGGGGTTTTTGGGCAGTGCTCGAGGCACCGATGGTTTTCACCTTCCAACCGTCATTTTTCGCTGGACTGTCAGGATATAGCTGCATATTGATGTCTGGGAGCTGATCAAGCTTGCCAACCGCCATCCGCGGGTGAACATCCTGCAGCCGGGGCCCGGCGTGGGAGGGCATTGCATTGCAGTAGACCCTTGGTTCATCGTATCTAGAACGCCAGAGGAAGCCCGCCTGATCCGAACTGCGCGCGAAGTGAATGACTCAAAGCCACGCTGGGTGCTGGATAAGGTTAAGGATGCAGTCGTGCAGCACCTTGCAGCCAACCCCGAGCAGACCGAAGCAGATGTGACTATCGCCTGCTATGGCCTGGCCTTCAAACCTGACATCGATGATCTGCGGTATCTGGGGGCTCGAAACGCAACATTGATCTTCCGCGATGGAAAGTCATATGAACGTGGCAAATTTTTGCTCCGTGGGAGAGATTGTCGGATAACGCAAAGCGCGGATGCTGCGTTCATGCTTCCGGCGCTGGGTGACGAAAGCTGTGCCGTGCATCTCGGAAAATATAAACCCGTCAGTAAGAAGCGTCTGCTCGTGTGCGCAAGCGTCCTCGAGAAGCATGATGGCGCTGTTAGTAGGCTAGTCGAAATATGTAGAGAGGCGGCCGATCAAGGATATGAAATACTCGGATGGCACTCAGAAATACGACCAAGTTATGATCTGAGAGTCAGGGAAATGGCGGATTGGGATTCGATCCAGGGTTTCCGATGGCTACCACCAGAGCCCATCAACACAAACGAAGTGGCGGCATTGATCAGGTCGTGCTCGATCGTGATAGCCACACGAATGCATCCAGCAATTATTGCTGTCTCGCATGGTGTTGCTGCCTACGGCATCGCAACGAACGGGAAAATGGAAACCGTGTTTGAGGAACTGAAAATGCCTTATTCCCATGCGAGTAAGCTCTCGGGTTTAACATTCTCCGAAATTGCCCGACGGGATTTCTCACCGTCATTCGTGATGGCGGCACGATTTGGCCAAGAGGCCGAACGAGGAGGCAGGCAGGTGCTCGAGGTAATTCAGAGGGGATGGATCTCCGCTACGGACATTGAAGAGCACCGCTCTGCGTGAAGGTTTAACTCCGCGACTAGCCTATATGCAATGCGAGTAGCCCGTGTGACTGACAGTCCTTCAGTTCCGATCTCCGTCCATGACAGGAGAATGTCTGTAAACAATTTGTCTGCCGTGGCGATATCTCGGCGCGGTGATCTGCCGTCCGGCAGAAGGTGGAGCCATGCGCGCCCCGTGGGTGTTGTGGGTTCAGCGTTTATCGTGGGCTACCTGTTCTCGTTGTGGTTGTTGAAAGCATACTATCTAGGTGATCCGGAGCACTATGCACGCTTCTATTACTCTATGTATGGAGTGAGTCCGGAGCACTGGGGAGCTCTACAAAAAAGCTACCTTGGGTCTGCTGAACCATTCTATCGATATATCGTCGGAGTTCCGGCATATTTCGGGATCGATCGAGTTCAATACCTTTCAGTCTGGAACGGGATATTGACGTCCGTCATCGGTTATATTCTCCTTAATTATCGAAGTTCCATCGCATTTTCATTATTAATATTTACTAATTATTATTTAATTGTCCTATTGGGTACGGCGGAGAGGTTAAAGTTTTCATATATATTTCTCGCCTTCGCGGTATGCTTGGGAAGTCCGTGGAAGAAATATCTCACTTCGATCGTTTCAGTATTTTTCCATACGCAAGCATTGATCCAATTCATTTCGTCGTTCACTTATTACGGCGCGAAAAATTACAGGGAACTTCTCTCCTCCCCGATGAGGAGCCTTTTCATTACGTTAGGGGTAGCGGCTTCCCTGATGCTTGCAGGATATCTCTTCCTCGGCTCAGTCGGGGACGTTGTTGCCGCAAAATCAGCCGGATATTCGGAGCAGTCTGGAGGTGTGTCTGAGATCGTGCAGTGGTTTCTCCTACTGAGCGTCGGCGTTTATGTGTTTCGCGACAAGGTAGCGATCATCGGAGGAATGTTACCTATGGGATTGTTTACCTTCATGTACGGAAATCGAGTTAACGTCGCGACATTCGCGCTTTTTGCGATCATGGCATTGGCTCACCGTAAAACGAACAATCCATTGGTTTTACTTGTGATGGCATATATGTCGTTCAAAAGCATACAGTTTATCCAAGACATCATGAAATATGGCACGGGGTACCCGTGAATAATTCGAATTTCCGTAATTGTCTGGTAGGTGTTTGGTAAATGATGCGATCTCCTTCCGTCCTAACATTCGCTGGCTTTTACCTCCCGGGCTACAAAGCCGGGGGACCCATTCAGAGTGTCGCCAACATGGTGGCGCATTTGGGGGCTCAGTTCGATTTCCGGATCATTACCCGAGATCGCGATTCGGGTGACGTTTCACCGTATCCTGGCATCATTCCGGGGCAATGGCAGAACGTAGGCATGGCGCAGGTCTGCTATTTGGCACAGGCGGAGCAGACGTTGCGCACGCTCACTGCTCTTCTGCGTGAAACACCATACGATCTTATATATCTCAACAGCTTCTTTCATTGGCGATTGTCGGTCCTGCCGTTACTTGCGCGAAAATTGGGATGGATGCCACGCAGACCGGTCATTCTGGCTCCCCGAGGAGAGTTTTCGCGGGGCGCACTTGGGCTCAAGTCGGGTAGGAAGCGAGCATTTCTGGTGGCATCGCGGATTCTCGGATTGCATCGTGGCATAATTTGGCATGCTTCATCGGAACATGAGGCGCGTGATATACGCACGATCTTTGGCGCCGATCTACAGATACATGTAGCGTCCGACCTTCCACGTGCTGTGCAGTCGGGGTTGTTGCATGAGCCTCGCGCATCTGGGGGAGCGGTCCGCGTGGTCTTCCTTTCCCGGATAGCGCGGATGAAGAACCTAAATTTCGTACTTGAGGTTCTCAAACGTGTCACAGTGCCTGTAAATCTGTCGATTGTTGGCTTCATCGACGACGCGGCTTACTGGAATGAGTGTCAAAGCCTAATTGAAAAACTTCCTCCTCAAATAAAGGTAAGCTACCATGGAATGGTGCCCGCCGAGCAGGTTCCCGCGGTCATAGCCAAGAGCGACGTGTTCTTCCTGCCCACGTTAGGTGAGAATTTCGGGCACGTCATCATAGAAGCTTTAGGCGCTGGCACGCCGGCCCTGATCAGTGATCGAACGCCCTGGCGAGATCTCGATGATGCTGGGTGTGGGTGGATACTTCCGTTAGGGGATGCGCAGCTTTTCGCTGAGCGTATCGACTCGTTATTTAACGAAACACCAGAGATTAGTGAGGGGCGACGACGAGCGGCTATCAACTACGCGCGGCGCTTTGCGGATGATAGTGGTGTGGTGGATGCCAACCGTAGGCTATTCCTTCGTGCTATCCAACGAGGTTAGAGTTGATCCTGATAACGCGGCCTAAGCATCTATCGTGATGGTTGGCGATGCATCGACGACTAAGGAAGTTCAAAATGATATTTCTTGGTGACGTGGCTCATCCGTTCGCAACTGCGCCGGATTGGTCCTCGCTTAATGAGGTGCTCAATGGTGAGCCGGTTGTGCTTAATCTCGAGGGTGCTTTAACCTCTGATATCGGTTTGCGATCGGAACCCAAGCTATTCAATCACGTATCGGTCTTGGATGCGATGCGTAAGATAGGCACTCGGATTGTATGTCTAGCGAATAACCATATCACGGATATAGATCAAGGTGCGGCAATTACTGCGAACAGGCTACAGGAGGAGGACATGCTGCCAGTGGGTGCCGGCGCTAATTTACGAAACGCTGCTGCTCCACGAGAATTCGTAAGAAATGGCCGCACGTACATCTTTGTCGCGTTTGGTTGGCCGACAATTCAATGCGTGCCGGCGGGCGATACTAATGAAGGCGTGAATCCGTTAGATCCTGCGCATGTGATTGAAACCATCTCGTATCTGCGCCGGAGCGGACCTGATCATGTTATTATAGCTATGTTCCACTGGAACATAGAATTAGAACGCTATCCTCAACCGGCTCACAGGCAGCTGGCCTTTTCTGTAATTGAGAGTGGCGCGAATGCAGTTATCGGTCATCATCCACACTGCGTAGGCGGATTTGAGATGTACCGAGATTGCCCGATTGCCTATAGTTTGGGTGATTGGTGGATACCTCATCGGGTTTTCTTCGACGGAAAATTGTCGTTCCCGGACTACACGCTACCACAGATAGCCTTTGACTGGGATATAGGCCGAGCCCCATTGTTGCACTGGTTTGAATATGAGCGGGAAACTCACGCTATTTCCTATCGCCGCAGTGAATCGTTAGTGTCTGACTCCGGACCAACTGAGCATACACCTTTCGCGGGGCTGTCACAGAAGGAGTATAGAAAGTGGTTCCGACGCCATCGTGTCAAGCGCAAGGGACTGCCGATTTATTCTGATTTTCGCGCGACCATGCGTAATGATCTCCGAGACCGCTTTATAGGCGGGCGGCATATAATGATATCATTGATCAGAAGCTTCTCAGGAAAAGCGATCTAGCTTTGATATAATAGTCACAGAGATGAAATCGATCTGAATCCTATTTTTATGGTACTAAATTCCAGATCGATTTTTGCGCCATCAATGCGGTTGTAAGGGCTTAGGCACTCAAAATGTCATTTCTCCTTTTTGCCAAGAACAAGCTGAGTCGGTTGCCTTACCCTGTGGGGTGGACGGTGGCTCAACTGCCTTTCTCTTATCGGCCTGGGATAGCGGGTGTCTATAATCGCAGGCGGCGGGATATTGCAGCAATGTCTCAGTTGCCAGGACCGCAGCGGCAGAAGTTTGTTTTCGCGAAGGTGACGTCCATTGCATGTTGGGCGTATAATAATGTGCCATTTTATACAGATCTGTACATGGCCCATGGCGTTGATCCTACGAAATTCCGCGATTTCCAAGACATCTTGACACTGCCGGTGGTCACGAAACAGGCTCTTCAAGAGGTTCCCATTGAATACCGCTCCGCTAAGCTTCCGAGGAAATCCCTCGAGAATACGGGTGGAAGCAGTGGCCAGCCGCTTAACTTTTATATCGAACCAGACAGCATTGCGCATGAATGGGCGCACATGCATTCGATTTGGCAACAGGTAGGCTATAGATCAAATCACCTGAAGGTTGTTTTTGCGGGACGTTCGTCGATTAGAGATGTCTTGGACTATGATTCTGTGCGGCATCACTACGCGGCTGACATCTATGCAGGATGGGGCGCTGTGGCCGATAAGATTATGGCGCTTCCGTCTGTAGTGCGTCCGAAGTTTTTGCACGGCTATCCGAGCGCGATATTCGACTTTGTTCAATGGCTGGATATTCACGGCCATCCCCTGTTGAAGGTGTTGCGTAGCCAAATCCGGGGATTGATCCTCGGATCAGAATACCCAACCCCTGAGGCGCGCGCGCGAACAGAAAAGCTGTTGGGATGTTCTTCGGTATCTTGGTATGGTCACACTGAACGCGCGATATTGGCTCGTGAAATTGGTGACAAGTCTGTCTATCATCCATTCCCTAGCTACGGGTTTGTCGAATCGATCGGCGGCGACGACGGAAATCGTCTTTTGGGCACGTCCTATTATAATCGAGCTTCGCCGTTTATCAGATACGATACTGGTGATTTGGTGGAGGCCGAATCTGCAGATGGCATTGTTGAGTCATTTAGGGTCGTTAAGGGCCGATCTGGTGATTTCATAATAGACAAGGCTGGGAATAAGGTTTTCCTTACGGGTCTGATATTTGGCAGACATCATAAGATCTTCGATTACTCGAGATTTCTTCAGGTTCGGCAGGATGCACCTGGCTCGGCGAGCATATTGATCGTCCCGAAGGGGCAGGGGAGAGAAGATTGGCGATCGCTATTCGACGGGTCAAATCTGAAAATTGACCTAAAATTTTGTGAGCTGCCTGAGCCGGTGAGAACGACGTCAGGTAAAGTTCCTCTGTTAATCAAGGAATATAGATAATCGTCATGAGGCAAATTCTTCAGGACCTTTCCGCAGGCAATACCGAACTTATCACATGTCCTGTACCGTCAGTGCGACGTGGGCAGGTGCTAATCGATACTGCAGTTTCTCTTATTTCTGCCGGAACCGAACGAATGCTCGTCGATTTCGGTCGCGCGGGCC
>Ga0182735_1001730_pt1 | contig 14239 bp, 16 predicted proteins | sample eDN5th30CKraftMG_FD_128524 | JGI IMG/M metagenome (GOLD analysis project Ga0182735, IMG submission 128524) | Enriched Miracle-Growth compost microbial communities from Emeryville, California, USA - eDNA 5th pass 30_C Kraft MG (version 2) (version 2) ... | reverse complement strand
TTATCCTCTACTTTAGGGGCAGTAACGTATTGAATTTGCTCTTTTGCCATTATTTTGCTACCTCCTCAGTTTTGGTTTCTGGTTTCTTGTTGAAAGCACCACTGCGTTTTTTCTCATTGTAAGCAATGGCGTGCTTATCTAAGGAAATGGTTAGGAACCGCATAACGCGTTCATCACGTTTATACTCAAGTTCCAGCTTGCTGATTAATTCACCCGGAGCCTTGAATTCTGTTAGGTGATAGAACCCTGTTGTTTTCTTTTCAATAGGGTACGCTAATTTTTTCAAACCCCAATTATCCTCTTGGATAATCTCGGCTCCGTTCTCAGTAAGAATACTCTTGAATTTGGCAATAGCCTCTTTCGCAACTTCTTCTGACAACAACGGGGTAAGAATGATTACGGTTTCGTATTGTTGCATTTGTTAAAAAAATTTGTTAAATTATTATCCGCACAAAGCGGAGCGCAAAGATAGAAATATGTTTTTATAATTGCAAACACCTCTAGTTGTTTACATAATAACCGTGTATTAAGATAATTTATAGAACCTTTTTCTTAATCAACTTTTCTTGATAAAAGTTGAGCAAAATCAAGGCTTCACGATCTTCGCTAAAAAATTGGTACCACCCGCAATGAAGTGGAGCCGTTCGTTTCACTTCACTTCTTCACTTCATTTTCTTGCCTATCCCACCACCAATTTTTCTTAACGCTTATCTCATGAGGCCATTCAGCCACCACACAAACCATTCCGAAGCGCGAAAATGGCCTCGGTCTGTGGAGACAGCCATCGGCAGGTGGCATGCCTTAGGATAATGTTCAGCGAAGCTTGCAGACAGCTAGCAAAAGAGGAAACGAAGGGTTGGCTAGTGTGGTAGGGTGGCTCCTTTTGCGGCCGGGTATGCTGGCAACGAATGGCAACGGAACAGACCAGCCAAGCATTTTGCTTACTTTGTTGCGGACAAAGTAAGAACACCCCCGTGCGGTTCTGCACGGAAAGCCTAAAGGGTAAGGCAAAAAGATATTTCTTATCTAAGAAAAAGGTTCCTTATAATACCATCAAGTAAACTACATATTGAATGCAGTTACGCTAATTAACCACGTGTCCCATTGGCTATTTTCTCCCAAAATTTGTACCTTCGTGCCGATGGATAATTTCATTGTTTCTGCACGTAAATATCGCCCCGCTACTTTTGATACGGTAGTCGGGCAGCAGCATATTACCGGAACCCTAAAAAATGCAATTAAAAACAGCCAGTTAGCACAGGCATTCTTATTCTGTGGGCCAAGGGGAGTAGGAAAAACAACCTGTGCACGTATTTTGGCCAAAACAATTAATTGCCAGCATTTAACACCAGAAGTGGAAGCTTGTGGGACGTGTGATTCATGTAAATCCTTCCAGAACGGAAACTCATTTAGTATTCATGAGTTGGATGCCGCTTCTAATAATTCGGTAGATGATATTCGTAGCCTGATTGAACAGGTACGTATTCCACCTCAAACAGGAAAATATAAAATCTATATCATCGATGAAGTGCATATGTTATCTACCCAAGCCTTCAATGCTTTTTTGAAGACCCTAGAAGAACCTCCTTCGTATGCCATCTTTATTCTGGCTACTACAGAAAAGCATAAAATTCTACCTACGATCTTGTCCCGTTGCCAGATCTTTGATTTTAACCGGATTAAAGTAGAACATATTGCAGGCCATTTGGCGCATATTGCCCAACAAGAGAGTGTGGTCTACGATGCGGATGGTTTGCACCTCATTGCACAAAAAGCAGATGGTGGGTTGCGTGATGCGCTATCCATGTTCGATCAGATTGTTAGTTTCTCGAACAAAAACGTCAGTTATCAAGCAGTGATTGATAACTTAAACATTCTGGATTATGATTATTATTTCAAACTAACTGATGCCATTCTCGCCGAAGATTCGGTTAGTGCGCTGCTGGTGTTTAATGAAGTGCTTTCGAACGGTTTTGATGGGAGTCATTTTATTGCTGGATTGGCCTCACATTTTAGGAACTTATTGGTTGGTAAAGATGCGAACACCCTAAAGCTGCTGGAAGTAAGTGAAAATATACGGCAACGATATTTAGAACAAGCACAGCAGGCAGAGGTGGGACTGCTACTGTCGGTCATGAATATTGCTAATCAATGTGAAATTAATTATCGTACAAGTAAAAACCAACGCTTACAGGTTGAACTGGCGCTATTGAAAATGTGCCATATAAAAGCGGCGGTCCAGATGAGTTCAGTGCCAATGGAGCCAACCAACCAACAAGAGTTGGTAAAAAAAAAACCTGATACAGTAATACCGCCCCAGCCGGTACAACCTGTTACCTCGCCTCCCGCTTCGCTTAGTGCTACACCGGCGTCGTCTGTACCGCCTGTAAAGGAATATGCAAAAGCGGTTGCTGAAGTAGATGCAGAACCTGCCAAGCTTAAAATTCCCAGTTTTAAAGGCATGAAGCTTTCTTCAGCTGTTCCAAGCTTAACAGATGTATTTAAAGAAAAAACGGATACAGATACTCAGGCTGAACCGGAATATATTACTGGATCAGAACAAAAACCTTTTACGTACGATGACTTTTTACCTTTGTGGCATGCCTTAGCTGACCAAGCTAAGACAGAAAGTAAAATCAGCTTATTTACGCTAATGACTGCCAATGCCCCCAAGTTGCGAGACGATTATAAGATAGAAATTATTGTTGAAAATGCGATACAGGAAAACCTTTTGGCCCTTTCTAAAATAGATATATTGAACGATTTACGCGTAAAATTAAAAAACTTTGCTATTGATTTATTACCCGTGCAGGTAGTATCCAACGTGGTGAGAAAACCGTATACCAATCAGGAAAAATATCAAGCCATGGTAAACAAAAATCCATTGGTTGATAAGTTGAGACAGACCTTTAATTTAGGGTTTGATTAACTAAATTAAGGTTCACGTTTTGGGTAACCTTCCTCATCTAAATCATCTCGTTCATCTTCTGGTGTTTCTGCTAACTTTTCATCCTTTTTACTTAGACGGGTAATTTGTCCTTTATCTATATGCATACCCAAATCTTCCACATCTGTTTCTAAAGAACGATTTTTATCATATTCATCACCTACATATTGGTTTGCTTCATCCCAGTCGGAATTATCATCTTCTCCTCTCGGAGCAGCAGTGTCATAAGGGTCGTCATGCTGATACTCCCGCTCCTCATTGGGATATCCCTTACTCTCTGGATCGATATCGTACTCGAAACTATCTTCGTCTCGATTGTATTTTAGATTTTCAATATTACCTCTGTCTGCCTGCTCATTCGGAATTTCTTCATTCTTCCTGATATTGGGTTTATCCTTATTCATAACGATATATCATTTTAATCAAAATACTTTATTTAAATAACATTTACTTCGAAAATAGGTTTGCCCTTGGGCGTTTTTGCCCAGCAAGGATAGGTTTGTTGGATAAACATGATGGGCAAACTCTCTGCGGTTGTACATGATTGTGATCAGTAAAATTGCAGAATAATGTTTGTTGAAAAGTTTGTTTTTCAGGCGACTTTTGAGTTATTTTACGCCTGATTAATAAATAGAATTAACTAGCATGGGCATGAATTTACTAAAAAAGATTTCTTTTGTTATTACATTAGGTGCATCCGTTGTTTTTGTTGGTTGTAAAAGCAAAAAGATGATTGTGAATGATGGGGCTGAAGTGGTTTCTTCTTCTCATACGGAAGAACATATCGACGGGGGAACAGTTTCTAAAACGAACGAAGGGGTGGTACTTACCTTTGAATCGGATGTTTTGTTTGCAACGAACTCATCCTATCTCTCTGAAAAGGCAAAAGGAACAATGAAAAATATGGTGACTTATATTAATAAGAATTATCCCAATGCCCGTATTCAAATTAATGGTCATACTGACTCGACAGGAGAGGCGGATTACAATCAATGGTTATCTGAGAAACGTGCAGCTTCTGTAAAAGCTTTTGCTGTGAGCTTGGGATTGAATGAAAGTAATATCACCACAAAAGGCTATGGGAAAACCAAACCAGTGGCCACTAATAGCACTAAAGAAGGTAGACAAAAAAATAGAAGAGTAGAAGTTATTATCTTGAAATAATATCGAAAAAATAGCAGCAAGTATCAAAGTAGCTAGTTGGTTGGTTAGTATACCAATTGTATGAATTCTTTTTGCCTGTAAATCAGGTTTGTGGCTGTAAACAACAATAAAACGTAATTATTTTTTGCATAAAACTTTGGTGATTTCAAAAAAGACGCTACATTTGCAATCCCAAAACGAACGAACAAGCATGATAGCTTGATGTTTGTAAAAGGTACCATAGCTCAGTTGGTAGAGCAAAGGACTGAAAATCCTTGTGTCACTGGTTCGAATCCAGTTGGTACCACAGAAAGCCCTCCATGATTGTGGGGGCTTTTTTTATTGCGTGTGATTGTCAAAATTTTGCGCAAATCCCCATCTAAATTGGCCTGTTCACACTTCTTGTTATTCGTTATATCGGTGTATGTTTGTATGATCAATAGATAGAAAATGTATACTTTTATAGAAATTAATACCTATTAATTATGAAACCATCATGATTTATTCAGACGACATAGGGGAATAAATAAAAGGCTTAGGCCTTCTTGAATACCCCTGAAAACAAAACAAGAATGAAAAATCTGATAGCTTCATCACCATTGAAATTAAATTTATAGAGATGAAACCTGCATAAATTGCCATATACAAAAGGAAAATGAATAATTTATGCAAGCTTCATTGCCATTAAAAAAACAAATTATTCGAATGAAAATTATCAAAAGAATTTTACTAGGCATCTTGGCTTTAGTGGCCCTTGTCTTGGTCCTTGCATTGTTTGCACCGAAGAAATTCGATGCCGATGCTGACATGGTTATTAACCGGCCCGCGCAGGAAGTTTTTGATTATATCAAGTATTTGAAAAATCAAGAAAATTACGCTGTTTGGTACAAAATGGATCCGAAGGCAACACGAAATTATTCAGGTACCGACGGTGCAGTTGGTGCGACTGTGGAGTGGGATGGCGAGAAGACTGGGCAAGGTAAGCAAGTGGTTACTCGTATTGTTGAAGGAAAACAGATCGAATCGGATCTCTTTTTCATGGGGAGCGATGAACCAGCTAAGGTTTTATTTACCGTCGAAGAAGAAGGTCCAAGCCGTACAGAATTGAATTGGGGTATCGTCGGAGAAACTCCTTATCCGTTCAATTTAATGAACTGGTTTGTGGATATGGACAAGGATTTTGAAGAAGGCCTTCGAAATCTAAAAAATATCTTGGAAGCGCGTCCGGCAGTAGGTAGTAAAGCGTATCTACTGGATTATTTTCGTCAAACTACTGAACGGCTCAAAAGTAGCTTGGCAGGTCTAAGTACAGCACAACTGCAGTTTAAGCCTTCGGAGGATCGCTGGTCCATCAGTCAATGCTTGGAACACATCGTGGCATCCGAGAAAATGTTATTCGACAGGGCAAAAGCTGAACTGGAAAAGCCAAGCCAACCGGAACGTAAATCGGATGTAACCACTACAGATGCACAACTCATTGCTGGATTGACCGATCGTAGTCAAAAATATAAAGCACCGGAGGCATTGCAGCCGAAAGGTGCGTACAGTCATGTTGATGTAGCTTTGAAAGATTTGGAGGCTACCCGTGCATCGGTGCTGGCTTTTATTCAGCAAGCAGATTTGGAGAACCTTAGAAGTCATATTAGTGAATCTCCAGGTGGACTATCCGATGGTTATCAAAACCTATTGTTTATCGCTGCTCATTGCGCACGACATACTTTGCAGATCGATGAGGTGAAGGCCGCCCCTGGATTTCCAAAAAGTTAAAATGAATCTTTCGCTTGCACAGCTCGTGGAATGTTTCTATGCTTTCTGCATGAGTATACATAAAATACTGTGTAAGCGAATTATTTTTGAATTATAAAAAAATAATCTACCTTTGGAGAAGGAAATGATGCCTTCCTATTAAACCGCCCTAAAAAGCTGATGGCGTCTACGAATTGGTTGATGACCCTATAGGTCTTTATTAAAATTTGTAGATGGACGTAGTCAGCAAGTATTTCAGCACTCTTTTTAAATTTAATATTCATTTTTTACTGTATTTAGTCTCGGATAATTTTTTCCGAATGGCCTTTACACCAGATCATCATGTATGGTTAGTGACCTCCTTTTGCCTTTTCCTAAACGTTTGCCGCAATAAAATAAAAAGAACGATTTCTTATACCCTCAATTTTATTTTCAATGAAGCTAACAAAAATTTTTGCACGTGAAGTGCTGGATTCACGTGGTAATCCTACTGTAGAAGCAGAGGTTACTATAGACGGGTTTATGGGTAGTGGAATTGCTCCCTCAGGAGCTAGTACGGGCGAGAAAGAGGCCGTAGAATTACGCGATAGTACTCAAAAGCGCTATCACGGCAAAGGAGTGCTCTCGGCCGTTGGACAAATAAACGACGAAGTTGCCAAAGTGGTTACCGACCGATATTTTTTGTACCAATCCGGCCATTATTTGGGAAGGGATTAATCAGGGAATTGGTAATAGTGTGCTGATTAAATTGAACCAGATTGGCACGGTAACGGAAACATTGGATGCGGTAAAATTGGCACAAGATAATGGCTATGCTTGTTTTATTTCGCATCGTAGTGGAGAGACGGAAGATACGACCATAGCCGACTTGGTGGTGGCAACAGGCGCTGGTCACATCAAGACGGGAAGTGGTTGCCGCTCGGAGCGTATCGCCAAATTTAATCGCTTGCTACGCATTGAACAACAACTGGGTAGCAAGGCATCCTTTGTGGGTAAATCGACGTTTAAGAACAGTAAGTAGCATAAGGGAATTTTAGAAGTATAAAAGAAAATTGAAGTTAACAGTTAAAGATAAGTAAATGGATAAAATCAGAATCGAACACGTATCGATATTCAGGCAGCTTTTAAAATGGTCGTTCATTGTGATACCCATTGCCATCGTCATTGGGAGCATGGTGGCATTTTTTTTATGGTCGCTGAACCTAGCGATTCATTTCCGGTTTAACCATCCTGTGTTATTGCTTTTTTTGCCGTTCGCCGGTGTTGTTATCCATGTACTTTATAAGTCGATCGGAAAGTCCTCTGAAAAAGGTAACAACCTCATCATGGACGAGATTCATCAACCCGGAGGCGGAATACCCAAACGGATGGCTCCCATTGTATTGTTCGCTACCGTTATTACCCATCTTTTCGGAGGTTCGGCAGGACGAGAAGGTACAGCTGTACAGATTGGTGGGAGCATTGCCCAGATGTTTGGTAAGTGGTTCCGCTTGAATGGCCGTGATACGGCTATTGTATTGACTTCTGGCGTTGCTGCCGGTTTTGGAGCAGTATTCGGTACGCCACTTACCGGTGCTGTTTTTGCGCTGGAAGTACTGACTATTGGCCGTGTTAGGTACGATGCCCTGTTGCCCTGTCTGATAGCCGGTGTTGTAGGTGATCTGACCGTATCGGCCTGGCAGGTGCATCATACCCATTACCATATCGATTATGTACAGGGTACGTCTGGATATTGGCTTTCGGAATATCTGAGCATCGATTTGCTATTGTTACTGAAGGTAATCATCGCTTCGATTGCTTTTGGACTTGCCAGTTACCTCTTCGCCGAGATGGCCCACCGGATCAAAGCATTTATGTTAAAGATGATATCCATTAAGTGGATGATTCCCGTTATTGGGGGGATAGTCATTATTCTGCTCAGCCAGATCAATGGTAGGCCTGATTATTTAAGCCTAGGGGTAGATGCGGAATATCCGGGAGCTGTGACTGTGCAATCGGCCTTTCATCAGGGAGGAGCTGAGGGCTGGAGTTGGCTATGGAAAACCATCTATACGACCATTACGTTAGGAACGGGATTTAAAGGAGGAGAGGTTACACCGCTCTTTTACATTGGTGCTACGCTGGGCAATACGCTGTCGAGCTTAATGAGCGCTCCTGTCAGTCTTTTCGCGGCTCTTGGCTTCATTGCGGTGTTTTCGGGGGCTACTAATACGCCATTGGCCTGTACGCTCATGGGTATTGAGTTGTTTGGTGGCGAATATACACTGTTTTTTGCTGTTGCCTGCTTTACTGCTTATTTCTTCAGTGGCCATTCTGGGATTTATACAGCACAACGGATTGAGGTACCCAAGATATTTGATGCCTATTTTTCGGAAGATGGCTCATTGGCCGATGCCAATAAAAGAAGGGAACATTACCTGAGCCGACGGTTGACGAAATACCGGATTGCACATAAAAAGAAAAGCTCATGATGCGTACTAAAAAGGTTGAATTTAAGTTGTCTGATAAACATGAAAAGTAAATTAAAAACCCATGCGTTGGGAAAGTTAAGGATATATATCGAACCAACCCATAAGGTCAGGCATGGTGAGCGCTCACTCTTTAGAAAACTTTTTCCAAAATCAGCTTATCTTCATATCGTGTCTGAAGCGAAAAAAGAAGGTATCATGAAGGCTTCGGTATACCAGACGCACTCGGGCTATAGCAATCAGGGGCCCGTACAATTATTTAGTGCCGAAGGGGATAATTCAAAATTGACGCTCTGTGTTGAATTAATTGATACAAGGGAAAAATTGGAAGCTTTTTTCTTGAGACATACCGAATTATTACGATCAAAAGTTGTAATTTACAAAGAAGTTGAATTTTGGGATGTGGCATAAAAGGGTTAAAGATTGATGATAAAGACATTGTTTTATATATGGATTGGAGGTGGGTTGGGTAGCATTTGCCGTTACCTGGCCCAGCTTTATGTAAGTCGTTATCTGACGGCCACTTTTCCTATCGGGACATTTCTCGTGAACATCTCCGGCTGTTTTTTAATTGGCTTATTATACGGTATTGCCGAAAAACAAGCTTGGATGAGTATAGAATGGCGTCTTTTTTTCATCACAGGCTTTTGCGGTGGATATACTACATTTTCCAGTTTCTCTTATGAGAGTATGAGCCTGATTCGCCAAGGTAATTACCTGTATTTTGCTCTTTACATTTTTTTAAGTGTCGCGCTCGGGCTATTGGCTACTTTTTGGGGTGCTACGCTTACCAAATAAAACACAATATCATGAACTATAAACGCATACTCATTGCTGTAGACGATAGTTCTTACTCGATGAAAGCTGCACGGGTTGGTTTTGAAATGGCCCATAAGCTGAAAGCCGCAGTTGGCGTGCTCTATGTGATCAGTAAAATGAAGGAGCAGGCCAATCCGGATTTAGGTACGACGGAGCATCAGCAGCATAACCTATTGCTAGCTGAAGCAGAAAATACCATCAAACAGTATATCGATCTTTATGACGGAATAGATAAGGTCTATCGCTTCACACCTCAGGGCTTACCAGAAGAGGAGATTATTCATATAGCAAAAGAATGGGAAGCGGATATGATCGTGATGGGGACGCATGGCCGTAGCGGACTTAGCAGGATACTGACCGGGTCTATAGCGGAATATGTCATTAAGCATGCAGAAATACCGGTGCTCATTACAACTCCGCGAATGAAATAAGAACAAATTTATTTTATTTCACTATTATTGTAACCAAATCCATTTTTATGAAATCTTTCCTTATAGTTGCCATTTTATTAATGAATGGTTTATTTGTTACCGCACAGCAAAAAGAAGACTGGGCTGGTTTCTTGCATTACGAAGAAGCCAATAAGACGGCTCCCAAAGGATCGGTGATTTTTATGGGGAACTCCATCACCGAAGGGTGGGTCAACACACATCCTAATTTCTTTTCAGACAATCATTATTTGGGGCGAGGTATCAGTGGACAAACTTCTATGCAAATGCTGGTGCGTTTTAGAAGAGATGTTGTTGATCTTCAGCCAAAAGCAGTTGTTATCTTAGCAGGAACGAATGATATTGCACAAAATACGGGCTATATTGCATTGGATAATATTTTGGGCGATATGATTTCCATGGTGGAATTAGCACAAACAAACCATATCAAAGTGATCTTATGTTCTGTCTTGCCTGCCTATGAATTTGGTTGGCGTAAAGAACTCAAACCTGCAGATGATATTATCCGATTGAATCAGCTAATCAAGGATTATGCTGCACAACATAAAATTCCTTATGTAGATTATCATAGCACCTTGAAAGATGCACGTAATGGTCTATCAGAGCAATATGCAAAAGATGGGGTACATCCAACCCCCGAAGGATATGATGTGATGGAAAAATTGGTTAAACCTGTTATTGATCGGGTCGTTAAGGTGAAGAAATAGCAATAATCAAAGAATGACATATAACAATATGTCATTCTTTGTCTTTCGTATTTCGGATAAGGGAAATACCTGATGAAATATAATACCAACGACGATGAGTGCCCGCACCTGCGTACTTTGTTGCACGACTAGGGTGCCGGTATAAATCAATCCACCGATGCCTAATACCGTAAGAATGGTGCCGAAAATACGTTTTACGTTCATATCATTCCTTTTAAAATGAATAGTTGGGAATTTTATTGCAATATCCATGCCTATTTAGGAATTTATTCGGCAGCGAGTAGATTACTGATCGATGTAAAAAGTCTGGCTAAAGGCTCCGTTCGCAGCCACATCCCAAGCTTCTACTCGTACCCACTTCCGATTATTGAGCTGGGCCTTAAATGTTAACTCTTTTGATCCGAAGGCTGTTGTTTGCGTGAGGTCGATTCGGTCACGGTATACCTGTTTTCCATCACCGGAAATGACTTCTACAAAATTCATCGGAAATGTCCAACGAAGATCCATCTTAATGGTTGCGTTACCTGACTTGTTTAGTTTCAATGTATCACCTGCATGCTTGTCATTGATCGTCAGTTTTGGTATCAACACTTCGCCTGTTGTGGCAAAAAAATGACCTTTTTGCATGACATCCAATACGGGTTGCCATCCATTTTTGAACGTGGGTATGGAATCGAGCATGAGGTAGTTGACGTTCAGGTGGGCATACATTTCATTCTCCGGAGTGATGGTGAAAAGATCCGCTTCGTTAATGATGGTCTTTTTTAGTCCCCAATTGTTCATGTCGTCCATTAAGTCAAGTACGCGCAGACCTAGTTTTGGCGAGGAGAGATCGGCTGGCATCGCTTTCCAGGCAGCTCCCATGAAATGATCAGACTTAAAGAACGCTTCATCTTTGTAGAGGTCGGGTGTATTAACAGAGCCTTTGGTACGTGGATGGGCTGTCCAAGCCAAGCCATTTTCTATTTCGAGCAATCGAAGCATATCGTGTTTATCGCCAATATGGTAGACGGTACCATACTTTGGATGATTTTCTGAAAATGGAATGCCTTTGGGGCGTGACATGATCCAATATACCGGCTTAGGGAACAGTTCCAACCAATGTCCTCCAAAAAACTCATTAGGCTCTTCACCGGGCAGTAATAGCAATTCGTGATCCGAAAGGCGTTCACATTGCTCGAAGAGTGCATGTAATTCTTTTAACCGTTGCTCGTCTGGCCCTTTGGGATGAGCGGTATAATGAAATTCTGCCAAATGGACAATATCAATACCGGTTCGTTTAAATACCTTAACAAAGTCGGGTATTTCCGGGATGGGTTTATTGGCCAGCACGACTTTCATGATAAATTCATTGTGAAAATGGCTAGACATAGTTTTATAACCCGGTAATGAAACATACGTGTCGTTGTGGGTAAATTGTTTTAAGGATGCAAACGTATTGTTTGGGTCTTCTCCCAATAAACAAAAGAAATTTAATCGTTGCTTGGTGCCCGGAGGCGCATTGAACCAAGGAACGAAACGCTTATCACCCTGAAGTTCCTGGCGAATACCCATACCATACCCATTTACCATATTTCGGTAATCTGCTCCATACCAAGTGAATTTTAGGTTGAAAGCTTCATCAAGTGGATAAAAATATTGATGAGGAGGTGGGAATATAGAGAGTACACCTTGTTTTCCTTTAGCCGCAATGGCTCGGTATTTTACGGCCACGTTTTTTGCTTCGTCGGTCGTCGTAACAGAGACAGTTTGTAGGCTATCTGCCGTATTTATCCATGACATCTGTTGCCAGTCGGCAGATCGGTTTACTAGTCCGGCATCATATACCATAGCTGTAGAATCTACTTGAGTGGTCATGACGGCAGCGATATTGAAAAGCGGACTACCATGATAGAATGTAAGTTCGAGATCGCCGCTGAAACGATCGGCTTGTAATGTGGCTATTTTGACTACCGTACGGCTTCCGATGGATTCGATAGCTACGGCCGATTTGTTTAACACAATGGGATAACTTTGAAAGGGTTTTTCAGGTACTTTGTCGAAAAAGATATTCCATCCATTTTGCGAAACTAAATCTCTTTTTCCAATGGTCAACAAAAAAACAGGATCCAAGTCAGTAGAAATAACCTTGGTAGATTGAGCCGTTTCCAATTGGATACGATGGAGTAGCGGACTGGCTTTATCCATGTTAATAGTAACCTCACCATAGTGGCGATTGCCTGCAGGCCATTTCACTGTTAGCATACCCTGATGGTATGTAAAATTTGCACCTGTTTTTTTATTAAATTTTTGGCTGTTCAGTACGGGTGTTTGCGCTAAAACGGTATGTAAATAGCAACAACACAGGAGTAGAATAGTAGATAAAATGCGCATAATCTTCATTTATAATGAGTTGTATGCAATATAAGTATATTTGCTGCAGTTAGAAAAATCTAAACGTTTCAAAGTTTCGATAATACGTATCAAACAAATGAATGCATCTTTAATCAGCAATAGGGACTGCCTGATAACCTATTTTGGTCAAAGCTTGTACAACTTGCTCAGGAGCTATCTCTTTACCTATGATGGTTAACGTTTTATCAGAAGCTTGCAGATCGACTTCCCAGTGTTGAATTTGTTGCATTTGATTGAGTACGGGCGTGACTTTGTCTATACAGCCCGTGCATTTGATGTTTGTTTTGAATGTTAGCTTGTTCATTTTAATAGGGTGTTAATAACCGTGATGTTGTTTTCAAAAAGAGATTTAAATAAATATTGCTGGCTATTGCTTCCATTTTAGCCGTAGGCTGTTGGCCACTACGCTGACAGAGCTGAAAGCCATTGCTGCGCCAGCCCACATAGGGTTGAGCAAGAAACCATACAAGGGATAAAGGATGCCTGCTGCAATGGGTATACCGATTATATTATAGATAAATGCCCAGAAGAGATTTTGCTTAATGGCTGATACCGTTTGTCTGGATATATGGATGGCATCCGCTATTTTAGATAAATCAGAAGATATGATGGTCATTTTGGCCACGTCCATGGCAATATCACTTCCTTTTCCCATGGCAATACTAACGTCGGCTTGTGCGAGTGCATGGCTGTCATTAATACCGTCGCCCACCATGGCGACAACATGGCCCTCTTTTTGTAACTGTTGTACAAAAACCGCTTTATCTGCAGGTAAAGTATTTGCTTTGAAGTGTTTGATTCCGACTGTGTGGGCTACGGCAGACGCTGTTTGGAAATTATCACCTGTGAGCATATAAACGGCAATTCCTGTTTTGTGTAAAGCGGCTATTGCAGCGACTGATGTAGTTTTAATTTGATCGGCTATTGCCCATGCGGCAATAAGTTGTTGGTGGGTGCCGAAAAGAATAACCGTTTGTGCGGCGGCTGTATACTCATCTATCCATTTTTGCGCGGAGGCTGGAATGGAAATAGATTGACTGGAGAAGAGTGAAGGGTTACCTATAAAATAACGAATGTTTTCATATTCCCCTTGAATCCCTTGGCCACTGATGTTTTCGATTTGTATGCCATTGATAAAATGAGCTTGAGGAGATAAATGTGCGACTACCGCTTCGGCCAGAGGATGCTCGGACGATTTTTCAATACTGTAAAGGATGTCTTGCCAAAAACGTGTTTCTGGAACGAACCATTCCACTGCTTGTACCTTTGGTTTGCCCTCGGTAATGGTGCCTGTTTTATCCAAAATAACCGCACTTACCTTTCTGGTCTGCTCTAAGCTTTCGGCATCTTTAATTAAAATACCGCGTTCGGCCCCTTTACCTACACCAACCATGATAGCTGTTGGTGTAGCAAGGCCCAAAGCACAGGGGCAGGCAATAACTAAGACAGTCACAAATGCGAGTAAACCTTGTGCAAAGCCTTGCGCACCTCCCATGATAAACCAAACTAAGAAACTAAGCACCGCGATTAGTAGGACAGTAGGTACAAAGACAGCTGCTACTTTGT
>Ga0182735_1001729_pt1 | contig 14241 bp, 17 predicted proteins | sample eDN5th30CKraftMG_FD_128524 | JGI IMG/M metagenome (GOLD analysis project Ga0182735, IMG submission 128524) | Enriched Miracle-Growth compost microbial communities from Emeryville, California, USA - eDNA 5th pass 30_C Kraft MG (version 2) (version 2) ... | reverse complement strand
GTGGCAAGATATTGCCGCCTAACCATAGAACTCAACCATCTTATAACCATACGAACGGCCTCAAGGCCGTTCGGAATAGGTCTACGATTGATATGAAAGAAGAAGGCGGGCGCGATTACGCGCCGCCTTCCAATCGGTCAAGGCTCCAAACCGACATGATGGTTGATGTGCCGAACATCGGCCTTTGCGGCGTTGAACGTCTCCTGCGGAATAATAGCGTCATCATCCGGTCTGCCGATGATGGGGAAATCTATAGGTGTTCGCTTTTCGAGGACGGCAAGATCAATCCGGCTTCTATTGAAAAGTTGGAGGTCGATGATGACCGCTAGCTATCTGCTATCGAATGATCCGAATACTCGGCCAGCGATGGCAAAGCTGCTATTCTTTCCTGCGTCGAAAATGATGGGTACTCAAAATCTTGCTGCCATCAATATCGTTAGCAAACCAGCGGCGGAGCGGCAGGACTGGTATTTCCACGAAGTCAAATTGCTTGAACTCCGCCTCAAGCGTCTCGGTTGCGATCCCATTGAAATCCCGATCCATGTCCGCGCTTACGCGAATGGCGTCTTTGCCTATCTCGTAGAGGCTGGCGTCATCGTGGATCAAAGTGATGAGGCGCTTGAACTATGAACGCCTGCGGCTTGCCCCACTACTCATCGCCCCCCTGCAAAACGATCTTTTGCGGCCCCCGGAAGGGCGCGGGCAACACGGCCCCGGTTTTTGAGCGTATTTCCGATTTTGTAATTGCCGTTTTGTTTTGGATTAAGGCCAGAAAGCGGTCAGCCAATGAACTCTGATACTTACGCCGATAGGCGCGCCGAAATCAAAGCCCTTATTGATGCGATTGTCGTAGAACTAGCTCAACCGGAACCGGGCGAATATGTTCACGCAAACGGTGACCGCAGCTACAAGACCGTAGAGACGATTGCACATCACGAAGCCGCGCACGCAATTGCTGTTGTTGCTCACGGCTACAGGCTGATCAGCGCCAACATAGCGGACGGTAAGCCCGAAGTCTGGTTTCAGGCAGACATTCCTTTCGGCGATATGTCCGTCATCTATCTCGTTGGCGAAGTTGCCGAGGGGGTTCCTAGTCGGTGCTTCTATCGCAAGTCGGATGCCGAGTTAGTGCCGCATCTGCGTGCAGCTTGGGGCTGTGAACCGGGTGAAAACGATCTGGTTCAGTTCTTCGTGTCGGCGCGGCGCGAGCATTCCAAATCTCAGCCTAACATTCACTTCGACACTGACACCGCTATCGCCGCTTATCGGCGCGCTGAAGATGCAGCGCTCGCATTCCTTGAAATTCCACAACATCGCATGGCGATCCGGGCTGTAGCGGACGCGCTCTTAGAGCGCGGCACGATAAGCGGCGACGAAGTACGGGAAATCGCCTGCCGTTATATCGACCTACCTAAAATCGAAAAGGACGTTCGCAATGAATTTGCAGCGTAAAACTGATACCACGGATACAGCGTACCGGCGCGCAGCCGAACTGCGCGCCACCAGCTTTAACGAGGCCGACAACACTGTAGAAGTCATTTGGACGACAGGTGCGCGGGTTCGCCGTTACAACTGGAACGATGGTCCCTTTGACGAAGAGCTTGAGGTTACGCCGCAGGCAATTCGCCTTGACCGCCTTAATGCCGGTGCGCCGTTCCTTGATACGCACGACGGCTCCGACCTCAGCAAAGTTATTGGCTCTGTTGTACCCGGATCAGTCCGCGTCACGAACGGGATCGGAACGGCCCGCATCTTGCTTTCCGCAACTCCCGGTGATGCCGATACGATCCAGAAAATCCGTGACGGCATTATCCGCAACGTGTCTGTCGGCTACCGCATCCATCGGGTCATCAAGGAGGAAACCGAGACTGACGTAGCGCTGCATCGCGTAGTCGATTGGGAGCCGATGGAAATTTCCGCCGTTCCGATCCCTGCCGATGCCGGAGCGCAAATCCGCTCCGCCGATACGGTGGCAGGTGCTAGCGCTGCTGACCAACTTGAGGCCATCATCGCTAAACGACAAGGCCACTCCAGCGGCGATACAAGCCGCGCGCAGCAACGCGCGGCGGCAATCGAGAATGCCTTATTGTTCCGTGATGATCCTGAACGAAATCCGCTGACTGTTCGTGGGGCACAAGATTTTGTTGGTATGTCCTTGGTTGAGGTCGCCCGTGAGTGCCTTGAAGCCAATGGGATCAGCGCGAGCGGCATGTCGCGGCAAGAAATTGCCGAGGCAGCTATGCAGGTTCGCAGTAGCGGAATGCAGACCGTCGATGCCTTCCCGACTATCTTGGCGAACGTTCTGAACAAGTCGCTTCGCTTCGGTTACGAAGCTGCTCCGCAGACCTTCCGTCCGCTCTCCAAGGTCAGCTATGTTCCCGATTTCAAGGAAGTGGCCCGCGTGCAGCTTAGTGAGGCACCGACGCTTGAGCCAGTCGGTGAACACGGCCAGTTTAAGCACGGCGATATGGGCGAGGCTTCCGAACGGTTCCACGTCGAGACTTTCGGTAAAATCGTGTCGCTGACCCGGCAGACCATTATCAACGACGATATCGGGGCTTTCACCCGCATCCCGCGCGCCTTCGGCGTGCAGGCCGCTCAGCTTGAAAGTGACGTGGTTTGGGCGCAGATCATCGGTAATCCAACGATGGGCGACGGGCTTCCCCTGTTCCATTCCAAGCATAAAAATCTTCTCGCAACGGACTGGATCAGCAAATCCAGCTTTTCGGAAGCTTTCCTTCGGATGGGGTTGCAGACGGGAACGGACGAAGCCACGTTCCTGAATTTCGCGCCTGTCTTCCTTATTGTGCCGAAGGTATTGCAGACGGACGCGGAAACCTTTCTTGAGCCATTCTATCCGGCAGGCCAACAAGACGCGGTTCCACCATCATTCCGCAACATCACCGTCATTTCCGAGGCGCGACTTGATCAGGGTATCGAGCGCTTTGGTATCGCTGGAAGCGAAAAGGCTTTTTACTTCTCAGCCTCGCCATCTGCCGTCGATCTGGTCGAAGTTGCATATCTCGACGGCCAGCAAGGCGTTTTCACCGAAACTCGCACGGGCTTCGAAGTCGACGGCATAGAAATCAAATGCCGCCTCGACATTGGCGCGAAAGCTATCGATTGGCGCGGCTTCTCCAAAAATTCAGGACGTTAATCAATTGCCGCGCCTATGAGCGCGGCCTTCATATTCATGAGGTCAAGGATGCTTGATACCATCAAAAAAATCATCAAAGGCGGCGACGCTCAGACGTCGGAAACATTGAAAGCCGTGCTGGCCAAAATCGACCTAGCTAAGTTGCAGTCCGATCTTGACGCTGCACGTAGCGAAAGGGCGCGCCTTCTTCTTGAGGGAACGGACGCCGATATTCAGACCGCTGAACAGAAAATTGACGCGGCCCGGATCGCTCTTGATCGCGGGCGAGCGGCTTCGGAAGAAATCACAGCCCGCATTGGCAAGGCGGAACAGATTGAAGCCGAAGAGGCGTTTCAAGCCGAACGCACAGCCGTCGAAAAAAAGGCAGATGACGCAGCCAAAAATCTCGCAAAGGTCTACCCGGAAGCCTCGAAAGTTATCATCCAAGCTCTTGAGTTGCTCATGCAAGCACAGGCAGAAGTTGACAACTTCAACAGCCGTTGCATCGCGCGTGAGCGTGCCGATGACCGTATTGAGGATGTCGAAAACCGTGCCTGGGGCGAAACGGACTGGCGGCGGTATCCGCAGTACGGCGTGATTGCCAACACCAGCCTTCGTCCTACGCCGACGACGCCCGGCTTCGGTTCGGGTCGCCAGCAACATAATCGTTAGCATCAGGCCGCGCCACTCGCGCGGCCCCTTTTCATAGGGGGCCACTATGGCCAATCTCACATCTTCACTTCTCGTTCGGCTCGTTGACGGCGTTTCCAAGCCCGCTGCAAAAGCGGCGTCCGCCATGCGCGGTATCGGGAAGGCTGCAACTGAAATTAACGGTGTGCAGTCCCGTTTGCAGTCGGCGATTGAGCGTAACAATAAGGCGCTCGACAATGCGCGTGGTCGGCTGTTTGATGCCGGTGCCGCACTTTATACACTCAAGGCGGCGCTTTCCGCGTCGTATGAGGCGGCAGCAAACCTTGAAACACAGCTTGAGGATATCGGTCAGAAAGCCAATATCCCGCAGGAACGTCTTGGCGCTCTTGGCAAGCAGCTTCGCCAAGTTGCTCGCGATACCAATCAGGCAACGTCGAAGATGGCGCAAGGTATGGATACCCTTGTCGGCTTCGGCGCAAATGAAAATGATGCCCTCGGATTGCTCAACCCAATCGGTAAGGCCGCGACCGCTTATCGGGCCGAAGTTGACGATCTTGCTAAGGCTGGCTTTGCCGCCTTGGACAATCTCAAGGTGCCTGCAACGGACTTCGGCAAGGCGCTCGACGCCATGGCGCAGGCCGGTAAGGAAGGCGCTTTTGAGCTTCGCGACATGGCGCAGTATTTCCCGTCGCTCGGCGCTGCATATGGAGCGCTCCAGCAAAAGGGTGTTCCCGCTGTTGCTGACCTTGCGGCGGCATTGCAGATTGCCCGCAAAGGTGCCGGTGAAAGCTCGGAAGCGGCTACCAATCTTGGCAACGTCCTTCAAAAGATCAACGCTCCGCAGACCCGCAAAGCTTTTAAAAAGATGGGCGTCGATCTTGAAAAGTCGATGAAACAGGCGGCAGCAAAAGGCATGACGCCTATTGAAGCCATTGCCGAAATCACCAACCGGACGCTTAAAGGCGACCTCGGCAAGCTCGGCGATCTTTTTCAAGATAGCGAGGTTCAAAAAGCGCTTCGCCCTCTTATCCAGAATATTGCGGAGTATCGGCGCATCCGCGCCGAAGCGATGAAGGCGCAGGGCGTCGTTGAAGAAGATTATCAGCGTCGCCTCAAAACCTCGCGCGGCTTCGCGGATCGCTTGCACGCTACCATTGAAAACCTCAATGCTTCGCTTGGTGTCGCTCTTCTGCCAGCCTTCAACGATATCGCCGACAAGGTTTCCGAAGTGGCGAACAAGCTCGCTGCCTTTGCCGAAGCCAATCCGAAGCTGACGCGCTCTATCGTAATGGTGACGTCAGCCTTGATCGGCCTGCGCATAGCAATGACCGCGCTTAATTTCCTTGGCCTGATGGGTAAAGGAGGTGCGCTATCTGCGGCATCCCTTGCCATCGGCAGTATCGGCAAGGCAAGCAGCCTTGCGGGAAGCATATTGTCAGGTACGCTTGGCAAGGCAGTAACAAGGGTTTCCGGCTACTTCGGTACGCTCGCCGTCCGTTCGAAGCTCGCTACGGCGGCAACTGGTCAAGCACCGGGCGTTCTCGCCCGTCTTGCTGACGCCGGTATCGTTGCCGGTCGCGGACTTCTAAAGATGCTCAATCCGCTCAATCTTCTGCGCGGTGGCTTCTCTATTCTTCGCGGTGCAGCGGTAGTCCTTCGTGGCGCTCTGATGTTTACCGGCGTCGGCGCTGTCCTTGCCGGGATCGCGGCGGCGGGCACGTTCATCTATAACAATTGGGAAGGTCTAAAGAAGTTCTTCGAAGGCGTCGGCGATGGCTTCATGAAAGCTCTTGCGCCAATAAAGCCGATCATCGAACCCATCGCGAAGTTTTCGACGGATATCTTCAACTCGATTAGCAATCTCCTTGGACCGTTGGGCGCGACAAACGCCGAATGGAAGTCATGGGGTGAAACGGTCGGGGGCGTCGTCGGCGGTGCCGTATCAACTATAATCGAAAAGATCAGCACGCTTGTAGGCTGGTTGCGCCAAGGCGTCGAAGAGGCAGGCAAGCTTATGTCTGCCTTGTCAGGGCCTATCGGTCCTAGCGGCCTTCCGACGTCCGTTACGGGCGGCTCCGATGGTTCGCGCGGCGTCAATACGCCTTCCTACATGGGTGGCGCGGTCGTACCGGACGGCCATCGTGCAAAGGGGGGGCCAATCTCCGCCGGTAGTTCGTATCTTGTCGGCGAGCAAGGCGCGGAAATCATTACGCCTAGCCGTAATGGCTACGTTCATTCCAACGGTCAAGCGCCCGCATTTGCAGGTTGGAGCGGAAACGCGGTGACAGTCACCAATCACAACACGTTCAGCATAAGCGGTGTCGGAAACAACTTGCGGCAAGTTGCCGAAGAAATCGGGCGTTACCTAAACGATATGACCGCTACCGGCCTGCGCGGCATTCACGCGGATTGGGATTAGCAATGACGATAGTCGATGACCTCAAGGCGTTGCAGCCGACTATATATCAACGTGCGCTCGATGAATTTCAGAAAGCCATGGACGCCGGGTTAACTTCGGAAGCTGATATTCAGCAGCAGACGGGGTTCATGGATCGCGTCGCCAGTCGCGCGACTTACTATTTTTACGAGTTTGTCTCTCGCGATCCTGCTGACTTCGAAAGCGGAGCCGCTCACGGTTTCGCCTACGCCTGGTGCATGGCCGAACGTGAAACGCTTCGGCGAGCCTTAGCAGCGATTTCGAAACCAGATGCCAAGGGGCATGAAGTTGAAATACTTCAAGCTCTTCTGGAAGGTAGTCGCGCCGACGATGCCGTCAAGCAAGCCGCGCAACCAGTCACGGCTACCGGCAATGTCGTCACGTTTCCTAGGAAACGGGTCACAGACCAATAAACGGAAGGCCCGCTTTACGCGGGCCTTTTTCTTGTTTGTTTCACTAGATTTATAGACGTTGCCATATCGGGAACGATTTCCGCGAACGGCTTCGCCTGCGCCATTTCTTCCGGTGTGATTGGGCGTTCTATATCAGGATCGGGGCCGATTATCGCGCCGGTCGCCTTATCAAACCACCAGCCTTCATCGTCCTGATAGACGGTGCCGGTGGCGATCAGCGCCGTCATTTCCTTTTCGTACCGCTCGAAACGACGCTGCATTTCGGCATCGTCTTCCGAGGTGCCGCTAAGGTCTTTTGTTACGAAAGAGGGCCACTTCCTTGTCATTCTTGCACCCTTTCAAACGCCTAGGTGCGTCCCATTTCGAAATGCCGATAGTTTAACGCCTCAAGCGGCATAGCCGCCATCGTTATTCTGCCCCCATCTTCATAGCCCACTCGGAATGCCTGTTCATATCGATCAGGACCTACAAGCCAAAGGAACGGCGGCTTGCGCTTGCGCAAAGCCGCAACCTTCTTGAAGGCATTCTTGGACGCATTTTTTTCATCGTGCAATTCATGTGGGTTCGCCGCAAAATGCTTCATATATTCAGCCAAAGCATCAATTTCTTTCCGCGACTTCTTCACTTCGCAGGCGATGTATTCGTCCATGCTGTCGGGGTACTTGGTCACAATCACATCAAAAGCCCAATCCCCTGCGGACTGCATTCCGATATATTCTCGCGGCCAGCCAAGGTCGAAATGAAGGCGAGCCAGAACGCCGAGCGTGATTACTGGCTCAATCCATAGTGTGAATGTCCGTGGCGAAGCTTTTTTGCTGCCAGACCAGAAAAATTGTTCGGACGCACCGCTACGGGCTGCGCGATATTTCCCTGCTCCGATGTGGGTTACAAGCTGGCCGTTCCACGCTCGGATAAAATCAGCCATGTCGGTTTCTGACAGCCGCACGGATCGCGGATCAAAGCCGCTTGGCTGAAATCCGCCACCGTTTCCGGTGCAGAAATGCGGGATAAGCGCTTTCGTAAGAAGATCATGAAAAGAAAGTGCGGTGTCCGTTTTCATCGGCTTACTTTCGAAGTACACGGCTATTCCGGTCGCTAAGCCATTGCTTGCCATCCTTTTCGCTAGCCCATGGATTGCCGAATTCCCGTTGATCGGGAATAGGCTCTCCAACCTTAATCGCGGTGCGCACGACGCGGCGTTCGCGCCGATGCTCCGCCTCTTTGAATGGCTTATCGCTTTCGGCGATGGTTATGCCAGTGATAGGCGTTTTCTTTCTAGAACGGCTCATCGTCATTATCCCTAAGCTGTTGCGAAGCTAACGGGTTGCGATGAAGGCATCAAGCGCGCGTTCGCGGCAGTTTGCCAGCAGAATATAACATGCCCTTTGGCATCAGTTTCCGGTGAATATCACTGGTTTCTGTATTGCAACACGACGCATGGGGAGGTTGAAATACCCTGTACGCGGAAGTCAAGGGAGGGCAAAGTGGCGGGGTATAAAGAAAAAGCGCTTATTTTATGTAAAACTTATCCATCACCAAGTAGCAAGTATGTCGAATTATCTTGCGTTGCGGCAGCGCTCGAAAGTGGCGAGCTAATACGTTTATTTCCTGTTCCGTTTCGCTTGCTGAAGGACGACGCCAAATTTGCAAAGTGGCAGTGGGTTGAAGCTCGGATTGAACATTCAAAAGATGGTCGCCCGGAAAGTCACTATATTAAAATCGATACGATAGAGGTGAGAGATAAAATCGGCACTGAGAACTTCTGGCAAAAGAGACGGGATGTATTAAGCAAGCTCCCAACCTTTGCCTCACCGGAAGAATTGGAAGCCAAAAGGTTGAAAACCAATCACAGTCTTGGCTTAATAAAACCAGAGAAAATAATAGACTTGTTGATTAAGCCCTGCTCGGCTGAATGGGGAAAAGAAAATATTGAAAAACTTATGCAGGCCGAAAGGCAAGCGTCATTCTTTGAAGAAGAAAGACATATTCCGAACACTATTCTCGAAAAGATACCGTTCGATTTTTATTACACATATAAATGCTCCGGAAGTGATAGAATTTATAAATCTAAAATAATTGACTGGGAGGCTGGTGCTTCTTATTTAAAATTCAAAAAACTATATGGTGACGTTTGGATTGAGAAATTCAAGCAAAAGTATCTATGCGAATTTCAAGAAAAAGACATTTACTTTATTATGGGAAATCACAACAGATTTAGGCACCAATGGATGATAATAAGCCTAATTTATCCTCCAAATACGCCGCCAAAACCGCAGACTATGGATTTGTTTGCTTAGCTATTCAGCGGCAACTAGGCAGTAAGTGGGTAAGAAAGCAAGGTTTCTTTCATATTTCGCAGGGTCGTCGCCGTATAGGTCGAATGACGAAACACCGTAATCGACAAGCTTTTCAGCAATGATCGTGCGGTGGCAAGTTTTAGGATCGCGCTCAAAGCACAACATACAGGTTATTTTTTTGGAAGCTGTCAACGAAAGCTCGGCAACCTTCTCTTTGGCTGCATCAGTTTCAATGTGATTTGTATAGATTTTGCGGAATTCATCAAATCGACCTGCACGGGCAGCATCTCTGCCCGGTTTGGGGTCCCCTAATCTCTGATAAGAATGATACTCAATACCCGCTTGCTCTAGACGCTCTCTAAGTACGTTTTTCGAGAAGCCTTTCTTACGAGAAAGCGGTAATGCTCTAACGTCAGCAAGCACTTGTACGCCTACGACCTGAAGGGTTCGCACGAACTTTTCGATATCTGTGCCTTCATATCCGATGGTGTAAATAGTGCTCATGGTAGGTATCCTTTTCTGTGAAAACACCACAGTATGGTTAACATACCCTTATACAGTCCGGGGCAAACAACAATCCGTTAACTTTTTTTGTCCTGATATCCGTGACAACTGAGGCGATAGCGCCACACTGTGAACGATGAACGGATTAACTTGTTATAATAGTGCGTCATCCGAAATGAGTGAGAAAATTCAAAATCCAGCCTGCTTTTACAGCGTACACAAAATCCTTTGATGCGCGAGTTACGATCCCTGCGAAATAGGCCGTTGGATTGGGCCGGCTTGCATGTACGATGAATACTGAGCCACCGCTAAGCCCGTCCGGTTCAAACGACATATTTTCCAATGGACGCAGCGTGATAACTGCTTGGTCATTTGAAGGGCGGTCGAGTTGAACAATCACCTTTGCCTTCACGGTGCCAATGTGGCTGGCGTCCATGTCGTAATTCTGAAGCTCAGTTGGAAAGCCGCTTACCTGTGCAAATGCGAACTCGTCGTAAGGCGCGTCTGGGGGGACTACTCCAACGTTATAAAATCTTGACTGCAATTGTGGTAGTGATTTGCATGGTTCCGTGAAATCGAACGCGCAAAGATCGTGAAAATCACCATCATTAATCTCAATAAAATGCTTAGCCCCGCCTGAAGTAATTACATTTCCATCAGGGCATAGAATTCCTATCTTGGAAAGTTCTAGTCCGTTGATTTGGTGGCGAGTGCATACGACAAAATATTTATCGTGCCAATGTAGGCAAGTTGCAGAGCCGATTAAACTAATGGAGTAAGTTTCGTGGCCGGTTAGCACGACCAGATTAGTAGAGAATGCTGCTAATGCACTATCCAAAGCGCTGATAGGTACAAGAACGCCATTAACTTTAGTGCTATAATGAAACAAGCGGTCTTTAATATTCTTCATATTTATCTACGTAGCGCTTCGCTGAGTGGTCCGTTCAGGAAAGGGGAGAACCGGGTGTTCGCCAGCTTCTTCTTATCCTAGTGGCCCGCCAGCGGGAGATTAATTCGTTTGGTTTCGCCGTCTGAATAAGTGATAGCGACGTAAGATTGCGGACGGAATTCCAGTGTAGCGAGTACCTTGCCCGCTTTCTGCAATGCGTCTTCGACATTGTCTGTATGGAACCGACAGGCAAAATAGCCACCCCCGATTTCATGGCCGTCGAGACTTGCGGTATCCGCCATTGCCTCTTCCAAGGCATCTTCGAGAGGATAGAGATCGAACGTTTCACCGGATGCGCCGAAGGCGTCATCTGAGAGCTTTATATTGACGACAATAGTACCGGGGGCTGTCGGGGCTGTGTCGCCGTAAGCAATAGCAGATGTACCGAAGAGGGAAGCAATAAATATAACAACGGAACGGAGCATCTTACCCCCCTGATGTGATGAATTATCTAAAACAGCTTATCAGAAACCATAAGAGCGACCACGATTTACCGATGGCGACGGAGATTTTTCACCGAAATGAAACTCTGTACTGCAATTAGGGCAAAAATAGACTTCGCCAACGGTTGCCCGATGGCGGAACTGAAGGATTGCTTTCTGATTTTTATTAAAGCATGACGGACAAATCCTATGGAATGGTTCGTCGTCTTGCTTCTCTGCTCTTACTTCATAACAAAATCTTCCGCTTCCAAATTCCACCAATCTGTAACGCTCCGCTTCCTGTTTCCAGTCTTTGAGTGCGGTCAGTTCACTTTCAAGTGCGGACAACCTGTCCTTTCCATCGCGGACGGCTTCCTGTGCTTCCATGATGCGCCCTTGAAGCTCGATGACTATTTCATTGATCTCCACCTGATCATGAACGTCCTTTAGACCTTTAGCCAATTGGAACGCGGCAGTTAGTGCCGAGTAAGCCATTGCAATATCCATATTTTCCTCCGTCCCATACTTGCGGCAATTGAAACGCAAGCGGCTTGTCGTGACAAGCAGGGGGCTATCTCAATCATCAATAAGTTGTGCACATTGCGATAGAAGCCGCCGTTAACTCGATAACGAGCAAGCGCCAAAAGTTGTTGGCACTGGGCTTGACTTTTAAAAGGAAAATTAGAGTACACTCCTCGATTTTTCGTTTTAACAGGAGCGTGAATATGTCGGATCATCAGCTTGACGATACTTTTCGGGATAATGCCTGATGCTTGATGGAAAGTACGGCGGTTGCAATGACATTACATTAATCATTGCCCGCGAATATGTTTATGCCCTTGATTTACATGGCAAACCACCGGAGCGTTAAGCGTCGCATCAAAAGATGCGGTGCGGGTTAGAAGCCGCAATATCACAGGGCGCTGACTGCGCCGTCGCCGATTTTGATTGGGGCGGCATTTATATGGTCGGGCGTAACGTGGGGCTTTCGAGCCGCCGTGTCCTGTGCACGGTCTTCTAACCCGTTAAGCCCGACCGCCAGTTTAGAAGCTGCCGGTCGGTTCTCAAACACAGGGAGCCGAACCATGACCAATATCCATCACGCCAGTTCCACGTCTGATACTGCCGCCTGCCTATGGGATAGGTACGAGGCGATCTATGACGAGCTTGAAGTGCTTACCAATCCTACGTTGACGACAGACAGGGCAGTAATCGTCAACCTTGCGGACCAAGCTAATTGTGTCCTTGTTGCGCTGTCTTACGCACAGCCACGATCACATAGTGGAGCAGCGGCGTTGCTGCGCGCCGCGAAAATTCTAGCTGAAAATGCTGCTGATTACGCCGACCCTGCCGAAGCTGCTGAATGTGGCGCGGCTCATGAGCGCTGCGTGAAGACGGCAATAGCTTTTGTCGAGAGGCAAGCCGCTTGAATATGAATGCCGCTGCGGAACAATCAAGACCGCAGCGGCACGCTAACAAGAATAACAAGCACGGCGCAAATTTGCGCATCCACAGGACTTACCCTCTTAACTCATAATCGGGGCCGGGATTGGCTTGGAAGCGCTCTAAAGTATCACGATTTCAATGGATTATGAACACATAAACGATGTGTGTTTCGCTGTTAACGCGGGATTTGACCCGGTAAGGTTTTGCCTCCTGCTATGGTTGATGGATGGAATTTGAAGATGAGTATTCGCCGCGCAGCCTTTTATGCTCGTTTCAGTACGGAATTGCAGTCCGATCGCTCCGTTGACGATCAAATCGCGCTTTGCAGGAATTTTGCGGAGCGGGGCGGTTTCGAGGTCGTGCGAACATACGATGACCGCGCCAAGTCTGGCGCGTCTATGATCGAACGCGATGGCCTCCTTAGGCTTCTCGCTGATGCAAAGAACAACCAGTTTGACGTTGTAATTGTCGAAGCCCTTGATCGCATCTCACGCGATCAGGAAGACATGGCCGCAATCTACAAGCGGCTCAAGTTTCTCGGCATCGATATTATCGCGGTTCATGACGGCAAAGCCGACACTATTCAAATCGGTATCCGTGGCCTGATCGGCGCGATTTATCTTGAAGACCTCAAGCACAAGGTCAGGCGTGGCATGTCTGGCCGCGTCCGCGACGGCTTATCGGCAGGTGGCAAGGCTTATGGCTATAAGCCGGTTCTCGGCAAACCGGGCGAATTGGTCATTGACGAGGACGAAGCCGCTGTCGTTCGCCGCATATTCAGGGAATATGCGTTGGGTAGGACACCTCGGCAGATCGCGATTGATTTGAACCGCGACGGTATTGTCCCGCCGCGACGCGCGGTTTGGAACGCTTCGACGCTTAATGGCTCGAAAGCGCGCCAGAATGGCATGTTGCGCAATCCCATCTATTACGGCGAACTGATCTGGAACCGGGTAACAATGGTCCGCGATCCTGAGACGGGAAAGCGCGTTAGCCGGAACAATCCCGAAAGTGAATGGCAGCGTAAGAGCGTACCAGCGTTGCGGATCGTAGACGAGCAAACGGCGGCAAAGGTACAGGCGCGTATAGAAGAGCGTACATATAATATGACGCCGGAGCGTGCGCCGAAGCGTCCGCGAATGCTGTCCGGCATTCTCAAATGCGGTAAGTGCGGCGGCGGCATGACGCTTGACGGCTACAACCGGGGCCGAATGCGTGTCCGATGTGTTCGCACGCGCGAGACAGGCGCTTGCGATCATAAGCGCAAATATCACCTTGAGGACATTGAGGCCGGTACGGTCGAGATGCTGCGACAGCAGTTTTCAAAGCCTGAATTGCTTCAAGCGTATCTGGACGCCTTTCTTCAAGATCGGCGGCAGAAAGCCGCCGAAATCAACAACACGCGTACTATCTTGGAAAAACGACTAGCGCGTCTTGAAAGCGAGTTGGAACGTGCGATTGACCTCTGCATCAAGGGCGTCTTGTCGGAAGACAAGTTGATGGAGCGCAAGAAAGAAATCGATCCAGAGATTGTTCGCATCAAGGCTGATTTGTCGATGCAGCCACCGCCGCCGAAGATTGACGTGCATCCCGCGACGATTGCGGCGTTGCGCGGCGATATGGAAGAACTTGGGCGTATTTTGACGAAAGGGCCGGTGGAAATAACCGAAGCCGTTGTCCAGACGCTACGCAGCGTTGTCGATAGCGTTGTCGTTTATCCAACCGAACCGCGCACAGCGCCGGTAGTTCAAGTGCGTGGAAAACTCTCGCGACTGCTTGGAGAAGACGTAGAAATGGGTCTTTTTCCGAAAGGGGCTAACAAAATGGTAGCGGAGGAGGGATTCGAACCCCCGACACAAGGATTATGATTCCTCTGCTCTAACCTACTGAGCTACTCCGCCACGCGTCGCTTTACAGAGACAATCTCATGATCACCGTTTCCAGTGAGGCAAATCGTTGTTCCTGCAAGGAATGGCGGCGGTATAT
>Ga0182735_1001727_pt1 | contig 14246 bp, 16 predicted proteins | sample eDN5th30CKraftMG_FD_128524 | JGI IMG/M metagenome (GOLD analysis project Ga0182735, IMG submission 128524) | Enriched Miracle-Growth compost microbial communities from Emeryville, California, USA - eDNA 5th pass 30_C Kraft MG (version 2) (version 2) ... | reverse complement strand
CGGGGATGAAGCCCGCGACGGAGCCTGTGATCAGAATGCGTCCCACTCCACGGCGCCGCATGTCGCCGCCGATCTTCTGGATGAGATAGAGCGTGCCCGTGATGTTGGTATCGATGACGTGCCGCACGTCATTCCAGTTCTGGTCGAGAAACCCCTTCCCGAGCCCGCGGCCCGCATTGGCGAGCAAGGCCGACACCGGACGCCCGCCGATCGCCTGATAGAGCTTGTCCACGCCGGCGGCGGTGGCGAGATCCGCTTCCACGGCTTCGACGACGCCGGGAAGGCTTTTCGCCGCGTCGTTGATCCTGGTTTCGTCGGCCGCGATCAAGAGATCGAAGCCGTTGCGCGCACATTCCCTCGCCAGTTCGTAGCCGATGCCGCTCGACGCGCCGGTGACGACCGCAAGACCTTTCGCGGAAGACGCCATGGTGAAACTCCTTTTCTTACGGTTTGAGCACGACCTTGATGCAGCCGTCCTCCTTGTCGCGGAACGTCCTGTAGAGTTCGGGTCCTTCCTCGAGGCTTGCGCGATGCGTGATGATCTCGGAGGGATTGATTTCGCCCTTCTCGATCCGCTCGAGAAGCTTCGGCAGATAATGCTGGACGGGGGTCTGGGCCATCCTGAACGTCAGGCCGCGATTGATCGCCGAGCCCATCGGAATCTTGTCGACATAGCCGCCGTACACGCCGACGATCGACACCGTTCCGAAATTTCGGCAGCAATGGATCGCCTGCCGCAGGACATGCGGGCGGTCGGTGCCCATGAAGGTCGCGACCTTCACCCGGTCGAGGATGGAATCCACGCTCGCCCTGGTCTCCGGCTCCGTGCCGACGGCGTCGATGCAGGCATCGGCGCCCCGGCCCTGCGTGAGTTCCTGAATCCGCTCGTAGATATCCTCCTGCATGAAATCGAGCGTCAAGGCGCCGGCCTTTCGCGCCAGTTCCAGACGCTCCGGCACGGTGTCGATCGCGATCACGCGCTCGGCGCCGAGCAGGAAGGCGCTGCGGATCGCGAACTGCCCGACGGGGCCGCACCCCCAGACGGCGATCGTGTCGCCCGGCTGGATGTTGCAGAACTCCGCCGCCATGTAGCCGGTGGGGAAAATATCGGAGAGAAACAGTACCTGCTCATCGCTCAGTCCGGAGGGAACCTGGATCGGTCCCGCGTCGGCATAAGGCACGCGCAGATATTCCGCCTGCCCGCCGGCGTAACCGCCGAGCAGGTGCGAGTAGCCGAACAAGCCCGCCGGCGAATGGCCCCACAGCTTCTCCGCCTTCGACTTGCTGGGATTGGACCGCTCACAGCCCGAATAAAAGCCGCGCTTGCAGAAGAAACATTCGCCGCAGGCGATGGTGAACGGAACGACGACGCGGTCGCCGACCTTGAGCTTCTTGTTCTCGGAACCAACCTCGACGACTTCTCCCATGGTTTCATGGCCGAGGACATCGCCTCTCTCCATCGAGGGGATGATGCCGTCGTAGATATGAAGGTCGGAACCGCAGATCGCGCAGGCCGTGACCTTGATGATGGCGTCGCGCGGATGTTCGATTTTCGGATCGGGGACGGACTCGCAGCGCATATCGCCCTTGCCATGCCAGGTCAGCGCCTTCATCTGCGTGTCCTTTCCGGGATCGAGCGGGCGACGAAGAATTCGCGGCGGCGCCTGCTAGCTACGTTCAAAAATCCCGCGCGAATGATTCCGTTCCGCCGATCGCCGCAGATACATACGTATGGCGGTGCGATGATGCGTAAGGCCGGCAACCGCGCGAACCGGACGAACCGGATCGTGTCGCCGAGGCCGTGATAGCAGCGCACGAGAACACGCGCGCCGTCGAGCCACGCAACGCTCTGAATCGAAGTTCAAGCGCATGCGCGCGCGGACAGCGTTCGCCGGTTCCACACCGCACACATGGACCTCGCGGCTACATCGGCGCGGATTCCAGCGGAGCCTGCCTTCCCGCGATCCGGCACCCAGCAGCATGATTATCCTCGCGTGCACGGAACCGCGGTATGAACGTCGAGTTCCCTCGCGCATGAAGCGCCGAAATCTTGCGATTGCATCGTTCGGAGCCGCCTGCCTGATCGCGGCAGGAACGCTGTTTTGGATTCTCAGCGCTCCCCACCCCGCTTTTCCCGACCGAAGCCGGGAACTTTCCGAACCCGGCGATCCGGAACGCGGCCGGTTGGTGTTCGCGGCCGGCAGTTGCGGTTCCTGCCATGCCTCACCCGGTCAATCGAATCCGCTGCGCCTCGGCGGCGGCATGGCGCTGGCTTCGCCTTATGGCACCTTCCGCATTCCCAACATTTCACCCAACAGGAAAGATGGAATCGGCGCCTGGACTTCGACCGATCTCGCCAATGCGCTGTTGAGCGGCGTCTCCCCTGCCGGCGAGCACTATTATCCCGCCTTTCCCTATACGAGCTATGCCCGCCTGCGGGTTTCGGACGTGGCGGATTTGATGGCCTATCTGCGGACCCTGCCGCCCGTTTCAGGCCGCGCGCCTCCGCACCGGCTGACCTTGCTGTTCCGCGTGCGGCGCGTCCTCGGTTTCTGGAAGCTGATGTTCTTTCATCCCGAGCCGCTGACGCCCGATCCGGCGCGGAACGAACTATGGAATCGCGGACGCTACCTCGTCGAAGCAGCGATGCACTGCACCGAGTGCCACTCAAGCCGCAACGTCTTCGGAGCGATCAGGAAACGGACCGAATACGCCGGGGCGAAAGATCCCGAAGGGGTCGGCTACGTGCCCAACATCACCCCAACGCGGATCGGCACATGGTCGGAGGATGATCTCGTGCGCATGCTCGCCACCGGGGACACGCCCGGTCATGGCCGCGTCGGCTCGTCCATGAGCGATGTCGTCAACAATACGGCAAAGCTGCCGGAGCGGGACCGGCTCGCCATCGCCGTCTATCTAAAAAGCCTTCCGCCAAAACCCACGGAAAAGCCCTGAAAGACCTGCCGGGCAAGACGACCTGGAAAGCAAGCCGCGTCGAGGGCTGGGCGCCGCGGCCAGGGTGGAATCACCTGCCATAGAGATAGGCCGCGACATCGCGCGCCTGCTCCACCGAGATGCCGGAAGCCGGCATGGCCGTGCGCGGCGAGAACTTCTGCGGATCGACGATCCATTCCAGCAGATGTTCGGGCGTATTCGTCACCACGCCCGCGATATAGATCCGCGACCGCATGCCGGAGAGCGGACCGCCCACCTGGCCGTCCGCGCCGGGAATTCCCGGGATAGTGTGGCATCCGCTGCATCCGTAGCGCCGGATCCACACCGGCGCGCGGGACGGATCGCCGGCCGTCATGTCCCGCGCCACGAGCTGCGTCTGCTGCCGGTTCATGGCGGCAAAGATAAAAACCGCCGCAAGGGCTGCGAGCGCACCTGCCGGCCAGACCGCATGAATGGGCTTCACGCTAGAAAGTTTCGCAAGCATGAGATCGATCACCGCTGGACCGCCGTATCCAGACCGCCAGCAGCCACAACGCGGCCCCGGCATAAACGGTCCCCGCCGGCACCCACATGACGATACCCGCGAGTTGCTGGTCCTGCAGCGGCGTCAGGCCCCATTCGCCGGAGTGCAGCGTCTGGAGGGAATAAAGAACGCGCGGCGACAGCGCCATCAGCGCGCCCAACGCGCTGGTGTGAAGCATGGTGATGAAGAGATGCCAGGCGCCGCTGCCGTATTCTCCGCGCCGCAGCACCGACCACCAAAATACCACCGCCGTCGCGAAGAAGCTCGCATGCTGCAGGCGATGGACGGCGACATCGTTCACCGCGGCATCGAACCAGGCCGGCACATGCCAGAGCCAGATGGCAAGACCGTGCAGCAGCGTGGCGTTGGCGCCGGAACTGGCGTGGCGCCATGCCGTGCGCACGACGGGATGCTGCGCGAGAGCCGCCACGGCGGCCCTTGCCCCCGCCGGCAGGCCCCACATCAGGATGCCGATCGGCCGCGACAGCACCATCAACGGCGCGGCGACGGCCATCACGATCTCATGTTCGATCATGTGAACCGTGAAGATGCGCTCGCCGAGCCAGTGCAAGGGAGACACCAGCGCCGCTGCAAGGCTGAGCCAGCCCGCCGCATAGGCGAAGGCGCGCCACGCCCGCAGGTGCGCCATGCGGGCCCGGCGCCACAGCGTCCAGGTTCCGGCGGTATAGACGGCGGCCGCCAGCACGAGCGGGGCGACGATCCAGGGATCGAACGTCCAGGCCAGGTAGGATTCGTCGGCCGCGCCGCCATGGGCCTGCGCGGCCGGGACGCGCAGCAGGAGCAGCGGGAGAATGAGCGCTAGCGTTCGCATCCGCTGAGCACCAGCGCCGCGACGGTCTGCAGACCGAGCGCATAAGCGAATACGAGCGCCGTAAGCGCGCCGACCAGGCCGATAAAGCGCATGGTCGGGTGCCCGCCCATGCAGGGGCGCGAAATGCCGTGAAGCGAGACGCCGGCGCTCGCGGCGGCGATCACGGCCGCCGAAAGCGCGGCCAGGGCTGAACTTCCGCCGCGGTTCGCACAATCGGCGTAAGGGAGAATTTCGCCAAGCTGGGTGCTGGCGGCCCATGCCGCCGGCGCCAGGATCAGGCTCGCGCCGATTTTCGCATCCGATCGGAGGTTGGGTCGGGCTTCGGCCATGGCTTCACAGCCTCGGTATCCAGTAGATGCAGCCATAGATAGGAAGCCACGCCAGCACGACGAAGTTCCAATACAGCACGTTGTCCTGGGCATCTCCGTAGCGGCGCTTGCTGGCGGCATGCCGGGTGAACATCAGCGCCGTGAGCACGAACGTATCGATCACATCGGTCAGCAGATGGGTGGTGTGCAGCCCCAGCAGCAGCCAGACGATGGAGCCATAGGCGTTGGTGTCCCACCAGACATGAAGCGCGGGGAATTCGAAGACGCGGACGACGATCGGCGCGGCGCCGAACGCGCACATGATCAGCAGCCCGATGCGGATCTTGCGCAGGTCCCCCGCTTCGGCCCAGCGGGAAATCAGCAGGTTGGGGACGAGGCTCGCCAGCAGCAGCACGGTCATGAACGTGCCCGCCGTCAGGTCCGGCGCCCGCGCCTCCATCGGCCAGGATGGAGCGAGGCTCGCGAGATAGAGATAAATCGCGATCGTCAGCGCGAAGCCGGTGCCCTCGATCAATATGAAAGCCATGGTGCCCCACCACGTCAGGCTCGCCGGGCCCAGGCCATGGAGCGGGAGCGAGGAAAGGTCGAGCGGGGGGCGGGGGATGCCGGTTTCAACATGGCCGTCGGTCATGAATCGTCCTCCGGCGTTCCCCCGGGCCAGAACCAGCCGACCAGGGTGACGAACAGCGGCACGGCGCCCCAGACCACCGCCCAGGGCGTGAAGATCGAGGCGACCAGGAGGACGCCGGTCGCGAGCGCGGCGAGCAACGGCCAGATCGAGTTGCGCGGCGAGGATTCCCGCGCCTGCGCCTCGCCCGACACGACGGAACTGACGACCAGTTCGCGGCGGTCGGTGCGCAGTCCGGTCGCGACCGCGAGAGATCCGGGCGCTTCCCACAGCGGATCGGCACCGCCGACGACGGGGATGCGGGCGAAATTGTAAGGCGGCGGCGGCGAAGCCGTCGCCCATTCCAGCGTCGGCGCATGCCAGGGATCGGGCCCCGCGACCGCGCCGGCACGCCGGCTGCGGACGGCGTCGAAGAAGAACAGCGCGAAGCCGAGCACGAGGATCACGGCGCTCGCGCTCGCAAACAGGTTGAGCGCCTGCCACGGCATCTCGGGCTGATAGGTGTAGATGCGGCGCGGCATCCCCTGCAGCCCGAGGATATGCATTGGGAAGAACGTCAGGTTGAAGCCGGCGAAGATCAGCCAGAACACCCACCGGCCGAGCTTCTCGCTCATCATCCGCCCGGTGAGCTTCGGATACCAGTAATAGACGGCGCCGAGCAGCGGAAACACCGCGCCGCCGACCAGCACGTAGTGGAAGTGCGCGACCACGAAATAGGTGTCGTGGACCTGCGTGTCGAACGGCACCGAGGCAACCATGACGCCGGTGAGCCCGCCGATCACGAACGTGAAGATGAAGCCGATCACGAACAGCAGCGGGGTCGCGAAGCGCGGACGCCCCGCCCACAAGGTCGCGAGCCAGCAGAAGATCTGCACGCCGGCCGGAATGGCGATCGCCATGCTCGAAGCGGTGAAGAAGCTCTCGCCGAGCCGCGGCAGCCCGGTCACGAACATGTGGTGGACCCACAGGCCGAACGACAGGATTCCCGTCGCAATCAGCGCCATCACCAGCGGCAGATAGCCGAACACGGGCCGGCCGGTGAACGTGGCGACGATGGTGGAAACCATTCCCGCCGCGGGCAGGAAGATGATGTAGACCTCCGGATGGCCGAAGAACCAGAACAAGTGCTGGAACAGCAGCACGTCGCCGCCTTCCGCGGGATTGAAGAAATGCGTGCCGACCAGCCGGTCGAGGATCAATGTCGAGCTGGCGAGGACCACGCCGGGCATCGCCACGATGACGAGGAACGAGGTCACGAGCATCGACCACACGAACAGCGGAATGCGGTCGAGCGACATGCCCGGCGCGCGCTGCTTGAAGACGGTCACCACGATCTCGACCGCGACGGCCAGCGCCGAGACCTCGGTGAAGGTGATCATCTGCGCCCAGATATCGGCGCGCTTTCCGGAGCCGTATTCCGGCCCCGACAGCGGGACATAGGCCGACCAGCCGACGTCCGGGCCCATGTCCATCGCGAAGGACACCCACAGCAGCAGGCCGCCGCCGAGATAGACCCAGTACGAGAAGGCGTTGAGTCGCGGAAAGGCGATGTTCCGCGTGCCGACCATCAGCGGCACCAGATAGACCGCCATCGCCTCCATCACCGGCACGGCGAACAGGAACATCATGTTCGATCCGTGCATCGTGAAAACCTGGTTGTAGCGGTCCGGGTCCAGGAAGCGCGCCTCGGGAAACGCGAGCTGCACGCGCATCAGGATGGCAAGAACGCCGCCCAGCGCGAGAAAGACGAATGCCGTGGCGATGTAGCGTCGGCCGATGATCTTGTGATCGACGGTGGTGAGCATTCCCCAAAGGCCGCGCGGCGTCCGCCACGTGCGGGCCAGCTCGGATTCCAGCGCGCCGCGCTCGAAGTCCGTGTCACGCGCCACCGCGGATGCCGGCGCGCTCATTTCAGGCTCGCCATGTAGGCCGAGACCGCGCGCAGCTCCTCCGGCGCCAGCGCAACGGCCGGCATGTTGTTGCCGGGCTTGAGCGTTTGCGGATCGGCGATCCATGCCGCAAGCGAGCCGCGGGTGGTCGGGAGCAGCCCGGCGGCGATGTACTGCCGGCTGCCGATGTGGGTGAGATCGGGGCCGGTGGCGCCGCTCGCCGACGTCCCGCGGACGGTATGGCAGGCCGCGCATGCCCCGGAGAGGAACACCTGCCGTCCCCGCGCCGCCTCCGGATCGTCCGGCGCCGGCGCGGCCGGCGCGAGCTGCGAGCCGCGCCAGCCTTCAAAATCCGCTGCCTCCTGCGCCACCACGAGCAACGCCATGTGCGCGTGCTGCAGGCCGCAGAATTCGGCACACTGGCCGCGATAGAGGCCGGCCCGCTCGGCGCGGATCGTCAGCGCGTTGCTGCGGCCGGGAATGAGATCCTGCTTGCCGGCAAGACTCGGAACCCAGAACGAGTGGACCACGTCCATCCCTTCGAGCTCTATGCGTACGTTGCGCCCGACCGGGATGTGAATCTCGTTCGCGGTCTTGAACGAAGCCCCTCCCTCCCCGCCGGGATATTCGACCTCCCACCACCATTGGAAACCGCGCACATGAATGGTGAGGTCGTTATCCGACGCCACCGCAAGCGAGCGCGTGGTGAGGAAGCTCGCCACCGTGAAGGCGGTGATGACGGCCACGGTGACGGCGATGCCGGCGACGACCACGATGGCCATCCGCCGCTCGCGGGCGGGGTCCACCACGGGCAAGGAGGCGCGCATGTCGCGGCGGCGAAACAGCGCCCACAGCAGGATGGCGATCACGATCAGCCAGACGACGGCGCACACGCTCATGATGACGACGATCAGCAGCCGCAACCCCTGCGCGGGCGCGCCCTGCGCGTCGAGCGCCGATTGCCAGCCGGAACAGCCCGCGAGCAGCGGCGCGATTACGAGAAGCAATGGAAATGGCCTGGTCCACCTGCCCGCCGCTTTCATGGAGCCGGTCCCTGATCGGGATGGACCGGCGTCGGGCCCTCATCGAACAGGATCGCCGCGGGAGCGCGGTTTTCCGCCGGCCGGGTCTGCTTGTCGTCGTCGCGCGACGGCGCCGCCGTCTTCGCGGCATAGGCGCCGATGGTCCGTACATACCCCGCCACCTGCCACATCTGCTCGGTCGTCATCCTGTCGGAGAACGCCGGCATTCCGTGTGGTCTGCCGTCGCGGATGGAAGCGAAGATCGACACGATTTCGGGGCCGTAGAGCCACCAGCCGTCCAGAAACGACGGACCTTTCCCGCCCTCGCCCCGGCCATGGCACTCCATGCAGCCGAACCAGCGATAAAGACGCTTTCCCTGACCGAGATTGTAGGCGTTCTCCTCATAAGGCCTGCCGAGATCGAAATAGATTTCCGGCGGCGCTCCGCCGATGCCGTTCGGCATCAGCGCGATCCGGTCCAGCGCGGCGGCGACCGGCGGATCGATACGCAACTGTCGCTCTTCGCGTTGGCAACTCGAGACGACCGCCAACACCAGCACCAGGGCGGGTAGCTTCATAATAATTTACCGGCTCGCGCTCTGACCCACTAAGGCGCCGCATACCGGTTGGTTCCAAACGAACATTCCCCGCGGCGGAACCGCAGCGGCGGTGGCGGACTTGTCGGACGGTCAAGGCGCGCCAATGTCCGAACTCCCGCTGCACACCTCCCCGATTTCGCATGCAATCCCGGCCGGGCCGACGACCGCCAGGCGACGCACGACAGACGACGGAGACGATCCAGATGTCAACGAAGCGTAAGTTCGGACCGAACCTTGAAATCGAATCCTATGAAGGTCCCGCCGGGGGATGGGGCTCCGTGCGGTCGCTCGCGAAAAGCCTGAGCCACGAGCACGTTCCCCTCAAAGGCAGCCGGGTTTTGCTCAAGCAGAACAAGACCAAGGGCTTCATGTGCGTCAGTTGCGCCTGGGCCAAGCCGGCGGACCCGCGCGTGTTCGAATTCTGCGAGAACGGCGCGAAGGCCACGACCTGGGACATCACCCACAAGCGCGTCACGCCGGAATTCTTCCGGCAGCATACGGTCGCGGAACTGGAGCGCTGGGACGATCACCACCTCGAAGGCGCCGGCCGCCTGACGCATCCGATGCGATGGGATGCCGCGACCGACAAATACGTCGAGGTGCGCTGGGAAGACGCCTTTGCCGAGATCGGACGCGAGCTCAAGGCGCTCGATCCGAGCAGCGCGGTGTTCTACACGTCCGGGCGCGCCTCGCTCGAGGCGTCCTACATGTACGGGCTGCTCGCGCGCATCTACGGCAACAACAACCTGCCGGACAGTTCCAACATGTGCCACGAGACGACATCCGTGGCGCTGCCGGAAAGCATCGGCGTTCCCGTCGGCACCTGCACGCTCGAAGACTTCGAGAAGACCGACTGCATCCTCTTCTTCGGCCAGAACGTCGGCACCTCCAGCCCGCGGATGCTCCACCAGTTGCAGGAAGCTTCCAAGCGCGGCGTGCCGATCGTCACCTTCAATCCGCTCCGGGAGCGCGGCCTGGAGGAATTCGCCAACCCGCAGTCGCCCGGCGAAATGCTCAGCGGCTCCGCGACGCGCATCTCGTCGCAATATCATCAGGTCAAGACCGGCGGCGACACCGCCGCGATGATGGGAATCGCCAAGGCGCTGTTCGAGATGGAGGACGCCGGCAGGCCGGTCCTCGACCATGCCTTCATTGCCGAGCACACCCATGGCTTCGGGGAATTCGAAGCGGCCGTGAGGGCCTGCGACTGGCAGGCCATCGAGCGGCGTTCCGGCCTGACACGGGGCGCGCTGGAAGCGGCCGCCACCGTTTACGCGCACGCCAAGGCGGCCATGTTCATCTACGGCATGGGACTGACGCAGCACAAGAAGGGCGTCCAGACCGTGCAGACGATGGTCAACCTGGCTTTGCTGCGCGGGAATATGGGCCGGCCGGGCGCGGGCATCTGTCCTGTGCGGGGGCACTCCAACGTGCAGGGGCAGCGCACCGTCGGCATCACCGAAAAGCCCGAGCAGATTCCGGCCGATAAACTGAAGCAGCAGTTCGGCTTCGACGTTCCGAAGGAGAAGGGCCTCAACACGGTTGAAGCCTGCGAGAAGATCCTCGACGGCAGCGTGCGCGCGGTGCTTTTGCTCGGCGGCAACCTCGTCCGCTCGGTGCCCGACCACTACCGGATCGATCCGGCGTGGCGGAAGCTGCGCCTGACGGTGCAGATCCTCACCAAGCTCAATCGCACCGCGCTCGTGCACGGGGAGGTTTCCTACATCCTGCCCTGCCTGAGCCGCATCGAAATCGATCGCCAGGCAACCGGCCCGCAGGCGGTTTCGATGTAGGACAGCACCGGCTGCATGCACGGCTCGCTCGGGCAGGTCGAGCCGGCGAGTTCGATGCTGCTGTCGGAGCCGGCGATCATCGCGGGAATCGCCAAGGCGGCGGTGGCCGGCAAATCGACGGCGCCGTGGGACGAGTGGGTCGCCGATTACGGCCGGGTCCGCGATGCCATCGCGCAGACCTATCCCGACATCTTCCACGATTTCAACGAGCGGCTGTGGGAACCGGGCGGCTTCCATCGCCCGCTCGGCGCGCGGCATCGCAAATGGAATACGCCGACCGGCAAGGCGAATTTCATCGTCCCGGAGACGCTCGCGACCGACATCGATACAAGCCCGGAAGCGCGCGACGTGCTGCAACTCATCACGCTGCGGAGCAACGGCCAGTTCAACACGACGATCTACAACTACGACGACCGCTTCCGGGGCGTGTACGGATCGCGCTGGGTCGTGCTGATGCACCGCAACGACATCGACCGGCTTTCCCTGCAGGAGGGCGAGCGGATCACGCTTTCAACGGCAGTCGACGACGGCGTGACACGCGAAGTCGGCGGCTTCCGCGTCATCGCCTATGACATTCCGGAAGGCTGCATCGCCGGCTATTATCCGGAATGCAATCCGCTGCTCCCGCTCTGGCATCACGCCGAAAAGAGCAAGGTGCCGGCGGCGAAGTCGATCCCGGTCAGGGTGAAAGCGCCGGCGGCGCCGGAGGCGGGCGCGGGCTAGACGCCCTGCCCGGCGCGGGATCGTCATGGCGGCAGACAGAACCGCGCCCGGCAGGATTCTCGTCGGCACCTCCGGCTGGAGCTACCGCTCATGGCGCGGACCGTTCTTTCCGCAGGACGCGCCGGCGCGGCTGCATCTCGACTATTACGCGCGGCATTTCCCGACGACGGAGCTCAACGGCGTGTTCTACCGCACGCCCACGGTCGAGGCCGTGCGGGCCTGGGCGGCGCAGACGCCGGACGATTTCGTGTTCGCCTGGAAGGCTTCCAAATACATCACGCACTGGAAGCGGCTCAACGAGAGCTCCCGCTCGAGTCTCGACCTGCTCGAGAGCCGCGTGCGCCTGCTGGGACGCAAGGCGGGGCCGATCCTGTTCCAGCTTCCGCCGCAGTTCGAGAAGAACCGCGAACGGCTGGCGGCGTTCCTCAAGCTCCTGAAACGGAAGCGCCGCTACACCTTCGAATTCCGCCACGCGAGCTGGTACGACCCGGACGTTCTCGACCTGCTCGCCAGGCGCAATATCGCGCTCTGCGTCTCCGATCACCATGACGCGCCCGCGCCCTGGGAGACAACCGCGGATTATGTCTACGTCCGCGCGCACGGACCGGGCGGGCGCTACCGCGGGAACTATTCGCAGGCACGGCTCGCGGAACTCGCCCGCTGGCTTCGGCGGCAGCGACGGGAGGGCCGCGACGCCTATGTCTATTTCGACAACGACCAGAAAAGCGCCGCGCCGGAGGACGCGCGGCGCCTCATCGGCCTGATCGAGGGGCGGCCGGCGCGCCCCGCGTCGGCGCGCCGCGCGGCCTAGAGCTGCGTATGCTGCCCGCCCGGCCGCGAGATGCCGTTGAGCGCTTCCGCCGCGCCCGCCTGCGTGTCGGCGGCGGCGATGTCGCCGAGCGTGACGATCCCCACCAGGCGCTTGTCGCGATTCACCACGGGAAGCCGCCGGACCTGGATGTCGCCCATGTTCTGGGTGACCTCGTCGATATCCTCGTCCGCGAAGCAATACTTCACGTCGCGCGTCATCAATTCCGAAACCTCGGTATCGGGCCCGCGTCCCTGCGCGATGCCGCGCACCACGATGTCGCGATCCGTCACCATGCCGACCAGACGGTCGTTCTCGCCGACCGGAAGAATGCCGACGTCGAGCGCCGACATCGATTCCGCGGCGTCCTTCATCGTCTGCCTGGGATGAATGGTCTCGACATCGGCTGTCATCACTTCACTCACGCGCATGATTCAACTCCTGCCGTTGCATATTTCGGTATTCGCCGCCGCCGGAAACCCATGCCGCTCCGACGCTGGGGGAAGCGCCTGCCGGCGCTGGAAAATCGCACCCGCGCCCGTCCCCGCACGGCCATATCTGGCGAACGCACCGTTCCCGGCGACGTTCCGCGATGGCGCGGCCGTCACCGGCTTTATTTGGCAGACCCGGATTTGACGGGCCCGGCGGGAAGCCGGAAATCACGCCGCGGTGCGGCGTCCCGCCGCAAAAAAGGATTCGCAACCGGCATCATAGGTTAATGAAACCCTCGCCCGCCGCATTATGCTCGGCATCAAAGCAGACGGGTGTACCATGTCGATCAACAAGCACTCCGACCCATACTTCGATCCGGAAACCATCGAGATTCTCCAGTCCGCGCTCGAGCGGGCCGTGGATGCGCTTCCGGCCAACGAGCGAACCGCGAACGCGCGTGCCAGGCTCGCCGCGCGCATTCTCGCGCTGGCGAACACCGGCGAACGCGACCCGCGCGTGCTCGAACGCAGGGCCGGAATCCACATCGATCAAAATCCCGGCAGCGAATAAAAATCCGCGCTAAATGCGCCGCTATCGAGCGTGCGCTATCGCGCGCGTTTGAGTGACGCTCCGTCATCCGCGCATCGCGCAGGCGCTATGGTGGGAAGCCCTCGTCACGCCTGCTCCGTCACGTTTTCCAACGTTGACGTCGCGCGGGATGAACGGCTGCTGCCGTCATCCGTTCCGGAAAAATTCAGCCGCCCGGCCGCCTCGTATCGACGGCGCCGAAGCCCGTATCGTCGTGGATACGATCCCTCAGACCCGCGATACCTTCATGCTCGGCGCAATGCGCGCAGCAGTAAAGCGTGCCGTCCTTCTCCACGCCGTGCCCGATAATCCTGCAGCCGCAATGCTCGCAGGCAGGCGCGAGCTTCTGGATCGCGCACTCGAAACTGTCGAAGGTGTGGCTCTCGCCGTCGATGACGACATTGAAAGCCTTGTCGTACTCGTTGCCGCATGTTTCGCATCTGGCCATCGGTATCTCCTGGATTTCCGGAATCAAATCGCCGCGAGGCGGCGAACGCCCGCCTCGCGCTGGACTTCGCGTATTCGCAGGACGCTATCGGTAGCGGTACGACCGATTCCCGTGATAGGCGGGATTGCGCTGGCAGTTCGAGCCCTGCCCGCTCGCCGCGGCCATGCACTGGCGGTAGGACCTGAAACCGCAGTTGGGCGCTCCGCCCGCGCCGGAACCGATGTAATGCGCGCACCAGGGATAAGTGCGCGCCTCGGCGGGCTTCATTCCCCAGGATGACATCAAGGCCATGCCGGCAATACCGGCAGCCACGAAAATTTTCCGCATCGGGAACTCCTTTTTGAAATTATCTCCTCCGCTGCTAACCGGCGCAGGCCCCGCAGGTTGCGTTGGAAAACGGACTCTCCTTCTTTCTGCTTCGATTGTTTCCCGCCCGCGAATCCGGTGGCGAGCCGCCGGCGTGCGAGCAGCACTGTCCCGAGGTACGGGACGACGCCGTTCCGCCGGCGGCGTTCATGCGGCTTTGCGGTGCTGCTTTACGCCGCCGGCTCCGGCGAGCACGGCCTGGCAACGCGGTCAGTTCCTACGCGGGGCCCGATCCGGAGACTGGAAAATCGGCCGAAGGCGCGCGCTGACGTTCGATTCCTGGAATCGAGAGCACGGGCCCGATCCCGGGG
>Ga0182735_1001726_pt1 | contig 14252 bp, 12 predicted proteins | sample eDN5th30CKraftMG_FD_128524 | JGI IMG/M metagenome (GOLD analysis project Ga0182735, IMG submission 128524) | Enriched Miracle-Growth compost microbial communities from Emeryville, California, USA - eDNA 5th pass 30_C Kraft MG (version 2) (version 2) ... | reverse complement strand
GCTCCAGCACATCCTTCGGCACCGCCTGCACCATCTCGGTGTTGATGTAGCCGGGGCAGATTGCATTGACGGTGATGCCGCCGCGCGCAGTCTCCAGCGCAAGCGCCTTGGTGAAGCCGATGTCGCCCGCCTTCGACGCCGAATAATTGACCTGGCCGAACTGTCCCTTCTGACCGTTGATGGAAGAGATGCTGATGATGCGACCGAACTTACGCGCCCGCATGCCCTCGATCACCTGCCGCGACATGTTGAACAGCGATCCGAGGTTGGTGTTGATGACGGCATTCCATTGATCCAGCGTCATCTTGTGAAACGGCACGTCGCGCGTGATGCCCGCATTGTTGACCAGCACGTCGACCGGACCGACCTCGGCCTCGACCTTCTTGACGCCTTCGGCGCACGCGTCGAACGAGGAGACATCCCATTTGTAAACGGCGATGCCGGTCTGCGCCTTGAACTTGGCGGCAGCCTCGTCATTGCCGGCATAAGTCGCCGCGACATTGTAGCCCGCGCCCTTCAACGCCTTACTGATAGCTGCTCCGATGCCGCGGGTACCACCTGTCACCAATGCCGTGCGAGTCATGACGTCCTCCTCAGTCTTTAAAACTTAGTCATTGCATTATTTGGCCATCACGACAGTTTCACGCTCAAACGTCAAACCAAAAAAGAATGCCCGGCTTTTTGAGCCGGGCATTCCTTCGCACTCATCGTATGCCAGGAGCGCGTTTTCAATTCGCTCCTTGTATACCAGATCAATCGCGCTCCACGCACATCGCGATTCCCATGCCGCCGCCGATGCACAGCGTCGCGAGCCCCTTCTTGGCATTGCGCTTCTGCATCTCGAACAGCAGGGTGGTCAGCACCCGTGCGCCGGACGCGCCGACCGGATGGCCAATGGCGATGGCGCCGCCATTGACGTTGACCTTCGAAGTATCCCAGCCGAGATCCTTGTTGACCGCGCAAGCCTGCGCGGCGAAGGCTTCGTTGGCCTCGATCAGGTCGAGGTCTTCGGCCTTCCATCCAGCTTTCTCCAGCGCGCGGCGGGACGCCGGGATCGGTCCGGTTCCCATGATCGCGGGATCGACACCGGCCTGCGCCCAGGAGACGATGCGCGCCAAGGGCTTCTTGCCTTCCTTCGCCGCCCGCGCGGCGGTCATCAACACGATGGCGGCGGCGCCGTCATTGATGCCCGAGGCGTTGCCCGCCGTGACGGAGCCTTCCTTGTCGAAGGCGGGACGCAGCTTCGCCATGGCCTCCATGGTCGCGCCGTGACGCGGATATTCGTCGGTATCGACGGTGACGTCACCCTTGCGGGTCTTGATGACGAAGGGCACGATCTCGTCCTTGAAGCGTCCGGCCTTCTGCGCGGCCTCGGCCTTCTGCTGCGAGGCGACGGCGAACTCGTCCTGCTGCTGGCGCGTGATCTGATACTGCTTGGCGACGTTCTCGGCAGTGGTGCCCATGTGGTAGCCGTTGAAGGCATCCCACAGGCCGTCCTTGATCATGGTGTCGACGAGCTCGGTGTTGCCCATCTTGATCCCGCCCCGCAGATATTGCGCATGCGGCGCCATGCTCATGGATTCCTGGCCGCCGGCGACGACGATCTCGGAATCGCCGTTCTTCAGCGCCTGATAGCCGAGCGCGACCGCCCGCAGGCCCGAGCCGCAAAGCTGGTTGATGCCCCAGGCGGGACTTCCGACCGGAACTCCGGCCCGGATCGACGCCTGGCGCGCCGGATTCTGGCCCTGCCCCGCCGTGAGGATCTGACCCATGATGACTTCCGAAACCTGCGAGGGATCGACGCCGGCGCGCTCGAGAGCTCCCTTGATCGCAACCGCGCCAAGTTCATGCGCTGGCACAGTGGCGAAAGCACCGTTGAACGAGCCGACCGGAGTGCGGGCGGCGCTGACGATGACGACATCGTCTGACATGGGAAATCTCCTTGATATTGAAGCGCGAGGATTGCTGAAACGCTTGGGTTGAACCTGGGTTGAACCGGCGTGGGGCGATGCCGGGGCGCATGAGCTTAAACTTTTCCGGCCAAACGGCCAGACACCATGTCTCTACTTTCGTCGAAATCGACAGTTTGCGAGCTGGGTCTGGATGCCAGCCCGCGGTTCACAAAACGGTAGCCGAGCCCGGCTGAACGTGCTTACTTTCCGCATCGCATCGTTTGCTATGCGAAAGTTCCTGTCTTCCCATTCTGTGGCGTGAGAGTTCATGGCGAAATCCGACCAGCCTATTACAATCAAAAAATACGCCAATCGGCGGCTCTACAATACCGGCACCAGCACCTATGTGACGCTCGAGGACCTCGCGAGCATGGTCAAGGAGGGCGAGGATTTTCTCGTCTACGATGCCAAGACCGGGGACGATATCACCCGGTCGGTCCTGGCCCAGATCATTTTCGAGCAGGAGAACAAGGCGGGGCAGAATTTGCTGCCGACCGCCTTCCTGCGCCAGTTGATCCGCTTCTACGGCGACAGCATGCAGATGGTGGTTCCGAAATATCTGGAACAGTCGATCGACACGCTGACCCGCGAGCAGGAAAAGTTTCGCAAGCAGATGACCAACACCTTCAGCGGCACGCCGTTCGCGCCGCTCGAGGAACACGTCCGCCGCAACATGGAAATGTTCGAGCGGACCTTCGCGATGTTCAAACCGTTCGCAGCCCCCACGCGCAACGGCACGGAGACGCCCTCCGCGTCGGGCGGCGAGCCCGACAGCAGCGGCATCGACGATCTGAAGCGCCAGATGAAGGAAATGCAGGAGCGGCTGGAACGGATGTCGAAGCCTTCCGACGACAACAGCTGAGACCTTCGAAATTCAATGAAAGGCCGGGCTCGTCCCGGCCTTTATCGTTTACGGGCTCGGCTTTTATAGCTGATCTCTTTGACGGCCGGTCGATCGCGATCCGCATCCGCCCCCTCTGCCGGAGTGCTTACAGGACCTGCCCGGAGGCGTTCGTCTCCCACGGCCGCTGCGTCGCGGCAAGCCCGGTCAGCCGTCCTTGAATATAATCGCAACCCCAGCCCTGCAGCAGCTTCGCCGCGTTCTCGTCCTGCACCCATTCGGCGACGGTCTTGAGCCCGAGCCGGTGGGCCAGGCCGACCATGGTCTGCACGAAGGCGCTGTCGTCGGCCGAGCGCGTGACGTTCTGCACGAACGCGCCGTCGATTTTCACGATATCCACGCCGAGCTTGCGCAGGTTGCGGAACGAGGTATAGCCCGCGCCGAAATCGTCGATCGCGATGCGGCTGCCGAAATTCTTCAGCCGGGTCACGAAACCGCGCACGTCATCGATGTCCTGGATCGCCACCGTCTCCGTGATCTCCACGATCATCCTCTCCGCCACGCCGGGATGGGCGCGGAACAGGGACTCGATGCTCGACCACCAGTTCGGATCCATCGTGGTATCGGGCGAAATGTTGAGGCTGAGCGAAATCTCCGGCGATCGCGCCAGTTCGCCGACCACCAGTTCAAGCACCCGGTGGTCGACCAGACGAATGAGGCCAAGCCGTTCGGCGGCCGGTACGATGTCGGGAGCCAGCGAAAATTCATCCTCGTCGCGCCGCATCCGCACCAGGCATTCATAGAACACAGGCTTGCGCGATTCCGCCTCGACCACGGGCTCGAACGCGATGAGGATCCGTTGCTCGTTCAGCGCTGTCACGATCTCATCGGTCATGCGGATATTGGCGCGGCGCTGGGCATCGCGCTCGACATTGGGATGCCAGGCATGGAAGGAGCCGCTGCGGCGCGCCTTCGCGCTCGACAGCGCTTCCTGCGCCCTGCTCATCGCTTCGTCCGCGCTGCGCGCATAACGCGGCGCGGCGACGGCGCCGATCGAGACCGTCAACGACACCGGCCCGGAGGCGGTCGGCACCACGTCGTCACGAATACCGGAGAGAAAGCGCGCGGCCACGACCTGTATATCGTCAGCCGTGCAATTCTTCAGGATCACCCCGAACTTGTTGCCGGACACCCGGCCGAGCACGTCGCCGCCGCGCAGCCTTGCGCGAATCCGCTGCGACACCTCGCAGATCATCTCGTCGGCGACGTCGAAGCCGAACGCCTCGTTGAGGCGCGCCAAATGATCGATGCCGATCAGCATGAAGCCAAAAGACGAACGGAAGCGCGCAGCTTCCTCCATCGTTTCCATGAGAGCGACAGCGAGATGGGTGCGGTTGAGGTCGCCCGTCAGCGGATCGCGTTGCGAAAGCTTGCGCAACTGCTCCTCATGGGCGTGGCGTTCGTTGTTGATGCGCAAGATGCCCCGCACAAGAGCCGGCTTGCCATCGGCGCCCGCAAACCAGCGGCCGGTTTCCTCGACCCAGACGACCGGCGCCGACATCCGCGCGCGCAGTCCGTATTCGATCTGATAGGGAACGCCTTGCCCCTCGTCATGCGCGATGCCGTTCATCACCGCGTCGCGGCGGACATGCGGCTGCGACTCGATCAGCCTGGCAAATTCCGTTCCCGACCCCATCGCCTCCGGCGGGATGCCGCGCAGGACGTCATCGATATTGCCGCTCCACGACAGCGTGTCGCTGGCGATGTCCCAGGTGAAGGCTGCCTGTTCCAGACAAGCCAGGATCGTATCCACGGACGATCTCGCAAGGCGGCCGGGAGCCGTCTCCGGGAGAGATGTCGCGGAAGATCTTCGAATGGCGGACACGGCACCTCGATTCGGGACAGGTTCGAATCATCTGTCAAAAGCATAAAACTTCCGTGAACTCCGGGCCTAGTGGTGCCGAATCCCAGGCTCGCCTCGCCATGGCGGCCATGGCCCGCAGGTTCACTCACCGAGCCTGATAGGATAAATATATGATTTAATTTAGTTTTATATTCGATAATGCGATTGGAAGACTCATGGGGGTCTCTCCGCCAACCTCCCGAACCACTGCTTGGGGCCGCGTTCTTAAGTCATTCAGGAAAGGCGCACCGCCGGACGAACCGACAAGGGTGCGATGGCACCGTCTCCCATCAGGCACAATCCTTGCGACGTCTCCATCGAAGCGGTCTTGCCGTCCCATAACGGGACAGGCGGCGCACCAGGATGACGGCGATGGTATCGGCAGATTCACCACGAGAGGATATGGCATCGACGGCCGTGGTCCGGCTTGCGTCGGCTCCACATGCCGACAGGCCTTGCGGCGCACGGCTTCGTCCCGATCCTTCCTTCGTCATGCAATTGATTGCGACCGCCGCTCACGCGCCGCAGACCCGCAGGCTGCGGCAAGCGAGTGCGCGCGATGGCGTCGCCCGTTACCTCGCCGCGCGCGTCGCAGTCGGACCGCGCACGCCCGAGGGATCGTGGTTCAAGGATAGCGCCTGATCTCGCGCACTTTGGACGTTGAGTCCCGTTTAGACATTTAGTCCCGGCGTGGCACGATCGGCGGATACGCCGGTCTATCGGCCCCCTCGCCGCCATGATCCCGCACGGGCTCGGACCCACTCCCTTCCGAACCGCTTCGGTGCGCCGGCTCCATCTTCACCATGCCGCCAATGTCGGCGGACCGGGCCGTATCCAACTGGACCACCTCGGGGGAACTGTCGATCTCGGGTGTGATGACTTCCATCTGCGGATGGGAGGACGGCGTCTGATCGCGGACATGCGGCGGCTGTGCGGCGCGAACCGGTTCGGGCGCGGGCGGCGGCGCGGCGGGCGCAGGAGCAACAGGCGCAGGGACAACCGGCGCCGGTGCGGCTTCATGCCCGACATCGCGCAGCAGCGCGCGGCGCGCACGGCGATGGCGCAGCGCGAGCGTCACGCCGCCCAGAAAATCCACCAAGGCAAGAAGAACCAGCAGGAAAAAGACCGAGGTGCCGAACGGCGCGAGCCACAGGAATTCCGCAGCCGCCCCACCCAGCACGAGCAGCGACAAGATGTGATCCATCGCGTATTTCGCGCCGGGCTTCGAGGCGCGGGCGAACTCGAACAGCAGAAGAACGATGCCGAGCGCCAGCATGAGATCGTCGAAGCTGACGCCCCATTCCACACCCGACAACAGCGGCAGCGTGAACAGCGGCGCGGTCAGCGTCGTGCCGGGCATCAGGAACACGACGATGTTGTAGATCGCGATCGGAATGAGCAGCAGCGGGAAACCGAGTGTCTGCATCGGCAAGGCCTTCTCTGGCGGCAAGCGGCCAGTATCCCGAATCCGAAGTCCGTCCTGTCACGCAGCGCCCCGGAGCGAACTTCGGATTCGAAAGGGCGTCGGCAAATCATTCGCGCGGGGTTCGAGTTCCGCTGTTCGCTTGAACTTGCGAGAATGATCCGGCGAACGCCGAACCACCGCGAAAGACACGATACTCCAAAACTGCCGCGCAGACATCCCGAGGCAGGACAGTCGCGACGCGCGCCGCGACTGGGAGAGGTCGCCTTAGTCTTCCTTCTTCACCTTCAGAACCTGACGGCCTTTGTACATGCCGGTCTTCAGGTCCAGATGGTGCGGACGGCGCAATTCGCCCGAATCCTTGTCTTCGACATAGGTCGGCTTCTTGAGCGCATCGGCCGAGCGACGCATGCCGCGGCGGGATGGCGAAGTTTTTCTGCGGGGAACGGCCATGGGATCGTCGTCCTTCAAGCGAAAGCGGCCCGCCCTCGGGAGCTTTCTGGAAAATTTCTGTTGAGGCCGCGCTTATAGAGGATGCCGTGCCCGGGCGCTAGGCCCGGAACGGCTGAAAATGCTTCAAAAATCTTCAATCCCGGGTCCAGCAGGCCGAAATCGCCGCTGAACGGGCCCGTTCCGTATAGGTCCCGGCCAGGCGGCGGACATGGGCACTCGGCTGACGGGCGCTGCGGGTGAGCGGATTGGGCAAAATCGCCGCCAGAAGCGCCGCCTGATGGGGCGAAATCGCCGACACGCTCCGGCCGAAGGCATAGCGGGCGCCTTCCTCGGCGCCGAACTGACCGCCCGGCCCGAACTCGGCAACATTCAGATAAATCTCGAGAATCCGCTTTTTAGACAGCACGAGATCGATCCAGAGCGCTAATGGGAGCTCCAGCCCCTTACGGATGTAGCTGCGCCCCGGCCACAGGAACAGGTTTTTCGCCACCTGCTGGGTGATGGTGGAACCGCCGCGGATCACCTCGCCGTCCTCCGCCTCCTCCAGCACGCTGCTGATGGACTCCCAGTCCACGCCGTGGTGGCTGCAGAATCTGGCATCCTCCGACGCCACCACCGAGCGCGGCATGGCGGGCGACATCGCCTCGATATCGACCCAGGTCCGCAACACCGGTTGGCCCGTGAGAAAGCGCCCCGCCATCAACGTCGAGGCCGGACGGCCCACCGAATAGAGCGGCACCAGCAGATATGGCAGCAACAGCAGACCCGCCACCGCAACAAGGATCGCGCGGATCGGACGTTTCATGGGCAACTGGCGATGCAGGAGCCGCGGAAGCGGGAGCCATCCATGCGCCTCCCATAGCAGAAGCCGCAAGGGACACCCAATCCGGCATTTTCCATCGTCCTGCGGAATTGACGGGAGCGCGTCCGTGAAGGCATGGTCCGGCCAAATTTCGGAGTTTTCGATGACCACGGCCCCCACCTCGACCCCTGCAACCCAGGACTTCAACAAACTGCTCGATGCGACCGCCGCCGACACCGAGGCGCTGCTCGACCGTCTGCTGTCGGAACAGCCCGAGCAGGGCGAAATCCTGCGTCCCCACCGGCTGATCGAGGCGATGCGCTATTCCAGCCTGAACGGCGGCAAGCGGCTGCGGCCGTTTCTCACAGTGGCGAGCGCCACGATGTTCAACGTGCCCCGCGACGGCGCGCTGATGGCGGGCGCCGCGCTCGAATGCATCCATTGCTATTCGCTGATTCACGACGATCTGCCGTCGATGGACAATTCGGACCTGCGCCGCGGCCGTCCGACCTCGCACAAGAAATTCGACGATGCGACCGCGATCCTCGCCGGCGACTCGCTGCTGACGCTTGCCTTCGACATCATCACCCGCGACGAAGTGCATCGCGACCCGACGGTACGACTGCTGCTGACGCGGGCGCTGGCGCGCGCGGCCGGCATCGGCGGCATGGCCGGCGGGCAGATGATGGACCTCGCGGGCGAAGGCCGCTTCGGCGACAAGGAGCCGCCGGATGTCGCCAAGCTCCAGCAGATGAAGACCGGCGCGCTGCTCAAATATGGCTGCATCGCAGGCGCGCTGCTCGGCCAGGCGTCGAAGGAGCAATACGCCGCGCTCGACGCTTACGGTCACGCCTTCGGCGAAGCCTTCCAGATCGCCGACGACCTGCTCGACGTCGAAGGCGACGCGGCCGCGCTCGGCAAGCCCGCGGGACAGGACGCCGCATTGGGCAAGACCACCTTCGTCACCCAACTCGGCATCGACGGCGCCAAGCGCCGATTGCAGGATCTGCTGAAGCAGGCGGACGCGGCCCTCGCACCGTTCGGCGCGAAAGGCGATATCCTGCGCGCGGCGGCACGCTTCGTGGCGGAGCGGCAGAATTAAGGACGCATGGCGCAGAAGAAACCCGCTTCCCGCTCCCACGATACCCTTCGCGATGACGATCGTCTCGCCCGCTTCCGGCGCATGCCGAAAATCCTGCGCATCGTCTATGCGCGGCCACGCTTCTTCATCGCGGTCGGGATCGGACTGGTGTCGCTGTTCCTCTGGCCCGCCTCGCTGCGCGTCGCCACCCGGCTCTTGCTTGCCTGGGATATCTCGCTCGTCTTCTATCTGACGCTCGCCTACGCGACGATCTTCGCCGGCGAGCACATCGGGCTTCGGCACGTGGCCGCGGTCCAGGACGATGGGCGCTACCTCATTCTCGGGCTGACGTCGGTTGCCGCCTTCGCAAGTCTCGCCGCCATCGTCCTCGAACTCGGCGCGCCGCATTACGGACCGATGCAACTGGCGCTCGCGATCGTCACCATTCTGCTGTCGTGGATCGCGATCCACACCACTTTCGCGTTGCATTACGCCCACGAATATTATCGCGGCGAGAACGTCGGGGGTCTGGTGTTTCCGGGCGATGGCGACGACCCCGATTATTGGGATTTCGTCTATTTCTCCTTCGTGATCGGCATGACGGCGCAGGTGTCCGATGTCGGCATCACCGACAAGATGATCCGCCGCACCGCGACCGCGCACGGCATCGCGTCCTTCTTCTTCAATACCGCGCTGCTCGCCTTGATGATCAACATCGCCGCCAGCGCGCTTTCATCGGGATAACGAATGACCGTGACCGAGGGCTTTCTCACTTTCCTCGTGGTGCTGAGCGTGCTCGCGGCCTCCGCCACGGTCGCGCGGCGGCTGGAACTCACACCGGCCATCGTCTTCCTGCTCGTCGGCATCGTGCTTGCTTTCGTGCCGGGCTTTCCGCCGATCGAAATGCAGCCGGAAGGCGTGCTGCTTCTGGTGCTGCCGCCGCTGATCTACTCGGCCGGCGTGTCGATGAGCTGGCGCGAGTTCAAATGGAATCTGCAGCCGATCACCATGCTCGCGATCGGCTGCGTGATCTTCACCACCTGCGCCGTCGCCGTCGCCGTGCATTACACGCTCGGCCTGTCGTGGAGCGTCGGCTTCCTGCTCGGCGCCATCGTGTCGCCGCCCGACGTGGTCGCGCCGCTCGCGATCGCGCGCAGGCTCGGCCTTCCTCACCGCATCCTCGTGGTGCTCGAAGGCGAGGGTCTGGCCAACGACGCCACCGCGCTCATCCTCTACCGCTTCGCGGTGATGGCGGTGTCGACCGGTACGTTCTCGCTTCCGGCCGCCACCGGCACCTTCACCGCGATCGTGATCTGCGAAATCCTGTTCGGCATTGCGGTCGGCTGGCTCAGCCTGCGGCTGCGGCAATGGGCGCACGATCCGCGCGTCGAGATCACGCTGTCGCTGCTGACGCCCTATCTCGCATTCTGGGTGCCGGAACATGCCGGCGGCTCGGGCGTGCTCGCGACCGTCGCCGCCGGTCTCTATGTGAGCTGGAACGGGCCGCTGCGGATTCCCGCGGCGACGCGCCTGCAAGGCATCTTCTTCTGGGATTTCGCGACCTGGCTGATCGAGGGTGTGCTGTTCCTGATCGTCGGATTCCAGACCCGCACGCTGATCGAGACGTCGAAATATTTGCAACCCGGCACCGTCCTGTCGGCGATCGCCATCACCACCGCGATCGTGATCGCGGCGCGGTTTCTCTGGGTGTTTCCCGGCGCCTATCTGCCGCGTCTCCTCAGCAAGCGGCTTCGCGCGCGCGAGGAAGCGCCGCCCTGGCGCGCGATCGCGGTGGTCGGCTTCACCGGCATCCGCGGCGTGGTGTCGCTCGCCGTCGCGCTGGCGCTGCCCTTCACACTGGCCGATGGCAGTCCTTTTCCTGACCGCGATCTGATCCTGATGGTGTCGTTCGGCGTGATTTTCATCACCGTGGTCGGGATCGGCGGCACGCTGCCGTTCGTGGTGCGGGCGCTCGGCGTCGCCCAATACGGTCATTACGAAGCCAGGCACGAGCGCGAAAAGGAGATCGCGGCGCGGCGCGAACTTGTGGCCGCCTCCCGCAAGGAGTTGAACCGTATCATCAAGGAACGCGAATTGCCGGAGGGGCTCGCGCGATTCCTCGAAACCCGCCACGAGATGCGGGTGCGCGCCCTGCCCGACCCGCCCGCCCGGGACGGCGAGTTCACGCCCGCCACCCGGGGCGCTGCGATGGTGCGCGAAATCATCGAGATCGAACGCAAGCTGCTGCACAAGCAATTGCGTGAGGGCAAGATCACCGACGAGACGCGGCGGCGCATCGAGCGCGATCTCGACCTCGAGGAAGCCGTGGTCGACAACCGCGAAAAGAATTCGCCGGTGTAGAGAACCACCGTCATTCCGGGGCGCGAGCTCTGCGGGCGAACCCGGGATCTTTGTCCCATTGACAGATTCCGGATCCGCTCGCGTTGCGAGCCGCCCGGAATGACAGCGAACGACCTACTCCGCCGCCGTAACCTTGGCGTTCGCGCCGTAGCGCTGGTCGATGTAGTCGATCACCAGCGCCTTGAAGTCGGCGGCGATGGTCGGGCCGCGCAGGGTGCGGAATTTCTCGCCATCGACGAACACCGGCGCGGCCGGGGTCTCGCCCGTGCCCGGCAACGAGATGCCGATATCGGCATGCTTGGATTCGCCGGGGCCGTTGACGATGCAACCCATCACCGCGACGTTGAGCTGCTCGACGCCCGGATAGCGCGTCTTCCAGTTCGGCATCTCGTCGCGGATGAAGCTCTGGATGTCGCGCGCGAGCTCCTGGAACACGGTCGAGGTGGTGCGGCCGCAGCCGGGGCATGCCGCGACCAGCGGCACGAACGTGCGGAAGCCCATGGTCTGCAGAATTTCCTGGCCGACCTTCACCTCCAGCGTACGGTCGCCGCCGGGCTCCGGCGTCAGCGAGACGCGGATGGTATCGCCGATGCCGTCCTGCAGCAGGATGCCGAGCGCGGCGGACGATGCGACGATGCCCTTCGAACCCATCCCGGCTTCGGTGAGGCCGAGATGGATCGCGTAATCCGAACGCGCGGCGAGTTCGCGATACACCGCGATCAGATCCTGCACGTTCGACACCTTGGCCGACAGGATCATCTTGTTCTTGGGCAGGCCGATCTCCTCGGCGCGCGCGGCCGACAACAGCGCCGACTGCACCATGGCCTCGCGCGTCACCGCACGGGCATCGATCGGATCCGGCGATTTGGCGTTGTCCTCCATCAGGCGCGTCAGCAATTCCTGATCGAGCGAACCCCAATTGGCGCCGATGCGGATCGCCTTGTTGTTCTTGATGGCGATCTCGACGATGTCGGTGAACTGGCTGTCGCGCTTGTTCTTGAAGCCGACATTGCCGGGATTGATGCGATATTTCGCGAGCGCCGCCGCGCAAGCCGGGTGTTCGGCGAGCAGCTTGTGGCCGATGTAATGGAAGTCGCCGATCAGCGGCACGTCGACGCCCATCTTGTCGAGCTTCTCGCGGATGTGCGGCACCGCCGCCGCCGCTTCGTCGCGGTCCACCGTGATGCGCACCATCTCCGAGCCCGCGCGGGCGAGCGCTGCCACCTGCGTCACCGTGGAGTCGACGTCGGCGGTGTCGGTGTTGGTCATCGACTGCACGACGATGGGCGCGCCGCCACCGACTTTCACGCTACCGACCATGACTTGCACGGTCTGGTGGCGGCCCTTCGGCCCGGCCTGAATTTCCTTCACGCTGTCCTGCGGGCGGGCTAGCAAATCGGCATCGGTCATGGCGTTGAAATATCAGCTTGTGTGACGGCCGGCATCCGCCGGCGCATGGAACGTCTAACAGAAAAGCCTGTTTAGCCTAAAGACCTTGGCGAAGACCAGTGAGGCCAGGTTCGGACGACGGGGCTTTTTCCTGCGTTTCCCATAAATGGGCGTCAAAAATGGCTTTGCAAAGGAGTCTTTCGCGATTTGCGGAGCCTTTTCAGGCCGCCCGCTGGCAATGGCCGCACAGGCCCGTGATCTCCACCACCGAGAGTTTCGGCGAAAATCCGGTTCCAGCCACCATATCGGAGACGCTCCGGGCGAGCGGGGCTGCAGGAATTTCGCCGACCGAGCCGCACCGGTCGCAGATCAGCAGCGCCACCACCGGGGCCGCGTCGTGATTATGGACGCAGGCGAGGAAGGCGTTGCGGCTCTCGATCCGGTGAACCAGCCCGTTCTCCATCAGGAATTCCAGCGCCCGATAGACCGTGATCGGCGCCGGACGGGCTATGGTTCGCGCCAGATCGTCGATGATTTCGTAGGCCCCGAGCGGCTTGTGGCTCGCCAGCAGCGCCTGCAGCACCTGCCTGCGGACCGGCGTGAACTTCTGCCCCCGGGCCTCGCATTGCCGCTCGGCACGGGACATCGCATCGGCCGCACAACGGCCGTGGTCATGATCCGGAGCCGGAAAAGCGGGCTTCAAGGACATGAGGGCGCCTTCGTTATTGCAGCCATGCTGCGCAGCATATCTTTTATTATCAACAACTTATATCAGCGTCACGTTCTGGTGAAACTAGATTCACATTATTGCCATTGCATCGCAACATGATGCGCCTAGCTTTCACCGGTGGCCGTAACGCTGCGGTCGCCAGATCATATAGTACTTCTGGGGATCACAGAAAGCAGGCCCATGGCAGCAAACCTGAAATCCTATCTCGACAGTCTCGCCCCCTGGGTGGTGCCCGGTCACAGAAAGGAAACGACCGGCACCAAGAAGATCAATCTCGCCTTGCAGGGCGGCGGCGCGCATGGCGCCTTCACCTGGGGCGTGCTGGACCGTCTGCTCGCCGACGGGCGGCTGGAGATCACCGGCCTGTCCGGCGCCTCGGCCGGTGCGGTCAACGCGGTGATGCTCGCCGACGGCCTTGCACGCGGCGGCCCCGAGGAGGCACGCAAGCGCCTCGCCGAATTCTGGCGCGCGGCCAGCGTCGGCGGCGACCTGCCGCCGGTGCAGCGGGCCATCGCCGACCGGCTGTTCTCGGTGTTTCCGTTCGCGACCTCGCCGATGCAGAACTGGTTCGAGACGATGTCGCATTATTTCTCGCCCTACGATTTCAACCCACTCAACATCAATCCGTTGAGCGAATTGATCGCGCGCTTCGTCGATTTCGAAGCGATCCGCGAAAGCGACATCGCGCTCTATATTTCCGCGACCAACGTCCACACCGGACGGCTCAAGGTGTTCTGCCGCCATGCCATCAACGCCGACGTGGTGATGGCATCCGCGGCCTTGCCCTATCTGTTCCGCGCGGTGGAGATCGACGGCGTGCCCTACTGGGACGGCGGCTACATGGGCAATCCCGTGATCTTTCCCTTCCTGCAGGCGACCGACACCGAAGACGTGCTGGTGGTGCAGATCAATCCGGTGTCGCGGGAGTTCACCCCGAAAACCTCCGCCGAGATCGTCAAGCGGCTGAACGAAATCACCTTCAACTCCGCGCTGATCTCCGAGCTGCGCACCATGGATTTCGTCAACCAGCTGATCGACGACGGGCGGCTGCGGCGCGGCAAGGGAGACAATCAGTACCGGCGACTGAACATCCATCGCATCGAGCTCGGCCCCTCCGCCACCAACCTCAACGACCAGAGCAAACTGAAGACCGACTACGATTTCTTCGAATCGCTGCGCGATGAAGGCGTCCGCGCCGCCACCGCGTTTCTCGACAGCCATTTCGACGATATCGGCGAGCGCGGCACGCTCGATCTCGCCGCCGAATCCGGCGTGGAATGGGCCTGACGACCGGCGCGGAACGGGGAAAACCCCGTT
>Ga0182735_1001724_pt1 | contig 14264 bp, 9 predicted proteins | sample eDN5th30CKraftMG_FD_128524 | JGI IMG/M metagenome (GOLD analysis project Ga0182735, IMG submission 128524) | Enriched Miracle-Growth compost microbial communities from Emeryville, California, USA - eDNA 5th pass 30_C Kraft MG (version 2) (version 2) ... | reverse complement strand
TTCACCATCCACGACCTGCTGCGAACGGCTTCGACTTTGCTGCACGAGCAGGGCTGGCCTTCGGACGTGGTGGAGAAGGCGCTGAACCATACCATCGGTGGAGTGCGCGGGGTCTACAACCGGGCGGAGTACGCCGAACAGTGGCGGGAGATGCTGCAGGCGTGGTCGGACTACATCGACGGGCTGGCGCCGTCTGCCAATTTGGTGGTGTGAGTCCGGCCGGGGCGCTGGTGGCCTTTTCCCTTTTTGGGTAGGGCCGTTGCCCCTTGATTGCCATTCCCTTGTCTCTGCCTTTTCCTTTGTGGCAGGCATTCATGATCGACGATGATTATCAGAGACTGATATGATTGTAAATCAACGTGTCATTGGATTCGCGATCATGAAGCGCTGCATTGTGGGTATCCGACAACCAGAAGGTTCGCCACCGAAGGGAAGCGAAACTCCCAGCGTTTGGTTTCCGTCCCTGGCATCACTGGCAGCGGTGCTGTCGGACGACAACCGCCGCCTGCTGCGCTTGATCCATGACAAACAACCCAAGTCCCTGACGGAACTGGCCGAACTCAGTGGCCGCAAGGTGCCGAACCTGTCGCGCACCCTGCGGCTGATGGCGGACTATGGGCTGGTTTCGCTGCAACGCAATGTCCGGGACGTTCAGCCGACCGCACTGGCGATCGAGTTTTTGGTTCTGTTGGATTGATGGCTATGAATACGAGAGGGAATGCGATGGCACGGATGTGGATGGTGCGCGGCGAAGGCGGCAGCCTGTATGACGCCTTTCGGGAACGCGGCGTAGCTGCCGTGGGCTGGAATCAATTGGCAGCCCATGCCAAACCCGGTGTCGGACGCAAGCAGCTAATCGCCCTGTACCAGTCTGTCGAGCCACAGGCAAAGCAAGGCACAGTGGTATCGGGTGCATCGCAGGTCTGGCGCTTCGTCAACGACATCCAAGAGGGCGACTGGGTCATCACCTATTCGCCCGCCAATCGCCTGTACTCAATCGGCAATGTCGCTGGACCAGCCGAGCACCACCCTGAGTGGGCCGAACAAGGCATGCCACTGGCGCGCAAGGTGCAGTGGCAAACGCAGGAATTGCCGCGTGACAGTTTGGGCACCAGCACAAAAAACAGCCTGGGTTCGACCTTGACCCTGTTCGAAGTGCCATCCAGCGCAGCAACCGAAGTTTTGGCAGCACTGAAGGGAAAACCGGTGCCGGTTGTGGAAGATGAAGCAGAGGAAGTCATCGCCGATCCACTGGCCGACATTGAGTCCCAGGCGCTGGAGCGCATCAAGGATCGGGTCAACGAACTCGACTGGGACGACATGCAGCAACTGGTCGCCGGCATCCTGCGCGCCATGGGCTACAAGACCCAAGTTTCACCACCTGGCTCAGACCGGGGCAAGGACATCGTCGCCTCGCCAGACGGCTTTGGCTTCGAACACCCGCGCATTGTCGTGGAGGTCAAGCACCGCAAAGGGCAGATGGGCAGTCAGGAAATCCGTAGTTTCCTCGGTGGCCGTCACAAGGATGATCGCGGGCTATACGTCAGTACTGGCGGCTTCACCAAGGACGCCCAGTACGAAGCAGATCGAGCGTCCATCCCGCTGGCCATGTGGACGCTGGACCATGTGGTGCGCGCGCTGATCGAGCATTACGACGCCACCGACGCCGAAACCAAACGAATCGTGCCGCTGAAGCGGTTGTACTGGCCTGCCTGATGCCCGCGGAGACATTCATTTGGAACATTTCCTGACCCCTCATCAAAGTCAGTACTTCGCCTGGCAACTGACCCGGCAGGCTGCCAGTGACAGCGTGGAATCTCTAGCCAGCGCGCTGGTGGACTCCCAGGTGGATTTGAATCCGCACCAGGTCGAAGCCGCACTCTTTGCCTGTCGCAACCCGCTATCGCGGGGCGTGATCCTTGCAGACGAAGTGGGGCTGGGCAAAACCATCGAAGCCGGGCTGGTCATTTCCCAACATTGGGCGGAGCGGCGTCGCAAAATGTTGATCATCGTGCCAGCCAACCTGCGCAAGCAATGGCACCAGGAACTGCAGGACAAGTTCAATCTTCAGGGGCTGATCCTCGAAGCGAAGAACTACAACGCCATGCGCAAGGAAGGTATCACGCAACCCTTCCTGCATACAGGCGGGCCGGTCATTTGCTCCTACCAGTTCGCCAAAGCCAAGGCCGATGACCTCAAGCGCATTCATTGGGATCTGGTGGTCATGGATGAAGCCCACCGTCTGCGCAATGTCTACAAGAACGGCAACGTCATTGCCCGAACGATCCGCGACGCGCTGGAGCACGTCGATGCCAAAGTCCTGCTGACGGCAACACCGCTGCAAAACACCCTGCTGGAGCTTTATGGCTTGGTGAGCATGATCGACGAACGCGTGTTCGGCGATATCGACAGCTTTCGGACCCAATTCTCTGGCGTCAGAACCGAACAGTCCAACTGGGCACTGCGAGAGCGTTTGGCACCACTTTGCAAACGCACACTGCGTCGGCAAGTTCAGCAATACGTGCCGTATACCGCACGTATCGCAATCGTCGAAGAATTCACCCCCAGCCAGGAAGAGCAGCAACTTTCCGCATTGGTCGCCGATTACCTGCGTCGCCCGAATCTCAAGGCACTGCCTGAAGGCCAGCGTCAACTGATCTCGTTGGTGCTATGGAAGCTGCTGGCCTCGTCCAGCCACGCCATTGCCGGGGCGCTGGAGACCATGGCCAATCGCCTTCAGGGACAACTGGATGAGTTGCCTGATGTTCCTGACCTGACAGAGTCGCTGGATGACGACTACGAAGGACTGGACGAAACCGCAGACGAGTGGAATGGCAGTGCCGCCAATGATGCTGATGCCAGCGGCAACGAACGAGCAGCCATTGCCGACGAAGCGGCCGAACTCCGACGCTTCAAAGAGTTGGCTACCGGCATACGACAGGATGCCAAGGGGCAAGCGCTGTTGACAGCGCTGGAGAAGGCTTTTGCCGAGCTGGAGCGTTTAGGCGCCAGCGAGAAGGCCATCATCTTCACCGAGTCCAAGCGCACCCAGAGTTACCTGCTCTCCCTGTTGGCTGAAACACCCTACAGCGACGGCATCGTGCTGTTCAACGGCACCAACAGCGATGCCAGAGCGCAGGCCATCTACAAAGGCTGGCTGCAACGCCATGAAGGCAGCGACCGCATTACTGGCTCCAAAACCGCTGACACCCGCGCCGCGCTGGTTGAGCACTTCAAGGAGCGCGGCACCATCATGATCGCGACGGAGGCAGGCGCGGAAGGCATCAACCTCCAGTTCTGCTCTCTGGTCATCAATTATGACCTACCGTGGAATCCCCAGCGGATCGAGCAGCGCATCGGTCGCTGCCACCGTTACGGGCAAAAGCACGATGTGGTGGTAGTCAACTTCGTGGACCGCAGCAACGAGGCAGATGCCCGTGTCTATCAGTTGCTGTCGCAGAAGTTCAAGCTGTTCGAAGGGGTATTCGGCGCCAGTGACGAAGTGCTGGGAGCCATCGGCTCCGGCGTAGATTTCGAGCGGCGAATCGCTGCCATCTACCAAAATTGCCGCGAAACCGAAGAAATTCGCAGCCGTTTCGAAGACCTCCAACGCGAACTTGCCAGCGAGATCGACGAAGCGATGCTCAGAACACGGCAGCTTCTGCTGGAGAATTTCGACGAGGAAGTGCAGGAGAAACTGCGCATCCGCAGCCAGGACAGCCAGGCAGTGCTGAACAAGTACGAGCGCCTGCTGATGGATTTGAGCCGCACGGAGTTGCGGGATCATGCTCGCTTCGATACTGCCGAAGAGGCCAATGGCTTTGTCCTGCACAGCCTGCCCGATGGACTAGGTCTCGCCACAGGCAGCCGGGAACAGGCAGTGATGGCGGGGCGCTATGAACTACCCAGACGCAGCGGTGATGCGCATCTTTACCGTATGGGCCATCCCTTGGCGGAATGGGCCATTGAGCGCGCCAAGGCACGAGACCTAAAAGCCCCCGCACGATTGGCGTTCGACTATGCCGCCTACGGCAAAAGGCTCGTCAGCCTTGAAAAATGGCGCGGCCAGAGCGGCTGGCTGAGCGTGACCCTGCTGACCGTCGAAACCCTGAACGATCAGGAACAGCACCTGGTTGTTTCCGCCTGTACCCAAGCAGGGGAAGCGCTGCCAGAGGACGATCCAGAAAAACTGCTGCGCCTGCCTGCGCAGGTCGAAGGCGACGCGCACCTGGAAGTATGTGCCGAACTCGTCGCCAACATCGAAAGCCGCAAAAACGTGCTGCTGCGCGAGATCAATCAGCGCAACCTGGGCTACTTCGAGCAGGAGGTGCAGAAGCTCGATGCTTGGGCCGATGACCTGAAGCTCGGGCTGGAGCAGGAAATCAAGGCCATCGACGGCGAGATCAAGGAGGTGCGCCGCACTGCCGCTGCGTCACCCACGCTGGAAGAAAAGCTGGCGCATCAAAAACGCCAGCGAGAACTGGAAACCAAGCGCAGCAGACTACGAAGGGAGCTGTTCGCTAGGCAGGATGAGGTGGAAGAGCAGCGGAACAAGCTGATTGGGGAGTTGGAAGAGCAGCTCAAGCAGCAGGTAGCGGAACGCACGTTGTTTACCGTCGAATGGGAGTTGACGTAATGGCAAAACGAGAAATTTCACGAGGTTCGCTCTGGAATCAATGGGATCTGCATGTGCACACGCCAGCGTCATTTCACTGGTCGGGGAAGAAATTTGAGGGCGACCTGTCATCTGATGTCAACAGGGCGCTAGTGGATGAAATGATTGATGCCATGAACAAGGCAGAACCTGCGGTTTTTGCCATAATGGATTATTGGACATTCGATGGTTGGTTTGCTTTACAAAAGCGAATTAAAGAACAGGATGCCCCTGCACTTAAAAAGATAGTTTTCCCTGGCATCGAGTTGCGACTTGCTGCACCAATGAAGGGAAGATTGAACGCCCATGTATTGTTCTCAAATGAAATTGGTGAGCAGGACTTGTTGGATTTCAAGTCGGCACTGCGCATTGAACTAATAAATAGGCCCCTGTCAAATCAAGCTCTCATTGATCTTGCTAGGCAAACGGGCGAAGACAAGCTGGTTAAGCACGGATTCACTAAGGCAGTTGTTAGTGTCGATGATGAGAAAGCATTGCTGGCAGGTGCGGTTATTGCCGAAGTAAATCCAGACTCCTACAAAGAGGCGATTGCTAAAGTGCCCAAAGGGCATGCAGTCGGATTCATGCCTTTCGATACCAATGATGGCTTGGCAGAAATCAAGTGGCACGAACACTATGCTTACGCAATGAATTTGTTCCGGAGTTCGCCTATTTTCGAGACCCGATGCCCCGACTTGCATGCAGCGTTCGCTGGCGAGAAAACTCAAGGTAATTCTAAGTATTTCGATAATTTTCAAGCGGGACTTAAGGCTATCCCTCGGTTGGCGGTATCGGGAAGCGATGCGCACTGCTTTATTGGTAAGCCCGGAGATAATGACAAGCGCGGCTATGGCGATTTCCCGTCTAGCAAGAAAACCTGGATTAAAGCTGATCCGTCATTTCGTGGCCTAAAGCAAGCCATTCTTGAACCTGCTAAACGCTCTTTCATTGGGCAGAAGCCCCCCAAGTTACAAGAGATCGAATCCAACAAGGTTTATTACATCGACTCGCTGGAGATCGCTAAGACTGGCAGTAAGCCGGATATTGGTAAATGGATGGATGGATGTGATATTCCGCTGAACCCCGATCTTGTTGCAGTCATTGGTAACAAGGGCAGTGGTAAGAGTGCGTTGGCAGATGTCATTGCGACACTTGGAAATTCCAAGCAATCAAGGCACTTCAGCTTTTTGAGGAAAGAGCGTTTTCTTGGGAAGGCTGGCGAGCCTGCACGCCACTTCACAGGTACTTTGACATGGCGAGACGAAAGCACCGAGGCGCGGCCACTCAATGAGTTGCCTTCTGAAGAGAAGCCGGAACTGGTTCGCTACATCCCTCAAGGCTACTTCGAGGAGCTTTGCAATGAACACGTTTCTGGAAAATCGAATGCATTCGAGAAAGAACTGCGTGCCGTTATCTTTTCGCACACAAGTGAGGAGATGCGGCTTGGAGCGCTCGACTTCGATCAGTTAACTGAACAGCAGGAGCAATCGCTCAGAAACCGACTGGGTGAGTATCGCAAGGTGTTGTCATCCATCAATGCTGATATTGTGCGCATTGAAGAGCAGCTTCAGCCTATTGAGTTAGAAAGGTTGAATGAACTTCTTTTGCTGAAGATCAAGCAAATTGATGAGCATGAAAAGCTAAAGCCAGTGGAAGTCGCTGCGCCAGCAGAAGCGCTGGATCCAGAACAAAAGAAAGCTTCGGATGAGCTGGTTGCAATAAATCAGAAAATTGAATCATCCCAAAAGCGTTCGCAAGAAATTGCGGTGGAGAACACCGATCTCGCCAAGCGGCAAAAGGCTATCACCAATATCCGCGAACAGTTGAGACTGTTTCAGCGCGCATTCGAGCAGGCGCAACAGACTGTCTCCGATGATCTGAAAATTCTGGGTATCGCATGGCATGATTTAGCTGCTATTGACATCAAGCAGCATATCCTTGATGAAAAATCGGCAGAAATTTCCACGAAGCAGGAACAGTTGAAGAGCGAAGCTGAAAAGACTGCCGAAGAGTTGAAGAAGAGTGTTGCATCGCAGCAAGGTTTTACGGCGAAATTGAACGCTCCCCAGCAGCAATTCGAGGCGTACCAGCGACAACTTGCCGAATGGAATAAAAAGCTGACTGATCTGAAGGGTTCACCCACCGAGCCCGAAACCAAGGTTGGCTTGGAAACTCGTATTGAACAGATCAAGAGGTTGCCGGAACAACACAAGGAGTTGGAAGAAAAGCGCTTGCGTCTATCTGGTGAGATTTTTGACACGTTAGACGCGCAACGCAAAGCACGCGAAGAGCTTTTCAAGCCGGTGCAAGATCTAATCCAGAAAAACAGCTTGATACGCGAGGATTACAAGTTGCAGTTTCAGGCAACGCTTGCAGCCTCTTCGGAGGCTATCGCCGATCAGCTGTTTGCGCTGATAAAGCAGACTTGGGGGGATTTCCGTGGTCAGGATGAGGCGCCTTCGACGATTAGAAAACTGTTCGACAACCACGATCTGAACTCCAAAGAGGGGGCTCTGGCATTCATCACCGCCTTGCAGGAAAAGGTTCAGGAAGCCTCAACGCTCTCTGGTGCGACTGTCGGCATTTTTAATCTGGTCAAGAAGGGGCAGTCTGCTGCATCCGTATATGACTTGATCTTTGGGTTGAACTTCCTTGAGCCGAGATATTCGTTGCTGTTCCAGGATACGCAGATTGAGCAGTTATCGCCCGGTCAACGCGGTGCATTGCTTCTGATTTTCTATTTGCTGGTGGATAAGGGTAAGACACCGATAATCCTCGACCAGCCAGAAGAAAACTTGGACAATGAAACAGTATTCCGGCTGCTTGTTCCGGTACTTTCCGAGGCCAAGAAGCAACGGCAAATCATCATGGTCACGCACAATCCGAATTTGGCTGTTGTGTGCGATGCCGAGCAAATCATCTACGCGAAGTTTGATCGTGCCAACAATTCAACGGTCAGCTATGAATCTGGCGCTATCGAGAACTCCAACCTGAATGGAATTGTTGTAACAATTCTAGAAGGGACGAAGCCGGCATTCGACAACCGTTCCGGGAAGTATCACTGATATGGCAAAGAACCAAAAACTCGAACTCACCTGGATTGGAAAGGATAAACGGCCAAAGCTAGAGCCGCGCATCCTACTTGAAGATCCCGAAAAATCTTACCATGCCAAGCAGCGTGTTTCGGAGAACGACTTCTTTGATAATCAGCTGATTTTTGGAGATAACCTGCTGGCATTGAAGGCGCTGGAGCAGGAGTTCTCTGGAAAGGTAAAGTGCGTTTTTATTGACCCGCCTTACAACACTGGGAGTGCCTTCACGCATTATGACGACGGGTTGGAGCACTCGATCTGGCTGGGCTTGATGCGCGATCGGCTAGAGATCATCAAGCGGCTGCTGGCGGATGATGGTTCGCTGTGGATCACGATCGATGATAACGAAGCACATTACTTGAAAGTGCTGGGGGACGAGGTGTTTGGACGAAGTAACTTTGTAGCAAATGCTATTTGGCAAAAGAAATTTGCACCACAAAATGATGCCAAGATCATAGATGCTAATCATGATCACCTGCTTGTCTTTGCGAAAAACAAAAACTCAGTGGCAATCAACCTGCTTCCACGCAGTGATGAGATGAATGCGCGATATAAAAACCCGGACAATGATCCTCGTGGTCCCTGGACTTCTGATAATCCACTGCGACGCGAATTTCGTGAATATGCTTATTACGAAATAACTACGCCATCGGGACGCAAAGTTCTTCCGCCACCGGGTTCATCTTGGCGATTCAACCAAGAAGAAGTACCGCGCTTGATCGCCGAAAATAAATTGTGGTTCGGCGCAGACGGCAAAGGAGTCCCTCGTATTAAGCGGTTCCTATCTGAAGTAAAGCAAGGTGTCATTGCGCAGACTATCTGGCCGCACACAGATGTTGGTAATACCCAAGAGGCAAAGAAAGAAGTTATCAAGTTCAATTCTGAAAATATCTTCGACACGCCAAAGCCCGAAAGGCTAATCAAAAGAGTGATTGAGCTCGCCACTGACCCCGGCGATCTCGTCCTCGACTCCTTCGCCGGTTCCGGCACCACCGGTGCAGTCGCCCATAAAATGGGTCGCCGCTGGATCATGGTCGAACTCGGCGAGCACTGCCATACCCACATCATTCCACGTCTGAAAAAGGTCATCGACGGCGAAGATCCAGGCGGCATCACCAAGGCGGTGAATTGGCAAGGTGGCGGTGGCTTCCGCTACTACCGTCTCGCCCCCAGCCTGATCGTAGAGGATCGCTGGAGCAATCCGGTCATCAACCCGGAGTACAACGCCGCGCAATTGGCCGAGGCACTGTGCAAGCTGGAAGGCTTCACCTACGCCCCGTCAGAAACTCGCTGGTGGCAGCAGGGGCACTCCAGCGAACGAGACTTTCTCTACGTCACTACGCAGAACCTGTCTGCCGCCCAGTTGCAGGCTTTGTCGGATGAGGTGGGCACGGAGCAAAGCCTGCTGGTGTGCTGCTCGGCTTTTCACGGTGTGACAGCGGCCAAGGCCAGCGAGCGCTGGCCGAACCTGACACTGAAGAAGATTCCGAAGATGGTACTGGCCCGTTGCGAATGGGGCCATGACGACTACAGCCTGAATGTGGCGAACCTGCCGCTGGCCGAGCCGTCGCCGCCAGCACCTGCTGCGAAGGCAGCCAAGTCCGGCAGAAAGCCCAGCGATAGCCGGACGACGGACATGTTTGGCGATGGAGGGGACGCCTGATGACGAAGAAGAACCAGGCAGTTCCCCTCGCTCGTTCCTCGGCAGCGGAGTACCTGACTTACATCGCTGCCACAGGCGATCAACCGCAGTCCGTGGAAATGCGCTATGAAGATGAAAACATCTGGCTGACGCAGAAGATGATGGCAGCGCTGTACGATGTCACCGTATCTGCCATCAATCAGCATCTGAAGCGAGTCTTCGATGACGGAGAGTTGCTGCAGGAGGCAGTTATTAAGGATTACTTAATAACTGCCTCCGATGGAAAGAACTACCGCGCCAAGCATTACAACCTCCAGGCCATCATCGCTGTCGGCTTCAAGATCAATAACGAGCGTGCGGTGCAGTTCCGCAAATGGGCGGGGCAAATCGTCAAGGACTACACCATCCAGGGCTGGGCCATGGACGTGGATCGCCTGAAGAAAGGGCATATGTTCACGGATGAGTATTTCGACCGTCAGTTGGAATACATCCGTGAAATTCGCCTGTCGGAACGCAAGTTCTACCAAAAGATCACGGATCTGTACGCGACTGCCTTCGATTACGATAGGGACGCACAGACCACACGGGCATTTTTCGCGCTGGTACAGAACAAGTTGCACTGGGCAGTGCATCGTCACACTGCCGCAGAACTGATCGTCGCACGTGCCGACGCTGACAAGACAAATATGGGGCTGACACACTGGGAAGCCGCACCTCATGGAAAGATCGTCAAATCCGATGTATCGGTGGCGAAGAACTACCTGAATACGGAAGAGCTGGATTATCTGGAGCGGATCGTTTCGCTCTATCTGGATTTTGCTGAATTGCAGGCGATTCGAAAAATTCCCATGTCCATGCAGGATTGGGCCAAGCGCCTGGATGGCTTCCTGGAGTTCAACGGCAACGAGATATTGACGGGGCCGGGGAAGATTTCGCACGAGCAGGCAAAGCTGCACGCCGAAAGCGAATTCGAGAAATACCGCATCGTGCAGGACAGGCTGTTCGAGAGCGATTTCGACCGGATGTTGAAGCAGCTTGAGGTTGATCATCCTAACCTGGGCAGCGACCAGAACAAGAATGAGGGGAAAGCATGAGTTCGCGTGTTCAGAATCACGTCACTGGCCGCTTGTCGCTGCGGCCGCCGCAAGCCGAATCCCTGGCACGGTTGGTACGTGCGCTGGAAGCCGCGCCTGAAATGCTGGGTAAGGATAGGGACGTTGCCTCGATCCTGGCAACCCTGAAAGCCGAGTTTTCGACGCTGGAAGACTTCGAGCGGGACTTCCCTTCGCTGTGCTTCGCCTTGGCCACCGGGGTCGGCAAAACGCGCTTGATGGGGGCTTTTGTCGCCTACCTGCATCTGGCACACGGCATCAATAATTTCTTCGTGCTGGCCCCGAACCTCACCATCTACAACAAGTTGATTGCCGATTTCACACCGAACACGCCCAAGTACGTGTTCAAGGGCATCGGGGAGTTCGCCATCAACGCGCCCAGGGTCATCACCGGAGACAACTACGACCAGCAAAACGTTGTGGGAGGCGAGTTGTTCGGCGAGGTGCGGATCAACATCTTCAATATCTCCAAGATCAATTCCGAGGTGCGTGGCGGCAAGGAGCCACGCATCAAGCGCATGCGCGAGGTGCTGGGCGAAAGCTACTTCAACCACCTGGCCAATCTGCCGGACCTGGTGTTGTTGATGGACGAATCGCATCGCTATCGTGCCCAGGCCGGCATGCGGGCAATCAACGAACTGAATCCGCTGTTCGGGTTGGAGGTGACGGCCACGCCCTTTGTGGAATCCGCCAAGGCCCCCATACCGTTCAAGAATGTGGTGATGGACTATCCCTTGGCACGCGCCATGGAAGATGGCTTCGTCAAGGAGCCGGCCGTCGTCACCCAGCGCAACTTCAAGGCCAGCAACCACGCTGCGGAAGAGATCGAGAAGATCAAGCTGGAGGATGGCGTTCGCCTGCACGAGGCCACCAAGGTCGAGCTATTGACCTATGCCCGCGAGAACGGCGTCAGGGTGGTCAAACCCTTCATCCTGGTAATCGCACGCGATACGACGCATGCAGGGCAGTTGAAGGCATTGATCGAGTCCTCAGCATTCTTTGAAGCACGCTACCACGGCAAGGTCATCCAGGTGGACTCCAGCCGCACCGGTGCCGAGGAAGAGAAAATGATCGAGGCGCTGCTAAATGTGGAGAACCCGGAGGAACCCACCGAGATCGTCATTCACGTCAACATGCCCAAGGAAGGCTGGGACGTCACCAACCTCTATACCATCGTGCCGCTGCGTGCTGCCAATGCACGCACGTTGATCGAACAATCCATCGGGCGTGGTCTGCGTCTGCCGTATGGCAAGCGTACGGGCGTGGCGGCGGTGGATCGCCTCAACATCGTGGCGCACGACAAGTTCCAGGAGATCATCGACGAAGCCAACCGTGGCGATTCGCCGATCCGCCTCAAACAGGTGATCCTGGAAGCGCCCAGTAGCGAGGACAAAAAGGTCAGCGTTCAAGTGCTGCCCAATCTGCTGACTCATCTGGGACTGCATGATGAGCATGCGCCACATGTCCCGCCTGCGTTGGAGACGGTGGATGCAGGTACTGAGGTCGGCGGCGAACAAGTCAAGGCACAGACTCAGCCGGTCTTTTCGACCGAAGCAGAATTCAAGGCGGCCCATGTCGTGCGGGAAGTCCTTGCCTCCTATGAGGTGAAACGTGACTTGGCACCGACCAGTGCGGCATTGCTGAAGCCGGAAATCCAGCAAGCGATTTTGGCAGAAGTGGAAAAGCGCCTGAAACCCCAACAGGGGCAATTGCTGCAAGGCGCCGACGACCAGGCGCCAGCGCTGGATCTGTCCGCCGTCGTGGCCAAGACCACTGAAATTCTGGTTCAGCAGACCATCGACATTCCGCGTATCGCCGTTGTGCCTACCGGCGAAGTCACCACAGGCTTTCATCCGTTCCGCCTGGGGGCCTTGCCCAACTTCCAGCCAGGGCAGTGCGAGATCGTCGGCCAGACATTGCGTACCAGCGAACAATTCACCCTGAACCGTGAAAGTGGCCTGCGGGAAAACCGCTTTGAAGATTACATCGTCAAGAAGCTGATCGACTTCGACGACATCGACTACTTCACGCAGGCCGACTTGCTCTACGACCTCGCCGGACAGGCTGTCGAGCATTACCAGCAGCAGAACTATGCGGACAGTGAACTGCACGAGATTTTCGATACCTACGGCAAGGAGCTCGCTCGCCTCATTCGTGCCCAGATGATGGAGCACTTCTGGGAAAAAGCCGCGGGCTATGAGGTTCAGGTCAGCAGAGGCTTCACCGAGCTGAAGCCATGTAACTACACCGCTACGGAGGGGCAGACGGCCCATAACCTGAGGGAAACCGTTACGGAAACCAGCCGTATCAAACAGATGCTGTTCGGTGGGTTCACCCGTTGCCTGTACCCCTTGCAGAAGTTCGACTCGGACACCGAACGGCGTTTTGCCTTGCTACTGGAACGTGACGCCCTCAAATGGTTCAAGCCCGCCAAGGGCCAGTTCCAGATCTACTACAAGCTGGGCAGCGAACAGCCGGAATATATCCCCGACTTCGTGGCCGAGTTGGATGAAATGATCCTGATGGTCGAAACCAAAGCGCGTGTCGATCTGGCTTCTGCCGAAGTCCAGGCCAAGAGCGCTGCCGCCTCTCGGTGGTGTCGGCACGCCAGTGAACATGCGGCTGAAGTCGGCGGTAAGTCCTGGTGCTATCTCGTGGTTCCCCATGATGAAGTCACTGAAGATAAACGCCTGTCCGACTACCTGCGGTTTGAAGTCAAGGACACTGCGGAAGGAGGCAGCCCAGCCTGAACTCAAGCGGCGGACGTCATCGCCCCAGGTAGATTGCGGTGGTCGATGTCCGTTCGTGCCCAAGTTCCCGGCTGATCTTTTGTCGTGCTTGCAGGTCTTGCAACTGCTGATTGGCGGACAGCATTTCCTGCTGTTGCCCGCCAGCACCCGGCGCTCGCCATCCCGTCAGCGCCTCATACCGTACCTGCGCGTACCGATGCCGCAGTCCATGCATGTTGCTCAACCCTGCCTCCTTGCACTGCCCGTCGTAGAGATGCCGCTGCTGGATGTAGATCTTGTGCGACGGAATCAATGATCCGGTAATCCCCCCATTTTTAACGGTCGTTAAAAGTAGAGGCTAAGCGGCCAGGGCCATTTTTTGAATTGGTGTAATGCCGCCCAAGGCCATACATATTTGGCCGTTCGTGATTGTAAGTCCGGAGCCAGCGCGTGGCGAAGTCCTGGATATCAGACACAGAATCAAACAGGTGATGAGCTAGCCAGTCGTAGCGTACTGTGCGGTTATACCGTTCGATATAGGCGTTCTGCTGCGGCTTGCCTGGTTGGATAAACCGGATGCTGCGGCCGTCGGCCAACTGGTCGTGCATAAAGTCCATCGACCAGATTTCATTGGGTGCGTACGGCACCGCCAAGGGCTCTGGCTGCTCCCGCACCAAGCGTTTGCGCGGTTTGATACGCATGTTTAACTCCAACTCACGGTAAATGCGGTATATGCGCTTGTGGTTCCACTTGAAGCCTTTGACATTGCGCAGATACAGGTAGCACAAGCCGAACCCCCAGTTCCGTTGGTTATGGGTCAAGCGAAGCAGCCAGTCGGCAATCTGCTGATTGTCGCTGCTTAACTTGGCTTGATACCGATAGCATTTCTCGCTAATGCTAAACGCGTCGCAGGCCAGGCGAATACTGAAGGCGAACTGCTTGACCGCTCGTTGCGCCATCTCACGTCGGTGAGATGGCTTCACCACTTTTTTTCAATGGCCTCCTTCAGGATTTCGGCCTTGAGCCGTTCCTCTG
>Ga0182735_1001723_pt1 | contig 14266 bp, 10 predicted proteins | sample eDN5th30CKraftMG_FD_128524 | JGI IMG/M metagenome (GOLD analysis project Ga0182735, IMG submission 128524) | Enriched Miracle-Growth compost microbial communities from Emeryville, California, USA - eDNA 5th pass 30_C Kraft MG (version 2) (version 2) ... | reverse complement strand
CGACGTCGTCACCCCAGCCGAACTCCTGGACGACGTTGCCGGACGTGAAGCCCAGCGCGGCCGCAGCTTGCGGGTCAGCGGTCGTAGCCACAGCGGTAGTGGTCCCTTCTGATGGTGCACACGTGAGCGAGCGGGAGCGGCCACGCGGTACGGGGCCTGCTGCAACTGTAAGAGGTAGAAGAAACGTAGTCCACGCACGACGCGTAGAAGACCACTGTCCAACCACCGGAGCCGAGGCAGGGGGTGGGCTATCGGCGTGTGTCGCGCACGTCACGGTGGTTTTCGGCCCCCAGCATGTGACTTTGCCGTCCCATTAGCGTGACAATAGGATCGCACGCGACCATCAGGCAGCCCCGGCAACGGCCGGGTTCATGGACGAACGTCCCCGCCCCCGCTACCACGGGACCGTCGGGGCACGGCTGCCCGCTGCCGGTCGCTCGCACCCCGGTTGATCGCCAGCTGCGGTACCCCGCGGCCGGCCCTGAGAGACATGAGGTTGGCACGTGGCAACGCATGAGGACACTGGACCTGTGAACACCGGTCCACTCAGCCAGGCACCGGACGTCGACGCCGCCGAGACCGGCGAGTGGCTGGAGTCCTTGGACGGGCTCATCGACGAGAAGGGTGCTCCACGCGCCCGCGAGATCCTGCTCAACCTCCTGCAGCGCGCCGAGCAGCGCGACGTCGCGGTGACGGCGCCGATGGTGACGCCGTACGTGAACACGATCCCGGCGTCCGCCGAGGCGGAGTTTCCCGGCGACGAGGACATCGAGCGCAAGTACCGCGGCTGGCTGCGCTGGAACGCCGCCGTCATGGTCACGCGCGCGCAGCGCCCGCACATCGGCGTGGGCGGGCACATCTCGTCGTACGCCTCCGTGGCGACGATGTACGAGGTGGGCCTCAACCACTTCTTCCGCGGCAAGGACCACCCCGGCGGCGGCGACCAGATCTACTTCCAGGGCCATGCCTCCCCCGGCGTCTACTCGCGCGGCCTGCTCGAGGGCCGCCTCAGCGAGCACCAGCTGGACGGATTCCGCCAGGAGCTCTCGCACCCGGGCGGCGGCATGCCGTCCTACCCGCACCCCCGCCTGATGCCCGGGCTGTGGGAGTTCCCCACGGTCTCGATGGGCCTCGGCCCCGCGTCAGCGATCTACCAGGCCTGGACGAACCGCTACCTGCACAACCGCGGCATCAAGGACACCTCGCAGCAGCGCGTGTGGGCCTTCCTCGGCGACGGCGAGATGGACGAGCCGGAGAGCCGCGGCATGCTGCAGCTCGCGGCGCAGCAGCGTCTCGACAACCTGACCTTCGTCGTCAACTGCAACCTGCAGCGTCTCGACGGCCCGGTGCGCGGCAACGGCAAGATCGTCCAGGAGCTCGAGGCGCAGTTCCGCGGCGCGGGGTGGAACGTCATCAAGGTCGTGTGGGGCTCGGGCTGGGACCCGCTGCTCGCCGCGGACGAGGAGCACGCGCTCGTCAACCTCATGAACGTCACCCCCGACGGCGACTTCCAGACCTTCCGCACCGAGGACGGCGGCTTCATCCGCGACAACTTCTTCGGTCGGGACCCGCGCGCCAAGCGCCTCGTCGAGAACATGACCGACGACGACATCTGGGGCCTCAACCGGGGCGGCCACGACGCCCGCAAGCTCTACACGGCCTACAAGGCCGCGACCGAGCACACCGGTCAGCCGACCGTCATCCTGTCGCATACCATCAAGGGCTACGGGCTGGGCCCGTCCTTCGCCGGGCGCAACTCGACGCACCAGATGAAGAAGCTCAAGGTCGACGACCTCAAGCTGCTGCGCGACGTCATGGACATCCCGTTCACCGACGCCCAGCTCGAGGCCGACCCCTACGCCCCGCCGTACTTCAACCCGGGTCCCGGGACGCCGGAGATCGACTACCTGCTCGAGCGCCGCCGCGAGCTGGGCGGGTTCGTCCCCGAGCGTCGCTCGACGTTCAAGCCGCTGGTCGCGGCCGACGACAAGCCGTTCCAGCTGCTCGCCAAGGGGTCCGGCAACCAGGAGGTCGCCACCACGATGGGCCTCGTGCGCCTGTTCAAGGACCTCATCAAGGACAAGGAGATCGGCAAGCGCATCGTGCCGATCATCCCGGACGAGGCCCGCACCTTCGGTCTCGACGCGATCTTCCCGAGCGCGAAGATCTTCAACACGGCCGGCCAGAACTACCTGGCCGTGGACCGCAACCTCATGCTCAGCTACAAGGAGTCCGAGGCCGGTCAGATCATGCACACCGGCATCAACGAGGCCGGCTCGGTGGCTGCTTTCCAGGCCGCGGCCACCTCGTACGCGACGCACGGCGAGCCGCTGATCCCGTTCTACATCTTCTACTCGATGTTTGGCTTCCAGCGCACCGGCGACCAGTTCTGGGCCGCGGGCGACCAGATGGCCCGCGGCTTCGTGGTCGGCGCCACCGCGGGCCGCACCACGCTGACCGGTGAGGGCCTGCAGCACGCGGACGGGCACTCCCCGCTCATCGCGGGCACGAACACGGCGGTGGTCCAGTACGACGCCGCGTACACCTACGAGCTCGCCCACATCGTGCGCGACGGCCTCCACCGCATGTACGGGGAGGGCGACCACCGCGACCCGAACGTCATGTACTACCTGACGGTCTACAACGAGCCGATGCTCCAGCCGGCCGAGCCCGAGGGCGCGGACGTCGAGGGGATCCTGCGCGGCATCCACAAGATCCACACCGCCGAGGGCGACGGGCCGCGCGCCCAGATCCTCGCCTCCGGCGTGGGCGTCATGTGGGCCCTCGAGGCCGCTCAGCTGCTCGCCGACGACTGGGGCGTACGTGCCGACGTCTGGAGCGTGACGAGCTGGAACGAGCTGCGACGCGACGCCCTGGCCGCCGAGGCGAACGCCTTCGAGAACCCGAACGCGGAGCAGCGCACGCCCTACGTGACGGCGAAGCTCGCCGACGCCCAGGGGCCGTTCGTGGCCACCAGCGACTACGACAAGCTGGTCCCGGACCAGATCCGCGCCTGGGTCCCGGGCGACTACGCGGTGCTCGGCGCGGACGGCTTCGGCTTCTCCGACACTCGGCCCGCCGCCCGCCGCCACTTCAAGATCGACGGCCCGTCCGTCGTGGTCCGCGTGCTGCAGGAGCTGGGACGCCGCGGTGAGTACCGCACCGACGCCCAGGCCGAGGCCATCGAGAAGTACCGCCTGTACGACGTGCTCGCGGGGACGTCGGGCAACTTCGGCGGCGACTCCTGACCGACGGCTCCAGCTGCGGCGAGCGCCGCTGAACGACGACGGAGGGCCGGCACCGAGCGGTGCCGGCCCTCCGTCGTCCCCGGCCGGGTCGTCCCGGCGAGGGCCTTCTCGGCAGGTCCGATCGGCACCGGTTGTTGCCCCGGAATTCACTGTGGATCTACACTTCGGAATGACAGCGTTGTCATACGTCCTGTTCCCTCGTCGTGCCTCGGCTCGCAACGCCAGCGGTCGCTCGACCTTCACGAGGGCGCGCGGACCCTTACACGAAGGAACCATCGTGATCTCCCGTACGTCACGCGCACGCCGATCCGGCCCTGCGTCCCTCCTGGCCCTCGTCACGGCCGCCGTGGGGCTCCTGCTGGCCACGAACCTCGCGGTCCCCGCGGCCCTCGCCGCGGACCAGACCCCCGCCGACTGGACCACCTCCTGGGGTGCGGCACCCTCCAACCTCTCCAACCTCGGGGACTGCAACCCCTGCACGGTGCGCAACACCGTGCACGTGAGCCTCGGTGGCGCGCAGGTGCGCCTGACCCTGTCCAACGCGCTGGGAACGGCTCCGCTCACGGTGGACCGGACGAACCTCTCCCTGCCCAGCGCGTACAACGCCGCGACCTCCATCACCGGCACGCGCGTGCCGGTGACCTTCGGCGGCAGCCCGAACGTCACGATCCCCGCAGGCCAGTCCGTCGTCAGCGACCCGGTCGCCTTCACGGTCCGGGCCGACACGGACGTGCAGGTCTCGTCGTACTTCTCCGGCAACGCCCAGCTCACCTACCACTCCTTCGGCACCCGTACCGCCTCCTACGTCTGGCGCGGTTCCGACCAGTCCCAGCAGGACTCCCCCGGTGCCGCCACCGGGGCCTACACCTCCACCTATGTCGCTGCCGCCCTCGACGTGCGTCCCGCCGCGGGCGAGCCTGCGCCGGCGGGGAGCGTCGTGGTGTTCGGCGACTCGATCACCGACGGTGTCGGTGCCACCGGCAACGCAGACGAGAGATGGGCGGACAGTCTCGCCTCGCGGCTGAGCACCCTCGCTCCGGAGCTCCGCCTCGGGGTCGTCAACGAGGCGATCAGCGGCAACCGCGTCCTGCTCGACGGGTCCGGACCGTCCGCGATCAGCCGGTTCCAGCGGGACGTCGTCGGACGGGCCGGGGTGCGCAGCGTCATCATCCTCGAAGGCATCAACGACCTGCGCCAGTTCGCCGAGCCGATCTCTGCCAGCACCACCCAGCAGCTCATCGACGGCCTCAAGTCTCTCGCCGACACCGCGCGAGCCGCCGGCATCTCCCCGATCGGCGCCACCATCCTCCCGTTCAAGGGCCGCGGCGAGTACACCGCGGGACGCGAGGCGGTCCGTCAGCAGGTCAACAGCTGGATCCGCTCGACGAGCGCCTTCGACTCCTACGTCGACTTCGACGCCGTCATCGACGACCCGGCGAACCCCGGTGCGATGCGCCCGGACTACGACTCCGGCGACCACCTGCACCCCGGCCCGCTCGGCAACGCCGCCATGGCGGACGAGATCGACCTCGCGGCGCTCGGCGCCTACGAGCGCCCCGGGTCGGTGCAGCTCTACGCCCCGACCACGATCGTGCGCGGCCTCACCACGCACGTCGTCGCCAGGGTGACGGCGGCACGGGACACCGACCGCGCGACCGTCCGCTTCTCCCTGCCCAGCGGCTGGACCCACCCGGCCGGCACCTCCACGACGATCGATCTCGGCCCGCTCGCGGCCGGCAGGTCCGCGGTGGCGAGCCTGCAGGTCTCGGCACGCACGCCCGGCGGCCTGAGCGACGGCCACGTCATGGCCTCGGCGAGCCTCGACGGCCTGGTCACCTCGACCAGCCAGCAGATCCGGACGACGTCACCGAGCAGCACGCCGGACGTCACCGCCCCCTCGGCCTCGATCACGCTGTCGCCCGTCGCCTCGCCGGCGTCCGGCTGGTACACCGGTCCGGTCACCGTGGATGTCGCGTCCGTCGACGACCAGCCCGGTTTCCGGTACGACGAGCTCCAGGTCGACGCGGCAGGCTGGGTCGCGCACATCGACCCCGTGGTGCTGACCGACGGCCGGCACACGGTCGAGGCACGCAGCACGGACGCGGTCGGCAACGTGTCGGACGTGGTGACCCGCCAGGTGAACATCGACACGACGGCGCCCGTGGCGGCGGCCACCTTCGCGAGCGGCACGCGGCTGCTCACCCTCACCGCCACCGACGCGACCTCAGGCGTCGCGTCGATCGCCTATCGCGTGGCGAACGGTGCGTGGACGACGTACACGTCACCGGTCGCCACCGGCGACGCGGCGGTGACGATCTCGTACCGCGCGACCGACAAGGCGGGGAACGTCTCCGCCACGGCATCGACCACGATCGCGGCGAAGCCGGCGCCGGCTGCAAGCTCGCTGAAGGCGACGCTGACACCGTCCGCCAAGGCTCGCTACGGTGACCGCCGCTCGGTCTCCGTCATCCTGGGCGGTACGAACGGCGCCACCGCGGCAGGGACCGTGTCGGTGCTCGAGGGCACCCGGACGCTCGTCACCGCGACCCTCTCGAAGGGCAGGGCGACTCTCGCCCTGCCCAAGAACCTCAAGGTCGGCACGCACCGGCTCACGGTGCGCTACGCGGGGTCCTCGGCAGCGGCCGCCTCGTCGACCGCCGTGACGCTCACGGTGGCGAAGGCGACCGCACGTGTGAGCGCCTCGGCACCGCGCACGAGCACCTCGAAGCGCGGGAAGGTCACCGCGAAGGTCACCTCTGCCGGCGCGGTGAAGGGGACGGCCAAGGTGACCGTCACGCTCGGCAAGAAGAAGGTCGTCAGCAAGAAGGCGACCGTGACCAAGGCCGGCAAGGTCAGCCTGGCGCTCCCCCGGCTCCCGCACGCCGGGCGCTACAAGGTCACCGTGACGTTCACGGGCACCTCGAGCGCAGCCAAGGCCACGGGCCGCACCACGCTCACGGTGCGGCGCTGAGCCGAGGACAGGTCCGGTCGGTGGGTGTCGTCCCCGCCGACCGGACCTGTCCGCACGGCCTCGTGCCCGCGCGGAGCAGCGCCGACCTCGAGCGTGGGCGCGTCGGCCGTCGTCAGCTGTTGGAGGCCGCGGTGCGCTGCTCGGCGGCCTCGACCAGCGGCTCGACCTCTGCGAGCACCGCTGCGGCTGCCTGCGCGTCTGGGTGCGCGTGGAGCGCGTCGCAGTACCGCCGAGCATCGAAGATGCGATCGGCGTCCAGCGCCGCGAGCACGAGCTGGCGCCCGACCTCCGGCACGTGGGCGGTGCCGCGCCAGTGCCCCACACCTAGGCCGAGCGCGTCGACCGGCAGGTCCGCGCCGCGCAGCAGCGCGATCCCCGCGGCGAGCGCACGCCCTGTCAGGTCGCGGTCGGCCGCCGTGGCGAGCCGACGGGTCGCTGCCTCCAGGTCGTCGTCGAGCGACAACCGGGCGAGCTCGATGAGCGGGTACCAGGCACGAGTGTGCCCCGCGAACTCCTCGGCCGCGGCCCAGGTCGCCGCGTCCGCCTGCTCCTTCTTGAGATCCTGGTCCTCGGCGGGGGCGTGCAGCGGGTCGGCGTCCGCGTCCATGCCCGCGGTGTGCCGACGGATCATCGCGACGAGAGCGTCGAAGGCCTCGATGTTGTTGGGGTCGCGCTGCAGCTCGGCACGCAGCGCGTCCTCGTGGGGAGCGTCGCCGGGCCGGGAGCCCGGTGACACGCGCCTGCTGCCGAGCGTCGGGAGGGTCGCCCGTCGGCTGAACCTCTGACGAAGACGTGCGAACAGTGCCATACGCAAACTTTACCTGTCGGTGGCTCTCGGCGGCAGGTGACCGCGAGATCCGTCGATGAGGACCGCCGTGACCACAGCCGTTGCGTTTGTGCGAACTGCACAACCGGGTCGTATGCTCCCACCATGGGACGTGTACGAACGACGGCGACCGCGCCACGTGCCGCGGGCAGCGCCGCCAACCTCAAGCGCGTCCGTGACGCCACCGGAAGCCTCACCTCGTCGGCCCTCGACCGGCTGGAGGCGGACCTCACCTGGTACCGCGCGCTCTCGGTCGCGGACCGCTCCTACGTGGGGCTCGTCGCCCAGGCTGGCATCGCCGCCTTCGCCCGCTGGTACGAGGACCCCGCGCAGCCGCCGACCGCCGTCGGCGAGATGTTCGCCGCCGCTCCCCCGGAGCTGACCCGGTCGATCTCGCTGCAGCACACCCTGCAGATCGTGCGCACCGTCGTCGAGGTCGTCGAGGCGCAGACCGAGCAGATCGCCGAGCCCGGCAGCGAGCGCGACCTGCTCGAGGCCGTGCTGCGGTACTCCCGTGAGGTCGCGTTCTCCGCGGCGGAGGTCTATGCCCGTGCCGCCGAGGTCCGAGGCGCGTGGGACGCCCGGCTCGAGGCGCTGGTCGTCGACGCCATCATGCGCGGTGACACGGACAGCTCGGTGTGGTCACGGGTCTCTGCGCTCGGGTGGACCGGCAACGGCAAGGCGCTGGTGGTCGTCAGCTCGACCGACGAGGAGATCATCGACGAGATCTCGGCGGCCGACCTGCGGCGGGCCGCGCGGCGGGCCGCACAGGACGCCCTGGTCAGCATCCAGGGCGACCGGGTGGTGCTCGTGCTCGGCGGCGAGAACCTCGTCGCCGCCGCGCAAGGGCTGGTGCCCCGGCTCGCGGTCGGCCCCGTGGTCATCGGGCCGGAGGTCCCGCACCTCGGCGAGGCCTGGCGATCGGCCTCTGCCGCGCTCGCCGGGATCCGCGCCGTGGCCGCCTGGCCCGGCGCACCGCGCCCGGTCCTCGCCGACGACATGCTCCCCGAGCGCGTGCTGGCCGGGGACGCCGCCGCCCGCGACTCCCTGCGGCACGCGGCCTTCGAGCCGTTGCGCGACGCCGGGGGCTCCGTGCTCGAGACCCTCTCGGCCTACCTCGAGAACGGTCGCTCGCTGGAGGCTGCGGCACGCGACCTGTACGTGCACCCCAACACGGTGCGCTACCGCCTGCGCAAGGTGTCGGAGATCACCGGCTGGGACCCGCTCGACGCGCGCGAGTCCTTCGTGCTCCACATCGCTCTCGCCCTGGGGCGACTGGACCGTGCCGCCGTCCCTCTTGTAGGAAGACGACAAACACCCGGCTGACACTTCGTGGGCGTCATTGGCCGGGATCAGTGGCCCGGATAGGGCAGAGTAGTGGGGTGCTAGCAGTCGTCTGCCCTGGACAGGGCTCCCAGACCCCCGGGCTCCTGAGCCCCTGGCTCGAGCTTCCCGGCGTGGAAGCCTTGCTGGACTCCTTCAGCGACGCCGCCGGTATCGACCTGCGTGCCCACGGCACGACGTCGGACGCCGACACCATCAAGGACACCGCGGTGGCCCAGCCGCTCATCGTCGCCTCCTCGCTCGTGGCGCTGCGCGCGCTGCTGGGCGAGCGGGACGCGGCGGAGGTGGTCGACCTCACCGGTGGCCACTCCGTCGGCGAGCTCGCCGCCGCAGCGGTCGCCGGGTCCCTGAGCGACGCGAGCGCCGTCTCGCTCGTCGGGCACCGTGCCCGGGCGATGGCCAAGGCGGCGGCGGCCGCCGAGTCGGGGATGGCTGCCGTCGTCGGCGGCGACCCGGCCGAGGTGCTGGCTGCGATCGAGTCCGCCGGCCTCACGCCCGCCAACGTCAACGGTGGCGGGCAGGTCGTCGCCGCCGGCAGCCCCGAGGGCCTGGCCGCGCTCGCCGCGAGCCCGCCCGCCAAGGCACGCGTCATCCCGCTGCAGGTGGCGGGCGCTTTCCACACCGGCTACATGAGCGCGGCACGCGACGAGTTCGCCGCCGCGGCCCAGGGCTGGGAGGTCGCCGCACCCCGCGTCCCGCTGCTGTCCAACGCCGACGGCGCGGTCCTCGACTCCTCCTCGGACGGTGCCGAGGTGCTGCGCCGGCTGATCAACCAGGTCGCCTCACCCGTCCGCTGGGACCTGTGCCAGGAGACGCTGGTGGCACGCGGCGTCACCGGTATCGTCGAGCTGCTGCCGGGCGGCGTGCTCTCCGGCCTCGCGCGCCGCGCGGTGCCGGGCGTCCCGAGCGTCGCGATCAAGTCTCCCGACGACCTGGACAAGGCGCGCGAGCTCCTGGCGTCCGCCTCCGCCGTCGCAACGTCCGTCACCGAGCAGGGAGCCTCCGAGTGAGCATCACGATCCAGCAGACAGCCGCCACGCCGTACTCCCGCGTCCTGGGCGTCGGAGGCGTGCGCGGGGACCGCGCGGTCCCCAACGACGAGCTCGTCGGCCCGATCGACTCCTCGGACGAGTGGATCCGTCAGCGCACCGGGATCATCACCCGTACCCGTTCCGGGCCCGAGGTGGACGTGCTCGACCTCGCCGAGGGGGCGGCGCGCAAGGCCCTCGAGCACGCGGGCATCGACGCGAGCCAGCTGGACGTCGTGATCCTGTCGACCGTCACGTACTTCCGGCAGACGCCGGCCGGTGCGACGCAGGTCGCCGACCGGATCGGAGCCACGCCGTCGGCGGCGTACGACATCTCCGCCGCGTGCGCCGGCTACACCTACGGGATCGCCCAGGCCGACGCCCTCGTGCGCTCGGGCGTCGCGAAGCACGTGCTCGTCATCGGGGCCGAGAAGATGAGCGACTTCGTCGACCCCACGGACCGCTCCATCTCGTTCCTGCTCGGCGACGGCGCCGGCGCGGCCGTCGTCGGCCCCTCGGACTTCCCCGGCATCGGACCGACGATCTGGGGCTCGGACGGTGGCCGCAGCGAGGTCATCAACCAGAACCTCACCTGGCGTCAGGCGATCGACGAGGGCACGTGGCCCACCCTGCGCCAGGAGGGCCCCACCGTCTTCAAGTGGGCGAGCTTCCAGATGGCGCCCGTCGCCCAGCAGGCGCTCGACGCCGCCGGCGTCACCGCAGACCAGATCCAGGCGTTCATCCCTCACCAGGCGAACATGCGGATCATCGACCAGCTCATCAAGCAGCTCAAGCTGCCCGACGGCATCGCCGTGGGGAGGGACATCGCCGAGACGGGGAACACGTCTGCGGCGTCGATCCCGCTGGCCCTCGAGCGCCTCTACCGCGAGGGGCAGGTCACCTCGGGCGACCTCGCCCTGCAGATCGGTTTCGGCGCGGGGCTCGTCTATGGCGCACAAGTCATCGTGCTCCCGTGACATCATCACCAACGACCGCACCACCAGTTACTCAAGGAGCAACAGACATGGCACTCAGCGAACAGGACGTCCTGGCCGGCCTCACCGAGATCATCGTCGAGGAGACGGGCATCGCCGCCGGCGACGTCGCCTCGGAGAAGTCCTTCACGGACGACCTCGACATCGACTCGCTGTCGATGATGACGATCGTCGCGCAGGCCGAGGACAAGTTCGAGGTCACCATCCCGGACGACGAGGTCAAGAACCTCTCGACCGTCGGTGACGCCGTCGCGTTCATCACCAAGGCGCAGGCCTGATCCTCGCCCTGCGACCGCGTCGGCGCGGCGTCCAGCGACCCCTCGGGGAGCGCAGGTCGCCGCGCCGGCGGTCCTCACCGCCGTACCCGCGTCCCTCGAGGACGCACCATCCACAGGAGCACTCATGACTCGCACCGACGTCGTGGTCACCGGTCTCGGTGCCACCACACCCCTGGGCGGGGACGTGGCCAGCACCTGGCAGGCCGCCCTCGCAGGAACCTCCGGCGCACGCACGCTCGACAACGACTGGGCCGAGAAGTACGGCATCCCCGTCGAGTTCGCCGCCACGATCGCGGTGAACCCCCGGGACGTGCTGAAGGTCCCCGAGATCAAGCGCATGGACCCCTCCGCGCAGTACGCGATCATCGCGACGCGCGAGGCGTGGGCCGACGCCGGTGCTCCCGAGGTCGACCCGACCCGGCTGGGCGCCGTGGTCAGCTCCGGCATCGGTGGCATCTGGACGACGCTCGACGGCTGGGACACCCTGCGCGAGCGCGGTGCCCGACGCGTGCTGCCCATGACGGTCCCCATGCTCATGCCCAACTCCCCCGCCGCGTACGTCGAGCTCGAGCTCGGTGCGCAGGCCGGTGCCCACGCCCTCGTCTCGGCCTGCGCGTCGGGTGCCGAGGCGATCGGCTACGGCATCGACATGATCCGCTCCGGCCGGGCCGACGTGGTCGTCGCGGGCGGGACCGAGGCGGCCATCCACCCGCTGCCGCTGGGTGCTTTCGCGGCCTCCCGCACGCTGTCCCTGCGCAACGACGACCCGGCGGGTGCCTCGCGCCCCTACGACACCACCCGTGACGGCTTCGTCCTCGGTGAGGGTGCGGGCATCGTGGTGCTCGAGAGCGCCGAGCACGCCGCCGCCCGCGGCGCGCGCGTCTACGCACGCCTCTCGGGTGTGGGCCTGTCCTCGGACGGCTACCACATCACCTCCCCCGAGCCGAACGGGCGCGGCCAGACCGCCGCGATGCGCATGGGGCTCAAGGACGCGGACGTGGAGCTCTCCGACGTCGTCCACCTCAACGCCCACGCGACCTCGACCAAGGTCGGCGACCTCATCGAGGCACGCGCGGTCCGCGAGGTCCTGGGCGACGCCGCCGACGGCGTGGCGCTCTCGGCCACCAAGTCGCTCACCGGGCACCTGCTCGGCGGTGCCGGCGCGCTGGAGACGATCTTCACGGTGCTGGCCCTGCGCGACCGTGTCGCACCGCCGACGATCAACGTCACGGACCCCGACCCGGAGCTGGTGCTCGACCTCGTCCGTGACACGCCGCGGACGCTGCCCGAGGGCGACATCGCCGCGATCAACAACTCGTTCGGCTTCGGGGGTCACAACGTGGCTCTGATCGTCACGAGCGCCTGACACCTCGTCGCGCTCGGCGACGCGAGAGGCCCCGGACCCGAGACATACGGGTACGGGGCCTCTCGTCCGTGCGGGGACGCCTCGGGCGAGGCTGTCGCGTCTCAGCCGACGCGGTGCAACCAGCGCACGGGGGCGCCGGCGCCGGCGTAACGGAAGGGCTCGAGCTCGTCGTCCCAGGCCTGACCGAGCGCAAGATCGAGCTCGTCGCGCAGGCGACGCGGGTCGCCCGCGTGCTCGAGAGCTGCACGGACACGGTCCTCGGGGATCATGACGTTGCCGTGGACGTCGGTGACGGCGTGGAAGATGCCGAGCTCCGGGGTGTGGCTCCAGCGCCCGCCGTCGGCACCCAGGCTGGCCTCCTCGGTCACCTCGTAGCGCAGGTGCGTCCACCCGCGCAGGGCGGAGGCGAGCCGGGCGCCGGTCCCCTGGACGCCGTGCCACGACACCTCGGTGCGCAGCATGCCGGGCGCGGCGGGTTGTGGGGTCCACTCGAAGGAGGCCTCATAGCCGACGACGTTCGTCGTCGCCCACTGGACGTGCGAGCAGAGTGCACGCGAAGAAGAGTGCACGAAAAGAACACCGCGGGTGAGAGCACCTGCCATGTCATCCTCCCTGGATCGAGGTTCGTCTTCCCCAACGGCCTCGGTCCTGCGTCTTGCGGGAGGTGCACACAGCCTTCACGGCGTGCTGCAAGTCACTATAGCGGGCACAGGCCCCGCACGTCACGTGTCACAAGGTGTCGCGGAGCGTCTTCATGGCCTTCTTGCGCGCCGAGCGCTCGAGCCGGTCCAGGTAGAGCATCCCGTCCAGGTGGTCGCACTCGTGCTGCAGGCATCGCGCCATGAGCCCCGTGCCTTCGACCACGACCGCACTGCCGTCCAGGTCGGTCCCCTCGACCTTGGCGTACCAGGCACGGCGAGTGGGGAACCACAGCCCCGGCACGGACAGGCAGCCCTCGTCGCCGTCCTGGTACTCGTCCTCGGACAGCTCGACGATGCGGGGGTTGAGGACGTAGCCGATCTCGTCCTCGATGTTCCACGAGAAGGCGCGCAGGTTCACACCGATCTGGTTCGCGGCCAGCCCGGCACGCCCGTCGTCGTCGACCGTGTCGACAAGATCTTGGACGAGGGCCCGCACGGAGTCGTCGACGACGGCGATCTCGTCGCACGGGGTGCGCAGCACTGGGTCGGGGATGACGCGGATCTCGCGGATAGCCATGCGCACATTCTTCCATGCCCGCCCTGCCATGCCCGCCGCGCGCGCCCGCTGCCGCGCCGCGCCGGACCGAACGCCGTGGGGGCCCGCGCCGTGTCCCCTGAGGCCCGGCAGGCTGCAGGAGAGCCTTCGTCACGCCGGCGCTCCGCCGCGGGCGTGACGCTCACGAACCACACGCACCGGGGGCCGCTCGTGGACTCACCGAGCGCAACGCGTCGGCTCCGAATTATTTGAGCGCCGCACGCACATTTGCGGCTGCACGGGTTCATCACGCAGAAACTCGGATCAATTTTCCTTTTCTCCATCAAATCGCGGAACAAATCTCCTCACCCTGCGCTCGAACCGTATATCGGCGTTCCTGTGGCCAGGAAACCGAAATACTTATTGTTCGTTCATCTTGCAAATATGCGCGTAAGAAAAGTGAACTAATCGTTCGCCATGCAGACCCTGAACCTCGCGGCTACGGTGTGCCTATCGCGACAGCAATTGGCGCGACCATTGGCATTCGGAGTCCAGGGATGCTCGTCATCTCTGTCCGCACAGACGACCTGCATTCCCGCTCGCAAGGAGGAAATTTCATGCATCTCTCGCTCAGGAACAAGGTCTCGGCCGTCGCGGTAGCCGCCGTGACCGCCGTGTCTCTCGCTGTTGCTCCGGTCGCCTCCGCCGCCCCGCCGGCCGCGACAGCGACAGCCACGCAGGCGGACATCGTCCAGCACCTCACCACTCTCGTACCCGTGGACCTCAGCCCGATCCTGTCGACCTTCGTCTCCGACACAGGAAGCGCAGGGATCGGTGACCTGCTGCAGATGGACGGCGCCGGCCTAGGCTCGCTGACCACGGTCCTGAACTCCGTGCTCGGGTCGCTCACGAGCGGCGACCTCACCACGGTGGTCAATGCGCTCCTCGGTGGCGCGAGCGACGGCGAGCTGCTGCAGATCCTCGACGGTCTCGGCATCGTGCCGCTCGTCGCCAACACCCTGATCACGGTCCTG
>Ga0182735_1001721_pt1 | contig 14277 bp, 10 predicted proteins | sample eDN5th30CKraftMG_FD_128524 | JGI IMG/M metagenome (GOLD analysis project Ga0182735, IMG submission 128524) | Enriched Miracle-Growth compost microbial communities from Emeryville, California, USA - eDNA 5th pass 30_C Kraft MG (version 2) (version 2) ... | reverse complement strand
GAGCCCGAAGGGGCTTGCAGAGGGAAGGGCGGGGAAGGGCAGGCAACAAAAAACCGGCTCGATGGCCGGTTCTTCTGGTGTTCCGAGATTCGCTGGGAATCTGGATGGTGCCCGGGAGGGACTCGAACTTATCGCTGAAAGGCTCGTGGTGTCTAGCTCGTGTTGAGAGTGAGCCAGTTCGGTGCCCCCAATTGTGCCCCCAAAGAGAATTGTGCCCTGGCTACTGAGGTTCGGGAGCGGTGGCCAGCGTCGAGTTGCTGTCCTCTCGGATGCCGCTGGGAAGATGTTCTGGGGCGCTCGGTCCTTTGTCCGTGGGTGCTTCTTTGCGTTCCAGATACTTGCGAACATTATTCGCGCACTTGGCGCTGAAGAAGTCCTCACCGAGTAGGCGCGCGAGAATAACTAGACCGCCGAATGCAAGCAGCCCAAGCGCCAGGCCGTATGGCATTGTCATAGACAGGGCGAGGTACGCGAAAAAGAAGATGCCGGCGGTGATGCAGTAGAAGAGCGATACGAGGCCGATCACGGCGCCAACCCAATCGAGTCGAGTGATCCGGATGACGGGGGTGTCATCTTGTGGCCCTTGTTCAAGGTGCTTTGCCACCCAGCGTAGCTGCGTGCGGTTCCACAGTCCTAGTGAGGCAACCTCTACTAGGAAATCCATCTTCTGCTTGCTTGCTGTTACACCTGAGGCGACACGGAAAGCCTCAAGCTCGATGGCGTCATCTAGGTACTGGGCGAGTGGGCGATCATCCTTCTTAACACCGGCACGCAACTCATTGAGCCGCTTGAAGCGCTTCTGTACGAAGTTCTTGTCGTGAAAGTCGAAGGCAGAGCCAAGCGTCGAGATGGTTTTGGCGAATACCAGCGCGGCTATTACCAGCACGCTGTAGCCACTGCCTAAAACACTCTGCGCCTGCTGAAGTAACGCTTCCATACACGGACTCCCTTTTCTTCCCTGAGGGGTGCTGCTTCTCTTGGGCCGCATCGTACCGCATCAGAGCTCATAAACTCCGGACGAACACGGCCTGTTAGGACGGCCGTTTCCGGTTGGTTTAGTGCCGCGTACCCAGTCATGGCGTGGGTTTCGCTTCAAACCGGAACCGGAAACGGCTTGCCCAGGAAAAGCTGGTATGTAGTCCGAAATCGGGGCTCGAATCACCCTCGATGGGCCCACCCCTGGGAAGGACCCACTAGGGGGTGAGGGCCAGGTTGGCCAAGGGTCTCCGCAAACTGTGGAGGCCCCTGCGGGCGCACTTGTCGATGGCTGATCCAGTCTGCCATTGCTGAGCAAGGTTTCGGCCTCCGTTTGAGGATGGGCCTGGGTTTCCTCCGTCGGAGGAAAGCTGATCGGTGTGGGATCTCCTCACTTTGAGGAATTCTCGGCGTCCTGGGCCAGGGCGCGCTGTTGGTTGGTGTTTCCGTTTTGCCAGACTGCCGCCGTGACGTGTTCAATAGGCGGTCCGTTTGGCGTGAGTTCCTTCGTCTGCTCTCCGCTTACGGCCCCTCCCCCAGGGACTCAGACTGCTTTCGGTGACAGCCTCCTAAGCAACGAGAGCATAGAAGTAAGGGCTGGCCTATATGGGCACCTGAGGAGATCACGTCGTCACCCATAGCCACCAGCAGTTTGCTAACGGTTATGCAGTTACTGAAGGAAGGCATCGAAGATCGGCCCACGCTGAGCAAATGGTTGAGAGGAACCTATTCCGCCAATCTGTGTTACCCATTATCTTCGGGGGCGTTTCTTGTTAAGGCCGGGAATGCCGAATGGGACTATTCGCTGTGAAAGCACTTGCCGTGATTAGGTCTGCCGTAGGGCCGCTATATAGATGGCTAAAGTCTCGGCAGGCAGAAAAGTCCGCGGCAGAAGCTCCGGGAAAGCTCAAAGCCCAGGACCAGGTAATTTTCGATGATGTGCTTCGGCGCCTTTCTGCCGCTGATCCAGCAGACTCCATCTTCACGCACACTTACGATGCTGTGATCAGCAGATTCTGTACGCCGGAGTTTTTGAGGAGCAGGAACGTACAAGATTGGCTTAGAAAGCCAAGTGTCAGAAGTGATCTGCGGCTTATAGCGTCGGCCATTGCCTTAGGCAACGCTGCTCCGCGTGATGCAGAAGAGAGATTGGAAACAAAATACGGCGAAATCGCTCTTGCAAGCTTGCAGGAGTCGGCCCCTGTCGTTGCATCGATTAGTGCCATGCTTGCCGCTGCTATAAACGCGCGTGTTATGGATCAGGGCACTGCAGCGCTGGTGACCGCCAGCCATAAAGAGAGCGCTCGCAGCCTCGAACTGATACAAGCACAACTCAGCGCCCTCACTCATAGTGGTGTGGGTGAACCGTCAACTAACGTTGTGCTGACAGAGCTGGATGACGAAACTAAAAACATCTGGCGTGACGCATTCCGCGCCGCGTCGCGTGGTCTGCTCCGTTGGCCAAGCACCTTGGATGATGGAAATCACATCGCACGACCGGAGCTTGAGCAACTGCTTTCAGCGGTCAACTCCGATAAGAGCGGAACAGTTGCTTTGCTTGGTCTGCCAGGCTCAGGAAAGTCTGCTCTCCTAGCTCGTCTCGGCCTGGAGCTTGCCGATGAGCAAAACGCAACCGTGCTTGCCATCAAGGGGGATCTCCTTGATGCATCAATAGTCACTGAAGAGGATCTTCAGCGAGAGCTGCAGCTTCCTGAACTCCCTAGCATCATGCTCCGTCGCCTCGCATTAGCAGGGCCAACCGTACTCCTTATCGATCAACTCGACGCGCTAGCCGGGCACCTGGACACAAATACGGGCCGACTCAGCGTGCTGCTTAATCTGATCAAGGCCGTCTGCGATACCGAAGGTATGCACGTCTTCGTTTCTTGTCGGACCTTTGAGTTTACACATGACATCCGCATCTCACGTATCGACGCTGAGAGTGTCTCGCTGGAGCTTCCGTCCTGGGAGACGGTGCTACCAATCCTGGAGGCGCATGGCGTACAAGCTGGAGGATGGAACTCTGACTCGCGAGAGGTCGTGCGGGTGCCTCAACAGCTTAATACGTACCTTCAATTGAAGGCATCTGGGGTTGACGAACCCTTCTCTAACTACACAGCCATGCTGGACTGCCTGTGGAGCAGCCGGGTGCTGGAGGTGTCGGGCGGCGGAAAAGCTGCGCATCTGGCGTTCGAAATCGCAGATGCGATGGCGAACATGGAGACGCTCTGGCTTGCTAAGGCTCGCTTCGACGATAGGGCTGAAGACATCAAGCTTCTCATGTCATCAGGTATTTTGACCGAGAGCGAGCAAGGTGCTACCGGATTTTCTCACCAGACAATCTTCGAACACGTGCTCGCTCGCAGCTTTGCAAAGAGCTATGGCCAGCTCTCTGCCTATGTGCTTGCTCGCAACGACTCGCTGTTCGTGCGCCCTAAGCTGTGGGCTGCTCTCGCATATCTTCGGAATGTGGAACCCGCGACTTACGAGGCAGAGTTGTCAACCATTTGGAGCGCACAGGATCTGCGCAAGCACCTGCGTTTTTTGCTCATTGAGTTTATGGGGAGCCAGCCTTCTCCTTCTGATAAGGAGGAGCTATTGCTGGCTGCGGCGAGCGAAAATTCGGAGCTCCACGCACTTGTTCTAAATGCGATCACTGGCAGCCAAGGCTGGTTTGAGCGATTCGGCGACAACGTCATCGCGCAGGCCATGGAAAACGCTATCACCGCCGACCTATGCATTCAGTTGCTGGTCGCAGCTTGGCCACACAGCCCGAAAGAGGTCACAAACCTTCTGCGCAATGTTTGGCTTCCAAACCTCGATAATGATCGTCGCTTATTGTTCGTTCTACAGGAGGCTCCGGTCTGGAGCTTTGAGTTGATCGAGACTGCAAAGACAGTTGCGCGGCGTGCGCAGTGCTCCGATCTCTATTTTGACCATTTTACTTCTGTAATCGGCAGCGCAGCCCCCAAAGTTGCGATTGAACTGACTCGGCTAATTTTTGACGGTGAGTTGGCGAGGCGAAAGGCACAAGGATTGAAGCTTAAGGCTATTTCCGGGAAGGAGGGGCCTGATGAAGCTGAGGCCGGAATTCTGTGGGAAATGGAGCATAACCCGACGCGTCCAGTGGATAACTTTCTGAACGAAAGCCAACTCTGGAGCTTTTTACCGGAGCTTGCGGCAGCTGCGCCTTCGCATTTTGTGTCTGTACTTTGGCCTTGGTATCTCGAGAGCTTGCGCGCTCTCTTAGAATTATCACGCGCTGACGCCCCTTTTTTGACGTATCTCCTGCCATATAGCGCCGACTTTCGTTTCGCTGGTGAGAACACTAGCAGCCTAGAACCATCTGCGATTCTTGAAGCAATTACGGTAGCAATTGAGCGGCTTGCTGACACTTCAACGCAGGAGCTGCAGAAATGGGGCGCTGAGCAGGCTGCAGTGGCTCTCGCTCCAGTACAACGGCTGATTGCTCATGGACTTGCGCGTAACCCATCACAAACGGCTTCGATAGCTCTGAACTTCTTGCTGGAGGATGAGCGCCGCTACTTCCTCGGCAATGCGTCTCACCTCTACAGCACGTCGTTGGCACTAATTACTGCGTGTGCCCCACATTGGAGTAGTCAGGAAGTCGAAAGATTCGCAACTCAAGTAAAAGCGTTCTCGCCTCAAAGGCCTCAAGGGAACAAGACTGACCCGGCGGACAGCCGTCAGTGGTACCTCTATATTCGAGCAACGCGCATCAATCTACTACGAGCATTGCCCATGCCGGTGCGCCCATCTGCCATCCAACGGGAGATCGAGGAGGAAGACCGGCGCTATCCGCATCATCGTGAGTTCGAGAGTTTCGAGGGTGGGTTCATAGGGTCACCTATGGCAGAGCAGCAAATGTCCCGTGCTTCGAACGACGACATCGTGAATGCATTCAGGGAAATTCCAGACGAGTCGGACTGGGACCACCCGAAGGACTTTCGTCGCGGAGGAAACATCCAGTTAGCGCGAGCCTTTGCCGAGTTTTCCAAGGAGCATCCGGAACGATCGTTGGAAGTCATACGGCATTTAGAGCCCCACTTCGGCCAACGTGCTGCCGGTTATGCTTTGGAGGCCTTGGCAGAGAGCTATTCTGCAGTCGACATAATGGAGCTCATAGTCCAACTCCAAGACCGTGGGTTCGGTGATGACCAGTTCAAGGCTTCTGTAGCGCGAGCGGTGGATTGTCTATTCAGGCGTAAGGTAATTATAAGTGAGCCCGTGCTTGTGATGCTCGAAGGTTGGGTCCCAGTCCATGAGACGGTTTCGACTCAAGAGGATGCAGTAAGCGAACAGAGTAAGGAGGACTCTGAAGTCGAGGCAAAGGGGTTCGATTTTCTGCTGTCGGGGCAACCACGTATTGAGCCTGTGCTAAGCGGCGACTACCCAATTATCACCGCCATCATTAATGCGCGACTTGCTCGGAATGAAGTTTCTCTTGTCATCCAGCTGTTGCGTCGATACCTCAGCCTTTCTCAGGACAAGCGCGTTTGGGGGATGCTTATGACCTCAATGAGCTCCATTCCATCAATGGATTCCCATGGGGGCTCCGCTCTAATCGGCGACGTCCTTTCGCTCTCTCAACTCGATGGAAGCTATGGAGCTGCCTTTTTGATGGCGAGTACGCATCGAGATGCGCTCAATGAAGTGATGTCCAACTTGGGACGCTGGCGCAATTCGAACCATCTTGCTGCCCGAATAGGGTATGGCGAGCTAGTTACACTCATCGCCCTAAGCAATAAGGATGGGCGCTTGGCCATGGAGTGGCTGAATGAGTTGGTCGAAGATGCTGCCCTCGCTGAGGCGCGGGTTGGAGCTGCCGCTACGGCCGTACAGCTCTTTTGGCCAGAGCCAAGGTTCCGCGCTGATGCCACGGATTTGCTTTTGCGCCTATTGGTAAGGAACGAGCAAGCTATCTGGCAGGAGGTATTTAAGCTTTTTGGTCTTGTCGACAAACTGGAGTCTGAGTCCCATACGATCCGACTTCTAAGTCACATCGCGGAAAACATCGCCCATGCCCCGCCTCCCAAGGACTCTTTCGTTGTTGAGCGCCTTGGAGCCCTGCTCCCTCGCCACGCCTCTGTCGTGGCGCGAATTGCGTCTCAACTGATCCAGTTGTGGCGGGACCAACTCTCGAATGTGGGCTCGGCAATTACCCTTGCTGCTCAAGAAATTATGGATCTTGCGATAACGCTCCACCGAACCGAGGGTACGAGGCTTGAAGGCCTCCAGATGTTCGAGCAGCTAATCGAGATCGACGCCTATCAAACTCGTGCGGTCTTGGATGAGCTTGACCACCGTATCAGGCCCGGAGCAAGGCCATTGCGTCGTCGTCCACCCCGGAAAGCTCGCAGGCGTTCCCGGAGAGTTTAATGCGAGCTTCGCCGCTTCATGTTTATCGGCTAATCACTGTACTTGGCTGATGGCTGTCGCTAGTGAGCGGCAGTTATCGATACGCAATCACGTAGATCGGCGCGGGCAGCAACCAATCACATTCTCTCCCACAGGACTTTGTTGCAGTGAAGGCATGCTTGGCAGAGTTGGAACTCCAATCTTTAGGTGTTGCGATGATTAGGGGAAGGCTGCTCGACTTCTGCTTCTCGCTGCTAGCAGCGGCTAGGCAGTAGATTAGGGCTTGGTTGTGGGAATCAAGGTCTAGGTTGGCGCATCGATTGGCTGAAGGCCTCGTCGTTACGGAGTTTCAGCCGAACGACAAAACAACAACCAACCTAGGAAAACCCTCATACATAGTGGGAAACCGGGGTTCGAATTACCCTCAGGCCACCATTTGTCATAGGGGCCCCCGGGTGTTGCGGCGTATCTCGCCGGCGCCCCTCGGGCGGTATTCCGGCCGGCCAGGTATGGCACGCCGCCGGTCACGGCCCAGTGCCCGGAGCCGGCAGAGCGTTGCATCACGTTGCGCCTGGCGTGCTGCCCTGCCACTCACCAGGCGCGGCCAGCGCGATTCGTACCTGCCGGCCAGGCGCCGGCGGTGGTGGTGAGGCGTGCGGCTTTGATTTGCTTGGAGCGCGCAACCGATGACGGCAGGGGCATCTTATTATCCCGTCCTTGCGTCCACCACTCTGTTGGACGCGAAGAATCGCTGAAGGCCGTGCCCGTACAGGCCGTGGCGGCACCGGGGTAGGCAGGCGATCTGCTACCTGTCTGCGGGCGAGCACCGCCTATTCAGCCTTTACATGAGAAATTCCGGCGCCATCCTGGACGGCTCAGCCGGCAAGGGCTTTGGCCGAATCTAGATAATCGTCTGTCTCGCATATATCTGACGTTCTACAGACGCTGGCTGGAGTGTCTGACGTCCAGGGGCTTGGCATGCTGCGCCTACTCCATCTGCGTCACGGTAGGAGCGTGACTGAAGCGACGTTGATAGAGATGCGAGCAAATCTGCTCACATCTGCGCAGCGCTCTGCGGCGATTGCAACGGTGTGGCTCGACATGACGCAGATCTGCGTCATCTAAGCCTAGCTTCCTAAATCCAAACTCGGCCCTGTGATCGGCTAGTGGGGCTCGAATTACCCCCAGAGCGTTCAGACTTCTCGATGCCCCTCTAGGTATCGCTATTGCTTCATGCGGCACCGCCGGAGTCATAGCGGTTAGAACAAAACTGTAGGGTGTATCGAGACTAGCAGCCTGCATTCTCAGCGCTGACCTAATAATTTTGGATAGCCAACTGAAGAATAAAGCATAAAAACTAGCGATGTTAAAACTTTCGGTCAATAAGGCTTATTTTTCTTTGAAGCTCCTCGATGCACTCTAATTCATCCATATATGGAATAACTGCGAGGGTGTTTGGAAGGCCAAGCGCCATCAAAGAAATGAAGCCGTCGCCAACTTGTAATTCATGGCGACTATTGCCTGGGTTCTCGTAGAATTTTGCCTGGCTCCTTTTTGATTCAGAGCTTTCGAAGCATAAAATCAGTGGTATACCTTTAGCTTCTGCAATTTGAAGCTCAATCCCCAGGCCTGTTGAAGGATATGAAGCCTCCGCAACTATCAAGTCAGCCGCCTCAACCATCGCTCTGTCCCATAAGTAACAGAGAATTGGCTGCTCGCGGTGAGGCTTCTCAGAAAGCTGAGGGTCGCTGTTCATTAATGCGTACTTTATATTATTACTCCCGTCACATTCTAAAGCTGCGGCTAATCTGTGTAGTCTCGATGTATAACTAGGGAACTCTTTCTCCGGGACGTGTGTAAGCGCGCTTGCAAGGTAAATGTTCATTTAGTTTGCTGCTCGGATATTTGGTGCCAATATCTGGTGGCCAGTCATTTCCGAGGCGATCTCATCAATGAACTGCTCAGGAGACTGCTGAATGAACTCAGAGATCAGCCAGTTTTTTTGCCCGCCCAAAAAAGAGTTAAACTCAACTGGCTTGTATCGACAAAGCTCACTTAGTCGGTGCATTGCTGCTAAGGTTATAGTTGTGGGCATTCTTCTCAAGATATTTGCGCCAGCCACAGTTGACTTGATGTACCATAAGGCTTCGCTGCCATTTATATATAATACACTCTTTCTGATCTCTTCTTGTAATGATTGCAGGTTTAATATATCTGCTGCGGTTGGTTTCTGGGGGCGCAAAAAAGGCCGATTTGCGACAGAGGTTATTTCATAGGAACCTCGAGGTGCAGATGGGTCGAGAGTGAAAACTGTTGCTATTCGTTTTACTACTTGTGTTGTTTGGAAGTTCTTTGAGATCTGCGCGTGCACCTTTACTTCCCTGGAAACAGGGTCGTAAACGAAACGGGGAGTAGTTATCGGAACGAACATCTCAGTTTGGTTGGGGTAGGTTAGGCAATAGGTTCGATGGATGTGTGGTAAGTTGAAGAGTAGATCTTGAAGGCTATGAGTATTTGATGTCTCCAGTTCGCCATAGTAGCTAGATAGTGCAGGAACAATTCCTTTGCTCAGTATTCGAATGCCTTCGTTTGCGATACTTATCTTTGAGCTGGCGCCTCGCATATTATGCGCTCTGACTCCGTGATGCGGGTCGAACGCGATGCCTTTGGCGGAAAGCAAGGCTTTGGTTGCATTCATAAAGGAGTAGTAATGAAGTAATGGCGCTGACTGAGTCGGCAGGCCAACTGCGGCTCTCCCGAATTCGCTTGCTTGCCTCCAGTAAAAAAGAGCTTCTTTCTTGTTTTCTCGTCTTAACCATAATTCCACGAACTGCCAGGGGCTTCTAGTTAGCACCGTGCGCGAGTCAAAGTTCGGCGATTGCACGCATTTGTGAGGAGATATCTCCCGGCCGCCAACTTTTACCTTTACAAGCGTGGTCATGATATTTCCTTTTAACTATCTGCTGCTGTCTTGTTTGGGTGAAAGTTCCTCGCCGAAACAAGACGCTTCACTTGAGAATTGATATTTATATTTTCTGTAACGGTGAGCTAGAAAGAATATAAATGAAAATGAGAGTAGAGAAAATTTAACTGTGTAGAATGCTTGGATGCTAATAGATCCAAGTCCCATGGAGTTTTCAAAATCAGCATATAGGAATAGCACCCCAACAGCCAAGACAAGCGAGTAAATAATTACTCCTGATTCCGTTTGGTCTGCATGATAATTCTCTAGGTGCTGCCTTTTGATTTGGTCGCGAAGAATCTCAATAAGGAAGAATATTGTGATAAAGCTCCACTCTGCCTTTTGAAAGATGGATTCGCGATTGCCATTTAGGGCAAGAATAAAGAGAAATATAAAAAGAGGTGCGAGGATTAACACTGCATCGGCAAATGCTAGAGTTTTTGGGCCCCGTTTCGGCGTAATATTATGGTGCATTATTATGCTTGCCTAGTGATGATGCTGTTAGTTTTGATTTCAATGGGGGATATGCTCTTGCTATTTTGCGAAGGCGTTGGAAAAGCTAGCTTCATCGTATATTTCTTCAAATTTTTCAAGGGAGATGTTTTTTGATTTTTCTATTAGATCCTCAATGTGGGACCGAACACTTGCATTGTACTTAAGGAAGTCTCTATGCATGTTAGTTCCAGGGGATAAATCCGGACCATTCGGCTCCCCTAGATGAAGCTTGATATGCCAAATGGCATTGGCGGCATTGTAATAACATGCAAGCTGAGACTCTTTCCATTGTTGCTGAATAGATAGGAATTCCTCCTCGTCGTTGGCAGTATGCACTTCTCTTATGGTTTCCTCCATTTTGCTAGCAGAATCGTTTATATGCTTAATGGTGGTATGTATTAGTTGTATGGAAATTCTTTTTCGCTTATTTAGTCCTAGGACTGCATCTTTGTAGTAGTTGTTATAAATGTGAGCCTCGATAGGCAAGTGAATCGCAGGCTCAATTCCTTGGCGGGAAGCTATCTGTATTCCTCGCTCTAGTTTGATCAGTAGCAATTCGAGTTCATCTTTTAATTGAGATAGTTCGCTTTCTATTAGTTTGCAAAGTTTTTTTATTCTTCTACTTTCTCTGAAGCTATCTGCGGCCCTTGCTAAGAACCATCCAGCAAGTAAGAAGGTGACCGGGATTACTTGACCTATGATTTGCTCCTGTAGCTTCCCTAGCAACTCGCTGCTGATGTCAAATTCAATCATCGAAATTCCCTTTATCAATCCATAGACTGTCCCGGCTGCAATGCAGGGATGAGTATTTGAGTTTCGTGCGGTGTCCTTCGGCGGACGCTCGAGATCACAAACCAAGATGATGGCATTCTGCCGTGTCGCGCCGGCCGACTCCAGTAAGACTGGAGCAAGCTGCATGCACGTGGTTCTTGCGCTTGGGCCAATGTACAACCGAACCTGGGCCTGAAATTCTCGGAACGCCTAGTCGCGCACGGCCTGCAGAGACTTTAAATGGCGTTCAGACCTGCACATTGACTTTTTGAAAATGCTCATCCTTCGCACCGTCTGAAGAACGCTGTAGCCCACATACGGCGTGGCTTTCAGCAACTCACGCAGAGAGCTGTGGTGGAGCATCCGAAAACTCGAAAATTTCTGCCTTACCGCGCAGCTCGACGCCTTCCCCGTGGGGCTGGGGGGAGGCCAGGGTCCCCGGCAGGCTCGCAAATCAATCTGACCCTCTTGAGGGGGCAGATTGAGCGCTCAAGGTGTTTCTGTGTTGATTGACTAGAGCTCCCTTCTGACACAGGAGCTCATAGGGATGACGGGGCGACATTGGCTTGCCTCTGTTCCACGTCGACCAGGGGGCTTCCTCATCCGCGATGAGGTATTCCAGCAACTCTGCGCTGAACAGCTTCGTGGCTTTCTTGGCGTCGAATGCAGCCTTCACGTCACCCAGCAGCTCCACACCCACGCTAGGCGCTTCGCCCTCCAGGCCATGCAATGCGATTGCTGCGGTACGTGCGGACTTCGGCCAGTGGTCGCCAGCTTAATCGGCGATCGCCAGCAGCGGCTCCCAGGCATCGTTGGCGCGATCGTTCAGCCCTTCGATGGGCTTCGGGCGTGCTTTGCCGATCGCCTCAGAGTTGTCCAAGGCGAAGCGCGCCAGCCGGGAACGCAGTTGCTCCCAGAGGGCGGGGTCGGAGTGGAGGATGTTGAGCTCGGTTCGGGCGCTCAAGGTGTCGATGGGGCCTTCCTGGACTCGTGCCAGAAGACGGGCGCGTTGCGCCGCGGTGGTGGTTTCCAAGGTCGGCATTTAGACGGCCTCCCCACGGCTCTCCGCGATGCGTGCCTCGCACCACTGGATGATCTCGCCCTCGATCCATACCGCGGACTTGGGACCGAGCATGATTTGCTGGGGGAATTGGCCGGAGCTGATGCGTCGGTAGATCTCGGAAGTCGAGAGCGTCGTAAGCGCTTTCACCGATGCGAGCTTGATAAACCGGCGAGTGGGCTGGGTCGAAATTGCGTGGGCGGTGCTGGCCATGTATTCGCCTCCTTGGGTGGCGTGGGGAACATGGCCTGAATGATGTTCAGTGTGAGGCGCCAGAAATCCGAATTCGGATTTGGAGAAACCTATTTAGGGATTACAGCTTGCTTCGGCTTTCCAATGCATCGGGCACGTCGCTCAGAATTTTGCGAATCGTCTCATCATCAATGGTGGCTCCGATTTGCTCCGTGAGCAGAGCAATTCGCTGAGCAGCGCCGCGTCGAGTGATATCGATGCCTGACTCGCTGGCTAGGGCTGCAATGATGGTTAGCAACGTTCTTCTGTGCCGGGGCGAAGCGACTTTCTCTAACGGGGTAGGCTTGGTCGCTTGGGCGAGCCTGGCGCGGAGTCGGTCATTCTCGATGGTCTGCGCTTTGTACGCTGCAAGCACTTCGTCAGATGAGGCTGTACCTAAATCAGGATGGCGTTTGATCGAGTTGACGTATTGCCCGGAATGTTTTCTATCGGCGCTAATGCTCCGCAGCCAAATCAGTTCGTCCACAAGACTGTTTGATATTTCTGCCTCGCGATCGATCCAAGCATCGAATGCTTCGCCAGATTCATAGCTACGTTCGAGAAGCCAGTTATCAAGCTCCTGAAAAACTACAAGCGTCGCCTCTGGAATGATCCGCTCATCCAAATCGCGGCGAATGTGCGCAACAGGAAGACGTCCGGCTTCGACAGCGTTGATCAGCTTCTCCTCGAACTCCGCCGCTTGCGGTTGCACTGCCGTCATAACCGCTGGGTCTAGGTAGCTTCCCTCGAAGTCCTCAAGAGAGGGGACTTCAATATTTCCGCCCACCCACAGATCACAGGCAATCAACTCGCCCGCTGCTTTTAATGTGATCAACCCCACGCCGAAATCAGGGAGCTCCGCCAAGCGACGGCTTTCGTAGGAGTGTTCCTGATACAGTTCGTATTCTTGGGCGACGTCTCTATCTTTTGTCATTTGGCACCATCATCTGTTGGTGTTGTGGAGAGCGCTTTCCATAGCAGGGTGCTGCTTCTCGAAGGAAAGGTCTATCGCGTCTGCCCAGGCCTGCATCATCTCGCGCCGTTGCTCGAGGTAGGTTGCGTGGTTGTAGGTGTCCCGCATCTCGTCCTTGTCACCGTGCGCCAGCTGCTTCTCGATCCAGTCCCGGTTGTAGCCGCGGCCATTCAGCTCGGTGCTGAGCAGATGGCGGAAACCGTGGCCGGTTTGCCGATCCTTGTACCCGGCCTCGCTCAGCGCCTTATTAATGGTGTTCTCGCTCATCGGGCGCTTAGTATTGTTCCGCCCGGCGAAGACCAGCTCATATTCACCCGTGACCTCGTGCAACTCCCTGAGGATGGCGACGGCCTGGCGGGGGAGGGGAACGATGTGGGGGCGGCGAGCCTTCATGCGTTCCTTCGGAATCGTCCAGGTCGCCTTCTTCAGGTCGAACTCACTCCAGGGCGCCATGCGGAGTTCACCTGGTCGAACTGCAGTGAGCACCAGCAAGTGGATTGCGTGCTTGGTCAGAACGTTTATACGTGCCTCATCGATTCGCTGCAGTAGCTGGGGCAGCTCCTGGAACGAAACGTCGGGGTGATGCCTGAGCGTAGGGGCATGAGCAGCAACCACGTCCAGGTCCGTGGCAGGGTTCAGCTCGATCACCCCCTTGGCCAGCCCGTAGCGGAAGATCTGGCTCAGCCACTGACGTGACTTCTTCGCGACGTTGAATGCGCCCCGCGCCTCGATGTTCCGCACCAGCGCCACGAGGTCTGGTCGGGTGATTGCCTTGATGGGAAGTTTGCCCAGAGCTGGAATCAGATCGGACTCTAGGTACGCAAGAGTCTTTTCCGCAGTTGAGATAGCCCAGCGTGGTTTGCGGTATGCGTGCCACTCCCGAGCGACGGCTTCGAACGTCAAACCATCGATTTGCTGAACCTGACGGGCTGCATCGCGTTCGGTAGCGGGGTCTTTGCCCTGGGCCAGTAGCTGGCGTGCTTCTTCTCGCCGTTTGCGCGCCTGCTGTAGGGGCACGGTCGGATATGCCCCTAACGAGAGGCGGTTTTCCTTGCCGTTGAAGCGGAATTTCATGCGCCACAGCTTGGAGCCACTGGGCATGACTTCAAGGTAAAGCCCCTCGCCGTCGCTGAGCTTGTACGGCCGGTCCTTGGGCTTCGCCACCTTCAGTGCGGAGTCTGTAAGCGGTGCGGTCTTGCGCGGCATATCCCTACCCTCGTAGGGGCATGAAGCAAGATCGAACTCGCTTTGCCCCTAAGCATGCCCCTAAAAAGTGAGGCTTCCCTGACAGGGTACGGGAATTTTGGGCAACAAAAAACCGGCCAGAGGGCCGGTTCTTCGTGGGTTTCGGGGCTTGCTGGGAAGTCCCGAGAATATCGTGTGGTGCCCCGGGAGAGACTCGAACTCTCACTCTGTCGCCAGAAACGGATT
>Ga0182735_1001718_pt1 | contig 14296 bp, 15 predicted proteins | sample eDN5th30CKraftMG_FD_128524 | JGI IMG/M metagenome (GOLD analysis project Ga0182735, IMG submission 128524) | Enriched Miracle-Growth compost microbial communities from Emeryville, California, USA - eDNA 5th pass 30_C Kraft MG (version 2) (version 2) ... | reverse complement strand
TGCGATATCCAACCCTATCGTGATAACCTCTGCCATGGACGCCTCCTCATAGATGTTCTGCAACACCTACCTTGGCACATAGATGCCGTCGGGGGGCGTCCACCCCATCAGACGACGGACAGGTTTGCCGCCCACGCCGCGGACCGGCGCCGGGTTGAGCCGGATCGTGTTGAGCTGATTGTCGAGGCCCACGCTTCCCCCTGAGGCCCGCGCGGTCTGCGATTTCACCGCTTTGGTGTGACGGAGAATGAGGTCGGGCAGATAGCTCTTGCGCAGTGACTGCCCCAGGATGTTGAGCGCCTCACTGATCACCGTCGCGTTGGAAGTCGGCGCGTGCCCGGGATAGGCGGTGATATAGTCGATCTCGTCAGCGAGACCTGAAAAATAGATGCGCGCCGCGAGCAGACGGCCCCAGAAATTCGCATCGCCGGCCCCGTGTTTCGAGGTCGCCTTGGCGTTTTCAGAATAGGCATGCGCTTGTGCGTAGCGCGGCGAGAGCGTTGTGAAAGGCGCGAGCGCATAGACCCGCAGATCGCCCTGTTCGAGCGCCCAGAACCAGCCGTCGAGGCCCAGGCAGAGGCAATCGACGAAGCGCGCGACGTCGCGTGGAGAGTCGAATTGAAAGCCGTAGGGGCTCGCCACTCCGTGCCACATGACGTTCACAAACAGCAGGCCGCCATTGGCAGCGGTCTTCATATCGTCGGTGGTGTTGCCGACATAGAGGACCTCATTCCGCTGCCAGCCCTTCTCGGAGAGGATATGCGCGGTGGAATCGGCGCGTGGCTTGTACGGCATCCCGTTTTGGCCGCCGATATAATAGCTGATCGGACCGAGCCGCTCTTCGAGCAGGGTCCGGAACGGCTTCGACTGGCCGGGACTGGTGACCGTCCAGTCATGGTTGCCAATGAAAACCGGCTCGACACCCCGCGCCTTGAGATAGCGCAGCAGCCGCAGCGTTTCCTCAAACAGCGGCGCGTTGATCGTGCCCTTGGTCACGAGCACATCGTGCAGCGAAAAGATCGCCCCCTTGAGCACGGCTAGCTATCCCCAAATAGCGAAAGTTGACCCAACTGGGCGGGTGAAGACTTGCCGATCGCCGACCGGACGAAGGCGTCGAACCGTCCCTGGTCGTGCGGTACGGTGAAGATTTCGCCGGTCGGAAGCCCCATGCCGCGCTCCAGCACCACGCGCTCCTCCGGCCACTCAGGCAAGCGCAGGCAGGCAATAGGCCGCCCGAGCGCGGTCGCGAAGCGGACCGTATGGGCCGTGCCGCTGCGGCGATTCCATTCGGTTGGGATCAGGATCCGGCCGAGCGCCGCCTGGAGCCGGTTGCGCTGGACGAAATTCTCGGCGCTGTAGGACACTGTTGGTAGATACTCGCTGACGATCGCGCCGCCGGTCGCCAGAATATGATCGCGCAGTCGACCTGAGCCCTTGGGATAGTCTTCGAGCATGCCGGTGCCCAGCACCGCGATCGTCGGCACGCCAGCGCGTAGCGAGTGTTCATGCGCCAGCTGATCGATGCCGGCCGCGAGGCCACTGACGGTCGGTACACCCCATTCGCCGAGACAAGCGCCCACATAGCGTGACAGGAAGAAGCCGTCGGCGCTGGGCTTGCGGGTACCGACGATCGCAATGGACGGCTCGGCAAGGCGCTCGACGCTGCCCTGCACGAAAAGCCAGTGCGGCGGGCGTTTAAGGTCGAGCAAGGCGGAGGGAAAGCCGGGCGAGCCCCGAAAGAGCAGACCTATGCCGAGCGCTTCGAGATGCTCGGCCAGGCGGTCACCCTGTTCAAGCGCATGCCCGCGAACCCGCGACCAGTGCCGCTCTGAGATGGGCTTGCCGTCGCTGCCTGCCGGGTTGGACGCCTCTGGCCCATATTCGAGCGCATCGCTGAACGATCTTTTGTCGTCGGCCATGGCGAACAGGGTTTTCTGACCAATGCCCCGCACCGTCGCGAGAGCGAGAAAGGCACGCTCCTCGTCGATCGTGCCCGCGCTCGGCGGGGTGAGCGCGGTCGCCGCATGGACGTCGCTGACACGGTCTGGCGGTCCGTCGTGGCTTGGCCGATCCATGCTCACAGGCCTCCGAAGGCAAGTGGATCGTCGGGAAAGACCCGCCGCGCGACGAAGAGGCCGATGATCGGAACATTCGGGAATCGGGCCGCAAGCACGGTGTGCATGGCCCGGTAATGGGTTCCGGCTGTCAGGACATCGTCGACGATACCGATTGCCTGCGGTGCCGGGGCGGCAATGGTTTCGTCGATCGAGTAGAGGTCGAGCAGGTCTTCGACGGTGACGCGATCACCTTGTCCCGCTTCGTGCGACGCGGTGGTCGAGGCAGCCTGACGGACGAGCGCGCGCACGTCGGGCGCAGGCTGGCGCATCAGCCGGCAGATGCGCTCCATGCGATCATCATATTCCGGGTGATCTGCCGCCTTCGACCCGGGCACGGGCACGAGGGTGGCATTGCCGAGCCACGCCGGGTTGAGCGCGGCGCCGAGCGCGCGGCCGCACGTGCCGATCGCGTGGCCCTTGTACCAATAATGGGGCTGGTCGGCCTGGCTGGGCTTCTTCTTGAGATTGCTGATCAGCTGGTTGGTGGCGCTGAAGGAATAGTCGCGGTGCGAGGTATATTCGTAGAGATAGTAGCACCGATCCTCGGCCGTCAGGTGATAATGATCCCCGCGGCTCGTCTCATCGATCTGCGAGAGCCGGACACCGTCAACCAAGGGCGCTCCAGATGTCGTCGGGCGTCTTCACGCGCACTGCACCTTCGGCTTCGAAGCGGGCTGGCCACGTGATGTCCGTCCGCTGGAAGCAATTGTCGAGAATGAAGAGCTTGCGGCCCTGATGGAGCGCGGCGCGCGCCTGGGTCAGCGTGCCCGACGTATCGCCAGCCTCGACGATGATCGTGCCCTCGGTGAGAGCGCTCATCGTGACATTGCGCTCGGGGAAGAAAAGCCGGTTATGCTGGGGTGCCTGCTTGGCGTAGCGAAGAACCGGCACCTGCGAGATCAGCAGATGATCGCGGGCGATCTCCTCTTGCAGATCGGCATTCTCCTTGGGGTAGCAGGATCCAAGCGGCGTCCCGACCACGGAAATGGTGCGTCCGCCGCGCGCGATCGCGCCGCGATGGGCAGCCGAATCGACGCCCTTGGCAAGGCCAGAGACGACCGTGAAATCGCGATCGACGAGTTCGCGCGCAAGCCGCTCGGCGCGACGGATACCATCGGGCGAGGCCTCGCGGCTGCCGACGACGGCTACGCACCGGGTTTCGGTGATCTCCCAGGCGCCGCGATAATAGAGAAGCTCGACCGGGTGGCGCGCGTCGCGCAGCTTTGCGGGATAGTCACCGGCATGATGGATGCGGACGCCAAACTGATGGACACCGGCCTTCTTGAGCTTTGCCATCACCTCGGCCGCGCACTGCTCAGCAAGCTGGGCGGGCACGAAGTCGGACGGAAGCGCTTCGGCATCGAGCGCAAAGCGATCGGCCAGGGTTTTGAAGGTCGCGCCCTTTTCCAGCCACAGGGCCTCATAGGCGCCGAGCTCTCGGCGCGGCGAGATTGGCGCCAGCGCTGGTCCTGAATCGTTAAGGGCGAGACGCATGCTCATGCGGCCCTTGCGTCGGTTGAATATATGTGTCCCATCCGGGCTTGTCCTTCCCCTCGGTGCCAGCCTCGACTTGACAGATGTGAAGCCAAGGACGTGCCAAGGCAAGTGAAACGTCCGCGCGCTGCTCCAGGTGCCGCGATACGAGACGAAGCGTCCTCAACAGCCGCTCAATAATGTTCTTAATTTGTTCCAAAGTCAATGTGGGGCTTGGTCGAGCAAGTCCCTTCGCATAGGTTGGGTCCATGCGGGATCAAGATGACGATCGGGAAAGGAAACGGTGGGAGGACGCTGAGGAGGAGCGCCACTATTGGGAATCGATCGAGGACGAAAAGCGAGAAGAAGAAGAGAAAGCGGCGCAGGCACGAGCTGACGCCATAGAGGCCATGGAAACGTGGTTCTTCGAGCAGTTCGAAGATCCGCAAGTCGAGATGCCTCGCGACAGCGAGGAGCAGAGCTTCATCTTTCCGTGGGGTGGCCCGTTCGAAGCAAGCGATGTCCTCCACGGCGAGTTTTCACACCGGTTCGACGAAGCGACCATCATGGCGGCGGTCGAGCATATCGAGCGCGACGGCACAGTCGAATGGGCGCCAACCTCGCACGGCGACTTCTATGAGCATCCGGACAGCGAACCTGACGAAGAGCCCGAAGCGACGCGCGTGGAGTTGACGGGCCGCATCCTGGATCGTCTCGACCAGCTCGAAGCGGCGATCGCGGCAATGCCTGGGCAGCCGGGCAATATTGGCCACAATGCGCCGCCAGAAGAGATTGGTCTGCCGCCATACGGCGACGAGGAAGTGGCGGAGATCAAAACGGCGATTGCCGAGACGCGTACGGAACTGGCTGAGGCCGACCCGACGCCGCCGTGCTTGCCACCCAGTCTCGTCGATTCGAGCAATGGGGCAAGAAACTCGGCCTATGGCTCGCCAAGAAAGGCGATCTGGCGGTCGACGAGCTCATCAAGAACGGCATCAAGGCTATTACATGGGCCGGCGCGCTCACGCTATTCGGTGACCTGGCGCATGACCTTTTCGCGTTGGCCAAGGCCTTGCTCGCTCATTTCTAAGCGTCATCGTCTGCGACATCGCTGTCGCAAAGCCGCGCGAAATTCGGGGCTGCGGTGCTTAGCTCCGCATAGAGCGGCATGACGAGCATGAGCGAGGTCGCGAGGCACTCGATCAGAAGCCAGGCGCGGCGCGCATATTGCTCACCGCGCGGCGTGAAGGTCGCGCCGAGCCGGACAATGTCGAGCACTGCGAACGAGGATGCGGTCCCTGCGTCATTGGGATGGGCATATTCGCTCAGCTGATCATAGAGCGCGCGGAATGCCGGCAGCGTCTTCGTGAGCTTGTCGACGGCGTTCAGAATGTTGATGGCGTCGGGCCGGTCGTCACGGACGCGCGAGCCCATCAGCATGCTCATCAGCGTCGCGTCCAGCGTCTCGATATCACCGCCTTCATAGCGGGTGACCAAACGGTGGAGGCTGTTGAGGGCGGCGATCCTCTCGATCGTCGCTCGGGTGAGGACGATGCCGGCGACATGGTCGTCCCGATCATAGGCGTCGAGTGCGGATCGTCCCAATTCCTCTATCCGCCAGAGCAGGCTGTCACGATAAAGCGTTGCCTTGAACGGCAGCTTGGAGCGGCGCGCGGTGCGACGCGCGTCGAGCGCTTGCGGCCTTGCCGCCGCGATCTGCGCGAGCGCGGCTCCGGCACTTGCCCGGCTCGCCTCATGGTCCCATTTGAGGGCGACATCGTCATTGTCCATGGATCCCATGTTCATGAACGGTGGCGCGACGTCCAGTAAGCCGTCACCGAAGCGCCAGACAGGGATGGCCGCTTTGCGCGCTATGTTGGCGCTTATACCGGCGCCGGGAAAATCGCTGGTAGTTGCTTGATCATCGGATCGGGCACCGCCCTCTGGGCAGCCAAGGCGGACGAACTTTTGATTCAGTCGCCCCGCCAAGTATCGAGTTGCCAATTGCTGTGCTCGGTGGCTACCTCGAGATAGCGCGACGCCAAGAACTGAGCGCGGGCGGAATCAGCTGCCGCGATCAGCTTAGCCGGCGCAGGATTGTCGGCCGGTGTGAACCAGACGAGACCGGTTTCGCGCTTGTGAACACGCGGTGAGACGATGGCGGCGAAGGCGTCGAGCGCCGCTTGCAGGACGCTATCGTCGTTGCATGTCATTTCCACGAAGACGTCGCGATTATCATCCATCACATAAATGTGTGCGTCGTAGACATAGGAGCTGAGGCTGGTGGTTTCATGCTTTGAGAAGCGCATCGCCACGAGCGTCTCAGAGTATCGTCCGGGCACGCCATAGCTCAGACTGAAGCCGTACTTTTCCGCGGCAAGATCTACCGCCGGCGTGATGGAAAGCAGGCTGTTATAGCCGGTCTCGACCAGCGATTTGTCTGTACCGAGGCTTTCGGTGACGAGCGCCAGCGCGATACCGGAGCGGTCGAGCGCGACGCCGCCGCTGAAGCCCCCGCGCGCCATGGTTGAGGCGATGAAGTGGCTCGCAGGTGAATGTCGGACGCGCACGACCGCGTTGATTTGCCCCAGCGTCGCGACCTGCACAGGAATGGTCGTGTACGGGATCGGCGGGTATCCGAGGATGAGGATGTCGGCGAGGACGAGATCGTGCTCCTCGAGGTCATACTCGGTGTGCTGGCTCACCGAGATCGCTGGCAGTGGCGTGTTACCGACATCGACGCGGAAGACGGCGACGTCGATATTCTCGGGCCCGATATGCGGGCCTTCTACGATTGTCAGCCGGCGCGGGGCGATCGCGTCGGAGTTGGCTTCCTCCTTCGGGTAGGCAGACTTGGTAGTTGCGACTTCCTTGATGGTCAGGCCTTCGACGACATGGCGCGCGGTGACGAATATCCCGTTACCGATGTGGAAGCAGGAGCCGATGCCCTCATCGCCCTTTGAATCCACAACGGCAACATAGGCGACAGCTCCGGCTGCGCGAATATAGATTTCGTGAAACGGGCTTTTCTCAAAGTCCATGTGCAAATTCCGGGCAATTTCCGAGGTCGAAAGGCTTGAAACTGATTTAGCGGAACGGTGTTCATTGCTCAATCTGGGGCTGGATCACTGCGCCCAGCGCCCGCGATCAGCGGGCAAGAGATCATATTCCCAGAGCATCATCGAGGGGCGTCCGCTAGGTACGAGCCCTACAGCCGCTTATATCGCTAGCGGCCATCTGGAGGTTGTTGTGCGAACGACCGGGTCTGGTCGACATCTGTCGGAAAAGCGGAACGTCTGCTGCTGGGATCGAAAATCTGACGCTGAGCGTCCGGTATGGGTCGGACCCGGAAGACTACACCAACGCATTCGAACGTCCGCTATCCCGTTTTCGAGACTGTGAAGCTGCCTTTCGGGACTGTCCGACCTAGCGGTCATTTCTCCTCGGGTGGATTACGATCCTCGGCCACCTCTTGCCCTACCCTTGGCCCGGTCGCGAGCCGGCGCCCCAGCGCTTCGATGAAGGCGTCGTAGCGGTCACCCCCCAGGCGGCGCAGTGCGGCGCGTTCGCTTTCCGGCGGAGGTGGGGTAGATGTCAGCCAGAAGCGCACGAACAGCGCGATCATCTCGACGCCGATACCGAGATCGCGTTCATCTGCGCGAACGAAGTCTACCGGGGCGCGCACAAGCCATCAAGCACCGTGTTAATATCGGACGCTTTGGCGTGATCACCGCCGAACAAGCGTGCGATCTCGCCAAGATCAAACTTGGCGCGATTGCCGCCAATGAAGACCCGGCAGATGAGGCTCGTCGCGCCCACAACGAAATGGACATCGCTGAACCTCGCGACTGATATCTGACGGAAGCGCGTGCAGGCCAGGATCCTTGGTTGGCGAAACCGGCCAGTCAAGGAGTCATCACTCGCGATGGATGAAAGCCAAAGCCGGACCCGCATCAAACCGCTGCTCGGCGAACAGATCGCTCGTCACTTTCCCGCCACATTCTGCAGCTCCTTCGTCCCGTGGAGCCCTCGGGAATTGAGCCCGTTTTCAAGGCAGGCCAGTCGCTGCAATCAGCAGATTCCAAGCGACCTCGCAGCCACCGTCAAACGCACTGGGAAGCCATATAACGCATATTTAACGAATCGACTTTACACCATTTTGGTGTTAAGAATATCTGCTGAAAATGGCTCGGAAGAACGGCTCGGATATTCATAAAACTATTCGATGCATATGGGAGGTGGAGAAAACATGACTGAAATTAGACGAATAATTTCCGCCGTTATGGGCCTTTCTTTGCTGGGTGTTTCCAGTGTTGCTCATGCCGACATCGCCGGAACGATCGATGCGACGATCACGCTCGAGAGTGGCTGTATCATCAATGGTACCAACGCCGCAGACGGTGCTGGGAGTGTCGATTTCGGAGCGATCGACTTTGGAACCCAGACCACGCTTTTCTCTGAAGCCAGTGCCCAGGTCACGGGAACCGGCGCCGGGATCACCGTTCAATGCACGGCGGGTGTCACACCCAACCTCGTCTTTCAAACCGGCTTGCATGATGCAAATGCCGCGGGTTCCGGTAACAAGGCGATGCAGCACGGCACCACCACAACGCAATATGTGTCGTATAATCTGTTGCTCGCGGACGATGTAACCGTGATCAATAACGGCGACAGTATATTGCTTTCGAACGACGGGTCCGAACAGACCATCACCGTCAATGGCCGCGCCTACGGCGCAACAGGATTGATCGCAGGCTCCTACACCGACACGGTCACCGTTCTGCTGGAACTCTGACGTGGGGACCTAGAGAACAGTTGGGCGGCGGGCATGTGGCACCGTGCAGCACAATGCGCGTATGCGGCTTCGCTCAGCTTATGGACCCTCGCGGCCATGGTTGACCCGGCCCGCGCCGAAACAACCGCATCGTTCGACGTGTCGGCGACGATCTTGGCGGGATGCGCTGTCGACGGAGTCGGCACAAACGGCGATGTTGGCTCGATTGGCATCCTGGATTTTGGCCATGATACCACTCTGTCCACCGCCAGCCATAATGCCGCTCTTGCAGGGAGCCAGACAATTGCTCTGCGCTGTACACCAGGCGTCGCGCTCAACATGACGCTTGGTGGCGGGCAGCATGCAAGCGGCGGCAATCGCAACATGCAGCTCGGATCATCAACTGCGGAGCGGCTGCAATATCGCTTATACGCCGATGCCGGAATGACGGACGAAATAGGCATCGATCAGCAGCGGTCTATCCTCGTGACGGCCGCTAACATGAACGATGTGCAGTTGCCTGTTTACGGGCAGGTCTCGCTCTCGGGAGGGAGCGCTGCGGGGACATATACCGACACTTTGCTGGTCACTTTGACATGGTGAGGTCGGTTCCTTGGGGGAGGAATGCGTCATGCTACCTGGGATCACGCGTTATTTTGGGGCACTAATACTCCTGCTCTCTGCCTACGTCGCCCTTACGCCGGCGCATGCCTCGGGCTCGATCCTTGTCTGGCCGATCGACCCCGTCATCGAGCATGACCAGCAAGCGGTTGCGCTGTGGCTTGAGAACCGCGGCACCGAACCTTCATTGCTCCAACTGCGGATATTCTCCTGGTCCCAGGAAGATGGCGAGGAGCGATATGCCGACCAGGAAGAGATCGTCGGCACCCCTCCGATGATCAGGGTCGAACCGGGCAAACGTCAGATGGTAAGGGTAACCCGAACCGTTCCGGTGCAGCCCGGCGTCGAGCGCGCATTCAGGATACTGATCGATCAAGTCCCGACGCGTACAGGAACGGCTTCAGACGAAAGCAACGCTCCATCTGCGGGGGTCCGCTTCCAGTTCCGCTATTCCATTCCTTTGTTTGTCTATGGCGAGGGCCTTTGGCACAAGCCGAGAGCCGACCGACGACGGGACTTGGCGGACGCGGGTCAACCGGAGCTTTCCTGGCGGATCGTCGCTCAGGACGGAAAGCCATATCTGGAAGTTCGTAACAATGGTCCGGTCCATGCGCGGTTGACCGGTGTTCATTTCCGGCATGGTGCCGCATCAACAACTCTCGCTCGGGGCTTGCTCGGCTATGTGCTGGCGGGCTCGAGCCTCCGCCAGCTGTTGCCAGACGCGATCGAGGCGGACGCTGACCTGATGGCAACGGTCAATGGCAGTTCCGAAGCGCTGGCCATCGCGCCTGCGAAATAGATGGCGGCCGCGCTCTATGCAAATCGCGAACGGCTGCGAATGGATATCGTACCGATGGCGGCTCAGGCTGCTCGCATCGGCGGGACTATACTCGATCGTGCTTGCTGGCCCCGCCCTTGCCCGTGACGTTTGGTCCGGCACTTCCTTCCCTCCAGCACCTAGAGAAGAGCAACATCTCGACGAGATGATGTTGCACCTGGAACTGGTCGTCAACGGGCTCCCGACCGGCAAGATCGTGCCGGTCTTGCTCAGCAAGGATCGCTATCATGTGACGGCGGCTGATCTGCGTAGCGTCGGCATAGCGGCAGCCGGCGAGGAGGTCGCCATGGTTCCCGTCGACTCTATCGCCGGTCTGCGCGTCGAATACGATGCTGCTACCCTGCGATTGATGATCTATGCGCCGACTGACCGGCTGCCGGAACAAAAGATTGGCCGTGATCGTCGCCATGGCTATGCCCCTGCGCGCAGTAGTCCGGGATTGTTGATCAACTACGACGCTTACGCCAGCGATCCGGATCGCGGCCCCGCCAGCCTTTCGCTCTGGAACGAGTTGCGCCTCTTCGGACCTCTCGGCGTCATTTCGACGACCGGCGTGTATCGGACTGGTTCCGAGCCCGGGGGACAGAATGGATTTCGGCGCTACGACAGTTACTGGCGCTATTCTGACGAACGACGCATGCTGACGTATGAAATGGGCGATCTCGTCACGCGGAGCTTGAGCTGGGGCAGCACTATTCGCCTCGGCGGTATCCAGGTTTCGCGCGATTTTGCGATACGTCCTGATGTCATCACCTATCCGCTCCCGCACTTTTCAGGCGATGCCGCTGTCCCTTCGACCGTCGATCTCTTCATCAACGGCTATCGAGCCGACGGTGCCGAGGTAAAACCGGGACCCTTCACCCTTACCCATGTCCCGTCGATCAATGGCGCTGGCGAAGCAGTCGTTGTGGTCTCCGACGCGCTTGGTCGTCAGGTCTCAACCACGATCCCCTTCTACGTCAGCAATGATCTGCTACGCGAGGACCTCTCCGACTTCGCACTGGCGGCGGGATTTGTTCGGCAGGATTATGGCCTGAAGGACCTTTCCTATGGTGCTCCGGCCGCGAGCGCATCCTTTCGACACGGTATGAGCGAAACGCTCACTTTGGAGTTTCATGGAGAAGCGGGCGAGCGATTCGGAGTTGCCGGTGTCGGCGGGGTGGTTCGAATTGGCAATATCGGCACTGTCAGCACGGCCTGGAGCCGCAGCCGGTACAAGGGCAAGAATGGCGATCAATGGACCCTAGGATACCAGTATAGCGCGCGAAATTTCACCGTTACGGCTCTGCATAGTCGGCGCAGCGCGGGCTTTGCCGATCTATCGGTTTATGGTCACGGCGTATCCAGCCTGAGCCGGCGAAGCCTGTTCGTCACCGGCAGCTTTTCACTGGACCGCCTTGGCAGTGTGGGTGCCGGCTATTTCGATACGCGCGCACATGACGGAAAACGAACGCGCCTCGCCAATCTCTCATGGGGCTTGCCACTCTGGAGAAGCGCGAGCTTCTATGCCTCGGGCAATCACGAGATTGGTACCGGCAAATGGTCGGCCGCGCTTCAACTCGTCATCCCTCTCGGCCGCGATCGGGGAACCGCGAGCGCCGGTTTTGAACGCAGCCGGAACAACGGCAGTTCCTGGCGCGCCAATTACAATCGTGCGGTGCCGAGCGATGGTGGCCTCGGGTGGAATCTTGGCTATGCCGACGGCAGCAAAGCAGAGCGCTATGTCCAGGCGGATCTGACATGGCGCAACAATCTGATGCAACTGCGTGGTGGCCTGCATGGCGGAGACGGCAACTATACGCGCTGGGCCGGCGCGAGTGGTTCCATCGTCATGATGGACGGATCGACCTTTGTCGCCAATCGCATCAATGACGCCTTCACCGTCATTAGTACTACTGGCCAACCCGGCATCCCCGTCCGCTATGAAAACCAGCTTGTCGGGAATACCAATGGCAATGGCCATCTTCTGGTTCCATGGGCCAGTTCCTTTTATCGCGCGAAATATGCGATCGATCCCTTGGGACTTCCGACTGCGGTCGAGACTCCGGTCGTTGAGCAACGAATCGCCGTTCGACGTGGAAGCGGCTATCTTCTCGAATTTCCCGTGTCTCGTGTCAGAGCAGCAATGGTAAGATTGCACGACGCAGCCGGGAAACCTCTTCCAGTCGGCACTGCGGTCACAGTCAACGGCGCGCCCGGCGCTTATGTCGGCTGGGACGGTATTGCCTATATGGAAGATCTTCAGGCCCATAACAGGATCGTTGCGAATCTTCCCGATGGCGCAACCTGCAGGGCATTGTTCGACCTCGATAGCGAGCCAGACCAGATCGACAGGGTTGGCCCCTTGAACTGCCTTAGAGAGAATGCGCCGTGAACTGTTCAATCACTGAAAAATGGAGGATTTGTACAATTATCCGATGGCTCTGTTTTGTTATTGTAGCCACCGCCACCTTGTCGTCTCCGGGGCAGGCACAGACGTTCAAATACTGCACAGTTTCGAGTAGCGCTGCTGATTTGGGCAGTCACAGCTCTCTCGATCTGGCATCGAGCGGACAGGAAGGTACAGGTGCCGGCGGCCTTGTCTGCACACCACCATTGGCGCTGCTCAGCACCTCTTACATCAAAGTCAAAGTCGAGAATTCGACGTTTCTGCTCACCGGCGGCCCCGATAATCAGACCATTCCGTTCACGATCTCCGCGACAGAGGGAGGTGCGGAAATTCCCGCCGGGGCTGAGTTCGATTTCACGAGTTTCCAGCTTCTCAATCTGTTTTCCGGTCCGGGAGGCAGCCTGCCACTTTATATCAGGACACAGGCGCAACCGGGCTTACGGGCAGGCACATATAGCGGGACTGTCAATCTGCGGTGGTATTTCTCGGTCTGCACCCTAGGCCTTCTCGTGGTTTGCGACTTCTCGGAAAGCCCGGGGTTTCAGAGACCGATCCTGCTCACGCCCCTCGATTGGGGGAGCGGTGTACTCGCCACGATGACGGTGACCATGATTGTCGAGAATGATTGCGCGATTTCGGCGCCAGACCTCGACTTCGGCAACGCGCCTCTTGTCGGCAGTTTCGTCGAGACAGGGCAAACGATCAGCATTCGCTGCAGCGCGGGGGCCAGCTATAGTGTGGGCCTGAGCGATGGAAACAACTTCGATGGTGGATGGCGGCGAATGCGCCGTACTGCGTCGAACGACTATCTGCGCTACGAAATTTACCAAGCCCCTGCATCGGGCACCCGCTGGGGCAGCGTCGGCGGTGATCGCCGCAGCAGCGCCACTGCGCAGGTCAATCCCGGAACCTACGACGGCATCGTTCAGCAGGGCTTCACTTATGGTGCTCGCATCGATCCAGCACAGACGACGCCCCCAGAGGGGGAATATGTCGATAGCATCGTGGTTGATATCGCATTCTGACGGGCTCGGTCACGAAGCAGGGTGCGGCAAAGATCGGGGTGCACCCGCTTGAAGAGGGCCGTTTAGCCATCTGGAGCTGAAGTCGACTTTCTGGTGGATCGGATCGACCGCCGGTTCGATAAAGCCTGCCCCGAGGCAGGTCGCGCGCGATCGACGAGGAACAGATTGCCGCAAAGGGCATCGCTTTATAATAATATATCACCATACTAATATATTGAAATACAGTTGATCAAAATCAATATCGTCCGACTATATTGATGAAAAATCCCTTTTGGTCATAATCGAAATCGGTCAGATCGTCGCTGAACTGTGTGAAATTGTACCCGACGCCGATACGCAAATTTTTCGCCACATCGCGATCGATGCCGACAAGAAAGCCGTGTCTGATACCGCCATCCGTGACATCAAGTGCACGATATTCGGCAAGAGCATGCCATTTGGACAGAACTTCGTAACGGACCTGGCCGGCGAGGAAGATGGTTGCGGAATCGAACCATTCGCCGGCGCCGCGTCCCATACGCACTTCGCCTTCCCGGCGAGCGACCTTGGCAGCGAGTTCCCAGTGACGGTCAAGTCGGTGGACACCCTCAAGGGAGAAGACGTGCGACCGCTGGTCATAATCCGCGCCGCCTTCCTGGCCGAGCGTAGCGAGATCGTAGAGATAGGTGTAACGGCCGAAGACGCCCCAACGGGTGTTGTTCCAGGGCCGCCACGCGAACCCGACATTGCCTTCTATGAACTTCGCGCCCGCGAGCGGATTGATCTCGTCCTCGGTGTCCGAGTAATTGAACCGGGCGGCGACACGCCAGCTTTCGTTGATCTTATGGGTGATGCGATTGGTGGTGACCCACTGCTTGCGCCGGTGTTGTCAGGCAAAGTGCTACAAGTCTCTGGCAAGGAGATGGTATGCGCCCGATATCGTTCAAGCGACACCGGTTTCCGCCGGAGGTTATCCGTCAGGCGGTCTGGCTCTACTTCCGTTTCACGCTCAGCCTGCGTGATGTCGAAGAATTGCTCGCCGAGCGCGGTATCGACGTAACTTACGAGACCATCCGCTGC
>Ga0182735_1001717_pt1 | contig 14297 bp, 6 predicted proteins | sample eDN5th30CKraftMG_FD_128524 | JGI IMG/M metagenome (GOLD analysis project Ga0182735, IMG submission 128524) | Enriched Miracle-Growth compost microbial communities from Emeryville, California, USA - eDNA 5th pass 30_C Kraft MG (version 2) (version 2) ... | reverse complement strand
CCGACGGCGACCGGGTCGTCCGTCCCGGCCGGGACCGTCACCGCCCCGGTGGCGTCGGGCGTGAGCGTCGCACCACCCGACGACCACACCGGGTCGAGCCAGCCCGTGCCGGCCGGGGGCGTGCTCACCGAGCTCTCGCGCAGCGTCACCACCGCGCCGGCGGGGACGTCGGGGACCGTGGCCGTCGGGGTCGCCTGGTCGAGGGTGAGCGTGCCGGAGACGGGCGTGGCCGGGGAGGCACTCGCGTCGGTGTACGAGTAGTCGACCTCGACCGACCAGGTGGTGGCCTGCGCGGCGGCCGAGCCGGTGATCGTCTTGGTGATCGTCAGGTCGTCGCGCATGACCTCGAACTCGTTGACGAGACCCACCTGCACGCCCGCGCCGGCGGTGATCGTGAAGGTCAGCACCCCGCCCGCGACGCTGCTGCCCGCAGGGCCGGACCAGGTCAGACCGGTCCAGGTCACGGTGTCGCCGTTCGCGGAGGTGACGGTCGGCTCCGAGAGGTGCACCACCGTGCCCGCCGGCAGCCCGCTGACCGAGGCCGTGGGGGCGAGGGTCGTCAGGGTCAGGTCCTGGGAGCCCGGCGTGCCCGCGGGGGTCCCGGCCGGCAGGTCGTAGACCGCGTGCACCGTGAACACGCGCCCGGCCGGGAAGCCGAGCTGCCCGCCGCCGTCGAGGTCACCCTCGAAGGTCTTGGTGAGCCCGAAGCCGTCCGTGATCGTGGTCGTGGCGTTGTCGACCGACACGGCGACCGCCGCAGCGGCGGTGACCGGGTCCACGGTCACCCAGCCGTCGGCGTCGGGCGTCTGCGCTGTGCCGTCCACGGTGACGGTGCGGTCGGCCCAGGCGACCTGACCGGGGGTGCCGGTCGGCGCCGCCTCGCGGATACGGAAGGCGTAGCCCGCGGGGACGTCGAGGTGCAGCGCCGCCGCGTCGCGCACGAGGTCGACGGTGGTGGCCGCCGACCAGGTGCCGCTCGGTGCCTTGGTCTGGTACTCGAAGTGGAAGGTCGTCGACGCGCCCACATAGCCCTCGGCAGGCCCGGACACGGTCTTGACCAGCGTCACCTCGCCGAACACGCGCTCGACCTCGTTGGTGAGCGTCAGCGCCGCGGTCCCGGCGCCGATGGTGATCGTCACCCAGCCGGAGCCGTCCGGCGTGAGGATGGTGCCGCCCTGGGTCCAGGTGGCACCGCCCCAGTCGACGTCGTCGGGCAGGTCGGTCGGCGCGACCTCGCGCAGCGAGACGGTCGTGCCGGCGGGGATGCCCGACAGCCCGGCGAGCGGGGTCTGGCCGGGCACGACGTCGAGCGTCTGGACCGGGTCGCCGCCCACCCGCGCCTCGACGTGGAAGGTGTGCGCCGCCACCCGGGTCGCGGCGGTGCCATCACCGGTGTCGTCGAGCACCTTGTCGACGGTGAACCCACCGAGCACCTGCTCGAACTCGTTGCTGAGCACGAGCGCGGTCGGGTTCCCGGTGGCGATCGCGATCGTCAGGCAGCCGTCGGCGCCGACGGCGCCGGTCGCGGGTGCCGCGCCGTCCACCGTCCAGGTCGAGCCCTGGAACGCGGCGTCCGCGGGGAGCCCGGTGGGGTCCTGCTCGCACAGCGTCACCTGGGAGCCGACCGGCAGGTCGGTCACCGAGACCGGGGCCCCGCCCGCCACGACGGACAGCGGGGTGGTGCCCGTGCCGGTGTACCCGGTCGGGTAGGTGACGTCCACGAGGAAGGTGCGGCCGGCCACCGACGCGGGCGAGCCCGCGGTCAGCGTCTTGGCGAGCGAGAAGCCGCCGACGATCGCGTCGAGGGTGTTGGTCACGCCGACGCCCAGCGTGGGCACCGCCGCGGTCCCGGGGTCGGCGAGCACGAGCGTCGCAGTGCCGTCGCCGTTGTCCGTGACGGTCGCCCCGCTGCCGCTCAGCAGCGACCAGGACACGCTGTTGCTGGCGCCCGCCGGGACGCCGGTGACGGTCGGCTCGGACAGCGTCACCGGCACGCCGAAGGGCAGCTGGGAGATCGTCGCCGTCGCCGAGGGAGTGCTCTGGTCGATGGTGACCGAGCCGGTGACCGGCCCGCTCGAGCCGGTGTACGCGTAGCTCGCCGTGATCGACCAGGTCGTGGGCACGGTGACGAAGCTCGAGCCGGAGTCCCAGGCCTTGGTCAGCGAGACCGACCCGACCGCCAGCCGGTACCCGGCGTCGATCGTGTGGTCGTTCTCCCCTGGGCCGCCCACGGACACGTCGGCGATGCCGGTGGCCGGGTCGGGGTTCGAGTCGGTCGTCGCCGTGGTCGTCGTCTGGCTCGTGAGCCCGACGTCGCCCCAGGTGTAGCCCGGCAGCGGCGGGAAGGCCGTGGTCGAGGACGGCGGGACGAACTTCACCTGGTAGTCAGTGCTGGGCTCGAGCCCGGGGGTGGTCAGCGAGTCGAACAGGTACTCGCCGTCCGCGTTCGTGGTCGTCGTCGCGAGCACGGTCGTGCCGTCGGCGGAGAGCAGCTGGACGGTGACGCCGGGCAGACCCACCTCGCCCGGGTCCTGGACCCCGTCACGATCGGCGTCGTACCAGACGCGGTTACCGATCTGGACAGGTGCGGCGTCGAGCAGAAGCTGCAGGTCGCCGAGACCACCAGCCTTGCCGAAGGCCTGCACGTTCGGCCAGCTGCCGAGCTCGCCCTGCGTCAGGATGTCGTACGCCCGGCTGCTCGTGCCGTCGTCGGTGCTGAGCCACTTCGGTCCCGACCCGTAGAACTGACCGTTGACGCTCCCCTGGGAGGAGTACGAGGTCACGGGGAACTGGGCCACGCCGGTGAGGATCGCGAGCGCGCCGGTGGTCGACTCGTAGTGGGTGGCGGTGTTGGTGCCCGCGGAGCTGGGCCGGTTCCGGTCGTAGAAGAACTCGCCGCCGCCCGGCCCGTTGCCGTTGTTCGTGCCCGCGCTGCCGGGCGTGTTCGCGCCGGCGGCGGGCGAGTCGTCGGTCCAGGTCGCGGCGCGGTTGCCGCTCGCGGCCGTGACGGCCCCCGCGTTCTCGAGGACGTAGCCGCCGCCTGCCTGCAGGCCCGCGAGGTAGACGTCGCCCGAGGCGAAGCTGAAGAAGATCTGCGTGCTGCCCGCGACGGGAGCTCGCTGGCCGTCGCCGGACTGCCAGGACCAACGGTCGGCGAACCCCACGACCATGTTGCCGTCGGCGTCGAAGTCGATCGCGGAGAGGACCGGCTGCGGGAACGCGCAGTACTTCACGTTGGGGTTCCCCGCGTTGGAGTCGTTGAGGCAAGCCGGCCACACGGTGCCCGCCCAGTCGTCCGACCAGGCGTTCCAGTGGGTGGCGCGGTCGGTCTTCTCCGCGTCGAGCCCGGAGGAGCCGTTCGGGACGACGTACGAGGCGTCGGCGGGACCGCGACGGAAGGTGAGGTCACCGACGGTGAGGTTCGTGGTCCACGAGACTGACGGCGCGGTCGCGGGGTCGGTGACGTCGGCCAACGGCGCCGAGACGACCCGGGCACCGAGCCCGGTACGGCCGGAGGCGGCCGCACCGAGAGTGCTGCCGTCACCGGCACCGGCGGCCGTCGAGGTGAGGCCCGCATAGAGGCGGCCGTGGTGGATGTCGAGGCCGAACAGGGTGTCGCCCGCGGCCAGACCTGGCACGCTCACCTCGAAGGGGGTGCCGGCGCTGCCGTCCGCCTGGACGGGGACGACGACGACCTTGTGGTCGTAGAGGTTCGCGACGTACACGGCGCTGCCCGCCAGGTCGGTGACGGCGGCGCCCAGCCCGACCTTGCCCACCAGCCCGAACACCTTCTCGTCCGTGACCGGGGTGGTCCGGGTGGCGACCAGACCGCGCGCGGTGTTGCGCTCCGCCGCGGTGGACCCCGCGGCGATCCCGAGCGCCGAGTCGAGGACGCTCCCCCCGACGTCGATCCCGGCGGCCTCGAGGTCGATCCAGGCGGCGGTCTGCCTGGAGGTGACGTCGGTGCGGTAGACGCCGCCGAGGTTCGCCGTGCCCAGCCCGCCGAAACGACGCAGCAGGGCGGAGGTGTAGGCCACCTTGCCGGTGCGGTCGTAGGCGTCGCCCCACACCGTGCCGACGGCGGTGCCGTAGGCACCGGTCCCGGTGCCCGTCGCGGACAGCACCGTCTGCAGCGCGGGGTCCTGGCCGTTCGCGGTCCAGGGGATCGACACCAACGCGCGGTCGTCGGTGGTCGACAGGAGCGGGTCGCCGCCGTGCTGCACGGGGATCAGGAGGTCCGCGCTGCCGGTGCTGTAGTCCTCGGGGACGAGCACGCCGTAGCTCGCCGTCGTGCTGGTCGCCACGTCGAGGAACTGCACGCTGGAGCCGCTGCGCGCGGTCGCACCGGCCGGCGGCGTCGTGCCCGCGAGCGCCGCGAAGGAGGACCGGTACCCGGCCGCGACCTGCGCGGCGCTCAGCGTGAACTCGACCCGCACCTGCGCGGCGGCGGGGTCCACGGTCACGGAGTACGTGCCGTCGGCGCTCGACGTCGTGGTCCAGAGCTCGCCCGCGCCGGCACCCGTGACGGTCACCGTGGTACCGGCCGCACCGACCTCGGCGGGGGTGCCGGCGGGCTCGTAGAACCCGTCGCTGTCGAGGTCCTCGAAGACGGTGCCGCTCACCACGACGGGGGCCGCGGAGGCGAGGCCCGGGACGGCCACCACGCCCGCCGCGGCCAGGAGCGCGGTCGTGGCGAGCGTCGCCAGGAGGGCGCTGGGATGGCGGGTACGCGATGCGTGGCTCGGTCGTGCGTGTCTCACCGGGAAGTCTCCGTACGTCGTCGTGCGAGGGCTGGCAGCACGTTGACGATACGGGACCTCAAGACGCGTTGCAACAGTTTGCAGAATCTTTCATACAGCCGGGGCGCCCTCTAGGATGGCGGCATGAGGCCACCCCGCACCCTGTCCACCCGCCGTCGGCGCCGCGCCGCAGCCCTGGTTCTCACCGGGGTCACGTTCCTGGGCGTCGCGGGGTGCAGCGGCGACGAGGACCCCACCGCCACCGCCTCCTCGCAGCCCCGCGCGCTCACCCAGACCGAGGCCGAGCGGCTCGCCGTCGTGCGCTTCAGGAACTTCGACGCGGGCGTCCGCTCGATCGATCTCGTCATTCCCAAGACGGGCGACACCGACCGGCTGCACGTGGTCGGCTGGTACGACTTCGCGGAGCACCACGGCTATGCCAGCGTGACCCAGGGCGACAAGGGGATCGGCGTCGTCACCGGAGACATGGCCTGGTCCCCCGAGAAGATCGCTATCGTCTCCGCCCCGATCAGCGCCCCCGGCGACGCCGCACCCGTCGGCGAGATCGCCACCGACGGGTGGACGACCACGACCTTCGACGCCGGGACCTCGATCCTCACCTCGGCGCTGGCCGTCATCGCGTCGCTCGGCTCGGACCGACCCGAGAACGCCAGCCTGCTGCAGCAGTCGGACGCCGCCCACCTGCGCACGGACACCGTCGGCTCGGCGAGCGTCGACGTCTTCGCCGGCCCGAGCGGCGACGCTGCGTCCTCCTCGGGCGCGACGGACGAGGAGGCGGACGGGACGACGGCCTCCTCACCCGCCGCCGCAGACGGATCGAGCGCCACGACGACGGTCCCGCTAGAGCAGCGGATCGCCTACTGGGTGGACGCTACGGGCGTGGCGCTGCGCGTCGACCTGCCGCTGAGCACCACGACGGCGGTCCTGCTGCTGGGCGACGCGGATCCTGCCGCGCTGCCAGACCTCAGCGCGATCGACACCGTGCTGAGCGGCTCAGACGCTTCGTGAGCCCTCGACGATGAGTCGCGAGGACGGGGCGCCCGGCACGGCGACGGGCGCAGCGGCGGTACGGGACGCCGATCTGCCGCAGCCCGCCCGGCGTACCGTGCTCGGCCTGGGCGCGGGCCTCGTGCTCGGCCTGGGCACCGGGGCCGTCGGCGGTCGGCTGCTGACCGGGGACGGGCGCACCCGTCACGCCGTGGGGTCGACGGGAAGCGCCGGTGAGACCGGGAGCGACCCCCAGACGTCGGCAGGCGCCTCGGCGCCGGGCCCGGTCGACGCCACGGGAAGCACGCAGGCCGGGATCACCCGGCCGGCCACCCCGCAGCCGCACGGCACCCTCACCGTCCTCGCACTCGACGGACTCGCTCTCGACGACCTGGGGGCACGGGACAGCGGTCGGCGCTGGCTGGCCGAGCTCGGCGACCGGATCCTCGCCCTGACCACCGCGCCGCCCGCCGACCTCCTCCCGGACGGCGCGCAGGACCTCACCGTGACCGTCGGCCTCGGCCCGCGCGCGGTGCGCGCCCTCGACCGCGACCTGCCCGGGAGCACCGACCTCGCCGAGTTCGCGGGTGACGACGCGATCCCCGACGCCCGGCTCGGGGGCGACGTCATGATCGCCGTCTACGCCTCTGACGCGGGGACCACCGCGCCGGTCAGCGCAGACCTCGCCGGTCTCGTGCCCGGGAAGGTCCGCTGGCAGCAGCGCCTCTACCGCGGGCCCGGCGCCGGGACGGTCGTGCGCAACCCGCTCGGGTTCCACGACGGCATCGCGGTCCCCCGCACCGACGACGAGCTCGCCCGCGACGTGTGGCTGCGCACGCAGGACGGTCCGCCCGGCAGCGACCTGGCCGGCGCGACGATCTGCGTGGTGCGTCGGCTGCGTCTCGACGTGGACGCCTTCACCGACCTGCCTGTCCCGGGTCGTGAGGCCGTGGTCGGCAGACGGCTCGCCGACGGCGCACCGCTGAGCGGCGGCTCCCAGACGGACGACGTCGACCTCGATGCCAAGCAGCCCGACGGGTCCTACGTGGTGCCCGCACGCGCGCACGCACGGGCCGCGCACCCGTCGTTCACGGGCTCGGAGCTGATGCTGCGTCGCGGGTACGCCTTCGACGACGGCGACGACGACCACGGGCTCGCCTTCGTCTGCTTCCAACGGTCCCTGCGCACCTTCGAGGCCACGCAGCACCGGCTCGACGAGGTGGACGACCTGCAGCGGTTCGTCACCCCGACCGCGAGCGCGACCTTCCTGGTGCTGCCCGGGTTCAGCGCCGACCGACCGCTCGGCTCGACGCTCACCGCCTGACTGCCCGGTTGCCCGGCTGGGCGTCAGCCGTACAGCTCGGTCCAGGCCTCGGCGAGCGTCGGTCCGTTGTCGCCGAAGCGCCACGCGGACCAGCCGTCGACCTGGGACAGGCTCCCCGAGACGTCGGTCGCCGCCTTGGACGGGTTGCGGTAGCGCGCACCGCCGGAGACCTCGATGACGCCGCTGGGGTGCAGCAGCGCCTCGTGGCGCTCGCCCCGACGCTCGCGCACCCACACCAGCGGGACCGGTGAGGAGATCTCGGCGCACAGCACCCGCAGGTCCCGGTAGAGGGGCTCCGCGATCCCGCCGCTGGCGTCGGCCACGGGGATGCCGGTGACAGCCGCCTGCAGCGCGGCCGACTTCTGCGCGAGGGCCTGCGCGGGGCGTGCGGCGTTCGCCGGGCGTGGCAGCGCGGTGCGCGGCAGCGGTCGCGCCTCCGGGCGCAGCGGGAGCTCGGTGGTGATCGTCATGGGTTCGGCACGGTTCGAAGGCTGGACGAGCCGGGGCGAGCCGGGCGGCGAGGCGAAGCCACGGTTGGCCGCCTGCACCTCGAGCGCCGCACGCTCGGCGCGAGCGCGCGCGAGCGCGCGTGCCCGCTCGGTGGCCGCCGCGCGGGCCGCCGCCTGCTCCTGCTCGTCGGCGTCGAGCGGCGCCTGCTGCTGCTCGGCGAGCAGCCGGCGCTGCTCTGCGGCAGCGCGCAGGATCGCCCCCTGCTCGCGCTCGGCGCGGGCGACCGCCTCCGCCCGGCGCTGGGCCATGAGCTCCTCGGTGGGGACGTCGGGGGCGGGCTGGTCCGCGGCGCTCGCCGGGACGACCGGTTGCTCGGCCGTCTCGGCGAGGACGATGGCGGGTGCAGCCGAGCCCTGCTCCACGGGAGGCTGTTCTACGACGGGCTGTTCCGCGACGGGCCGTGCCACCGCAGCAGCGCGCTCGGCGGCATCCTGTCCACCAGCGACATGCTCAGCAGCGGCCTGCTCAGCAGCGCCGCGCTCCGCGGCTGCCTGCGCCTCGCGGGCGCGCAGCGCGCGCACGTGCTGCGCGATCCGGTCGACGGTCTGCCAGGTGAGCGGCACGACGTCGACGACCGAGCCCGCGTGCTGCAGGAACCGCAGCGCGTCGTGGACACCGGGGTCCACCTCGCCGCACACGACCACCAGCCGGATGCCCGCACCGGAACCACCCACCTGGGTGTCGGTCAGCGGCACGGAGTCGTAGAAGCGGGCGACGTCGAGATGGAACTGTCGCTCCCCCGCGGCGTATCGCTCGGCGAGGTCGGCGCGGGTGTCGTTCACCGAGCGTCCGGCCACGGACAGGCAGCGGGCGAGCGACGTCTCGTCGAGCACGCGCGCGATCTCGACGACGACCTGGCGCCCGGAGGTGTCGAGGGCGAGCACCGTGGGGCCCTGCGGTGCTGGTCCGGCCACCCGGGCGGCCGCCGGACGGGTGGCGACGTCGCCGGCGGGCGACGGGTTCGCGAGCGCCGCGGCCACGACGAAGAGCCGTTCCTGCAGCAGCACCGCCACGTGCTCGACGACGATCGCCCGCACCCGCGCCTCGAAGGCCCCCGGGTCCTCGGGAGCGCTGGCGGCAAGGTCTGCGACGGCGGTGTCGACGGCGCCTGCCGCGTCGGCGGCCGTGCCGGTCGAGTCGACGAGCGGGCCGCGCGAGTCTCGTTCGGGCATGGCTCCACCCTCGTGGACGTGCGTCATGACCGCAGACTACGACCGCCCGTGGGATTCGGCCACCGTTCGAGCAGAACTCACCCGGCGACGACCGCCCGCCCTGCCCTGCCGCCTTCTACGCCGTCGGTGACACCGAGGACGGCGCGCGTGCCGGGAAGGTCGGCGTCGGCGTCAGAGCCGCTCGGCGAGCAGCTCCGCCAGCGACTTGCCGCGCACGTCGGCGAGCTGCTCGGCCTGGGTGCGGCACGAGTAGCCGTCGGCCAGGTAGAGGTCGCCGTCGCCCGCCGCGCGCAGGGCCGGCAGGAGCGAGTTCTCGGCGACCTGCACCGAGACGTCGTAGTGCCCCTTCTCCATGCCGAAGTTGCCTGCCAGGCCGCAGCAGTCCGCGAGCGTGGTGAGCGTGGCGCCGGCGCCCTTGAGCAGCGCCTCGTCGGGGTCGAAGCCCATCACCGCGTGGTGGTGACAGTGCGGCTGCACCACGGCCGTGACGTCCGAGAGGTCGGGCACCTGCCAGTCGACGGGGCCGAGCGGTGCCGGGGAGGTGAGCAGCTCGGCGAGCGTCATCGTCTTCGCGGCGATCGCGTGGGCACGCGGGTCGTCGGGGTTGAGCTCCACGAGGTCCGAGCGCAGCACCGCGGTGCACGAGGGCTCGAGGCCGATGATCGGGATGCCGTTGACGGCGAAGGGGCCGAGCGTCTCCAGCAGGCCCTGCTGGCGCTTGCGAGCACCGTTGAGCTGGCCCGTGCTGATCCACGTCAGCCCGCAGCACGCGTCGCCGTCGGGCACGATCACGTCGTACCCGGCCGCCTGCAGCACCGCGAGCGCGGCCTCGGGGACGCCCGGGGCCAGCGCGTCGGAGAAGGTGTCGGTCCACAGGACCACGCGGGTGCGCTGGACGGTGCCGGCAGCGGGAGCGGTCCCGTCGGACGTCGTCGCGCCGGAGGCCGTCGTCGTGCCCGCTCCCACCGCACCCGCCGGAGCCGCGAGGCGCTCGGCCGCGGTCGGCTTCTCCAGGCTCGCGTGCTGCTGCGCGCCCGCGTTGCGCCTGATCCAGGTGCGGAACGGGGTCGGCGCGAAGGTGACCATCTTGCGTCGCGGGTCCATGCCGCCGAGCGTGAGCACGAGCTTGGCGACCGGTCGGATGCCGAGCACGGCGTTGGTCACCTTCGCGAGCGGGGCCCAGGAGGTGACGAGCCTCGCCCAGCGCGGCAGCCAGCCCAGGGAGTAGTGGTTGACGGGGCGGACCTTGCCCTCATAGGTGCGGTGCAGCACCTCGGCCTTGTAGGCGGCCATGTCGACGCCCGCGGGGCAGTCGCTCGAGCACGCCTTGCAGCTCAGGCACAGGTCGAGCGCCTGGTGCACCTCGGGCGCGGACCAGCCCTCCGTGATCAGCGAGCCGTTGATCATGTCCTGCAGCACGCGCGAGCGGCCGCGGGTCACGTCCTTCTCGTCCTTGGTGGCGCGGAAGGACGGGCACATGAAGCCGCCCGAGCCCGAGGTGTCCGCACGGCACTTGCCCACGCCGGTGCAGCGGTGCACGGCCTTGGTGAAGTCGCCGTCGTCGTGCAGGAACGCGAAGCCCGAGCCGCGGGCGATCGGGAGCGCGGCAGGGCGGCGCAGGTTCGCGTCCAGCGCGTCCGGGCGCACGACGACGCCCGGGTTCATCACGTCGTTCGGGTCGAGCAGCGCCTTGAACTGCTCGAAGACGTTGATCGCGGTGGGGGTGTACATGAGGTCGAGCAGCTCGGAGCGGGCACGTCCGTCGCCGTGCTCGCCCGAGAGCGAGCCGCCGTACCGCACGATCAGGTGCGCGGCATCGGTCATGAAGGCGCGCAGCACCGAGCCGTCCTGCTCGAGCGGGATGTCGATGCGCGCGTGCACGCAGCCGTCGCCGAAGTGACCGTACGGGGCACCCTCGAGGTCGTAGCGGACCAGCAGCTCCTCGAAGTCGCGCAGGTAGGCGCCGAGGTTCTCGGGCAGCACCGCGGCGTCCTCGAGGCCTGGCCAGGCCTGCTTGCCGGACGGGGTGCGCCCGGCCAGGCCGGCGCCGTCGGCCCGGATCTGCCACATCGCCGCGGCCTGCGGGCCGGCGGGCAGGATGTCGACCGCGTCGGTACCGGCGTCGGCCGCGAGGGCCATCGCCTTGGCCATCGCCTCCTCGGCGGTCGCGCCGCCGACCTCGATCATCAGCCAGCCGCTGCCGCGGGGCAGGTCCGGCACGGCCGCGTCGCCCCGGGCGCGGCGCAGGATCTCGATGAGGCGCGCGTCCATGCCCTCGATCGCGAAGGGCTTGTGGGCGAGCAGCGCGGGGACGACATCGCCCGCTGCGGCCATGTCCGGGTAGCCGAGGACGACGAGCATCGGGGAGGACGGCACGGGGACCAGGTCGAGCTCGGCGCCGAGCACCGTGACGACGCTGCCCTCCGTGCCGACGAGCGCCTTGGCGAGGTCACGGCCGTGCTCGGGGAGCAGGTGCTCCAGGGAGTAGCCGGAGACCTGGCGCCCGAAGCGCCCCAGCTCGGTGCGCAGCGTGGCGAGGTTGGCGTCGACCAGCTCCTTGAGACCGGTGACGTGCTCGAAGCCCTCCCCGTCGCGCCCGGCGTGGAAGCGGCGGCCCAGCCCGTCGACGACGTCCATGCGGCGCACGTTGTCCGCGGTGCGCCCGAAGGCCACGGCGTGCGGACCGCAGGCGTTGTTGCCGATCATGCCGCCGAGGGTGGCGCGGTTCTGGGTGGAGGGGTCCGGGCCGAAGCGCAGGCCGTGCGGGGCAGCGGCCTTCTGCAGCGAGGACATCACGACGCCCGGCTCCACGTACGCCGTGCGCGCCTCGGGGTCGACGTCGACGATCTTGTCGACCCAGCGTGACCAGTCGATGACCACGCCCGGACCGATCGAGTTGCCGGCGATCGAGGTGCCGGCGCCGCGGTTGGTCAGCGGCGCACCGGCCTCGCGTGCGACCTCGATCGCCGCGAGGGCGTCGTCGACCGAGCGCGGGACCACGACGACGTCCGGCACCACGCGGTAGTTCGAGGCGTCCGTGGAGTACTCCGCACGGCGCAGGCCGCTGTCCGAGACCTCGCCGTCGACCGCGCGGCGCAGCGCCGCGACCAGCTCCGAGCGTTCGGCGCCCGACGTCGAGGGGTCGCCGGCGGGCGGAGGCGTGAGGTCGAGGGCGCTGGTCACCCGGTCATTCTCCCCCAGGAGGAGCGCCCGGGACGAGCCCGGCGGGCGCCGCGTGCGCGATGCGACCGTGATCTGGGCCACGTCCGGGGTGCGAGCGTGCCGGCGTCGCGGTGGGAGCGCGACCATCGCGCACGGACCCGTGCACCGCCCGAGAAATCTGGGGATCTGCTGAACTTGTCGGCGTGAAACGTCATGCGCGGCCGCTCGCGCGCCGATGACATGACGTGACCATTGATGGGATGAAGCCCGCGTTCCTGCGGGCGGTGCGACGCGGGGAGGCTCCCGCGGAGCCGATCGCGACGCCTCCCGGGGCCGCGGCCGTCCGCTCCACCCCCGTCACCCTGGTCGACCTGTCGCCCGCCGACATCATGTGGCTGGACGACCTGCGCGACCACCTGCGCCCCAAGGGCAGCGATCCGCTCGACGCGCAGGCGCTCTCCGCGTGCTTCGATCACTATCTCGACCGGTGGTCCGCAGTGCCGCTGCCCCAGCGGTGGGACCCGCGCTACCTGGTGTCCGCGATCGGCGTCGCGCTCGGCGACCTCATCGTCCACCACCTCGAGGCCGCGCGCTGGCAGCGGGTGGACGACGAGCGCGCGAAGGTCGTCGCCGTGCGCCTCGAGGACCGCCGCGTCACCGTGTTCCCCATCGACGCCGTCGCCCGCCGGTGGCACGCGGAGCAGCGCTCCTGGATCGTGGAGTGGAGCGAGCAGATGGTGGCGGAAGGCTGAGCCTCGCCCTCCCGTGAGCCCGTCATGAGCCCGGCGCCTGAGCGCGTTTTGATGATGACCCACGGACTCTGTACAGTAGGGCCGACCGATCGCCAGCCTGCTGGTGAGCGGTGCGCCGCCTTAGCTCAGTCGGTAGAGCGTCTCACTCGTAATGAGAAGGTCATCAGTTCGATTCTGATAGGCGGCTCAGCCACGAAGCCCGGAACCTCGACGGTTCCGGGCTTCGGTCGTTTCTGGGGTAGGTGGCCCTGGGAGCCATTGTGGGAGCCATTCGCCCCTACGGTGCTCTGGGGATACTCAGGGCGTGGACGAGTGACCTTTCACCAAAGGCGGTCTGGGGAATGTGGTGAGAGCCCCTTCATGAAGGGGCACAGAGCCTCCCCCGAGAGTTCAGGATCTGGGGGGATCGAGAGCCGATCGAGCAGCGGGTTGGTGCCCGCTACGTGCTCTAGCGCCCAAGCCAGCCATTCCTCCGCTGCAGCCTTCTCGTCGTCACGCAGACTGTCGATGCGCGAGACCATCGCCGCGAGGTAGCGTTCCACCGCCTGCGCCTGGTGCCACGCCTCGACCTGCCCGCGGAGCACCGAGGCACGGTGGTGTTCACGCGCCGCAACGACCGCCTCTGCACGAACGGCCTCCCACCTGATCTTGGCCTTCGCGCGCTCCTCCTCGCGCTCCCTCTCCCGTTCGCGTTCACGCGCCCGCTGCGCCCGCTCATCTTCCGCCATCACGGCTGCGCGGACTTCGAGCTCACGAAGTAGTTCCGGAAGCCTTGCGTCAAGCAGAGTGCCCCTGGCGTCAGCGAAGGAGCTGGTGTGGATCGCACGCCCTCTGAGGATCTTGAGCCTCAGTCGCCCCGGAAACACCAGTCGCTCGCGCGCGACGTACGCGACGGGTGCCGACCCGGGCCGCACAAAACCGTCCAGTTCCTCCACCGTGATCGCGTTCGCCTGGCCGCGGATGGTGATCTTCAGGACGCCCTGCTCATAACGATCCGGTCTCGCGACTTCATACCCGCGCACGGCGGCAGCCTTCGCGATCGCGTCGAGGATGCGGATCAATCGCGCCCTGGTCACGGTCTGCATGCGCAGGTGATCCCAGTCAGTACGGATCGCCTTGACAACTGGGTGAGGCTTGGTCAGCTTCTCGTCCACGGTGATGGGCTCCAGCATCGGCGGCACACCGTCTGGCAAGGCCTTGAGTCGGATCACCCGTTGCTTCCAAGATGAGCCCGAGTCGATCGTGAGCACCTTCCCTGCCGGCACCTTCTTGTACCGCTTGGCCGACCCCACGAGCACGCCCCAGTAGCCGTCAGGATCGTCCACGGTCAGCTCACCACCCGCGTCCACAAGGTCCACGATCATCTGCTCGACCGGGCGCAGCCCAGAGACCTTGCGGTCGACTCCAACCTCAGGGCCGGGTGCAGACCTCCCGGGACCCGGCGCAACCGCCTCGTCAGCCGCAGCGGACCAGTGGCCGGCCGGGTACTCGCCGTGCTGGACGAAATGAGTTGAGTCCCGCAAAGTGGTGTAGCGCGGTCGCCAGGTCCGTCTTCGACGAGACGTGAAGCGGCCACCGCGTGATCCTTCGAGTGAACCTTCCAGAGCACCCTCGAACGGAGCATCACGAT